>Ga0302324_100002743_pt1 | contig 40176 bp, 35 predicted proteins | sample Palsa_T0_1_FD_201949 | JGI IMG/M metagenome (GOLD analysis project Ga0302324, IMG submission 201949) | Peat permafrost microbial communities from Stordalen Mire near Abisko, Sweden - Palsa_T0_1 | ecosystem: Environmental > Terrestrial > Soil > Palsa > Peat permafrost | place: Sweden: Abisko...
TTTCGAAGCTGCTTGGCACCGGCTGGGTCCCGCCCGTGCCCATCACCGTGAAGGCGCGCGACGGCAAAACCGATCTGTATGGCCTGATGTTCAAGCCGACGAACTTCGATGCGTCCAAGAAATATCCGATCGTCAATTATGTCTATCCCGGGCCACAAACAGGCTCGTGCGGCAGCCGCAGCTTCGAGGCGGCGCGAAGGGACCTGCAGCCATTGGCCGAGTTGGGCTTCATCGTGATCTGTATCGACGGGATGGGAACGCCCTGGCGCTCGAAGAGCTTTCACGAAGCCTACTACGGCGATATTGGAGACAATACCATCCCCGACCAGGTCTCCGGCATGAAGGATCTCGCGGCAAAATATTCCTGGATCGATCTCGACCGTGCCGGTATTTACGGCCACTCGGGAGGCGGTAACGCTACCGCCGCCGCGATGTTCCATTACCCGGACTTCTTTAAGGTTGGGATCAGCGAGAGCGGCAACCACGACAATCGCGAGTATGAGGACGACTGGGCGGAAAAATGGAGCGGGCTGCTGGTGAAGAATCCCGACGGCTCCAGCAACTATGATTCGCAGGCCAACCAGCAAACGGCGAAGGACTTGAAGGGCCATCTCCTGCTCGCGCACGGAACCATGGACGACAATGTGCCGCCCAACGAAACGTTGTTGGTCGTGGATGCGCTGATCAAGGCCAACAAGGATTTCGATCTTTTGATGATTCCCAACGCTGCACACGGCTATGGGGCGGCGTCGCAATATATGACGCGGCGGCGCTGGGATTACTTCGTTCGCTACCTGGCAGGCGCGATTCCTCCGCCGGAGTATGAGATGAAGCCATATGCCGCGACGCGTGCTGCGCTGGCGAACGGGCCCGAGGGTCTTTATTAGTAGCGGCGATTCGCGATGTCGTACCTAACAATTCCGGCCAGTGCCCGTCTACTGTTTCAGGCTTTCGTGCAGAATCGGTGAGGTATTCTAAAACAATAGCGATGCTTCGAGCAATGGCATTTGTGAGTCTTGTGGTGACATCCTTCGGCGCTTTTGCCCAGTCCGCCGCGCCCCGGCCGGAATTCGAAGTGGCAGCCATCAAGCTCGACAAATCGTCGGACATGCGCGCGATGCTCATGCCTGGCCGTGGCGGCAGGTTCACCGCCACCAACATCCCCTTGCAATTCCTCCTCACGCTGGCCTATCGCACAAAGGACTTTCAGATCTCCGGGGCGCCGGCCTGGCTGCTGTCGGAGCGATACGATGTGGAGGCCAAGGCCGAAGGCGACCCGGACTTTGACGCAATGCTTCCCATGCTTCAGACGCTGCTTGAAGACCGGCTCCAATTCAAATTCCACCGCGAAACCAAGGAAATGCCGGTTTATGCGTTGGTGGTCGCGAAGGCTGGAAAGCTCCACGAGGCCGAAGGCGAGTGCGGCCCACGTCCCGACGGTCCGCCGCCACCGCCGGAGCCCGGGAAGGCGCCATCTCCGCCTTGCGGTGGGTTTTTCATATTTCCGGGCCGGATCAGCGGCCAGAAGGTAGCGATAACGCAGTTGATCGATTCGCTTTCGCTCTTCACCAACCGGGTCGTGCTGGATAGAAACCAATCTCACCGGCAAATACGATATCAACCTGGAATACACGCCTGAGCAGGGCCAATTCCAGGCGCCTCCGGGGGGTGCACCGAACGGCATGCCTCCGCTCCCGCCGATAGATCCCAACGGCCCTTCTCTGTTCACGGCGCTCCAGGAGCAGCTCGGCTTGAAATTGGAATCGCAAAAGGGGCCAGTTGAAATGATCGTCATCGATCACATCGAAAAGCCTTCGGAAAACTCTAGAGAATGACGCGGCTTGGTGCGCCTTTTATCGCACGCGCGCTTTTTGGCCAAGCAACGAACTCGCCGCATGCGGGCGACGCTCGATTATCGCCAAGGCTACTTCGCCGGCAAAACATTCGGCAAGTTCACAACGGCCGAAAAGGAGCGGCAGCTGGAAGATGCTTTGATGTTGGGCGATCCGATCACCGAGCTCACCATCGCCATGGAAGTGGATTACTTCCAGTTGAATCGCGCCGAGTATTTCGTTCCGGTGGTCGTCAAAATTCCTGGCCGTGAGCTGGCGCTGGCGCGCAAGGGAGGCGCCGAACGCACTCTCATCGATTTCATCGGTGAAATCAAGGACGACTACGGCAGCACCATCCAAAACGTCCGCGATAAAGCGGACATAAAATTGAGCGGCGAGACCGCGGCGAAACTCGCGAAACAACCGATCGAGTACGACACCGGCTTCACCTTGCTGCCCGGTAAATACAAGATCAAATTTCTGGCGCGCGATGCCGAAACCGGCAGAATTGGAACTTTCGAAACGGCATTCGTTATTCCGAACCTGAACAAGGAGGAGAAACGAATTCCCTTGAGCTCTGTGGTGTTGAGCAGCCAGCGCGTGGATCTGAAGGAAGCGATCTACAACGCCTTGAAGAGCAAAGATCAAGCGGAGGTGACGAACCCGCTGGTCCAAGACGGACAGAAGCTGATTCCGAGCGTAACGCGCGTATTCAGCAAAAGCCGCCAGATGTACGTTTATCTTCAAGCCTACGAGCCGGCCGCAACCAGCATTCAGCCTCTGGTGGCGTTCGTGACTTTCTACCGCGGGCCGGCCAAGGTCTTCGAAACTCCGCCGCGCTCGGTGACCGATGCGCTGAGCAATCGCTTGAAAACCATGCCGCTGCGATTCGATCTTACACTCGATCCGCTGACGCCGGGCGCATACAATTGCCAGGTGACCGTGCTGGATCCTACCGGCCAGAAGGCGGCGTTTTGGCAGGCCCCGATCATGGTGGTGCAATAGGCGGCACGTAATGGGATGTCAGCGCCAAACGATTTACCGAAAGCGTGTGGACGAAAAGGCAGCGGAAAAAGCCTCTTGCCAGCCCCCAGCCCCATTGGCGGGCTCTGGGGATCCATCGGGTGGAACGTCCGTCGGTATAGCGAGAGAGGGCGTCGGCGGAGGGTCGACCTCGAGGTAGTTTCCGTGACCGAAATCCCAGTTGTCCGGGATCTCGAACGGCGCCTGGAAATTACCTGGCCAGGGGCTGGAAGGACCAGCATGGCCCAGAGCGGCATGCCACCAGGGATGCCCCGCGGCAATGATTCCCGCGAGTAAATTGCCCAGCGGAAATATCGCCGAGAGCACCTCATCTTTCTTGGATGCAAGGACGGAGATCTCACCAATCCTAGCGGCGGCCGCCCTGAACTCCGTGCTCAGGCAATTGTCGTCGATGGCGCCAGCCATGAGCGTGGCGCGCCGAACCGGCAGCCTCATTTGGGCAACCGTTTCCAGCACAACACGGGCCCCCAGACTGTGCGACGCAAATGAAACGCTTGCGGCACTTCCAAAATTGGTATCGAGAAACGGAGCGATCAACTGGCCCGCTTCGTTCGCGATCCGAGGCTCTTCCGGATAGTCGAGACCGTGGGCCCAAATCGAGTCGCCCGGCCATAGCAGACCCACAAAAACAGACGGGGAACCGAGCTGGAGCAGCCCCTCCCAGTTGGACAGGTGCGTGATCCCATCGGCGCGGTTCACATTGAATCCGTGAGTCGCGATCAGTACGTGCCGGCCTTGGATATCCTTAAGCAGCTGCCCCTTATCCAAGCCCTGGTAATTGTTGATGTCCGTGCCTTGGTTAATAGCTACTGAGGTAGCCAGATTGCCTCCAGTGGGCGAGAGGCGAACATCCAGAAATCGTGTCATGGCTGATCTACTTCTTTACAAGTTGCATGGTGTTCACAGCCGTTGCCAGGGCGGTGGAAAGGTCCTTGGCGATGGGAGCCAGGGGCGTCGCCAACAATCCCACCAGCAGGGCCTCGAAAAATTCGTCTACGTACAACCAGCGTCCTACCAGAATGCTTGCACCAGCCAGCGCGAGCGCAACGGATGCCACCACCGCCCAGGCCCTGGTCCCGTTGCGATAGACCTCATCGCTGCGCTGGTAGGCCTCGTCGAGCAACGCGGTCACAATCATATCGAAGCGGGCGTAGACATCGGATTGGGCGGGAGTAAGCGTCGTTCCTGCCGCGATGCTGGTGGCGACGGCAGAGAGAACCTGGGAGTCCACGCCGGTTGCGGTTGCGAGAGCAGTCGCATTGCCGGGGCTCAGGTTCAGCTTGATCAGGGACTTGGCAATCGCCTTCTGGCTGCCGAGATCGGTCCCGTTCATCCAGTTCGCCTGCAGCGTCGCGATTACCTTCTTCTGGGACATCGCATTGACCGGCTGTCCAACGACGGTGCCAACTGGTGTCAATGGGGTGACAGCCGCCTCGATGCCTTTGAAACCGATGTGGTTCACCCCACCCCCGAAGACCTTTGTTGCATCCACCAAGCCAAAGGCTGCGGTGCCCAATCCTCCGATGGCTGTAATAACCTGCGGCAGATCTTTGATGATCATAGTCTCTCCTCGCGTTCGCTCACAAAATTCTTACTCTTTGAGCAGGTGACCGGAGATTCAGCGCCTGCCAGCGTCCGCGGCGCTCCTTACCCACTGGTTGCGCGGCGTACGGCGGCGCTCGCGCCGGCTACCGACGGGTGCTCGCTGGGTGGCCGCCAACGCCGCGGGTTGTGGCAGGGGCCGTGAGATCTGCTGCCAGCCGGTTCCGGACGTCATGTCGTACACGCTGATGTAACCGCCGGGCAACAATTGAAATGGGTCGGTGAGTCTAAGTTGATGGTCGAATTGGGTGGAGCCGGTTTGCCGAAACGATTCAAACCACGGCGGATATACAAAATTCGACACGAGCACTCCGTCGATGGCATATCCATCTTGATCTGCCTCGCAAGCGTCGCAGACTTCGTAAGCGTACAGGCGCCCTACCGCGGGTTGGTTGACGTCGAAGGGCGTCATGGTAAGGGCAGTCAAATTGATCGCGGGATCGCCGAGCATCTCCAGCAGTTCGTGACTCGCTGTGACAGTCCACTGCGTCCCGAATTGGAGGTCCGTACCCGCAAAAACGTTTCCCTGCGGTAAACCGTCGGGCGTCATGTCGTGATAGCCCAACGCTCCGGCTTGGTCCGAATCGTCCGCCACCACCAGCCACCAATGTCCCGCCGGGGGTTGCTGTCCCTTGGGCACAAAATCGAGATCTGCGTCAACACCCCAAGGCGGGAGAAAATCACGCCTCACTTGCGTCTGCAGCGCAGGCACCACCGCCCGTACCTGGTCGTCCGTCAGCACTGAGCTTGCGTTATTAATCGAAATCTTTATTTGGGCCACCGTATTTTCCTCGCCTTCTTAATCTATGGCGGATTCGCGGGTGATTTCGGGCCACTAAATTTTGGCATTTACGCTCTTCAAAAACTCTTTGCCGCGAAAAGGCCTCGTGATTGGTCATAACAGTATGCTCTTGCGGCGGTCACGGCGTCAAGAATATTCCGGGCGCATACACTCGCCACGTGATCGTGTTGGATACTAGCGGCGAGAAGGCCGCGTTTTGGCGGGCCCCGATCATGGTAGCGCAATAGGTTGATGTATAGTAAATAAGTATAGTAATGACGCAGGGAACCTAATCGTCGATTGGTCGCTTCTCAACAATTCGTCCGGCTGAAAGCCTCGGCGGAAATTGTTTGACATGCCCACCCTGAATGCTTTATAGTATATCAACGTAATAGAGTATATGGAACCGAGCAACGACTTCCCGCGAAGCCTCCATCCGCTCGCGCTGCTTGCCTCGCGTGAAGCTGGCGCCGACGGCTACGCGATCCATCAAATGGATCCGGCTGGGGGACGGCGCGAAGTGAAGTTCGCCTGGGGAGCGGCGGTTCCTGAAGACGCTAAGAAAGGGTTCTCGGTAATTTCGTTTCCCTTGCGCGCGGGAGATGAGGCAACCGGCGTCCTTTTGTTCGTGTTTCGCGGAGCTGCGGTCTCGCCTGGCGCGCAATCTTTGTTGCAACGCATCGCTAGCGCCATCGAAGAGGTGTGGCGTCTGTCGCTGTTGCCGCAAACGTATGCGCGGAATGCGGCTCGCGTCGGCGAATTGGAGGCCGAGCTGGCGGATTCGAAAATTGCCGATCGCGCTTGCGGTCTGCTCGCGGCGGGGCCGCCCGCTCCCGAAGCCATCGACACTATCCTGCGGCACGTGGAAAGCGTGCTACGCCCGGGGCGGCCGGCGACAGTGCTTGGGGAATTGGCAGAGGAAATCGAACGGGAAATCGCCGAGCGGGATTTGGCCACTCGCGCGAAGGCGCTGCTGCAGCGCCGCTATGGAATGTCGGAAGACCAAGCCCACGTGCATCTGCGCCTGGTGAGCCGCAAATCACGCAAGCGGCTGCGCGATGTGGCGCGGGACTTGTTGGAGGAATCGGTCTCCAATGCTTGAATCGGCATCCTTGGCGCGCATCGACGGTCATGATTCCAGCGAGCTATCGCTCAGTGAAGCTTCGGTCCTGGTGATTCCCGGCTGGAACGGTTCCGGCGAGGGGCACTGGCAGACCATTTGGGAGCAAAAGTACACGCGGTTCCGGAGAGTAGAGCAGCGCAATTGGATACGGCCCGCGCGGCTGGATTGGCTGGCGCAGATCGGCGCCGATCTGGATCGCGCACCCTCGCCCACGTTTCTGCTGGCGCACAGTCTGGGTTGCCTGGCCGTGGCGCATTGGGCGGCAGCCGCCGGAAGGAAAACGGATCGTGTGGCGGGTGCGTTTCTGGTTGCGCCGCCTTGGCTCACCCAGAGCGATCAGTGCCCGGCGCAATTGACCGACTTCCTGCCCATGCCGCTGCAGCGGCTCCCGTTCCCGTCGTTGCTCGTCGCGAGCGAAGACGACCCTTACTTGCCCATTGAAATCGCCGCGCGTCTGGCTTCGGCGTGGGGCTCTGAGTTCATCGACGTTGGACGGCAGGGCCACATCAATGTCACATCCGGCCATGGCCCCTGGCCGGCCGGCGAAGGCCTGCTACGCGGATTCGTGGCGGGTGTGCGACATCAAAGAGGAATGGCCAAATCTAATACCCGGTATACGCGGCTTTTTTAGCCGCGTTTTCGATGCCTGAAGCTCCTATGGTTCGGGCGGCTCGCGATTCTGGCAAGGGGTAGGCAAAACGCGGCTGAAGGCCACGAATACGCGGCTGAAGCCGCGACACGCGGCTGAAGCCGCGAGTACCACTATTTCGACCCGGTACATCGAAAACAGTCCAGCAAGCCGGACTGTGCCGCAGCGTGCAAAACTGGCCCTGGTCGGGCACCGGGAAAAACGCGGCCTTGGAAGCCGCGTGTACCCGACCCGTAGCCGAGCGTACCTATACGCTCGAATTTTTCCTCCCGGCCGGCCTTTTTCCGAAAACCTGCACTTTCAAGTCGCACACCCATTCGTGGCGCGGTGCTAGACGTAGACCGCTCGCGCGTTGTAGTTTGACAGTAGCGGTCTCGCATGAAATCCCGCCTCGTAACGCTGCTATTGGTGTCGCTGAACGTCTCGGCGCAGCCAACACCCGAGGCCCACTTCGGCCATCCTATCGGTGTCGATCGCGAGCTGGTCGATTGGGACAAAGTTGTTTCCTATTTCCAAGCCCTCGCCAAAACCAGCGACAAAATCCGCGTGGAAGAGCTGGGCAAGACCGCCGAAGGCCGGCCGTTTATCGCCGCCACCATCAGCTCCGCGGCTACGCTTCGCAACCTGGACCACTATCGGGAAATCCAGGCGAAGCTCGCCGATCCACGCCGCACTACGCCCGAAGAATCGTCCAGGCTGATCGCCGAAGGAAAGACCGTGGTGCTGATCACCTGCTCCATTCACGCCACCGAAGTCGCGTCAACCCACTCCGCTATTCAGTTCGTTTACAACCTGCTGACGCAAGATACGCCTAAGTTCCGGGCCATCTTGGATAACGTAATTATTCTCCTGGTTCCGTCGCAGAATCCCGACGGCTTGGATATTGTGACGCGCTGGTATCGCAAGACTTTGGGCACGCCGTTTGAGGGCACGTCGCCGCCGGAGTTGTATCAAAAATACGTCGGACACGATAACAATCGCGACTGGTACATCTTTTCACAGCCTGAGACGCGCCTCACGGTTTCACGCCTGCTGAACGCGTGGCATCCGCAAATCGTCTACGACGTCCACCAGCAGGGTTCTTATGCATCCCGCATGTTTGTCCCGCCGTGGCTGAATCCGATCGATGCGAACGTCGACGCTACTCTGGCGCAAGAAGGCAACTACCTCGGGCTCGGTATGGCGGCGGATTTGACGGCCGCCGGCAAGAAGGGAGTTGTGACCAACGCGCTTTACGATTTTTGGACGCCGTCGCGCCACTATATGGCCTACCACGCCGGCATCCGCATTTTGAGCGAAGCCGCCAGTGCATCACTCGCGAGTCCGCTCACGGTGCGGCCCGATCAGATTCAGACCACCGGCCTCGGCTACAACCCGCGCGAGCGAAGTTGGAATTATCTGGAGCCGTGGGAGGGTGGCACCTGGCGGATCGGCGACATTGTCGATTATCAACTAATCGCCTTCGAGAGCTTGCTGTACGAGGCTGCGCTGCGCCGGAGCGACCTGTTGCGGAACTTCTATGAAGTGGGAGCGCGGGCGGTGGCGCGAACGTCGCCCTACGCGTTCGTTATTCCGCGCGCGCAAATGGATCCGGGCTCTTCTCGAAAGATGCTTGAGACGCTGAGCTTCGGTGAAGTAGAGATTGAGCGCGCGAGCGATGCGTTCGTGGCTGGCGGAAAGCGCTATCCGGAAGGAAGCTACATCATCCGCATGCAGCAGCCCTACAGCAGCTACGCGAAGACGCTGCTGGAGCGCCAGCATTATCCTGACTTGCGATTGTACCCGGGCGGTCCGCCGCAGCGGCCCTACGACGTGACCGCGCAGACCCTGCCTCTGCTGATGGGCGTGGAGACGGATACCGTGGATGCGGCGTTCGATGTGACATCCAAGGTTGCCAATTTTTTTAAATTCGACCCCCAGCCTGTGACGGACATCGATAAATGGCGCACAGTGAACCAGGTTTGGAGCGCCGGCAAGTCCGTTTGGCGTGATACCATCACGGGCCGTTTCCGTGAAAGTTCTACCGCCAACGCCGTAGAAGTGCAGCGCCCACGGATCGGACTCTACAAGAGCTACGTGCCGGCCATCGACGAAGGTTGGACGCGCTGGTTGCTGGAAGACTTCGGCTTCGCATATCAGAACGTTCTGAACCCCGACATCGACGCCGGCAATCTGCGCCAGCGCTTCGACGTGATCGTGTTTCCCGATGAGCCCGCCGCGCAAATCGCGAATGGATTTGAAGCCGGCACGATGCCGCAGGAATACACCGGCGGATTGAGCCCGAAAGCCGCAGCCAACTTGAAGAACTTCGCCGAGCAGGGCGGCACGCTGGTCTTTCTGAACCGCTCGTCGAATTATGCCGTCGAGCACCTGCACCTGGATGTTAAGAACGTCGTGGCCGGAGTTCCGAATCGCGATTTCTATTCGCCCGGATCTTTGCTTAACGCAACGCTCGACACGCGGAATGCACTCGTACTCGGTTTGCCGAGGAACATCGCGATCTGGAGCGAGGAGAGTCCGGCATGGGACGTTCCAGCGAACAGCAAAGACTTCGTCGTCGCCCGCTACCCCGACGATCACCTGTTGGCGTCGGGATGGCTGCTCGGTGAATCGTACATCAAGGGTCGAGCGGCAGTCGTCGAAGTCCCCATCGGACAAGGCGCAGCCGTGCTCTTTGGCATGCGCCCGCAGTACCGCGCGCAGAGCTATCAAGCCTTCAAATTGTTTTTCAATTCGCTGGTACTGAGTTCAGCGCACTAACACTGCGATCTATCACGCGCGCAGGCGGAGAAAAAACCAAGCGACTCCGGCCGCGAGCAGCAGCGACGCGGCCACTGGCACGGCCCGGCGCAAGAAGGAGACGCGCAGTACACGGTCTAGAATGAGCGCGAACAAAGCGATGAGAAACAGCTCGCAAATCGCCACGCCGGAGAAAAATGTCGCGATGTGGTAACCGCTTTCCGTGAGAAACGCAGCGAAGTACGTGCCGTGAAACAGGCCCAACACGGCCACCACCAGCCATCGCATGGTGGATTGCGGCAGCAGGATAATTTCGAACGCCAGATACGCGATAGTGAGCGCGGCGGCCGCTTCGATGAAACGAGGTGAGAGCGACAAGGTGATGCGCGGTGCGATCGTGCAAGCCAGCGCCTCCGCGGCCAGGAACGAGGCTGTCAGTGCGGCCAACTCGCGGCGGCTTCGGGCTGCCAGCACCAACGCCGCGAGGAACAACAGGGGAGCCAGTCCACCGGCGGCGCGCATGAAGCCAGCGGAGATCTCGCGGGTCGCGGTTTCGAACGCGGTCGGCGGCCGGAAACGGATTTCCGCCTGCGTGTACGAAAGGTCGAACACCGCTTGATCCGTCTTGTCGCCGCGATAAGCCCGCAGCAGATGCACGTGATTGGGAACCGTGACGGAAGCGAGCGTGCATTCCACCTGCAAAGTTTCCACGGGGGCGGGGAATTGATAGTCCGCCGTACAGACGTAGGTGTCCTGTTCTTGCCGGCAATTCCGGCCGGATGGCTTCCCCCAAGCGCCTCCGCTTTCAAAACGAACGTGATCCAGCAGCGTGTGCTCGGGCTCGTGCACGTGCGCCACTTCGTACATGGGCATGCGCAGTTCAAAGTGCGCGCGGTTGCCGTCCACTTTCAAGTCGCCCGTGCTCATGCTCACCATGTGCGCCGTGAGTGGCAGCGCGGAGACCAGAAGCCACGCTAGACCTTTCATAACTCTGCGCTGGACGTCATCAAGCCGCCCGCGCGCGCCCGGCGTAACCGGACAAAGAGCACGCGCAGAATCGCCAGCAGCGGAACCGAAAGAAACATGCCCAGCACGCCCGCGATCTGATCGCCGGCCAGTACGCCAAACAGCACCAGCATCGGATTGAGGCTCACGCCCTTGCTCATCAGGTACGGCGACAAGATGTAGTCTTGCACCAGCCGGTACAGCAGCCAGAAGATCACGTACAGCCACACGTGATTGTATCCGCTCAGGCTGGTTACCAGCAGCACGATCAGGCCCGCGGCCGCCGGCCCCACCACGGGTATGAATTCGCCCAGCGCGGCTATGACCGAGAGCAGGACCGCATAGGGCGCACCGCTGAAGCCGAGAAAGAGGTTATGCGCGGTGAAGCTCGCGGCGGACAAGAGCACCAGGGCGCGGATGTATTCTCCGAGCAGGCGATTGATATCTTCGAGAATGCTTTCTACCACGGGCCGCCGGCGCTCCTCCACCAAACCCACCACGAATTCATCCCGAATAGCCGCGCCGTCTTTCAAGAAGAAAAACGCGAGAATAGGAATCAGGATGAAGTAGAGCGCATACTTCGCGCCGGATACAAGCTGCGCGCCGACGCTCTTAACGTAAGGCAGAATCTGCTGCCCACTGGTGCTCAATTCGCTTTGAATGGTCTGTATAATGCCGGCCCGCGCCGGCTCAAGCCAGGTTGGAAGGGGCACGATTTGCATCCAGGAAAGATTTTTCAGCAGTGCGGGTAACTGCACCGCGAGACTATTGGCTTCATTAGCCAGCCGTGATCCCAGCGTCAGAGCCAATGTGATAATCGTTCCCACCAGCAGCAGGTAAACGATCGCCAGCGCGATCCGCGTTGAGATTTGCCGTGGGGTGATGCGCTCCACGAAGCCGACCAGCGGCATCAGCAAATAGGCAAACAGCAGGGCGATCACAAAAACAGCTAGCGTCTCGCGGATCGCGTAGGCCGTCGCCAGTAGCAACGCCAGCAGAAACACGGTCCAAGCGGCGCGCGCCGCCTTGGCATCGATGCCCAGCATGCACTACAGCATAGCGTGAAAGTCCGGAGGTGCTGGTATTCTGAGAAAGGTGTCCACCACCAGTACGGGTCAGATGCGGCAGCTCGTTGAGGATCTGCAGACTCTGGAAGACCGTCTGCGCCAAGGCGGCGGGGCCAAGCGCATCGAAAAGCAGCATCGCGATGGCAAGCTGACGGCGCGCGAGCGAATCGCGAAGCTGCTGGATCCGGGCGCGATGTTCCTCGAAATCGGACTGCTGATCGCCTACGACCAGTACGATGGACAAGCGCCCGCCGCCGGAGTGGTCACTGGCGCGGGCAAAATCGAGGGCCGTCCCGCGATCATCGTCGCCAACGATGCCACGGTGAAGGCCGGTGCGTGGTGGCCGGAGACGATCACCAAGATTCTGCGCGCGCAGGAGATCGCGATGCGCAATCGCGTGCCGATTGTGTATCTGGTGGATTCAGCCGGAGTGAATCTGCCGTTGCAGGACGGCATCTTTCCGGGCCAGTACGGCGCGGCGCGCATTTTCTACTACAATTCGCTGATGCGTCGCAGACTGCACGTCCCGCAGATCGCGGCCGTGATGGGGCCGTGCATAGCGGGCGGCGCGTATTTGCCCGCTCTGAGCGACGTCATCATCATGGTGGAAGGCACCAGCTTCATGGGCCTGGGCGGTCCGAATCTGGTGAAGGGCGCGGTGGGTCAGGTAATCGATGCGGAATCGCTCGGTGGTGCGCGCATGCACACCACGGCCAGCGGCGTCGCGCATTTCATGGCGGCCGATGATGCGGCGTGTCTGGAGGTCATCCGTCAGAGGTTTCGCGCTCTGCCACCGGGGCCACAAGCGCCGCCAGGCACGCCGCCTGAAAAACCAGCCGAAGGTTTGTACGATTTGATGCCCGCCGATCACCGGCTGCCGTACAATATCGAGGATGCGATCGCGCGCATATTCGATCACGACGGCTACCTGGAGTTTCAGCCGGCGCACGCGCCCGAACTACTGTGCGCGGATGCGAAGCTATTCGGGCGTAGCGTGGCTGTGGTCGCGAATCGCCGCGGATTTCTCAAAACCGAAAGCGGAGCGCGCATCGGCGGAATTGTTTACACCGAATCGGCGCGCAAGGTGGCGTACTTCGTCGAAAACGCGGAGCGGAACGGAGTGCCCCTGATCTATCTTCAGGATGTCTCCGGCTTCATGGTCGGGGTGGAGGCCGAGCGTGGAGGAATCATTCGCGCAGGCGCTGAAATGGTGGAGACCATGGCGTGCGCCACTGTTCCGAAGATCGTGCTTACGCTCAATCACGCCAGCGGCGCGGGCTACTACGCCATGGCCGGCCAGGGATTCGATCCGAATTTCACATTCGGATGGCCAACCGCGCGGATAGCGGTGATGGAGGGCGATTCAGCGGTGCAAGCGATTCACGGTCCCGAGCTCGAAAGGCTAAAAACCGAGGGCGAACCGGTTCCGGACGATCTCAAGGAACGCATCGAGCGAACACGAGCGGACTATGAGCGTTGGCTGGACGCGCGCTACGCGGCGGCGCGCGGGCATGTGGACGCGCTGATCGATCCATTGGAAACCCGGCGGGTGCTTGCGTTCGCGCTGGAGATCGCAACGGCACATGGACACCGCGAGCACCTGGCGCTGGAGACGCTGTAATGGACGGCTTGCTAACGCGCGCGGCTCTGAAGTTCGGCGACGCAAACCGAGCCGCGACCGTAAGGGAGGCGGTTGAGTGATCCGAATCGCGAACGGGCAAGGCTTCTGGGGCGATTGGCTGGAAGCGCCCGTGCGCCTGGTGGAGCAGGGGCCGATCGATTATTTGGCGCTCGACTATCTGGCCGAGATCACCATGTCGATTCTCCAGAGACAGAAGGAGGCCGATCCGAATCTCGGCTACGCGCGCGATTTCCCGCCGTTGATCGCGCGCATCCAACGGCGGCTCGTGGAGCGCGACATCAAGGTGATCGCGAATGCCGGCGGTGTAAATCCGATTGCCTGCGCGCTGGAAGTGCGGCGCTTGGCGCCTTCGCTCAAAGTGGCCGTTGTGCTGGGCGATGACGTGTCCGGACGCCTCGACGAGTTTCTCTCCGCCGGCCACGCGATGAAGAACATGGATACCGGCGAGCCGCTGAGCGCGATCCGCAATCGCATCCTGAGCGCGAATGCGTACATCGGGGCTTTCCCTCTTGCCGAAGCCTTGGCCACCGGCGCCGACATTGTGATCGCCGGCCGCTGCACCGATACCGCGCTGTCGCTCGCTCCCATGATTCATCGCTTCGGTTGGACGCCGGAGGAGTGGAATAAACTGGCGGCTGGAACAATTGCCGGACATATTGTCGAGTGCGGAGCGCAATGCACGGGTGGCAACTGCCAAGTCGACTGGCAGAGCATTCCCGATATGGCGAACATCGGCTATCCAATCATCGAAGCGGAACCCGATGGCCGCTTCAACATCACCAAGCATGAGGGCACCGGCGGACGCGTATCCGCCGATGTGGTGAAAGAGCAACTGCTCTACGAGCTGGGTGATCCGAAGAATTACATCACGCCTGATTGCGTGGCCGATTTCACCAGCATTCAGTTAAAAGACGCCGGACCGGATCGTGTGCAGGTGTCTGGCATTCGCGGCGGCCCGCGCCCGGAGATGCTGAAGCTTTCCATCGCCTATTCGTACGGCTGGAAGGCCATTGGGACGCTTGTGTACAGCGCGCCGCAAGCCCTAGAGAAATCCAAGGCCGCCGACCGGATCGTGCGCGAGCGGCTCGATCAACTGGGGCTGAAGTTCGAAGAGATCTACACCGAATTCTTCGGCGTGAACGCGTGTCACGGGCCGGTGGCTGTTCCGAATCCCGATCCGCCGGAGGTGCAGGTCCGAATTGGCGTGCGCGGGCAAGATCGGAAAGCCATCGATCGCTTCACTCGCGAGCTGATTCCGCTGGTGCTCAGCGGCCCGCCGACCGGCACGGGTTTCGGCGACGGCCGGCCACCGGTCCGCGAGGTGGTGGCGTACTGGCCCGCTTTGATTCCCCGCGAATTGATCCAGACCTCCGTGGAGGTGGTGGAATGAAGATCCAGCTCTCGCGCATCGCGCATGCCCGCTCCGGCGATAAAGGCGACACGTCTAATATCGGCGTCATTGCTTTTGACGCGCGCCATTATCCCGTGCTGGTGCGCGAAGTCACCGGGGACCGTGTCAAACAATTCTTCGGAGAAATGGTTAACGGCGATGTGGAGCGCTACGAGCTTCCGAATCTCGGCGCGCTGAATTTTCTGTTGCACGAAGCGCTGGGCGGCGGCGGGACGTTGTCCTTGCGCATCGATGCGCAGGGCAAAACTCTTGGCGCAGCGCTGCTGCGAATGGAAATCGAGGCTAGCGAGAGCGAACTCGGGAACTAAGAAACGACGTATCGAATTGGCCCGAGACGAAGTCCGGATCCTGCATGATGCGCTGATGCAGTGGGATGGTGGTGTAGATGCCTTCCACCACGAACATGTCCAACGCGCGGCGCATGCGTGCGATCGCTTCCGCGCGGTCGTGTCCGTATGCGATCAGCTTGGCGACCAATGAATCGTAGAACGGCGGAATCACGTAATCGGTGTAGGCCGCGGTGTCCACGCGAATGCCAACGTCGCCCGGTAAATTCAGCGCGGTGATCCGGCCGGGCGATGGCGCAAACGTCTCGGGATTCTCGGCGTTGATCCGGCACTCGATCGCATGGCCCCGGATCGTGACCGGCTGTTGGATAATCTCACGCAGCTGGTAGCCGGCCGCGATCAGAATCTGGCTCTTCACCAGGTCGATCCCAGTGATCGATTCGGTCACCGGATGTTCCACTTGTATGCGCGCGTTCACTTCGATGAAATACAGATCGCCAGTGCGATCCATCAGGAATTCGACGGTGCCGGCGTTGGTGTAGCCAATCTTCGTCATGGCCGCGCACAGCCGTGCTCGCATCTTCTCGCGAAGCTCCGCTGTCACCGCCGGTGAGGGCGCTTCCTCGAGCAGTTTCTGATGCCGGCGCTGGATGGAGCAATCGCGCTCGCCCAGAATCTCGACATTGCCATGCTCGTCGGCCAGCACCTGAAACTCGATGTGCCTCGGCGCCTCCACCAGTTTCTCCATGTAAACGTCTTGCGAGGAAAACGCGGCGCCGGCTTCCTGTTGCGCTTGCGTTAACAACGACGGCAGCTCGGAGGCTTCGTGAACCATGCGCATACCGCGCCCCCCGCCGCCGGCAGACGCTTTCAGCATCACCGGATATCCAATGCGGGCGGCCGTTTCCAGCCCCTCCTCCGCGCTCTGAAGAATCCCGTCCGATCCCGGCAGGATGGGAACGCCGCACTCGGCCATCGCGGCGCGCGCGTGCTGCTTCAATCCCATGGCGCGCGTCACATCCGGTTTCGGCCCGATAAATTTGATTTCCGACGTCTCGCACACCTCGGCGAAATCGGCGTTCTCACTCAAGAAACCGTAACCGGGATGAATGGCGTCGACATTCGTGATTTCGGCGGCGCTGATCACCGAAGGAATGTCGAGATAACTGCGCGAGCTCTTGGCCGGACCAATGCAGATGGCCTCATCGGCAAATCGCACGTGCAGGCTGTGGCGATCGGCCTCCGAGTACACCGCCACCGTCTTGATGCCCAGATCCTTGCAGGCGCAAATGACGCGAACGGCGATTTCGCCGCGATTGGCGATCAGGATTTTCTGAAACATATCACCGCGCACGGATGGCAAACAGGGCCTCTCCGTACTCCACCGGGCGGCCGCTTTCCATCAGCTTGGCCACCACGGTTCCGGCAATCTCCGACTCGATTTCGTTCATCAGCTTCATCGATTCGATGATGCACATCACTTGGCCGGGTTCGACCGAGTCGCCCACCTTCACGAACGGCGGGTCGCCAGGCTTGGGCGATTCGTAATACGTTCCGACGATCGGCGATTTGACGATGTGCTCGTTCGTGGCAGGCTCAGGTGCGGCTGGCGGCGCGGACCGCCCGGTTTCGACCACGGTGGCGGGCGCCGGCGCAGTTGTAGGTTCCAGCGTGCGCCGGATGCGAACGCGGTCCTCGCCCCGCTGCACCTCCAGCTCGGCGATGCCGCTCTCGATCGCCAGCTGGATCAGCTCTCTGATCTCGTCGTTCGACATGCTAGAGAAGTCTTAGCTCCTTGGAAGTGGGCGTGAGAACTTCGCAGCCATTCTTGGTCACCAGTACGGTGTCTTCGATGCGAATGCCCCCGTAATCGCGGATGTATGCGCCCGGCTCAATTGTAATCGCCATGCCCGGTTTGAGTTTCGTTTTGTCGCGGCGCCCCAGGCGCGGTCCTTCGTGAATCTCAAGCCCTAAACCGTGGCCGGTGGAGTGCACGAACTCCTTTCCCAGGCCTTCGGTCTCAAGCACGCGGCGAGCCGCGCGATCTACCTGCGCCGCCGTGATCCCCGGACGTACCGCATCGATCGCCGCGAGCTGAGCTTTCAACACCGCGTTGTACATCGTGCGCAAGCGGCGGCTCGGCCGGCCGAAGAACAATACGCGCGTCATGTCGCTCATGTAGCCGTCCTGGCACGCGCCCATATCAATTAATAGTAATTCATCGTTCGCGAGTTTCCGCGCCGTGGGCTGTGCGTGCGGCAGCGCCGATCGCGATCCCATCGCCACGATGGTTTCGAACGCGGCCTTCTCGGCTCCCAGCCTCCGCATCCGGTATTCGAGCTCCGCGGCAATCTCGGATTCCTGGGCCCCCAGCCGGATGGATCGCGTGGCTTTTTCGAACGCCTCGGAATTCGTCAACACGCTGCGCCGAATCCGCGCGATTTCGCCCGAGGACTTGATCATTCGCAACTTTTCGACTACCGGCCCGATCGGCTTGAGCTTCGCGCCCTTGGGCAGCGATTCGTCAAGCCGCTGATGCATTTCGTACAGCATGCGCGAGGCTTCGAAACCGATGCGCTTCCAGTGGCGCTTACGAATCGTTTGGACCGCCGCTTGATCGAGCGGCGTTTTGGTGACGGTCTGGACTTCGCACCTGCATTCTTCCGACGCCTGAATGGTGAAGCGCGGATCGGTGAACAGCGTTTGCGAATCCGGCGTGAGCAGCAGCAGGCCGTTGTCCCCCGTGAAGCCGCTCAAATAGCGGACGTTCGGAGGCGCCGAGATCAGCAAGGCATCGATCTTCAGCTCCCCGAATGGAATTGCGGCGCGATCAACCCGCGCCTTGCGATCAGCCGACTCCGGGCCGTTAGCCAACACTGAGCAACAGCTTTCCGGTGGTCTTGCGGCCTTCCAGATCGCGATGCGCTTCGGCGGCGTCCGCAAGCGGATACACCTTGTGGATGTGCAGCTTCAGTTTGCCCTGAGCGATCCAGCTCAAGACATCGTTGGCGCGCCAATCCAGCTCCTCGGCAGTGGTCGAGTAGTTCGCGAGCGAAGGTCGAGTCAAATACAGCGAACCCTTCTGGCTCAAAATTAGGGGAGCAAAATCCGCCACCGGCCCACTGGCATTGCCAAAGCTCACCATCATGCCGCGTGGGCGCAGGCAATCGAGGCTCTTCATAAAGGTCGACTGTCCGACGGAATCATAAACCACATGCATGCCTTTCGCCTTGGCCGTGAAGTCCTCCTTGGTGTAAATGATTACTTCGTCGGCGCCGGTCTCTTTGGCTTGTTCGGCCTTCTCCTCGGTTCCGACGGTCGCCACCACTCGCGCGCCCAACATTTTCGCCATCTGCACAATCAACCGTCCCGTCCCACCAGCCGCGGCGTGGATCAGGCAAGAATCACCCGGCTTCAACGGATACGTGGAGTGCGTGAGGTAATGCGCGGTCATGCCTTGCAGCATCGCTGCCGCGGCGGTTTGAAAATCAACCGATGGGGGAATCTTCACCAGTTGCCAGGCCGGCACCACTGCGTATTCGGCATAGGAACCGCGCGCCATGGCGTACGCGACGCGATCGCCCGAGGCGACGTTTGTGACATCCGGGCCGACCGCTTCCACTGTTCCCGCGCCTTCGCTGCCCAGCACAATCGGCGGCGGAGCCGGATAAACTCCCTTGCGAAAATACACGTCGATGTAGTTGACGCCCGACGTGACAATCTTGACGAGCGCTTGGCCCGGGCCGGCGGAGGGCTTTGGGAGGTCCGCGTACTTCAGGTTTTCTACTCCGCCTGTCTGTTCAACGAAGACCGCTTTCATGGGGTTCGTAGGCTCCTTCGCCGCGCAAAGGGCGTGGCGCTCACCACCGCGAATATCAGGACCATTTGGCGCCACGCTCCGTTTTGCGCGAGATTCTCATAAGATGAACGGTGATTGCGTACAAGATCAGGTATAGCAGGCTGAACGGGAATAAGACCACTCGCGCGAGCGTTCGCACCGCTCCGGAGCCGGTAAGACCGGCGCGGAACAGAATGCCATAGCGGATCACGGCGAGATGGCCGTGGTCGAGCCAAAAATAGTCTCCGTTTTCATTCAGTACGAACACCTTGCCGGGAAGCCGCGCAGCCAGGACCCATTTCCACTTGGTCATGATGGGCTCGGCTGAGCAAATGATGCCGACAATGACGTAATTCTTGCCGCCGAGTTCGTCATAGAGGCGCCGCCGCGACCGGCCGTCGGGGTAATCGGTGACACGATACACCACGCCCTGATCCGCGCGGAAGTTTTTCGGCGCGCTCCCATAGCAGGTGACCAGATCGCAGGTCATTTCCGGATGATTCCGGTAGAGAATAGGAAGCAGATTTTCGAACAGCTCGCGGCTGCCGCTCTCTACCAGGAGAACGCGCGAGAACGGCGGAATGGATCGAGTGAAGAAGTGGCGCATCGGCGCGGATGGCTAGGTGAGGTCGAAAAACGCGGCCACGGGAGTGGAGAAGCCGGGCAAAAGCGCATCGGTTATATGCTGGTCGCCCTTGAATTCACGAATCGAGTCGGTGTGATAAATCATCACGGACCGCGCATCCGGATAAACAACCCACACCGACTTGGAGCCGTGATCTAGATAAGCACCGATCTTACGTCTCAAATGGACCTCAAGGTCAGTTGGCGACATAACTTCGATGGCCAAATCGGGCGCGCCTTGCAAATAGGTCTGCCTTCCTGGATTCAGCCGGCTGAGAGGCAGAAGGGCAACGCCAGGAACAAACACGCTGTTCGCGCTAACGACAAACGCCGTGCGCGAAAGGGCCTTCAGTCCAAGAGCGTCATTCGCGCGAAGGTAGGGGAAGAAAGCCTCAAGAACGTTGCTTCGAATAATGGCATCCGTCTGCGACGGTGGAGGCATGTTCACTGCGTCTCCACAGATAAGCTCCTGTCGCAGCTCATTTCCGTTTTTGTCGAATTCCTCGGGCATCGCCAGGAACTGATCGGACGTCAGGAGGGTGGTCGCCGCCATCGCTACCATTCTAGCGCGGACGGCCTTTAGGTGAGCTCGAAAAACGCGGCTACCGGAATGGAGAAGCCTGGCAGGAGCGGATCGGTTATTGATTGGTCGCCCTTGAGTTCGCGAACCGACTCGCGAGTGTACACCATCACTGATCGGGCTTTTGGGAACACGATCCAAACCGAACGAGATCCATTGGCTAAGTAGGAATCGATTTTCTCTTTCAGACGAATTACGGTGTCGTTGGGCGACACAACTTCAATGGCCAAGTCGGGAGCGCCGGGAACATACTTTTGAACCAGCTCGCTCAGCCGCTCAATCGCCACTACGTTAACATCGGGAACAAATATGCTGCTGCCGCTGATAACGAACGCTATGTCCGGCAAGACCTTCATGCCAACGCTAGGGTTCGCTAATACGTAAGCAATAAGAGACTGAAGAATGTTACCGCGGATGATATCGTGCTGGTGCGCGGGTGGAGGCACGCTGATCACTTCTCCACAGATGAGTTCCTGGCGAATGCCAGTACTGTCCTGATCCAATTCCTCGGGCATCGCCAGGAACTGATCGGACGTCAGGAGGGTGGTCGCCGCCATCGCTTCCATTCTAACGCGCTTGTCTAAACGCCCCAGGAGTAGTCTTGCACAACTTTGTCGACATCCTCGTCTTGCTCGGTAAGGCGCATCAGCTCCAGGCGGATCGCATCCACCAGCGCGCCCCAGCTCGCTTCGATCACGTTGTCGGAAACGCCGACGGTGGCCCAACTGCGGCGATGATCGGACCATTCCACCAGCACCCGAACTTTCGCGGCCGTGCCCTTCTTGGGCTCCAGCACGCGCACCTTATAGTCCGTCAGCCGGACGTTCTTCACCTGCGGATACACATTGGAAAGGCACTGGCGGAGGCACAGATCCAGCGCGTTCATGGGGCCTTGCCCGGTGGCGCTGGCGGTGTGAACACTGTCCTGGATTCGCAGCGTCACTGTCGCCGTTGTTCCGCCCACCAGCCGCGTCGTGACATCGTAGTTCACCACTTCGAACACACTCCAGCCGGGATGCAGCGCCTCGCGAACCAGCAGCTCGAAAGTACCTTCAGCCGCCTCCAGTTCGTAGCCCTGATGTTCCAGATGCTTGATGCGTTCCAGCAATTGGCGCCGCGCATCGGCATCCAGTCGCTCAGCCAAGCCGTGCTGCTTCAGCTTGTAGAGTACGTTGCCGCGCCCCGACAGATCGCTGAGCAGAACGCGTTGCCGGTTGCCGATCGTCTCCGGCTTCACGTGCTCGTACGTCGCCGAATCCTTCAACACCGCGCTGACGTGCACGCCGCCTTTGTGGGCGAACGCGCTGTGGCCGACATAGGGCTGATCGTTGCGCATCGGCAGATTCGCCACTTCGGCGATGTAGCGAGCCACCGTGGTCAGCGTTTGCAAATTCTCCCTGCCGATGGTGGTGTGGCCCAGCTTCAGCTCCAAATTCGCGATGATCGACACCAGGTTCGCGTTGCCGCAGCGCTCGCCATAGCCGTTGATGCAGCCTTGGACGTGCGTGCATCCGGCCTCCACCGCGGCGATCGTATTGGCCACTGCGACATCGCAATCGTTGTGCGTGTGGATGCCGATCACGCCGTCGAACCGCTTGCGGACTTCCGAAACCACTTCCACGATCCGGTGCGTGAGGTTGCCGCCGTTGGTATCGCACAGGCACAGCACATCGGCGCCCGCCTTTTTCGCGGCTTCCAGCGTGCGCAGCGCGAACTCCGCGTTGGCATTATAGCCGTCGAAGAAGTGCTCGGCGTCGTACACCACTTCGCGGCCGTGGTCTTTCAGGTATTTTACGGTTTCCCCGATCAGCTTCAAATTCTGCTCTTCGTCGATGCCCAACGCCCGGCGCACGTGCAGATCCCAGCTCTTGCCGAAAATGGACACCGTCGGGGTCTCCGCATCCAGCAGCGCCCGCACGTTCGGATCCTGTTCCACCGTGTTCTTGGCGAAGCGCGTGGAGCCGAACGCCGTCAGCCGGGCGTGCTTGAACTTCACCTCCTGGGCGCGCTTGAAAAACTCCTTGTCCTTCGGATTGGAGTTGGGCCATCCGCCCTCAATGTAGTCGATACCCAGCTCGTCCAGCTTCTGCGCGATGATGAGTTTGTCGTCGACGGAGAATGAGACAGCCTCGCCCTGAGTGCCGTCCCGGAGCGTTGTATCGAAGGTTTGAATGCGCATGGAACTACTTGGTGACCGCGGCGGCTTCTTGCTCTAGCGGTACGCCCTCCTCCTTCTTTTTCTTCAAAAACGTCATCATCTGCCGCAGCTCCCTGCCCACGCGTTCGATAGGCTGATCGTGCGCCGCTTCCCGCATCGCCAGGAACTTGTGGCGGCCGCTCTTGTTTTCTTCGATCCACTCGCGCGCGAACTGGCCGGACTGAATCTCCGCCAGAATCTTCTTCATCTCCTGGCGCGTTTCGCTCGTAACGATGCGCGGCCCGCGAGTGTAGTCGCCGTATTCGGCGGTGTCTGAAATCGAGTAACGCATGTAGCCGAGGCCGCCTTCGTAGATAAGATCGACAATCAGCTTCAATTCGTGCAGGCACTCGAAATATGCGATTTCAGGCGCGTAGCCCGCTTCCACCAGCGTCTCAAAGCCCGCCCGGATCAGCTCGCTCACGCCGCCGCATAGCACCGATTGTTCGCCAAACAGATCGCTTTCGGTTTCTTCCTTGAAGGTGGTCTCGATGACGCCCGCTTTCAAACATCCCAGCGCGAGGGCATAGGCCAGCGCGTTTTCAAGCGCATTGCCGGACGCGTTCTGATGGATGGCCACCAGCGCCGGAACGCCGACGCCTTCGGTGTAGAGCTCGCGCACGCGATGGCCGGGAGCCTTGGGAGCGATCATCGAAACGTCCACGCTGGCCGGCGGTTTGATTTGTCCGAAGTGGATGCTGAAGCCGTGGGCGAACATCAAGGTCTTGCCCGGGCCCAGATTCGGAGCAATCTCTTTGTTGTACAAATCGCCTTGAATATGATCCGGGACCAGGACCATCGCGATGTCCGCGCCCTTGATGGCCTCCGCAACGCTCAAAACTTTGAGGCCCACTGCCGCTGCCTTGGCCGCGCTCTTGCTGCCCGTGTGCAGGCCCACGGTAACGTTGACGCCGCTGTCGCGCAGATTGAGCGCATGGGCGTGCCCCTGGCTTCCGTAACCGATGATGGTTGCCGTTTTCCCTTGAAACCGGCTCAGATTGCCGTCTTTTTCGTAATATCGTTTCGCCATTTCTAGTGTCTCGTTTCCAGTTTTTCGTCTGTCTCGTCCACCGCCGCGTTGCGCGGAACAGGCGGCGCCAGGCGCAGCTTCTTGGCTTCCAACGAAATCGCCAGCGCGCCCGAGCGCGTCACTTCAATTTCGCCATAGCTGCGCATCACGTCTAGAAATTCGTCCAGCTTCTCGGAATCGCCCGTAACTTCCAACGCAAATCCTTCGGTGGATGAATCCACCACGCGAGCGCCGAAGATCTCCGCCTCTTTGAGAATCGCCGTGCGGCTGGCCAGCGGCGCGCGCACACGCAGCAGCGCCATTTCGCGCTTGACAGCCGGCGAATCGGTCAGGTCGGAAGCCTGCAGTACGTTCACCAGCTTGTTCATCTGCTTAATCACTTGCGAGCGGAGTTGCGGCTCGATGTCAACCACGATCGTCATTCGCGACAGCGTCGGGTCCAGCGTCCGCGCGACCGTCAAGCTCTCGATGTTGTAACCGCGCGCGCTCAAAAGGCCGGTGATGCGCATCAGCGCCCCCGGCTTGTTTTCCACCAGCAGTGAAATCAGTTGCAGCATGGTCGCGTCCTACGCTTCCACCGGTTGCGGGGGTCCCAAAACCATCTCGTTGATGGCCCCGCCGGCGGGCACCATCGGGTACACGTTCTCGTACGGCGCCACGCGCACATTTAACAGGTACGGACCGGGCTCGCGCACGGCTTCCTCCAGCGCCCCAGCCAGCTCGTGCACGCCTTCGATGGTGCGGCCCTTGAATCCATATGCGCCCGCGAGCTTTTCGGCGTCCGGAAACGAGTTGAGCTCGGCCTGGGATATTCGGTTGTTGTAGAACAGCTCCTGCCATTGGCGGATCATTCCCAGATAGCCGTTGTTCACCACGATGATCTTGATCGGCAGCGCGTGATTGGCGATGGTGGCGAGTTCGGGAATCGACATTTGGAAGCCGCCGTCGCCCACGATGGAGAACACCAGCTTATCGGGGCGCGCAAATTGCGCTCCGATGGCGGCCGGCAGACCGAAGCCCATCGCGCCCAGTCCGCCCGAGTTGATCCACAAGCGCGGCGAATTGAAACGGATAAACTGCGCCGCCCACATCTGGTGCTGGCCGACGTCGGACGTCACGATGGCGCGCCCTCCCGAAAGCCGGTCGATTTCACGCATCACGTGCTGCGGTTTGATCTCGCTGGTGGACACCTCAGGCGTTAGCGGATGCTCCGCCTTCCACTCGCGAATCTGCTCCCGCCAATCGGCGCGCGCGGACGCATTTTGTTCTTGGGCTTGAGGCGCCAATTCGCGCAGGACTTTGTTCAGCTTTTCGAGCACGCGCTTGACGTCGCCGACGATCGGCAGGTCGGCCACGCGGTTCTTGCCGATTTCCGCGGGATCGATATCCACGTGGATCACCTTGGCGTGCGGTGCGAACGCCGCCAGGCGCCCTGTCACGCGATCGTCGAAGCGGACGCCCAAAGCGATCAACAAATCCGCGCCCGACATGCCCATGTTGGCCGCGTAGCTGCCGTGCATGCCCGGCATGCTGATGTAGTTCGGATGCTCGGCCGGAAGCGCGCCCAGGCCCATGAGAGTGGTGACCGCGGGCGCATCCACCAGTTCCACGAACTCGCGCAGCTCCTCCGCCGCGTCAGCCGCGATGATGCCGCCGCCCGCGTACACGAATGGCCGCCGCGATTCCCAAATCATCTGCGCGGCGCGCCGGATTTGACCGGTGTGTCCCTCGGTGAAAACCTTGTATCCCGGCAAATGGATGGACGAAACCGGCGTGTAGTGCGCCTGAGCTTGGAACACGTCCTTCGGAATGTCGACCAGGACCGGACCCGGCCGCCCGCTCGAAGCGATGTAGAACGCCTCGTGCACCACCTGCGGCAATTCGGCGACGGTCTTCACCATGAAATTATGCTTGGTGCAAGAACGGGTGATGCCGAACGTGTCGGCTTCCTGAAACGCGTCGCTGCCGATGAGCTTGCTGGTAACTTGTCCGGTGATGGCCACCACCGGGATCGAGTCCATCATAGCGTCCACTAGCCCAGTCACCAGATTCGTGGCGCCGGGACCGGACGTGGCGCAACAAACTCCCACTCGTCCCGTGGACCGCGCGTAGCCTTCCGCCGCAAACGCCGCGTTCTGTTCGTGCCGCACCAGAATATGGCGGATCGGATGATCGTAGAAAGCGTCGTACAGCGGCAGCGTCACGCCGCCGGGATACCCGAAGATGCAATCTACGTTCTCGCGAACCAGACATTCCAGCAAAATCTGGGCGCCGGACATCAGCTTCGATTCCGTCACGCCGCTTGTTCGATGCGCGGTGCTCGTCGACATCATTCCTCCCTAAAATTCAACTCCCCTAACCTGAATCACTCCCCTAAAAATCAAAAGGCCACCGAGTGGTTTTTCTTCCCCACCCGATGGCCTTTCGGAAACTGTTGTCCGAAGCCCTCAAGCGGGGCTGGGTACTACGACCGTAATAAGAATGGGCCGGAGCTTCGGAACTTGACCACTTGAAAAGGCAGACGCATTCGTGCCCGGTAGGGTACGCAACACGCCCGTTTGCCCTTTCAACGTGATCATTGGATCTAGATTATCGTAGTAGCGCGGCAAATGCAAGAGGGTCTATGTATAAATTCTGTTAATCTGAGCATTCGCGGCCTGGGTGTCTGTACGGTCTAAGTGTGCACGATGGCGTGAACCTTTTATGGTACATTGTACTGAGTAAAGTGCAGTGGCGGCCCACCCGCATCCGCAGAAAATCCCACTTATCTTTTACCGCACGGCGGCGGATTGCGAGCCGGTGCGAGAGTGGCTGAAAGGGTTGGACGAAGTGGAGCGCCGCTCGATAGGCAAGGACCTGCTGCGAGCGCAGTGGCGGTGGCCTGTGGGCATGCCGTTGTGCCGCCCAATGGGAGGCGGGCTGTGGGAAATCCGGACCGATCTTCCGACGAAGCGGACGGCGCGTGTGCTGCTCTGCCTTTACCGCGAGCACCTGGTGGCGTTGCACGGGTTCATGAAGAAGACGCGCACGACACCGAGTGAGGATATGGCGCTGGCGCGGAAGCGCAAGAGGGAGCTGGAGCAATGAGCAAGAAAAACATGGGTTCGGGCATCGACGCCTTCCTCAAGGAGGAGGGCATCTTTGAAGAGGCCCAAGCGCAGGCCGTCAAGGAGGTTGTGGCCTGGCAGCTTGCGGACGCCATGAAGAAAAAGAAGATCTCGAAGAACAAAATGGCCACGCTGCTCAAAACGAGCCGGACGCAGGTTGACCGGCTACTCGATGCCAAAGACGACATTACGCTGTCGAGCCTTCAGCGGGCGGCCGCGATCGTGGGTCGCCGCGTAACGATCGAGCTGGTTTAGGGAAGTTCACGTTTGGCTGCGAAGGGGCGGCGTGCCGCTACAGGGCGGCGTGCCGCTATACCAGCCCGCGCGCTCGCCTGATATCGTTGCAAAATGAGGCTTCTCATCATCGGCGGTACCGGCTTCATCGGCCCGTTCGTGATCCAAGCCCTGGTCGCTCAGGGGCACGACTTGGCGGTCTATCATCGCGGCGTCGCCAGGGCCCGATTGTCCAAGGGGCTGCCCGCAGGCGTGCGCGAGATCCTCGGCGACCAGCGTGACCTTGCGAAATCTAGCCCCGAGTTCCGGGATTTCTCGCCCGATGTCGTCGTGCACTTCATCCTTTCGAGCGAACGCCAGGCCCAGACCACGATGGAAGTGTTCCGCGGAATCGCACGCCGCGTTGTGGCGCTGAGCAGCGGCGATGTTTACCGCGCCGCCGGAGTCCTGCACGGCACCGAACCCGGCCCGCTTCAGCCGATGCCTCTCACCGAAGAGTCGGACCTGCGCACCAAAGGCCAGACGTACAGTAAGGAGGCGATGGAGTTGGTCCGCAAGAGCCTGCCCTGGGTGGATGACGACTACGACAAAATCCCAGTGGAACGCGCGGTCATGAGCGATACGGAACTGGCGGGCACGATTCTGCGCCTGCCGATGGTCTATGGGCCGGGTGACATGTTTCACCGGCTGTATCCATACCTGAAGAGAATGGACGACCGACGTCCTGCCATATTCATCCAGGAAGACGCGGCGCAATGGCGCGGCCCGCGCGGCTACGTGGAGAATGTAGCGTCTGGAATCGCACTAGCGGCCACGGCATCAAAGGCCGCCGGGCGTATCTACAATTTGGCTGAGCCGCAATCGTTCTCCGAAATCGAGTGGGCTCGGCAAATCGCGCGCGTCGTGGGATGGACGGGCTCCGTGCTGCCCGTCTCGGCGGATCTAATCCCCGCGCATTTGAAGCTTGCCTACAACTCGGCGCAGCACTGGACCATGAGCAGCGCAAGAATTCGCGACGAGTTGGGCTATGCTGAGCCAGTGCCGCTCGACACGGCGCTCGCCCGCACTATCCAGTGGGATCGTGCGAATCCGCCGCCGCAGATCGACCCGAGCCAGTTCGATTACGCGGCGGAGGATGCCGCGCTGGAGCGCCTTCACTTCGCCGGGTGAAGGATCAGCTTCTGCACGCGCCAATTCAAGATCTCGGCGGTGTAGATCTCGTTCTCGGCCGGACACGCGATTTCGTGGACCCATCCGAACTGCTTTAGTTGGTGACCCATGCTGCCGAAAACGCCGACCACTTTGCCATCCAGCGTCAGTTTATATATGCGCCCCGGATACGCGTCCGCGCTGTAGATATACTGCGTGGGTCCGGGCGAGATGCAGATGGCCCACGGCGCCCCGCTTTGCATCGTTCCATTCGGCGGCGGCGCGCCCACCGTCGACGGCGGCTGAGCTGCGGGTGGATTGCCCATCCACATGTGGACCACGGGCGGCACCGGCACGTCGATCGTGATCTCGCGCAGGAATGTTCCATCGGGGTCGAATACCTGAATGCGCCGGTTGCCGCGATCCGCCACATAAATGTTGCCCTTGTCGTCCGAAGCGATGCTGTGCGGCGTGTTGAACTCGCCCTGCCCGGTGCCGGGCGTCCCCCATTGCTTCACCCAATCGCCGTTCTTGTCGAACTTGGCCACGCGCGAGTTGACGTAGCCGTCGCTGATGAAAATATCGCCCTGCGGATCCCAAGTGACGTCGGTGGGCTGCCGGAACTGGCCGTTCACTGCGGGACGCGGCGGATTAACGCGCTTCCAAGCCTCCGCGCCTTCGTCGGACGCTTCCTTCTTGCGCCCGAACACCATCACCACGCGGCCCTCGGGATTGAACTTGATCACCATGTCGGACCCTTTATCGATGGCCCAGAGATTGTCGTCCTTGTCCACGCGGATAGCGTGCGCGAAGGACCAGGCGTATAGATTGTGGCCGATCTCTCGAATGTACTTGCCGTCCGGGCCGAACTCGAGAATCTGCGCGGCGGTAGCGGCATAGGCCGGCCCGGTCGAGTTGCCCCGCGAGAAGACGAACACATGCTTCTTCGAGTTCACCGCGACGCCGGAAGCCTCGCCCAGATACAGATCCGGTGGAAGCTTGAGGAAATTGGGAACCGACTCGAAGGGAATTTCGGGGACTTGCGTTCCTCCCAAGTCGTCGCCGAGCGCAACAGCGGTGCTGCAAGCCAGCGCCAGGATCAAACAGCGTGTCATAACGTCCTCCAGTACCGAGAGCTACGATATCAAATCTGGCCGGCTCCGTCAGAACCAGTGCAGCCATCGCGCAATTTGCATTGGGAGCGGGTATAGCCACCACAATCCCGCACTGCCTTCCAGATAATATGTCGGAACGAGGAGCGAAATAGCCGCACTGATAGCAGCCAGCTTCTCAACCCGTTTGATCCCCTGACTGTTGCTGAGAGCTGCCAGGGCGACGAAGACGGCCGGCAGACAGTACGCCATGCTCCGGGTTACATCGACCACCGTCAGCGACGCCCCGATCATTGCTAGCAGAGCTGCGCAAAATGCAGCCGCCGCGAGATAGCGCTTTTGCCGGAATAACGCGAGCAAACCGAGCACGACGAGAATCCAGCCTCCGCCCAGGCCAGTCCAGATGGCGAGTGGAATCACGTTGGTTTGTTGCGCAAGCACGGAGAGCCCGACTCCGCCAGCGGTGAGCGAGTATGAATGCGTAGCCGTTAGGTACGCCCTGGTCGCGATGTATCCCGCAGCCGCCACAACCACGGCAGCGGGTTTACCCGCCAGGAAACGCCGTAGTCGGCCGGTGCTCTCGCACGCGTACAACAAGAACACGAACAACGATGCGATCAGCGCTCGCTCATCGGTCCAAGCAGCCAGGAACAGAAATGCAGCCGTGAGGAGCGATGACGGCGTCGCCAATGCCGCAAGCAAAAGGCACAGGGCCAGCGCGTCGTAGTAGCCGCCGCGCAACTCGTGGAAAGCCGCTTCACCAGGCCAGGTACAGGCCACCGTAAGACAAACGAAGAGCGCTACTCTCTTGCTCGCGCTTAGTGTGAAAGCCACTTTCAGCACCAGGTACAGAAGAACCACCCCAACGAAAGCAAGAAAGATCAGCACGCCAGCTTCATGCAAATGGAAGACGTGGGCCAATATAGGCACCGTCAGGCGAAACGTCAGATTGCTCTCGTGGGACCCGGCGGGAAAGATCCGGCTAGTGTCGATCAGAGGGTGATCGAATTTAATCTGAACATCGCGCCACTTCGTTTCGAAGAAATTCGTCTGAAGTGCGTCGTAGTTCGGAAATGCGCGGAAAAGCGCTATCACGACGACGGCAAACAGGGCCTTCAGCTTCCAGTGCGGACCCGAAAGTATCCTGTCGATTCCGGCGTCAATGCGGCAGCGCAGCCTTTGATATAGCCGCTCAACGGTCCTGCTCTCCACGGAGCTCATCGCGCGGGATCGAGACTTACGGCGGTAACCACCACGCCTAACTCGCGCTGGTCGCCATTGCTAAGTTTGCTTGCCGCTTTGTCCAATCGAAAGTTCACTGCTATGAAGCCCGGCTGCAGCGCTTCGGCTGGCAGATGCGCGGCATAGGTGTATGCTTTCGATTCCGTGAAGGTGCGCGCTGGGAGAGCTTGCCCGCTGGCGTCCCCGCTCAGGGTCATCGCGCCCAACCTCTGGAGTTGCGCGTCGGGAAGATAAAGTGTCAGCGCCAGCTCGGCCCCGTTCCGTTCGGCCCCGGGAGGCGCCTTGAGCAGGACGGTAAAGTTCTTCGCGGTCCAGCGCCATTTCCCCGCTTCTACAGCGTGAAAGCCGCTCAACAGTTGGGCCGCTTGTGCCGGATCGCCCATATTCACGCTGCTAGTGGCGCGCGGATCGGAGACCTTGCGATAGAGGTCAAACGATTCTCGCTCGAAAACGCCGGTCTGCCAGAACGTGCCTCCATCGAAATGTTGGATGACCTGGTAGCCCAGCAGCTCGAGAAGATCGCACCAGCGCGCCTCCGTTCCGATTTCCGTGAAGCCTACCAGCACCTGCTCGCGCCGTGTCGAGGCGAACAGCGCGCGCGGATCGTTCGCGGTGTTTCGTTTGGACCAATCCCAATAGGCTGGTCGCGCGCCGTCGTGAAAATCGGAATATATGTTCCCGGGAAAGTAGGGCTGCAGTGCGGTGGCTGAGTATCCAACCGCGTAGAGCCCGCCGGGTGGTAAACCCGCTTGCTGGAAATAGCGTGCTGCCGCCAGGCTGCCGGAATATGCGTGGCTCCAGTCGTACTGCACAGCCCTGGCAGTCCAGTAGCATTGAAATCCTATGGCGGCGATGAGCGCTACCAGGGTGGGCCCGGTGATTTGGGTCCTGTACGCCGAGATCCAGATCGCAAACAGCCAAGCCAGGAACAGCGTGCCCAAGTGCCACGCTTGCGAATAGACGATAGTTCCGAAGAGGCAGAGAGCCGCGCTCGCCAGCAGAAAGAATAGCCATCCGCCGCCTCGCCATAGGAACGGCAACGAGAGCGCAATCACGGCGAGGGATGCGAGCCAGTAGCCGGTGAAAGCTCCCGTGAAGCTGCCTCTGACGACATATGGAAACACGTGCAGGTTCGCGAGGCCCCGGTTCTCGGCGAAAGCCACGTCTTTCGCCGGCCAGGCGCAAATCATGAAGAAGATGAGGATGCAGCAGTAAATCAACGCGAAAATTGCGAGCTTCCATCGCTCCGAAGTTTGTAGCTGGCCCCAGCGCATTACCGCGGGCGCATAGAGCACCACCCAGACGCAAACTGATATCAGGAAGCCGTGCACGCTGGTACCCGCTAATAAGCACAGGAGCGCCGTCGTCACGGCTGGCTTGCGCTGCGCTTGCGTATACGTGGCCGCGATCGCAAATAATAACGGAGCCACTAAAGCATAGCTGCGCGCCAGGACCGCATATTGATAACACAGATAGTACGTGAGAGGCAGCAGGATCCGTATGAAAAGTGGCAGGGGCGCATATCGAAGCAAAAGACACACTGCCGTTAGCCCCAGGATGCCTGAAACGAAATTGTAAGCTGAGTAAGGGAGCCCCAGCCGAATCAGCGCGTGCAGCAAGGTTTGCCAAAGCCCGGGCGTTCCCTCATAGTGCAGGAGCCGGCCCCACAAGTCAGCCAGGCTAGCGTCGCGGCCCAGGAGCCAGCTCTGCGCTTCGTCGGCCCACGGCTCATGAAAGTGAATCGTCAACGCCACTAGGAGCGCGTAAGCGCCGCCGGCCACGTAGAGCAACGGGTGCGGACGCGGCGCGCCGCGGGCATGGAATGAGGATTCCAGTGCCGGAGAGTCACTTCTTGTAACCGTCTCTGGGTGCATCCGTGTGGTTTATTTTAGACGCTCAGGAGCCGAAACGCGTTAACGAAAATCGAGAAACTTTGCGCTCCCGCGGGTTATATGGTGAGATAAGTGAAGTATTCCAGTGTGCAGCGAACCGAAATGCGTCCGCTGAAGCTCCACCCATGAGAGAACCTTCCCGAGGAACCGCTGTGATTATAGGCGCTGGACCGGCTGGCTTGACGGCTGCGCTGGAGCTGTTGCGCCGCACCGGCGTCCGCCCGTTGGTGCTGGAAAAGAGCGCCTACATGGGTGGCATATCGCGGACGGTGGCCTACAAAGGTAACCGGATTGACATCGGCGGGCATCGCTTCTTTTCGAAATCGGACCGAGTGATGGATTGGTGGACGTCGGTGCTGCCCGTGGAGCAGAGCGCGGAAGCCGAGCACCGGCTGGTGTATCAAAACCAAGAACGCCTGCTCAGCTCGAATAGCGCAGCGGCTACGTCCGATCCCGGCGACCTGGTTATGCTGGTGCGGCCGCGCAAGTCCCGCATTTTTTACTTGCGGAAGTTTTTCGACTATCCCCTCAAGCTGGATCTCGCCACGTTGCGAAATCTAGGCGCTGTGCGCACGCTGAAGGCGGGCTTGAGCTACATCGCCAGTTCCATCCGTCCCATCCGTCCCGAGAAAACGCTGGAAGATTTCTTCATCAACCGTTTCGGCCGGCATTTCTACGAAACGTTTTTCAGGAGCTACACGGAAAAGGTGTGGGGCGTGCCGTGCCATCAGATCAGCGCCGAATTTGGGGCGCAGCGCGTCAAGGGGCTCTCTTTGCGCAAGGCGCTGCTGCATCACTTCAAGAAGCTCGCGGGCGGGCGCTCCACGGAGATCGGCCAAAAAGACACCGAGACTTCGCTCATCGAAAAGTTCCTGTACCCCAAGCTCGGCCCGGGTCAATTGTGGGAAGAAGTAGCCAACCGGGTTTGTGCGGAGGGCGGCGAGATCCTCACGGGTTGGACGGTCTGCGGCATACATACCTCGGGCGATCGCGTGGTCGGAGCCACGGCGCGCAGCGATGCCGGAGAGCGTCGCTTTTTCCCCGCGCAGTACGTGTTTTCCACCATGGCAGTGAAGGAACTCATCCAGGCCTTTGATGTCCCACCGCCCAGCGAAGTCCAGGAGGTCAGCAATGGCCTGTTGTACCGCGACTTCATCACGGTCGGGCTTTTGCTCAATCGCCTGAACATCAGCGAGCAGGGCGGCGAACTGCTGAAAGACACTTGGATCTACATCCAAGAGCCGGATGTTCTCGTTGGCCGGATGCAGATCTTCAACAACTGGAGCCCGTACCTGGTCAGCGATCCGGACAAGGTTTGGATCGGTCTGGAATACTTCTGCTACGACACCGATGAGCTTTGGCGCAAGCCGGACCAGGAGATGATCGCATGGGCTGTCCAGGAGGTCGAAAAACTGGGGATCGTCGCGCGCGCCGACGTTCTGGACGCCACCGTGCTTCGCATGGAGAAAACCTATCCGGCGTACTTCGGCACCTATGATCGTTTCCCGGTGATCCGCGATTTTGTGGACCGCTACGACAATCTGTTCCTGGTCGGCCGCAACGGCATGCACAAGTACAACAATCAGGATCACTCCATGCTCACCGCGATGACCGCGGTGGATAACATCGTCGAGGGCCGGCGCGACAAGTCCAACATTTGGGCGGTCAACACCGAGTTGGAATACCACGAATCCAAGGACGAGCTTTCACCGGAAGCCGAGCAGGAACGGACCGCGGCGGCGGTTCGCTGATTGCGTTTCTGAGCCGCGCGCGTCGGCAAGCGGTACGCCGGACGCCCGCTCCGAGCCCCCCGGCTTTCTGCGACGCCCGGAGCTTTCTGCCAGAATTGGGGTCGGGCCTGTTGTACGGGTGATCGCTCGCGGGCGAGCTTTACTCGCTAGCGGGAGGAAAGTCCGGTCTCCATAGGGCAGCATGCCGGCTAACGGCCGGGGGGGTTCGCTCAAAGCGGATTTCACGGAAAGTGCCACAGAAAATATACCGCCGGGAATTCGGGCGAAAGCTCGATGTTTCCGGTAAGGGTGAAAAGGTGCGGTAAGAGCGCACCGCGGGCGGAGCGATCCGCCTGGCAGGGTAAACCCCATGCGGAGCAAGACCAAATAGGGGAGGAGGAGCGGCCCGCTCCGTTTGACTTCCGGGTAGGTTGCTAGAGCTTGGCAGTAATGCCTTGCCCAGAGGAATGATCGCCGCCTTTCGGGGTACAGAAACCGGCTTACAGTCCAGCAGGCCCAATCGAAAGCGCGGCGTTGCCCGCGCCGGCCGGTCGTGCGACTCTTCCAGCGTCTCCGCCAGCGATGTTAAGGTGTGCCATCGTGGAAGGAGTGCTGAAACCCTGGCCTTGGCTTCGAACCGCGCTCGATCACGGCACCCGCCAGCAGGTGACCCGCATGGGTCTGTTGTTCACGATGACCTGCGTGCTGGTGGCGCTGGCGGCGTTCGTTTCAGCCAACAATCTGTTGTTCTTGATTCTGGCTCTGTTGCTGGCCACGATGATGGTCGCCGGATTTATCAGCCGCCTCTCGCTGGCCGGCCTGGAGCTGGATTTCCTGCTTCCCGAGCACCTGTGCGCGAAGCGGAAGCTGATGGGTCGCATCGTGATTCGAAATTCCAAGAATTGGATGCCATCGTTCTCGATTCATTTGGCCGCATCGAGCGACTGCGGCCTTCAGCTGCCGCTGTACTTCACCGTCATTCCGGGCGGGGCGCGGATCGAAGCGCCCGTGGAGCTGTTCTTCGCGCGGCGCGGCGTCTACCGGCAGAACAGCTTCCGCTTCTCCACGCGCTTTCCTTTTGGATTCGCCGAGCGGCGCATTCAAGTCCGGTTGCTGCGCGACATTTTGGTCTATCCGTCCATCGACCCGCGGCCGGGCTTCGAGGACTTGCTGATTTCCCTGCAAGACGAGATGACTTCGTTTTATCGCGGCCAGGGCAACGACTTCTACCGGATTCGCCCGTATGAGGCGCTGGAAGACGCGCACCACGTGGATTGGAAGGCGACCGCCCACACCGGCGATCTTCAGGTGCGCGAGTTCGCCCGCGAGCAGGAGCAGGCGGTGGCGTTTTTCCTGGACCTGGACGTGCCCGCATCCGAAGCCGCCTGGTTTGAATCCGCCGTGGACCAGTGCGCATTTCTGGCCTGGAACATGGCCCGGCGCGGATCCCGAGTCCGCTTTTGCACGCAAGAAGTGGATTGGCAGCTTCCCGAGGAGGCCGACGTGTACGTCATCCTCAAATATCTTGCGATCGTCTCCACGCGGCCGGGCAGGCTGCTCGCAGCGGCTCAGGATCGCAATGTCTTTCATATCGTCTTCAGCGCGTATCCCGAACGGCTTTCCGCGGCCGGCTGGGAATTCGGTGGAGCGAACACACGGCTGCTGACCCCGAACCGGGGGCTGATCGAAAAGCCCGTTGTGGAAGTATAATGAAAACCTATGAACGCTTTCAGTCAATTCAAGACCTCTGTTTGCTTTGTACTGGGCTTCGCGCCGTGTGTATTCGCGGCCGGGCCGGCGCTTGTGGTGGATCGCGGCTTGCCCCAGGCGAATCTCAATAACGCGGCGGGCGAGTACCGCAGCAATATCCGCTGGAGCTCGTATGAAAGCGGGTTCCTCGGCGACGATTTCACCGTAGGCGCTGCTGGAGAGCGCTGGGTGATCGATACCGTTCGCGTCTGGACCGTTCCAGGCTTTCACAAAATCGATCCCGAGCACCTGGGCGATTTCTATCAGGATGTCCGTCTCTACTTCGGCGGCCCGAATGAAAACCTTTCGCCGTTCGTCACGGGGCTGCTGAAGTTCGGCAGCAATCAGGCCAGTAACCCCGACATCCTGATCTCCGACGCGACGGCTGGCGGCGGCGCTCGCTATACGGACATCGAGACCGATGTGCGCGTCTGGCAAATCGATTTCACCCAACTGAACCTGAGCGTGGATGGCGGCGTTAAATATCGGTTCGGCGCATGGGGTCTAGGCCGTCCAAGGCTGAACAAGGCTGGTGAGCCGGACAAAGCTGGCAAGACCTACGCATGGTTCAATGCGGCCTCGAACGCAGAGCTTGCTGGCGCCAAGCAGGATGGCGCCGACGGCGAGATGCTGCTGTTCGCTTCCGGAGGCAAGTTCAAGAAAGCCTTCAGTGGGAAGGGCGCCGGTTGGGACAAAGGCTCCGACGTCAACGTGCAGGTGTTTGGCCATCGGGTGGACGCGCGATAACGTGACGCGCGATAACGCGCTGCGGGCGTGGGAAATTATTGAGCGCCGCGGAACGTGGTCCAGGGATGCGAATCCAGATCGCGTAGCGCTCCCTTTTGCCAGGCAAATTCAGGATGCTGCTTCAGGTGCTCGGCGGCTTTGAAGTCGATTCCGTCGGCGTGCCCCATGGCTGCTTCAAAGGACATTTGAGACAGCATGCGCGCGTCGGCGGCCTTGTTCTGCACGGTGCCCGCCGGGCCGAACGCTGGCTGCCAAGGGCGGGACCCGCGGGTGGAGAGATCGATGTGGCCGCACAGGGTACGCTCGCTGGGCGCGGTCTGGCGCGAGAACGTGTCATAGTGATCGGCCAGGAACTTTTCAGCCGCCGCCACGTCGATCTTTCCTTTGTTCTCCGCCATGAGTTGGTCCCAACGGACGTGCCGCGCGTTGGCGCTGATGCTTAGATCGGCGGCCGGGAAATCGCTGGCCTCGTCCCGGATGAGCTCGGGATTGGCGGGAAAGTTGGAGCCGGCGAAATAGCCGTCGCGCGTACGCTCCAGCGTCACGTGTTTCAGGCCCAGTTCGAGACTCGCGATTTCGTTGTGCTGGGTGTCGGCGATCAGCCACGTGTTGGCATAGCCGCCATTGTTGCCGTCTTTCATGATGCGGGCGTAATCGTCGATGGACGCGGCAAATTGCATGGCCTTGCGCGCGCGTTCAAACTCGGGGATGCCTTTCGGATCGAAGCCCGAGAAGTACCCGATGGTGGTTTCGGTGACCGCCAGGCCGGCGCTGTTGACGCCAAAATCGTCGCCGCTGTGAATCATCCCGGGCATGCCGTCCATCAGGATGCGATAGCCCTCCGCTGGCGCGATATCGAAGATGACGTTCCAGCGCGAGCCTTCTTTATATTCGCTCCAATTATTGTGTGCGATCACTGCCTTGCCATCGCGCGTGTAGCTTCCGATGGCCACGAAAGCGCTGCAGTGCTCGGGTACCGCGCGGGCTGAAACGGCAGGCTGATGCCGCTGGTCGTACCAGCCGGTGTAATAAGGCGACAGCTCCTGCCATGCGTTCATGGTGACCACGTCCCAGAGATCCAACGCGACCCCGCGCGCCTTTAAGCCCTCGGCGACGCCCTTCAGCTCCTCGCGATATTGCGGCTCGACGCGAGGCCACAACACTTTTTCAGAGGCCGTGCGAAAAAATCCATAGGGTTTGTGACTGTCGTGAGTGAGACCGAGTGCGATGACCTTCTGCGCGTCCTCAATTTCCGGCGCCAGCAGATAGCCGTGCTGGAACCCGATCTCGGATGGCGTGCCTTCCAGGTGCACGAAGATCCAGCCGTTCAATTCGGGCCGTCGAAAGGCTTTGGCCAATCGTGAATCGGATGGCGGAACGCGAGCCGGCGCGGCGATTAAATCAACCGCGAAGAGAAGCAGGAGCACGGATCGCCTGAGCATGATCTTGAGCATAACAGGCCTCCGGGGAGATACCGGGCCCAACCCGTCGCCGAATAGCCTTTTGCGGAACTAACCAAACCAGGATCGCGTAGTCTAAGCAGCCATGCGATCCATCGGGAAAGACATCCAGTTCGCCTTGCGGGCGTTTCGCAAGTCTCCCGTGTTCACCGCTGTAGCTCTTTTATCCCTGGCGCTGGGGATTGGCGCGAACACCGCCATCTTCACGCTGCTGGATCAGGTGCTGCTGAGGCTGATGCCGGTCAAGAATCCGCAGGAGCTGGTGCTGCTCAACATGCAGGGCATGCACTACGGCAGCAACCGGGGCCCAAACGCGCTCTCTTACCCGATGTATCGGGATTTCAAAGCGAATAACGCGGTGTTCTCCGGCATGTTCTGCCGGTTCCCAAACCAATTCAGCCTGGGGTTCAACGGAACGACCGAACTGGCCAGCGGCGAGCTGGTCTCGGGAACGTATTTCCCGGTGCTGGGGGTGGGTGCGGCGCTGGGGCGCGCGTTTACCCCGGACGACGATCGCGTTCCCGGCGGCCATCCGGTGGCGATGCTGAGCTACGGCTACTGGCAGTCGCGCTTCGCCGGCGACCCCTCGGTTGTCGGGAAGACGCTGACTGTGAATGGGCATAACTTCACAATCGTCGGCGTGGCGCAGAAGGGCTTCCAGGGAGTCGATTTGGGCGCCCCCAGCCAAGTCTTCGTTCCGCTGATGATGCGGCCGCAGCTCATGCCGCTGTTCAACGAGTCGCTCGACTTCAACAACCGCCGCACTCGCTGGGTGAACGTATTCGGACGTCTGAAACCCGGCGTATCGCGCCGGCAAGCGCAAGCGTCGTTGCAGCCTTATTTCCACGGCATGCTGGAGACGGAGGTGAAGGAAGCGGCCTTCAACAATGCGTCCGCCGAAGTGCGGGCGCAGTTCCTGCGGAACGTGATCGAGGCCCTGCCGGGCTCGCAGGGCAAGCCGCGCATCCGGGAAATGTTGGCGACGCCGCTGTGGGTGTTGATGGCCTTGACCGGCGGCGTGCTGCTGATCGCGTGCGCCAATGTCGCGAGCCTGCTGATCGCGCGCGGCGGCGAGGCAAAAGGAAATCGCCATCCGGCTCGCCATCGGCGCCGGACGCTTCCGCATCATCTGTCAGCTACTGGTGGAGAGCCTGCTGCTTTCCGTGGCGGGCGGAGTTTTAGGATTGTTGCTTGCAATTTGGACGGACCGCGTGCTGCTGGGCTTCCTGCCTCCGGAAACGGTGGCGCTCAACCTCTCGACGACGCCCGATTTCCGGATTCTACTATTCGCCTCGGCCGTGTCGCTGCTCACGGGTTTGATTTTCGGCTTGGTTCCGGCGCTCGAATCCACCAAACCGGACGTGGCGCCCACGTTGAAAGACACCACGGGCGGCGTCGTTGGCGGTGGAGCGCACGTACGCGTCCGCAAGGCGCTGGTGGCGATGCAGGTGATGCTGTCGTTGCTGCTGCTGATCGGCGCGGGCTTGTTCATCCGCAGCTTGCGAAACTTGCGCGACATGGGGCCTGGATTCACGATCGGCAATCTGGCCGCCTTCGAAGTTGATCCTTCTCTGAATGGCTACAATTCCGACCGATCCAAGCTGTTTTATCGCCAGCTCACCGCGGAGTTGAACGCGATTCCCGGAGTTCGCTCGGTTGGAGTCGCGTCCGTGAGAATTCTGCAAGACAATGAATCCGATAGCTGGCTGACGATTGAAGGCTATCATCCGACGCCGACTGAAACGCCGGATGCCTACATCAATTGGATCGGGCCGGGCTATTTCGCAACATTGGGTGTGCCCATTCTGGCGGGGCGGGACTTCAAGGAGCAGGACACCCAGACGCTGCAGCATAGCGACCAGCCGGACGATACCGAGCCACGCGTGGTGATGGTAAACGAGAAGTTCGCCAAGCAGTTCTTTGGCTCTGCTGAGAATGCAGTCGGCCGCCACGCCGGATTCGGAATCGATCCCGGCACCAAAGCGGACATGGAGATCATCGGGGTGATCAAGAACATCAAATACACCAACTTGCGCGATGAAGTGCCCATTCAGCTGTTCGAGCCGTATATGGCCACCGACTCCGTGAGCGGCATGACCGTCTATTTGCGCACCGCCCTGAACCCCGACCAGTTGTTTTCGGCCGTGCGCTCGAAAGTTCGGGGATTGGATGCAAATCTGCCGGTCTACGGCATGCGCACCATGGACGATCAGATCTCGAACTCGCTGTTGATCGAGCGCCTGATCGCGAGCTTGTCGGCCGTGTTCGGTTTTCTGGCCACGTTGCTGGCCGTGATCGGGCTG
>Ga0302324_100002744_pt1 | contig 40175 bp, 47 predicted proteins | sample Palsa_T0_1_FD_201949 | JGI IMG/M metagenome (GOLD analysis project Ga0302324, IMG submission 201949) | Peat permafrost microbial communities from Stordalen Mire near Abisko, Sweden - Palsa_T0_1 | ecosystem: Environmental > Terrestrial > Soil > Palsa > Peat permafrost | place: Sweden: Abisko...
CCGGCCGTGGCCACCGAAGCATGAGCATGAAGCGAGCCTATACAGACGAACACGCCGCGGCCGGAATCGATGCCGCGCTGCCCGCCATCGAAACGTGGCCCAACCAGTTTCCCGATTACGAGATCGAGGTCGTGATTCCAGAGTTCACTTCCGTTTGTCCCAAGACCGGCTTGCCGGATTTTGGCAAGCTGACGCTACGCTATGTGCCGGACAAGAAATGCCTGGAGTTGAAGTCCTTGAAGCTGTATTTACTGGCCTATCGCAATCTGGGCATCTTCTACGAGAATGTGGTGAACCGGTTCCTGCGCGACGTAGTGGCGGCGGCCAAACCGGTGAGCGCCACGGTTACCGGCGAATTCACGCCGCGCGGCGGGCTGCATTCCAAGATCACCGCCAGTTGGAGCAAACCACGTGGACACAGATGAATTGACAGCCATTCTGCAGGAGGTGCGCGACCGCGTGCGCGCGCGGCATGCCGACGTGCCGGCGGCAGCCGGAGCGTTACCGGATCTGATGCCGCTGCTGCACGCACGGGATGCCGCCGAAGCCAAGGTGGCGTCCATCGGCACGGTGAATCCGCGCGCCGGCGGGCCCCTGAACTGGCTGGCGCAAAGGGCGAAGAAGGCCATCGCACGCGCGCTCGACTGGCACGTGCGCGAGCAGGTGGAGTTCAACCGCAACGTGATGGCTTGCGTGCAGGCCACGCTGGAGGCGCTTGAGGAGATCCGCCGCTCCGCCGCGCTGGAGGAACTGAAGGACATTCGCACACATTGGGTGGATTGGCACCGGGAGTGGGAACACAAGCTGATGGTCAACGAAATGAAGCTGCTGCGCGGGCTGGCCGAACTGAACGCCGCTTATCAGCATCGCGCGGGGCTTATCGAATCCACCTTCCGGGATCAGGTGAAGGCACAGCATGCGGACTTTACAGCGGTGCTGGAGAACACCCAGAGACGCCTATGGGCGGACCTGGAGAGCGTCCGGCTGGAATACGAGCGGCTGATTCATGCCGAGTTGCGAGTGATCCGGCAGCGCGCCGCCGTGGGTGTTACGGCGGCTGCCGGGCCGGCAGCGGCACAGGCCTCCGGGCCATCCCCCGCGCCGCTCGATTTCGATTACGGCCGCTTCGCCGAACGCTTCCGCGGTTCGGAAGACTACGTCAAGAAGGGCCAACAGTTCTACTTGCCGTATTTCACCGGCCGGGGCGCCGTGCTGGATATCGGCTGCGGGCGCGGCGAGTTCCTGGAGCTGATGCGCGATGCGGGCGTCGAGGCGCGCGGTATCGATCTGAGCCAGGAATCCGTGGACCTGTGCCGCCACAAGGGCTTGCAGGCGGAAAGGGCCGACTTGTTTCAGTATCTGGCGGATCTGCCGGAAGCTTCGCTGGACGGCATCTTCAGCGCGCAGGTGGTGGAGCACCTGCCGCCCGAGCGCCTGCCGGATATGATTCGTCTGGCGGCATCGCGGCTCGAGCGCCACGGCGTGCTGGCGATTGAAACTCCCAATCCGGAGTGTCTGGCCATTTTCGCCAGTCACTTCTATCTCGACCCGACGCACACCCGCCCGGTGCCGCACGCTTTGCTGACGTTTTACATGGAAGAATACGGGCTGGGATTGATCGACGTGCGGCGGCTTTCGTCGGCAATTGAATCCATGCCGGCATTGGCCGGACTGCCGGGGGACTTCCGCGAGGCGTTCTTCGGCGGCCTGGATTACGCGATTATCGGGAGGAAGCTATAACGCGTTCCAGTGCGCCGCGCGAGATCGAAATCAAGCTGGCGCTGCCGGACGCCGACACGGGCCGCCGTCTGCTGCGCGGCGCGGGATTCCGCGTATCCAAACGCCGCGTCTTCGAAGCGAATACGCTCTTCGATACCGCGCTTGGCGCGCTCAGCGGCACAGGACGCCTGCTGCGGGTCCGCGAGGCTGGCCGGTTGGGTATTCTGACTTATAAGGGTGCGGCGGCGGTAGGCAAGTACAAGGAACGCGACGAGTTGGAAGTCGAAGTGTCCGATCCGCGCAGGCTGACTGAGATGCTGTCCCGCCTGGATTTCATTCCGACGTTTCGGTACGAGAAGTACCGCACGGAATACCGGCGTGCGGGTGAAGCGGGCTCGACCATGCTCGACGAGACGCCCATCGGAGTGTATCTGGAACTGGAAGGGGCGCAGGCGTGGATCGACCGCAGCGCGCGGCGGCTAGGGTTTGCGGAATCGGACTACTGTACGGCGAGTTATGGCAGCCTTTATGGGGATTACTGCCAGAAACATGGGCTGCCGGTCACGCACATGACGTTCACCGGTTGAAGCGCTTGGCGCGGGCGGGAAATTACCGAAACAAACCGACCGAAATCGGTCTGATTCGCGCTCTGGCCCATACGGCGAATCGGCGTTCGCTGCATCGGGAGTGCGCGGCGAAATGGCGCCCTTCGTAGATGAGGCCGCCGATGAGAGCCGCGCGATGCGGCCACGCCTCACGCTCCTGTGCGCCCTGGGGCGCTCGATGCACTCACGCAAAACACATTTTGAGCTACGTTGAGCTACAATGTAGCTCAGGAAGAGATTAACGCCATGCCCGCCAATTCCGTCGTTCGCGCCCGCATCGATGCACGCACCAAGAGGGAAGCCGCGGCGGCGCTGAAGGGAATCGGGCTCACCGTGTCCGATGCGTTTCGCCTGCTGCTGGTGCGCGTCGCGGCTGAAAAGGCTCTGCCGTTCGAGCCACTCAATCCAAACGCCGAAACCGTCGCAGCGATGAAAGCCGCTCGCCGGGGCGAGCTAATAAAGGCCGGCAAGCCGGACAGACTGCTGCGAAGTCTGAATGCGGGAGACTAATATACACCACGCGCTTTCAGCGCGACTACAGGCGTGAAAAATCCGGTCGGCACGGCAAGAAACCGGACACCCTGCTGATGGATGTCGTCAACCTGCTCGCCACCGACACGCCGCTGCCGCGCCGGAATTTCGATCACCCACTGTCCGGCGAATGGAGCGACCACCGCGACTGCCACATCAGGCCGGATCTCCTTCTCATCTACCGCAAGCCGGATGATGACAGCCTCGAACTGTGCGCCTTGGCTCGCATAGTGAAGCTTGCGCTGTGAAACGGTGGGGTACGCTTCAAGTTGGATAAGCCATCCGGGGCAGACGAAGAATTCGGCCTCTTCTTTTGAAACACAGATCGCGGCGGGTAGATGCCACGTTCGTCCGGTCAACGAAGGCGAACGTCCGGCCTGAAGCGCCCCGAGGCGGCGCGGGCGCATTTCGTCCGGCCGATCCTTCCCTGACGTTTGAAACCATCACCCCGCGATCAGACTGGCGTTTCGCCTATGGGCCAAAGCCTACCCTTGGCTAACTAAACGCGCCGAATCGCTTTGGCCTAGCAGCTAGTCATCCTCGGCGGTGGCAGTGGGGCAGGGAGGCGTTCATATCTTCCGCCTTTTTGAGCGGGTTGGTGGCAAGCAGTGGCAAGCCGGTCTTGCCGAAAATCCGCTGCTCGAAAAAGGGCAATGTGCGTTCACTAAACCCTAACAGCACGGGCACGCCTAGAAGGATGAGCGTTTTGACGCTCGTGCATGTAACGGCGGGTGTTGCATCAGGAGCTGTTGTGCAGGCGCTGACCATTTCACCAAAGCTCTGAGCTTGGATGGAGAGAGGAATCCACGCCAGCAACGCACACCCTATAAGAGTACCAACAAGGCCAGTGCCAATTCGGCTCACAACTCCCCGGCCATAAGCATCAAGCTTGCCGGAAAAAGGCTAACCTCGAGGGTCGGCATTTTCGACATAACGCTAGCGCAACTTCCTGCCGCACCGATGGCTAAAATGCCAAACAGGAGCAGTGGCGGAAAGAAGGGGGCATAATGCAACGCAAAGACACCGAGCACCAGGACGGCGACGATTACGAGGAAGAGCACGAGCATCGTCCGATGCGTTGTTTCGTTGTAATCGTCAACGTAATCTCCCCATGCGTCCCTTTCCGCAAAAAGAGCGTATAGTGCCCCCCGTGCTTCTTGAGGTTGCACTTTAGCGTTATTGGCAGCTTCTTCCCAAAGCCTACGCACTGTGTCGATCGAAGATTTCGGGATGCCCAGCCCTCAATTTGATCAATGACCAAGTCTCCTTCAATTCTAATTTCCGCCGCAGGGCAAAGATAGGCGGCGAATAGCCCCTCAAGTTCTGCATCATCGGTCAAGTCGTCTATCTCGTCTATATCGTTGATCTTCCCGGCGGCATCATAAATGTCGCTTATCTTTTTCAAAACTTCGTCTCTTAATCTCACGTCGAGGACGTCGGCTTCGGGGCGGGGCCGTTGTGCCATGCGCTCGACGTACAGGCGCTCGCCGGTAATATTCGATAGGGCTTCGAGACGACAGTTCTTAAGAGCCGTCTTGTGCAATCCGGGAACCCACGACCACCATTTACCCATTCATTTAACCTTTATACCCGCCGCTTCTTGCGGGTCAAAGAGCTTATGCGAAGTGTAGCCGTTTAAGCTTGATGTGATCGCGGAGGACTTGGGCAAGATCGTACTGGGCTTGTTGCACGAGCCAGCCGTCCTCGGTACCGCCGAAAACCTTCGATAACCTGACCGCCATTTCGGGCGAAATGCCGCGCTTCTCGTTCACGAGTTCCGAGAGTGTGTTGCGGGTGACGCCGAGAGCTTCGGCGGCGCCGGTAATCGTCAAGCCCAAAGGCTCAAGGCACTGGCGCAGAACAACGCCACCGGGGTGCGGCGGGTTTTTCATGGTCATGAGGCGTTCCCCCTCTCTAGTGGTAATCGACATAATCAACGTCCTCGGCGTGGCCCTCCGCAAAGCGAAAAATCACCCGCCAGTTAGCCCGAACCGTGACGGCCCAAAAGCCTTTCATCTGGCCCTTGAGCGGATGCAACCGAAACGCCGGTAGGTCCATGTGGGCAATTGCCGGGGCGGCATGAAGGGTCGCCAAAATATCCCGCAGCTTGCCAAACATGTTCCGCGTTTACGCCGGTCGGGTCATCCTGTTCAAAAAACCGCCTCAGCCCCTTGTGGCGGATTGTCCGTATCATTGCGTGCCGTAGCGTGCCACGTGGCGCATGTCAAAGACGATTTTAGCAGACCTGTCCGGTTTTCCTTAGCCAAGGCCAGTTGTACGGTGTCCCATACCAGCTTCGCGGCGACATCCTCGTAATCATGCCGGTAGACGTTGCGGGCGCCGGCCATGTTCTTCCGGCAATCGCACGGTATCGGGCTTTCATCTCATCCGGGAGACGCCTGGATGCCTCCGAAATAATCTCAAGGCAGCGGGTCACGGCGAAAACCGTGCGTATGTCGTTCCGAAAAGCCTCGTAATCCAAGCCCTCGACGAGTTGGGTAGCGAGGGCGATATGGTGCCCCATATCGCGCAAGATGGGCGCGGCGTCAGAAGGCATAGATGGCGCCGGTCGTGGCCGCCGGTTTCACATAAGGTTTCAACCCGTCGCGGTTCACCACGTCCAAGCGACCGTCAAACAAGGCGGCGATGTCATCTTTCAAACCGGCGTAATCGAAAACCGTGATGCGGGCCGCGGGATCGAATTCGATCATGATGTCGGTGTCGCTTTCGGGCCCTTGATCGCCACGTGCCCACGAACCAAACAATGCGGCATGCGCTACGCCCCGCCTGCGCAACGCGGCTTTGTTCTCCCGCAGCCGGGCTATGATCTCTTCACGGTTCATGGCCTGCCCTCAATAGAACAAATACTTCCGCCACTGCTCGTCGCTCTTGCCCAGCAGCCGCATCAAATGCCGGCTGGTGTGCAAACTGAACGGCCGCGGCTGCCGCGCCAGCTTCATCCCGGATTCCTCCGGCGTGCGGTTGCCCTTCCGGTTGTTGCACGGATTGCAGCACGCCACCAGGTTCTCCCAATTGGATTCGCCCGCGCGCGAGCGCGGCACCACGTGGTCCAGCGTCAGCTCCGCGGAAGGCAGCGTGCGGTGGCAGTATTGACACGTGTAGCGGTCGCGCATCAGGATGTTCTTGCGCGAGAGCGCCCGCGTCTGGTGCGGGATGCGCCGGTACTCCAGCAATCGAATCACGCTCGGCAGCCTGACCGCCGCGCGCGCCGAGTGGACGTGGTGCGTGGATTCTTCCTCCGCCGACGCCACACCCTTCAACACCAGCACCAGCGCGCGCCGCGCCGCGCAGATGTTGATCGGCTCGTAGCTCGCATTCAACACCAGAACCGGTTTTTGCAATCTGTTCAAACTGGTCATTTTAAACAGGTCCCTTTCGCTTGCCCAAATCCGCCTGCTCCGTAAATCTCCGGTCTACGCGCGCCAATGTCAGCAGCGACACCGACTTCGCTCCAGCTTTTTTCAGCGCCCGCGCGCAGGCCCCCGCCGTCGCGCCCGTGGTCATCACATCGTCGACCAGCAGAATCCGCAATCCGGCCACTCTGCGCCGCGCGCGGAAGGCGCCAGCCACATTCTCGCGCCGTTGCGCGTTGCTCAGACCCGCCTGCGCCCGCGTGGACGATCCGCGGCGCAGCACGCCCGCTGCGGGAATGCCCCGGGCGCGCGCGATGGCCTTGCCCAACAACTCCGACTGATTGAACCCGCGCTGCCACCACCGACGCCAGTGCAACGGCACCGCCGTCACCAGATCGAATTGCCTGTCGCGCGGCAACGCATCGGACAGCAACGCGCCCAACGGCCGCGCCAGACGCCGCATGCCGCTGTATTTGAAAAGGTGGACCAGCTTCCGTAGCGACCCTTCGTAGGCGCCGTAGCAAAAGGCTTCGTCGAAGCCCCGCATTCCATTCCGGCAAAGCATGCAACGGCCCTCGGAGTCCAGCGGAAAGCTGTTCAGGAAGGGCGTCCTGCAATTGAGGCAGAAGAACTCGGCGCTAAGCGGCGCGGGATCCTTCAGGCAGGCCGCGCAGACCGGCACGCGCGTGAATCCGTCGAGCGGGCGTTCACAAATGCGACAATCGTCTGGGAAAAGAAGCGAAAACAGGCCGTGCGAAACCTGCCCGAAAATCGGAGGAAAAAAATCGGAAAGCGATAAGGCGCGCCGGCTACTCGAGAAGACTCACCTCCCGGTGAATCTTCATTCTACAACAAAACCGCCCGGCTCAACTCCTGGCGCCCGGATGAATCTGCTGCGCCAGATAGTTGTCCAGCCCGATTTCCCCGACAATGTGCAGTTGCCGCTCCAGGTACACGATTGTAACAAGAGCATGCGGGGATTCACCCACGCGGGGCACGCTACCGCGCCTGCGCCACCAGCCGCACCGTGATCCTGGCGGGCGAGACGCGCTCCATCGCAATCCCCGGCGGCAGGTTCAAGTTCCCCGCACGCACCGGCAGTTCCAACGTGCCGGCGCGCGCGCCGCGCAGGTTGAAGCTGGCCACCAGCCGCACCAGGCTGACCGAATCCATCAACCACGCGCTGCCGCGTACTTGGACGTCCAGCCGCTCCACGGATGGCGCCGCGATGTCCATTCCCGCGGGCACGCTGACGAACTGCACCGGCACGCCGACCGTGCGCACCGTGGTTCCGGTGGAGAGAACCGACGTGCTCCAGATGGCCGCCGCCAGCCCCACCGCCGCCAGCTTGACGCGCAAGTTCGAGAGGAACCATTGCCGCAGCCGGCTGCGCATGCCTTCGGCCGGCTGCGCGCACCGCTTCTCCAGAGTCTGCGCCAGCTTTTGCTCGTCGTCGAAGCGCGTCAGACGGCGGGCCTCCATCAGCGTCACTTCGGCGCGCTCTTCGGAAACCACGACCACCAGCGCGTCGCAACGCTCGGAAAGTCCCATGGCCACGCGATGCCGCGTGCCGTAGTAGCTGGGCACATTCTCGCGGTCGGTCAACGGCAGTACGGCGGCGGCCCGTACAATGCGGTCGCCGCGCACGATCACCGCGCCATCGTGGGCCGGCGAAGTCTTCTGGAAAATCGCTTCCATGATTTCGGGGGAAACCGCGGCCTCCAGCACGATGCCGCCGCTAACCAGCTCCGCCACCGCGTTGCGGCGCACGATCACGATCAACGCGCCCACCGAAGCGCCCGCCATATGGAAGGCCGCCCGCGCGATCGCTTCGTAAGTCTCGTTCAGCCTGGAGGCCGCTTGGGACCGCCAGTTCAGCAGGCTATCCAGCCGCATGAAGAAGCGCCGCAGTTCCGCCTGGAAAACCAGCAGCAGTACCACAATCGCCAGGATGGCCGCGCCATCCAGCACCCAACTCGTCAGCACCAGATCGAAATGCCGTGATACCAAGGCTCCGGCGTGCAGCCCAAGCACCACCAGGGCCACTCGCAGGGCGCGCGCCTGCTGCGCCCATCGCAACAGGATATACAGCGCCGCCGTTAACACCACGAAATCCACGACGCCTTGCCAGCGCACCAGAATTGGATGAATCATCCCTGTTTACAATATCTCTCGAATCCAGCGGGCAGATGGTAACGTGCGTTTCGTAACCTTTCCGCCATGGTCATCGTCTCACAGAGGAATCTGCTAAAGCCGGTCCCCTTGCGGCGCCACCGAATGCGGCCGGCCCCATTCGAAAGATGAAATTATCCCTTTTCTTGCTGGCCCTACTGCTGGTGTCTCTACCCCTCTGCGCGCAAACTGCCTCGTTGCGCGGTCAAATCGTGGATGAAACCGGCGCGGTGGTGCCGGGCGCCACGGTCACGCTCGAGGGGCCGCCTGGTGCGGTCAAAGTCACCACCTCCGGCAACGACGGATCGTACTCGTTTACCGGGTTGACGCCCGGAAGCTACGCGGTTCGCGTCTCCGCGCCCGATCTCGCGCAGGCCCAGCCGGTGAAGATCGTTCTGCAAGCGGGCACGCAATCCCTCAACGTGAAAATGAAGGTAGCGTCGGTGACGCAGCAGGTGACGGTGCAGGATAGCGCCGGCCCCAGCATCTCCACCGACCCATCCAGCAACTCTTCCGCCACGGTTTTGCGCGGTGACGATTTGCAGGCGCTCTCGGACGACCCCGACGACCTGCAATCGGATCTGCAGGCGCTGGCCGGACCATCCGCCGGTCCCGATGGCGGCGAGATCTACGTCGACGGATTCAGCGGCGGCCAGATCCCCTCCAAGGACTCCATCCGCGAAGTGCGCATCAACCAGAATCCGTTCTCGCCCGAGTTTTCCAAGCTGGGTTACGGCCGCATCGAGATCCTGACCAAGCCAGGCACGGACAAACTGCATGGCAGTGGCTTTTTCAACTTCGGGGACGACATCTTCAATTCGCGAAATCCTTACGCGCAGCAGAAAGCGCCCTTTCGTTTGGGGGAATTTGGCGGCACGATCGGCGGACCGATCGGCAAGCGCGCCTCGTTTATTGTGGACACCGAGCGGCGCGTGGTCGACAACGGCTCCGTCATCGACGCGGTGACTCTGGACCCGGAAACGTACGCGATCAACCCTTATACGGGCGTGCTGCTGGCGCCGCAACACCGTCTGCGCATCAGCCCGCGGGTGGACGATCAACTGAGCCAGAACAATACCTTGATAGTCCGTTACGGCTTCACGCGGAACGACGTGCAAGACCAGGGCATCGGCGGTTTCAACCTGCCCTCCCGCGGCTATTACACCCTGGAACAGGACCATATGGTGCAGATCACGGAAACCGCCGTGTTAGGCCCCAGCACGGTAAACGAAACGCGCTTCCAGTTCTACCACACCCAAGACGATCAGATCTCCAATAGCTTCGCGCCAGCCCTTCTGGTGCTAGGTGCGTTCTCGAACGGCGGCGCACAGACGGGCCGCAGTCTCAACACCGAGAACTATTACGAGCTGACCAACACTACATCGATCGTCAAAGGCGTACACACCTGGAAGTTCGGCGTGCGCGCGCGCGGTGAGACCGAGGACAACACATCGCCGGTAAATTTCGGCGGCACGTTCACTTTCGCCGGCGGCGAGGCGCCGGAGCTGGACGCGCAAAATCAGGAGGTGCTGGATAGCTCCGGCCAGCCCGTGATGGCGCCCATCACGTCGATTCAGCAATATCAGCGGGCGCTGTTGGGCCTGCCGGGTGGCGCCGCCACGCAGTTCAGCATCGCGGCGGGCAATCCCTATCTAGCGTTGGGCCAGGCGGACGTGGGCGCCTGGGTGGGCGACGATTGGCGGGTGCGCCCCAACGTCACGCTCAGCCTGGGGCTGCGTTACGAAACGCAAACCAACATACACGACTGGCGGGATTTCGCGCCCCGGTTCGGCTTCGCTTGGGCACCCGGAGCCAACACCATCAGCCTGCATCCGAAGCTGGTTGTACGCGGCGGATTCGGCATGTTTTATTCGCGCTTCGATATCTCCAACATCGAGACCGCCGAACGATACAACGGAATTGTCCAACAGGAATATATCGTCAACAACCCAACCTTCTTCCCGACTATCCCAACCATCGCGCAACTGCTGGCGATGCCGGGGATTCAGTCCACGCAGACGATTCAGGAGCTGAGTTCCACGCTGCGCGCGCCGTATATCATGTCCTCGGCGATTACCGTCGAACGGCAGGTGGCAAGCAGCACCACGGTTTCGGTGACTTACACCAACTCACATGGGCTGCATATGCTGCGCTCGGAGGAATTCAACGCGCCGGGGCCTGTCTATCTGATGGAATCGTCGGGACTATATAATCAGAACCAGCTTATTACTAATGTGAATGCCAAGTTGAATAGCAACATGTCGCTATTCGGTTACTACACGCTGAATCGTGCCATGAGCAACACCGATGGGCTCAGCACATTTCCGGCGGGCCCTTACTCCATGGCCGGAGAGTATAGCCCCGCCGCCACAGACATTCGGAACCGCGTATTCATCGGCGGTTCGTTGAATACCAAATGGAACGTGCGCCTGAGTCCGTTCATCGTGGTGCAATCCGGCGCGCCGTACAACATCACCGTCGGCCAGGACATTTACAACGACACTCTCTTCAACGCGCGGCCGGGGATTCCCACGGATCTAAGCAAGCCGGGCTTGATCGATACGATCTACGGTTGGCTCGATCCCACTCCATCGCCCGGCGAGCAGCTTCTGCCGCGCAACTATGGGCGCGGTCCCGGCATAATTTCGGTGAACGCGCGGCTGGGCAAGACGTGGGGCTTCGGCCCGGAACGCGAAGGCGCCGGCGGCGGGGCCGGCCCCATGGGAGACGGTCACAATTCCGGATTCCACAGCATCTTCTCGGATGTCTCGACCACCAAGCGCTATAACCTGACCCTCTCGATTTCCGCGCGCAACCTGCTTAACCATGTGAACGAGGGACCTGTCATCGGCCAGATCACATCGCCGCTGTTCGGTGAGGCCAATTCGGTGGCGGGCGGGTATGGAGCGTTCGCGGAGACCGCGAATAACCGGCGGCTAGAGTTGCAGACGCGTTTCACGTTTTAGTTGTGGGGCGGACCCCCTGGTCCGCGGCCGGCCCCCTGGCCGGCTTGCCACCAGCAGGTGATTTCGTCGGTGCACGAACGGGTCCGGGGGCACCCGCGCGGGCAATCTGCGCACAGACGGAAGCACCGCCTCGCGCGCAATGAGATACAACCCGACACTCGCTTAAGGCTTGTAATCCGAATCCGGATTTCCCGACCTGGGCCGAGGCCGTCGCCACGCTCAACCCCGCCTACCAGGGTAACGTCTGGTGGAGGTCGAAGAGCATTGCACTGGAATTTCGAGGCTTAGGCGAAAAGCGACGCCAACGCTACCGCTTGAAAGCAGTTGGCCGAACAGGGTAATCTGGGTGTCAGCAGTTGCCCCGCTGTAGACGAGCAAGACACCCAATACGCCAAACAAAGCGCCCAAGAGTAAGCCGCCAACAGCGACTACAATCAGTAACTGTGAAGCAAGGGCATGCTGAAGAGTATATTTGTAAATAACTTTATCATATCAGGCTGTTGAGGCTCCATAACCAATTTGTACCGCCGTGCACCGCGGTTTGGCAAGCCAAAATCCTATGTAATGATTTTTTGTAGTGTGGGCTCTCTGTCACGCTTGAGGCGCTCTGCCAGCTCCACCATTTCCCAGGCCGCCCGGAAGGTTGCTTCGTCGCCCTGCTCCTGCCAGAACTCGACGTCGAACTCACGGCCGGGAAACCGGCCCTTGACGAGCCCGGTCTTCCATTTTGGTTCGAGGCGCCGCTCATGACACTGATTATCAATTGTATCGCGCCAGCGTCATTCGAGCAGCGCCTCGGCCCAGGTGTTGCATACCAGACACGCCCAGCGGTATCGCACAGTATCCATGAAGTTGCCGGGCTTGCGTTGGGGCAGGGACGGCGCCTGGTGGAAGTCCGTGGGCGGCATGAACGTTTTGGGGTCGAGCGGCGATTCATCCAATTCGACGACTTTCGTCCGGGAAGTGTAGCCGCGCCAAGAGAGCGCCGTGACTGTTTCGAGGAGGGGAAATCCATTTTCGCAGTGTCCGGTTGCGTGGATATCGATGCGGCCTTGCGCGCCGTTGGGGCACTCCGCACCACGTCCATCTCGTATCCATGGCCTTGCGGATAGGCACCGGGCAGGTCGATATACCAGCCATCGGTCTTCGTGCGCCGTTCGCCTTCTCCCGCGGAGCAGGAGCCGGGCCCGGGCACACGGCGCTCAGATTGGATCACGTGGCGCGCCAAGTGGCCGAACATTCAGCGGCGTTCGCCCGTGTCCAGGTAGTCGCGGTAGATGGCGATGGTCTTGCCGGACTCTCGCGCGCTGCTATCGCGTCTCTCTCCCAGCGCCTTGTCGGGTAGCGATCTTGGGTAGCCAGCCGCCTCAGAAGGCGGGCTGCGGCCAAGATTGGCCGCCCCAAAAGCAAACTGACCCACTACGCGACAACAGCCAGAGCGAAAGCCGCAGGAAGCGTGCGGTCACCGGAGCACCTCCAGAGATTTGTTCCATGATAGCATCGGAAGCTATGAGCAATCCTGTCGTGCATTTTGAAATCGGCTGCCGGGACACGGCAGCTACCGAGCAGTTCTATGCGAAGCTGTTTGACTGGAAGATGGCGGCCATGGGACCGGCCGTCATGATCGACACGGGCGCCGGAGGCATCGCCGGCCACATCAATGCGCTGGGGCACGAGCCGCACCAGTTCACACACTTCTATGTGCAAGTGGACGATGTGCAGGCGGCGCTGGACAAAGCGAGCGGATTGGGCGGCAAGACCGTCGTGCCTCCGGTGGAGATTCCCACGGGAACGTTTGCCTGGTTCGCCGATCCGGAGGGGAATACGGTCGGGATTTGGAAGCCGAAGTAGGCGACGGCCGCGCATGGCGCGGCCCTACTGCCAGTTCAGAATCACTTTGCCGGATTGCCCGCTGGACATCACCGCGAAGCCCTGCTCGAACTCCATGTAATGGAAGCGGTGTGTGATGACCGGCGTAATATCCAGGCCGGACTGCAGCATCACACTCATCTTGTACCAGGTCTCGTACATCTCGCGGCCGTAGATGCCCTTGACGGTCAGCATATTGAAGACGATGGTGCGCCAGTCGATGGCCATGTCGCCGGGGGGAATGCCCAGCATGGCGATCTTCGCGCCGTGGCTCATGTTGGCCAACATGTCGCGGAAGGCGGCTTGGTTGCCGGACATCTCCAGGCCCACGTCGAAACCCTCGGTCATGCCGAGTTTCTTTTGTATCTCGGGCAGCGTATGCTCGCGGATGTTGACGGCTTCGGTAACTCCCATCTTGCGCGCCAACGCGAGGCGGTATTCGTTGACGTCGGTGATGACCACGTAGCGCGCGCCTGCATGCCGCGCGACGGCGGCGGCCATGATCCCGATAGGGCCTGCGCCAGTGACCAGCACGTCTTCGCCGAGCACTGGAAACGACAGGGCGGTGTGTACTGCGTTGCCGAACGGATCGAAGATGGCGGCGACGTCCTGGTCGATGCCGTCGTGATGCCGCCAGATGTTGGTCATGGGCAGTGCGATATATTCGGCGAACGCGCCGGGACGGTTCACGCCTATGCCTTGCGTGTGCGCGCACAAATGGCGGCGGCCGGCCAGGCAGTTACGGCAGCGTCCGCAGACCACATGGCCTTCGCCGCTGACGATATCGCCGGGGTAGAAATCCGACACGTTAGACCCCACCTCGGCGATTTCGCCTACGAATTCGTGGCCGATCACCAAGCCCTGCGGGATGGTCTTGCGCGCCCAATCGTCCCAATTGTAGATATGTACGTCGGTGCCGCAAATGCCCGCGCGATGCACGCGGATCAGGACATCGTTGATGCCGATGCGGGGCTTCTCGACGTCTTCCAGCCAGAGGCCGGGCTCGTTCCTGCTTTTGACAAGCGCTTTCATGGCGAAATCTTATCGTAGCGGTACTCGGGGACCGGCGGCGAAGGCTGGAAGCACTGATGGCGCAGCACGCGCAGCGTGGCGGGCAGTTCGGCGGTGGCGCGCGCCAGGGCTTCATCGAGGACGGCGGGCAGGGCGCGGGCGCGCAGGTTGATTACGAGTTCATGGCGGCGCGCGGGCGACGCCAGCAGGTCGCCCTCGACGGAGGGCTCGTCTCCGTTGCGGCAGATGCCCGCGCGGATATAGCCGCTGGGGGCGCGATCGAAGATTTTCAGATGGGCGATGGGCGCGCCGGCGCGAGTGAGTTCGGCGTCCAGGCGTTCGAGCAGCGGACCCACTACGGAGGCGGGGGTAAGCGCGACATCGAGGCGCAGTTCGCCTTCCCAGTTGAGCCAGCCGAGGGCGGCTTCGGCGGCGGCGTAGCGGGCGTAGTCGATATCCAGGAGTTGGCCACCCGCGCGGAGGCGGCCATTCAGGATTTCGTCGAGCCAGGCGGATACGCCTTCGCCGGTTAGGGCGCTGATGAGCCGCGCTTCGCGCGGCGTGGCTGGTGGCTGGTGGATAGTGGCTGGTGGTTGTGTTTGGAGATCGGACTTGGTGTAGAGAACCAGATCGGCCTCGGCGATTTGGTTTTGGAACAGGTAGGACAGGTGCGGGTCGGCGTCCGGCCGCTGGAACTCGGCGGCGCGTTGCGGGTCCACCAGGACGGAAAACGGGGCCAGGCGAAACTGCGCGCCATAGAGCTGCTTCAGCGGTTGCAGCACCGTGGCGGAAAGATCCATGCAGCTCCCTACCGGCTCCGCGAAGATTACGTTGGGCTTCACGGCCATCAGGCTGCGGGCGGCGGCGACGAAGTCGCCGAAGCGGCAGCAGAAGCATGCGCCGGCGATTTCTCCAGCATCGAAGCCCGCGGCGGCGGCCATGCGGGTATCCACCAGCGCGCCGCCTTGATCGTTGGTGATGATGGCGGCGCGCATGCCGCGATCGTGCAACAAGCGGGCGGCGCGCAGCAGCAGCGTGGTCTTGCCCGCGCCCAGGAAACCGCCTACCAGGACCAGCGTAGGGCGATCACGCAAGCAGCACCAACTCTTCGCCCGCGTGGATGGTGATTTCTTCGGCGAAAGTGAAGACCGCTCCTTCACGGTCGCGGCTCAGAACGAGCGGGCGTCCTTGGAGTGTCGCGGTGACGGGTGGCCCGGGCGCCAGCGTAAGACTGCGCAACGGCAGGCTGCCTTCGGCTACGGCTAACGTCACGCGGCGGCGTCCGCCATCGGCCGCATGCGTGAAAGTGCCCCAGGCCGGCGCGGCCGACCAGAAACATGAAAATTTCTCGACACCGACATTGATGCGCGGCATGATGGTCGCGATCTTCTCCGCGGCGTGGTAGCGGAAGCCGCTCAGCGCCAACACACCCGACCAGGCCGACATGGCGCGTGCGTAGTGATGCCCGCATTCGGCTTCGTCCCACGGATTGCGGCGCTCGCCATCGTAGCGGCGGCGGCTGTTCTCGAACGCCTGCACGCCCTCGCGGACCATGCCCGCATAGATCATGGTGGCGGCGGCCTGGTATTCGAGACCGGTCCAGGCTTCCGCGAAATAGGGGAACGGAACTTGGGGGCGTTTGCCCGTGCCGTAATCGCAGACCACCAGCGCGGCTTCGTCGTTCAGCACGTAAGTACGCTGCACGGATTCGTGATCGTAGAGATTGCGCTTGTAATTGAACTGCCAGATGGATTTCAGCGTTTCGCGAATGTGCGCGGGATCGACCAACGGGCCGAGCCCGGCGACATCGGCCAGATACTGGCCCATCAACTGGTCCAGCAGGCAGCCATCGCCGAGCTGGTATTCGGGCTTATCCGGATTCTCCGCGCCCATGTTGCCGACCGTGGTGGGCGCGATCTGATCCTTGGGGATGCCGCGGACTTTTTGAATGTAATAGTGGCCGTTGAACAGGTTGGCGTCGATCCACTTACTGCCGGCGGCGAAGAGCTTGCGGTAGTCCGCGGCGGCTGGCGTATCGCCCACGGCACGAGCCATCTCTTCGGCCGCCCGCAACGCGCCCAGATAATAGATGCCGCACAGCGGATTTGGTCCGTAGAACTCCACGTCGTAGGTGTTGTGCTGCACGCCGTCCAGCACGCCGCGGCGCTGGGAGTCCCATCCGCCGGCGATCCAGGCGAATGAGACGGCGCGCTGCACGCTGGGCCAAAGCTCGCGCAGCCAGGCGGTGTCGCCGGAGAGACACCAATCGAGGTAGGTCTTGACGATTTGGCCCATCTGGCCGTCGGCGGCGGCGTAGCCGAAGCGCTCTTTGCCATCGGGGAGCAACTGGCGGAAGCGCATGCCGCCTTGGCCGTCCTCCGAATATCCGAAAGCGGCTTTGCGCAGGGAGCGGGCCAGCGTGGGGAAGAGATGTTGCGTGGCGGTCTCGTAATTCCAGACGTGCGTGCAGTTGCCGAAGCAGCAGCCGCTATGGTCGTTGGAGCCTTCGAAGCCGTGGAACTCGCCATCGGCCGTGCGGAAGCAGGTTTGCGTGACGAGCGTGGAAAGAGTGGACATGGCGGCGTCGCGCACGGCGGGCGGCAGGGTGCTCGCGCGCATGGCGGCGACGAAGCGGCGCGTGCGGGCTTCCAGATCGGGCAGCTTTTCGGCGGCGTAAACGGCCGCCTGCCATGCGCCGGCGAAGCGCGTACAGTAATGATTGCCGATGATGACGTGCTCGTCGCCCTTGGGAGCGGTCCAGCCGGACCACGCGGGCGTGCGATTCGGGAAATGCCAGGCGAGCAGGAAGGTATAGGCGGCTTCGGTGCCGGGCGCGATTTCCTGTTGCAGGCAGAGCGAGCCGATGGGTTTGCGCTGAGGGGCTTCGGGGCCGAGTTGGCCGTCGTCCGAGAAATCGTCCCAGAAGAGCAGGGGGCTGGTCCACCATTTGGCGTTGGTCCAGCCGCGCAGGTAGGTGAGCTTGCCTTCGGGTTTGATGACGCCGAGGACGAACGTGCCGGATTGCGGGTCGTCGCCGGGCATGCCGGGATTGCTCATCAGCAGACCTTTGAAGGCGGCGGATTCGCGGTACTCGATGGCGCGCTGCTCGCCTTTGCGAAGGTACACGGGGTCGTGGGAGCCAGTGTCGATGGGATTCTCGATCGACCAGGCGACGGAAACGCGGGCGGCGTCCCGGCCCGGATTATGGACGCGATAGCGCAGGGTGGCGACGGGCAATCCGGATTCGTCGGCATCGAGGGGGATGAATGGGCTGAAGGCGTCGAGCGTGACATTGACGGGCAGGCGGGAGTCGTGGAAGGCGATTTGGGCGATGGGAAATTCGCCGGTGAAAGTCGCGCCTTCGAGGCGGCTGAGGCCTGGCGCGTTCTTGGAGCCGAGGCCGTCGGGACCTTCGTAAGGCGACATGAGGCGGGCTTCGAGGATGTGCGCGACGGGCTTGCGGGTGCCGGCCTGCGCCCAGATGGAAGCGAAAGCGTACTCGGGCGAGCGGCCTTTATCGGGGCGGTTGAAAATTTCCCAATCGCGAAGCTGGCCGCGTCCGCCGAGGCTGATGCTGCCGGCGGCGACACCGCCGAGGGGCATGGCCAGCATGGCGAGTTGGCGGCCGGTGTAGACGCGGGGGTAGCGCATGGAGGAGCGCGGGAGGGTGACGGGCTTGGGCGGGGGTGGGGCGGATGGGGTTGGGGTTTGCGGAGGCGTTTGGGCCGCGGCTCCGACGGGCACGCCGGCGAACGCGACGGCTTTGAGGAATCCGCGGCGGCCGGTGGGAGTGCGCATTTGTTGCGAGTGTAGCATCGTTTCAGCGGATGCGGGCGGCTGAGTCAGCAGGAGCCGGAATGGCTGCGCCAGGGTGGTGTTTTGGCGGGTCCTGGTGCCCTGGCGGGTTGCCGCGAGGATTGGGGAGTGGGGTCGCCATGCTACTTTTATTTGCGTTCAAAGCCAATAGGTTGTTTGTTTGCAATAAATGCCAAAAATTACGGAGCCAATTTCCGCGGGGGTTGGCGGGGGATTAAAAGGCCGCGTTTTTGAGGGCGGAGATTCGGGTGTCGGAGAGGAATTGAACGGGCGGACCAATCTCGCGGAGCGCGCTGGCTAAGCCATAGGTTGTGGCCCAGTCCGAGCGGTGGTAGTTCGGTGATTTGGGAATTTGTGCGCATTCTTTTTGGATCTGACGGCCCCCAATGGACAGGCCCGATGGAGGCTGCCTTTCTTCTCTTACACGAGGGTAGCATGGGCGCGGGGAGCGGCCAGCACGATTGCTGACATGATCTTTTTGTTTTCATGGGGTTGGAGGCGGGGTGAAGGGCGTGACCGAGTGGATTAGCGCAATGTCATTCACACAGCATAAAGGACGTTGGGTTATCGGCGGGCCATGTCCTCGATGGTGAGGCTGTAATGATTGGGTGTGCGAACGGCGCGTTTAACCGGCAACCCGGGCGCATGCTCGTTCACGGTTTTGCGCACGGCCTCGTAGTCTCCCTGGCAGCCGACGATAACGGCTTCCAATGCATCGGGTGGAATGCGGAGATGGTCCCCATGCAGTTTCAAAGGGCTGGTTTCACCAACTTCGGACGCAGCGATAAGGCGGAATTCCTTTTCGTAATACCAGTCTTTAGCCTTCGTCAAGATCATTTTTGTGGCGTTCTCTGATAGGTCCTGCGGCACCCATTTTGGGTATTCCGAGCAGTAGAGAACCTCCTGTGCGCAGTACCCAAAAAGGACATTATTGTCTGTGCGAAATTCCAAGCAGATGCCCTGGTGATTTTCTGCGTAGTGTGACCACATCAACGTAGAACAAGGGTCCGCCGTGAGGCAGTAGATGCGGAGCTTAGATATATACGCTAGGTTAGCGTCAGAGAATTGGGCTAACTGTTCGTTTACCGGAACGTCGCTAGCCAGACGTTGAACGTCCGAGGGCGGTGTATCCGTCGTTTCGGCTAAAAAGGCCAGAAAGTCACCGATTTGGAAGGATCGGTCGTCGAAGCACGGTTTGCAATCCCATGGATCATTTAGATTGGCGGGGTTTGAGCAGTACACCATTTGCTCGGAAAGTGTCGTAGCCAGCCATTCCGGGCTGAACCTTTCATAGTGATAGAGCCGTGTTAACCCGGCACGCACGGGATTGCGATAGACCTGCACCATCTGCGCTCAATGATACCTCGACGTGGAGGACCTTGAAGAGACTCGACGCGACAGTCGCGCGGCCCTCCAATTTCTGTCAAGGCGCCAGCGGTCCTCGTAGGCAACAGGGTCGCGCAGGCTGCGGGGCTGTGCTAGGCTTGAAGCGAGGAGAAAAGCCATGTCAGTTGGCAAGTTCATCGCCCGCGCAAGCGTCCATAACGACCTTGGTCTAAGTTATGACTAATTTTTTCTGCGTGATGTTGGGGACGGCCATTTTGTTTAGTACCATCCTCTCCAATACAGTGGCGGGCCAGTCGTGGGCGCGGTTTCCGAAAGCGAGGCTTGGAACGCCATTGAGAATTGGGCTAGCAGCGCCGGGTTGAAGGCTGAACGGTCGTAACGCCCGGCAGGTGCCCAATACTGGGTCGTGCGGTCCACGTTCAGAGGGGATCGCCGAAGCGGCGGCATAGACGAATGGCAGCCACCTCGAGGTCGCGCAGCGCATGGCCGGGCATTCGAACGCAAAAACGACGGACCTATATGACCAGCGCAGCGGCGACGTGAGCCTTGATGAGGCCGAGGGGAGCGGGACTTGATGAGAGTTACCAAAGCATCGCCCAGGGTCGCAAAACGATGGCTTGAGTTGGGCCGGATCGCCGTACTGCCGATCCTTTACTTGCTCCTGGTGCTCGCGGAGCACAACGGCTTGATCGACCATTGGCGCGGACTGGATCGCGTCCAAACGGTTGCCAACAATTTCAGCCTTTCTTATGCTCCTGACGCGAGCACACCTGTGTATCCAAGTGATGCGGCATGGAAGCCCCTTCTCGGCCTCATCCAGAGATACTCGGCGGTCAAACTACGAAGCGACAAACAACCGCAAACTGTGGCGAGGTTTGCCACCACCCTTTCAACTCGGCAGGAAATAGGAGAGGGAGTACGCACAGAGTGGACTTCGCCCTCGACGCCCTTGGCAGTAATGTATAGGCACTGGCCTGACCCAGGGACAACGTTCCCGCGCGAAGACTACACAATCGTAGGGACCATCGGTGCCCTACAAAACTGGATTGCCCAGAGCAAGGCTGATTGCCATTTTCTGGTTCACGACATTGTGTTGGGCATCTTGGCCTTAGTGTTCGGCTATGCCGTCTGGCATCTAAACCATCTTTCCCGGCCCAGTTCTAAATAGAACTAGCCGCCGAGCCGCACCGTCTGTAATGCGAATATCAGCGGCCCTGCTCTTGTGAGCGCCCTTTCGGCTTCGTCTTCCGCAATGGCGGTTGCATCGTGGCGCTGGATTGTGACGGTCACACGATACCCATCTACCTTCACTTCAAGGGTGGCCGCGTTGTTCTCGACCCGCATGGCATTTTGTCGTCTGAAAATATCCCATTCTCGCACTTCTGAAACATTTGGAGTGCGTCTGTTTCTCGTTTGCGAAGGGCAGGGGACAGGCGTCATCGTGCGGCCGGCCGGAGTGGTGTCGATGGCCTCGTTTGTGCAATTTAGGGACAACGATTTACCTGATAGAATGGCGAACAGGGGGCGAAACGCCTCGGGATCACGGAAACATGAAAGGTTTAGGTCAAGGTTAGGTCTATGGCCACATCGAGCGCAGTAGGTTCTCGGCCCTACTTTGTAGAGAAACTTCACCAAGTCGGCTGGCTTATTCCCCCCTTTGTGTCGGTCGGGTGGATGGGGAAGGTCGCTGCGCTGATTGACCAGGTGGGAGTGGACTTCAGCCAGCCAGAATTGGAACAGGTTCTGGGCGCGTTGTTCCCGTCGGACACCTTGGCCAGCATGGTGCTAGACCGGTATCCTAAGACGCCTGTCATTAAAGATTTTCAGACGATCATCGCCGAAAGCGTCGAAGCCCACTTCTTGAGCCTCCACCACGTTGCAGTGTCTGGTTTGGTTCCGGTGATTGAGGGAGCCGCCCGCAGGCTTGCAGACAAGCGTGGCGTTCAAGCCGGCGCCCTTTCCCGAACAATTGCGGCTCTGATAGAGCATTGCAAGACACATGTAGTGGCAAAGCGCATCGGCGATGTTGGAGAAATCGTATCGATGCTTGAGTCCTTCGAGATGTTCCTGTCGAACGTCCTTTTTGTGAACGCTAAGAAGTACAGCCTTACGGATGGCACCAATCGGCATGGTATTGTGCATGGCATATTTGCGGACAGGGAATTCGGCTCTGCGCTGAATTTCTATAAGGTGATCACCTCCGTAAACGCCTTGACCTTCATATCGTCGCTCTATTACGGCGGTTCGGCGTTTGTCCCGGATCACACGACGCAATCCGCGGAACTTGCACGGTACTATGATCTGCTAAGCCGAATTGCATCAGAACGGCGGCCTAGAAAGGTCATATAAAGCGCGGTCCCCAAGGTTGCTTCGCACGCGGCACAGATTAATTACGACATTGACGTCTTCCATCGCTTAGGCAGCTATCTGCGCCCGGCTGAGTTTGCCCACGCCCTATTTCCAGCGCAAGAGAGTGAGCCGCCGCAGGAGGCCTACGGGTTTGTGCGGTGAGCGCGGCAATCGCCCCATAGATTCCCCGCGGTATAGCGGCGATTGCGGCCGGGCGGCGCTCATAGCGGCGACAGCGACAAGTGCGTTTGCGTAAGGGGCGTTTTCGAGCCTAACCCACGCGCCGCGGTGTCGAGGTCGCGCTCTTGGCAGTGGCCGAGCAGGGCTTGCAAATCGGCTTGGCTCGCCAGGACGTGGAAATCACGGGTAGGGGCGAAGTAAACCAAGGATGCGTTTTTCGGCGGCGATCAGGTTGAGGATGTTGTTGAGCGTGCCCTTGCTCTTGCCGTCCCACAGCATCAGGCCGCATTTCGCCTCGCGCGCCATCGCCAGGTCTTTGGCGGCGTAATAGGTGAAGCCTTTGCGTTCGGATGGCGGGTCGACGTTTCGTGTGGGCCAGCCGCCGATATTATTCCGGCAGTTCTCCATGCAAAACACGGTTACACGGGTGTATTGGCGGCCGGCGAGATACTGTTGTACCGCCTTGTCTGCGCCGTTGGCATCGCCAACCAGAATGGTGCGGCCGCGCTTGAGAAGATCGTCTATCCGGTCGCGGATGGGCGCGTTCAGTCTCGAAACGGCGCGCGATCCGCCGATGAAAACGTTCATACCGTGCGCCTCGTTTCAGTGAGCGTGAGCAAGTAGACCGCTTTGGATTTGCCCTGGCTCTTCAGAAGCCCCGTTATCGCGCTGACGGTCGGCCCAGAGCGACTCCGGGCGTCTTACTCTCTGCCTCTCAAGATCGCGGCCGTCACGCGCGGGCTGCGGCTGCCATGAATGACGGCCACAACCCACAATGGCTCTTCGTCCGGCGCGTAGGCAATAAGGTAGTTGTGCTTGTTCGTGAATCTCAGGGGTCGTCCGGTGATGTCGGGCCGGCGGTAGCCTTGATGCGGAAAGCGCACCAGATTCTCAATGGTGTCGAGAATATCGGCGATCACTTTGCCAACGGCGGCGGGGCTGTCCTCGGCGATGAAGTCCCAAATTTCCGCAAAGTCATTCTCTACGTCCGGGTGAAAGTCGTACCCGGTCATTACTGCCCGGCTTGCCGCGCTGCGCTTCGTGCGCGCAAGCGCGCTTTCATCTCATCGCCGCCTATCGGTTTCACTCTGCCGCTTTTGAGATCGTCGTAGCGGCTGTCGAGGGTTTGGCGGAGTCCGGCCATCTCATCGAAGTATCCGACAAAGGCGTCCTGCAGCAGTTCGTCCGCGGGGCGGCCCGTGTCCATCGCCAGCCGGTCCAGCTTGGCCTGTACGTCGGGGGAGAAGTGCACTTCCATAGTCGCCTCGTTCCTTTAAGAATAACAAAGTGTCCCGGTTTCAAAGCAGTCGCGGCCCGGCGCCGGGGCGGAGACGATCTCAGTGGACCTTGTCATCGTCGCCTGACTCCTTCTTTAGAATCCGATCTACATCGCGCTTGCCGTGCAGGATGCGTATGACCCTCAGCGTGTCCCCTGCCACCAAGTAGAAAATGAGGAACTCGTCAAAGTCCTTCACGGGCCAGAGCCGCAACCCCTTAAGGGCCGGATTCCGTAGCTTCTTTGGCGCTCCCATATTGGGCATGCGCAGTAACTGCTCGACCGACGCCTCGACGGCTTCGACGAACCGGAACGCGGCATCGGGTGCGTCCTGCTCGACCAGGTACCAGCGGAATTGCCGAAGGATATCGTCCTGCGCGCGCGGGCGAATAACGGCTTTCACGGCCGCTTCCGCGCCTTGTGCTTGGCAGCAATGCCGCGCGCTTCCGCTTTGAGGTCCTTCCAGAACTCCGGCGTCAACGGAATATCGGCGCCGCCAGCCAGGCCTTCCAGCAGCAAGGCCTCCAGGCGGGCCTCGGCTTCTTCCTTTTGGGCTTCGCGTAAGAGCGAACGGAAATACTCGCTCACGTTGCCGTAGCCCTTGGTGGCGAGTTGGTGGTCGATGAATTCCTTGAGGGATTCGGGCAGGGAGATGGTGACGGTGGTCATGGTCGCTCCTGGATTCGGGTTTCTCCTGCCATGCAGTCTACCAGAATTCTTAACTGTTCTCAATAGATAATAGCAGCTCCGGTCGCGCTAAGGACGTAACCGCTCACAAGCGGAGCTTCCGGCGCTGCTCGGACTTGCGCTGCAATCGGGCGCGGGCCGCGGCCGGATCAACGACTTCGCCGTGATCGAGGGCGGCGAGGCGGCGACCGAGTTCCTGGTTGAATTCGGCAAGTTGGGCGGCGCGCGCCGAGTCGTGCTCCTCCAGCAGGCGCAAGGCTTCCCGGACGACCTCGCTCGCCGAGTTGTAGCGGCCCGATTGCACCTTGGTGCTGACGAATTCTTCCAGTTCCGGCGTGAGAGAGACGTTCATGCGGAAATACCCCCGGCTGCTTCCAGTAGTCCAGATAGCGAAGATTGTCAAAGTATGTTATTGAGGCTCGGTAGGTCACGGCGTTTTCGACCAGTTGATCGCTCCGGCGTCCGGTGTCGCGCGCCAGCTTAGTCCGCCACGTCGGCGGCAGTGATGGCATCGCGGGAACTATGCCAGATGCGAAGGACGCGAACGTGCCGCTCCTTCTCCCGGATGTCGCATATGATGCGATAGAGTCCCCTGCCCTTGCCGTAAAGCAGGTGACGGGCGGAAAAGCCAAGCTCCTCCGCTTCAGATGTGACCGGGCAGCGGATTCCGGCTGAGGGTGTCAATCGCCGCGAACAGACGCACAAGCCATTGCTCGGCGCGCATCGGCGCGGCCTCGCGGATACGCTCGAAGGCCGCGCAAGCGTCATACTCGGCGGGAGCCGAGAGACTCACGCGGTAAGCCATATTTGGCCCGCATCTCGTCTAATACCTGAGCGGCGGGCTTCAGTTCGCCTCGCTCGGCGCTCGCCATCCCTTCCTGAATGGCCGCAAGGGTTTCCATGTGCTGCAGGCGCTCAATCATCCGTTGGTAACTCTGCGCGTCCTGAATGACGATTTCCGCCTTGCCGTTGACCGTCAGCACTTCCGGCGCATGGGTTTCCTTCAGCCGGGTAACGTGTGCCTTGTGATTGCGCAAAAAGTCGGTCAACGGGTGGATTTCCCGGGTGTCAAGCATGGTTCCTCGAATCATATGGTAATCAGATAATTATATGATTTAAATCTGCCCTGGTCAACTCTAGCGGCTCTGGGCGCGCCCTGTGACGATCATTGGCGTTCGGCCAGCACGCGCTCGCGCTCGAGCGCTTCATGCAGCAGCGACTTGATGTAGGTCTGGTATGGCAATCCCTTCCTCTCGGCGAGGCGCTGCGCGAGTGCGATGTCGGGATCTCCGGCAGTCGAATCGATAAGAGGCGCGAGAGCACGCGATGCAGAGGGTGTTCCGGATGTTGGTGGACCCTCACCCACCCGGCGCGATCCTTTACTTCCGGAATATCGCTGGTGTCGATTTGGTCGTCGGGCAATGCCGCAACGCGCTTCAAACGCTCGCGCTCCGCTTTCGTAATTGCGCGGTTCTCGATCTGCTCTATAGTCCGGGTTACCATCCTGGCCCGATTCTCATTCGCCTTCTTCATATTCCCTCAATCGTATAGACGACCAGCAAAACGCGGCCTGCATAACCACGCCATTCGCGACGTTCGCGCGGCCTTTTGCGCCGACAGCAGCTCCTGCGGCCAATCGGTCTCTAGCGCCTCGGCCGCGGCAGCGAGTCCGCCACCACCCAGGCGGCGCCAACGACGGCGAGATTCACGGCGCTCTCGGTCCAGTTCCAATGGCTGGAGCGATCGGCCAGCAGTATCCGCCCGTTCACCAGCAGGCCGAAGGACGCGAGCATGGCGGTCGCCAGGATGGCGGCGAGGCGGGCCTGCACGCCGGTCAGGATCGCGACGCCCGCCGCGACGAAGCCAAATCCGGTCGCATAACCCCAGAACTCTTGCGTAGGCGGCAGCCATTTGGGGACCAGCGCGGCGGTGTGGTGCATATAGGCAAAATGCGCGCCGCCGAAGACGAGCGCACAAACCCCAAACGCCAGCCGGCCCAGGCGCGTAAGGCGCGCGGCCAATGCCGCATCGATCCTGGCGGTGGTGGCGTAGACGATTAGCCCGCCCGCGGTGATCGAGAGCTGCATGGCGATGTTTTCGTAGGTGACGAAAACGGCGTAATCGGTGAGCAGCAGGCGGCCGTTCATCAGGATGACGACGAAGAGCGCGTAGTAGACGGTAAGCGCGGCGGCGCCCCAAGCCGCGGTTCGGCGCCACTCAACGGCCGCGGCCGCGGCAACAATGAACGCACCGGCGGCATAGGCCAGGGCGGTGCGAGCGGGAAAGCTCCCGGGCACCGGCTGCCCCGGGTCGAAGTCCCCAAATGCCAGGCAGGCCATGCCCAGCGCCATCACGCCTAGGCCATACACGCGCCAGCCGAAGGCCATCGGGGCTTTTTCCGCCGTCATGGCTGTTCCAGCTTATTTCCCGCCATACTCGTTACCGCCGCAAAAAGGGTCGCGAAAGCGTACTCCGGAAGGCGTTTTGTCCGCCAGTTTTCTTGCATCAAACACCCTCCTGAACCGGAAGTATATCTCATGGGGGCATCGACCGGCTCAGGTTGTGGCACCTTGGGGTTGCATAAAGGATCAACGAGGCGGCGGCCAAACTCGGCGATCTGGCCCCGGCACTTGCGCCGGGCCCGCCCCGGCATCAAATCAGGGCACTCGGCCGCCGCTTGCGTCATGAGCACGACATCATCCGGGAAGATCGGCTTTGGGGCATCTTAAGAGGGACCTTCCGCCTTGTGTGCCGCCTGTGAGGATGCCCTGGAGCGGTTGCGCGAAGGCTCACCGGCTCTCAGCCGGCTGCCCCACAAAGGAAATACCTCCGCGGTATATCAGTTCCCCTCTCGAATTTGACCCATTCCCCGTTTTGCACAATTATTTTTCTCCATGGTTTGAATTATTTAGCGCAGTTGCCACGCAGATCCGGCCCTGGTACCCGCTATCTTTAGGACAGCAAGGGGGTTCCCCGCAAGCGGGGACCTCGAAGGCACCTGAGCGATGGTACCGATTATCGTCATCCTCGGTGGGGTTCTGGTTCTAGCAACCACAACAAATCAGTAAAATCGGCGCCTTACCCAGCGCGTAAAAACACAATTACACAAAAATGATTGCCACATTCGAGGCAAATGCTGGTATGATTCTTTGGGGGTGCTGTGCAGAGGGTATCCCCAAAGAACACCAGACCGGAAATACCCCAGACCGCAAGGCCGGGCAGGGATTCGTGAAGACCAGGTTTTTGGTCTCCTTATTATCGATGATCCCGCTCGCCGGAACGCTAGTGCGCTTCGTTCCGCCGCCCAGGACGCCTTCCCTGGTAACACCCGGCCAAAAGAACGTTCACCGGGATCTGCTCACCGCCCAGCTCAAACAATCCGCTAAAGCGTACCGCGCGGGCGACTTTCATGGCGCCGCCGCACTGGCCCAGCAAGGCTATGGCAATGCCCTGCGCGCGGGCGAACCGAAAATGGCGGCGCAATTCCTCAATAACCTGGGCGGTTGCCGGTTCGCCCTGCACCAGTATCGGGAGGCGCTGCAGACTTTTTTGGAAGGGCGTCCGTTGGCGGAGGCCGCGCACGATAACGCCGCCGCCGGAGTTCTGGATTTGAATATTGCCTCGCTTTACTGCCATCTCGGGCAGATGGACGCCGCCACGGAGGCCGTCGGCCGCGCGATGGCCCGCCTGAAGGGGCCGGATCGTCTCGCGCAGCTCCCCCAACTGCTGACCTTCCTGGCTGGTCTGCAGGCCGGGCAGGGCCGCCTGGCGCCGGCCGTGGATCTTTATAGGCAGGGCATTGCGGCCGCCGGCCGCGCGGGCAACCTGGAAATGTACGCATTAGGGTGGAACAACCTGGGCTATGCGTATCTGGAGCACGAACAGCTTCCCCAGGCGGAGCGCGCGCTCCTGGAAGGCTATCGCACCCTTAAACTCAATCATTCGCGCAGTATCGAGGCTTCCTATCGGAATCTCGGCATGGTGCGCCTGGAGCAAGGCGACCTGCGCTCGGCCGCGGTGCTGCTGGATCGGGCCATCGCCCTTTCCCGGCAACCGGGCGGCACACTGCCGGCCTGGGAGGCTTATTATGCGCGCGGCCGTGTGCGCCTGCAACAGAACCGTCTGCAGGACGCCTTGGACGATCTGCGCATCGCCGCGCGCTTGGCCTACAACTGGCGCCGGGAGGCATTCCCCGACGACGCTACCCGGGTCAGCACCGAGAATATGGTGCAAAAGGTCCACTCCGCCCTGGTGGAAGCCGGAAACAAGCTCTATTTCGCAACTCAACGCCGCGCGTTCGCGCAGGAGACCTTTGAGTCCGCCGAAACCAACCGGGCTGCGAGCCTGCGCGCGCTCTTGGCGGAACCGCGCGATTGGCGAAGCAATCTGCCAGCCGAATACTGGGAGACCCTGCGCAAGCTGGAAGCCGCGGAGGCGGAGTCGCTACGGTCTTCGGGAGCGCCTTCCGGGCCGGCGGCCGACCGGATTCGCCAGTTGCAAGGCGCGCTGATCCAGTGGGAGTCGCGGGCTGGATCGAACACCGATGCGGGGTTGCCCGATCTTCTCGACCGCACCCGCCGTAGCCTCGGCCCGGACGCCGCGTTTCTCGCCTTTCATCTGGCCTCGCCCGATTCCTATCTTTGGGCGTTATCGCGCGAGAGCTTCGCGCTGTATCGCCTGCCGGCCAGCCCGGAGATCGGCGCGCAGGTGGCCGGTTTCGCCAAAGCAGTCCGCCGCGAAAGCGCCGGCGCACAGACGGCCGGATCTCAGTTGTTCCGCACGTTGTTTGGACAGCTTACGCCGGCGTTTGCGGAAAAGCCGCGGTGGCTGCTGGCGTTGGACGCGCAATTATTCGAGTTGCCATTCGCCGCGCTGGTGGAGGAGACCAACGCGCAAGGCGCCGTTTTTCTGGCCGAGCGTCATTCCTTGGAGATTGTTTCCGGCGCCGGGATGCTGTCGCGCGCTGGGCCGGACCGCGGCCTTTCCAGCGGTCCGTTCTTAGGCATCGCCGACCCTGTCTACAATACGGCGGATCCGCGGTGGAAAGGTTTCCAACCGGCCCCCCGGATTGCGGCATGGGCGGACTTCTTCACGGCGCGCGCGGGCGATTCGAGCGCCGGTGACGATCTGCATTTAGCGCGCCTGGCCGGTAGCGCGCGGGAGGCGGCAGATAGCGCCGCTGCCTGGAGCGGCCCCGCAGCGCCCATATTGCTCGAAGGGGCGGCAGCTTCGCGGCGGAATCTGCAGCGGGCCTTGAGTCGTCATCCCGCCGTGCTGCATTTTGCGACCCACGTCCTCAACTCCGGTGTCGAGCCGGGGGTCATTGTGCTCAGTCTCACCGATGGCGGCCAACGCGAAGTGCTGAGCCCAGCCGAGATCGCCACTTGGGATCTGCGGGGCGCGCTGGTTTCGTTAAGCGGCTGCAGTTCCGGATCGGCCGACGCACTTCCCGCCACGGGTCTAATGGGTCTTACGCGCGCCTGCCAAGCCGCCGGAGCCAAAGCCGTGGTGGTCAGCCGTTGGCCCACTCCGGACGACGCCGGTGCGCTTTTTCTCTCCTTCTATCGCCATTTGCGGGCGGTTCCGCAAGCCGGACCGGCCGTTGCGTTGCAACGCGCCCAAATCGAGATGCTCCGGTCTCGCACATGGCGCACAAACCCGCTTTATTGGGGAGCCTATTTCGTTACAGGGAACCAACCATGACGGCAAACGATCTTGCTGAAGACACAGACGACCGCCCGATTTCCGCCCACCCTTGCTGGGCCGAGCTGGTCGAGAAAATCAGGCAAAACGACCCCGATGGACTGGAAGAGTTGTATCGGGTTTTTTCGCGCGGCGTGCGCTTCTATCTGTGCAGGCAACTCGGCCCCCAGGATCTGGACGACCGGGTGCACGATACGTTCATCGTCGTGGCGCAAGCCATCCAACGGGGAGAACTGCGCGAGCCCGACCGCCTGATGGGATACGTGCGGACCATCGTGCGCAGGCAGGTGGCGGCCCAGATCGAGGATAACGTGCTCAGCCGCAGACAACAGTTCGATCTGGACTGGGGGCTGGCCGTACGGGACGCCGGCAGCAATCCCGAGCAAGCCGCCATGCGGCAGGAGAGCCAGCAGATAGCCGTCAAAGTTTTGAAAAGTATTGCGCCCCGGGATCGCGAGGTTCTGATACGCTTTTATCTGTGGGAGCAGCCGGCGGAACAAATTTGTTCGGAGATGGGTTTGACGGACACCCAGTTCCGGCTGCTCAAATCGCGCGCCAAGGCCCGGTTCGGCCATCTCGGCAAAAGAAAGGTTACAAAACGCCTAGTACCTTTTAGTGAGAACAATTGGGGGGAAATACCACTTAAGGAGTAAGTGAAGCTGGTATTGGTCCTTCGGAAAGCCGGTGCAGCCTTGCAGTTCGCCGACAATCGTCACGCCGCTGACGAGGTGCTGGAGCGGTATTCGATGGGCCGCTTGGTTGGGCCGGAGTTAGCCGAGGTTGAGGAACACCTGCTGGTCTGCGAGTCCTGCCAGGACCGGCTGGCGCAGGAAGACAGGTTCGTCCAGGGAATGCGCGATGCGGGCGCGGCGCTGGGACGATCTCGCGCCACGATTCGGCGGCGATCGCCGAAGTTAGCTTGGGCATTGGGCTTGGCTGCGGTGGGGTTGGCGGTCGTCGGGGGGATCGAGTGGCGGTCGTTGCGCGGTTCCACCGATCCGCCGGCGGTTGTATTGCTCCGCACCACCCGCGGAATCGAAAACTCCAGGCAAGCGGCGTCGGCCGGAAAGCCTCTCACGCTGGTCTTGGATTTGACCGGTTTGCAGCAATTTCCGGCATACAGCGTGGAAATCGTGGATACCGGCGGGCGAGCGGCGGTTCAATCCACCGTGGCCAGCGGGAGTGGCCAACTTCAGGCTACGCTCGCCCGGGGTCTGCCCGCGGGCACGTACTTCGTCCGGCTGTACAGTCCCGCCGGGGAACTGCTGCGCGAGTACGCCCTTGTTGTAGGGCGGGCATAGTGGGCGGCGCCGGCCCTGACCGGCGCGGCTTAGGACTCGCTCACAACAGCATTCCGTATTGATAGCATCAGTACGGAATACCGTGTAAACAATATATCAGTACGCTTATGGAGGCCCCAGGCTGGTGGTGCAGGCTGGCTTTTTGTCCCGTCGCTTGGGGGCCTATCGGGGCCTTTTGCCCAGCCACGCTTTGCCTTGCTCGCGTGCGCCGTGGAAGACGTGCAGAATTTCGACCGCTCCAGCCCGCCGGAGACGGTAGTAGATTATGTACTTCCGAATTGCTCAGCCGGTGCGCCTGCCTTGGGCTGCGACGATAGTGTGATGATGGTTTCCAGAATTCCGGTGACAATCCTCAACGCGACATCCTCGCCGGCTTGGGCCACCCAGTAATCGGAAATCTCTTGCAGATCCCGCCTGGCCGGGCGAGCAAGTTTGTAACCGGACGTCATTTGGCCGGCGAACGGCCGGCAGTATTCCTGACAGACGCGGCAATCAAGTCTTTCGCCAGGCCCCTTAGGCCATCGGCACTGTACTCTTCGTAGCGGCCTTCTTCGATATCCTCGATCCCCTGCCGCACCCCGCGCCGTATGCCTTCACGCTCGCCTGGCGCCAGGCCAGCTTCGAAATTGGCGAGCAAGATCCGGCCGCTCTTGGTGGCCTCGGCCTCCTGCATGCGCCGCACCGCATCCCGCGCTACTTCGCTCATGTTGGTATACTCGCCGTTTCTCACCTTGCCACGAATGAACCTGGCCATCTGTGGCGGCAGTTCTGCCCGCGTTGAATCAACCACGGTCAACAATAGATTTCCCGAGGCGACGGGCTGCTAACTCCGTGCCGCCAATCCCAGAATCATCACGTCCGGCTCCGGCTGCTCCTCGAAGCTGAGCGCCGGGATCCGCGCGCGCGCCCATCGTCCGCGGTATGCCGCGGCCAGCCACGCCAGCAGCGTGATCCCCATCAGCCAGGCATAGCTTGACGCGCTACGCAGTCCCGCTTGTTCGACGTCCGTGACTAATTCCGATACGATGATGAGCAGCCCCCAATACACGCCGAACATGATCTTCAGATTCGCCTTGCCCGGCAGATACGAGCAGGTGAACGGCACCTTGGCGAAGCCGGTGAGAACCAGTTCGACGACCAGCAGGCCGAACGCCGCCAGGAACCCCGCGTGGCCCCACGCCCGCGGCCACGGCCACACGGCCATGTAAATCGGTGCGGCGATCGCCACCACCGGCGCCAGCGCCAACAGCAGCAGCGTCTTGCGCGTGGCGGCCAGGTACGCGCCGCGGCCGCTCGGATCGGTCAAGCGGAAAAGCCAGTTGGCCCGCAGCTCCACCGGAATCGAGAACGACACGCGCAGGCCCACGATCAGAAAGAAAAGCAAAATCAGCGGGATGCCCAGCGCCGTCTGCGCGCGGCCTTCGAGCGCGCCGTAGTCGGTCGCCCTGGAACGGTACATCACGTAGGCCGCCTGGCTGAACACATAGGCTAAGCCCATCCCGGTATAGATGGCCAGTATCAAGCGGTGCTGCCGGCTGCGCGCGAGCGTGCGTCCGATGAACGCCAGGATGGCCCGCTCCGGCGCGCGGCGCGCGAACACGCTGGCCAACGGGGCCCATGGCGATCGGACGCGGCGCGCGGGAGCGATCTCGGACTGCTCCACCGTGCGGCGCATCTGCCGCGCGTACGCCAGCGCATAAGCCGCCGCCGCCACCACCGTGACCAGCGTCACGCCGGCCAAGGCTCGCCGCGCCAGCGCGGCCAGGGCCGCGTTCGTCGATCCGGTCAAAATCTGAAACAGGCCGAAGAACCAGTAGGACGGCACCAGCGCATACCACCAGCGGTTTTCGGGCGCGGCCAGCGCGTGCGGATTCGCCAGCGGCGGAGTGAGGAAGTACAACGTGAGCACCGCGAAGAACGCGGCGGTCTGGATGACGCTCGACCACCGCATGTAACGTCCGTGCGGCAACAAGTGCAACGCCACCCCCTGCACGCCCAGCAGCAGCAGGAAGACAAACACCGCGGCCAGCAGAATGACCAGCCAGAAGGCCCCGAAGTCGCGCACCGCGTCCACCGCGCCGGATGCGCCGCGTACGATCAGAAACGGACAGACCAGTCCCGTAAAGCAATTCACCGCAAGGACGGCCAGCCCCAGCGCCGCTCCGAGCGCGGCAAGCTTGGCGGCGAACACTGTCGGAACGCGCACCGGCATGGCGCCCAGGATCATGCAATCGCGCCGGTCCGGAAACAGCGCGTCCCAAAGCAGGAGCGTGAACACCCCCACGATCGCCATGGTGGTCGCGATCAGGAATTCCTGATCGGCCCACGCGGCGGCGTAAAGCTGCTGCGCCGTCAAGTGCTGATAAAGCCCCGCGTACTTCGGCCCCGTGACCATCACCAGCACCAGACTGAGGGCCGCCAGCAGCGCCGCGAACTGCGAGAGCAGCGCCGACAGATCGCCGCGCACGGAAATAATGTCGGTATCGAAGAAGCGGTAGGCGAACAAGCGCACCAACGCGCGGAACTGGCGCCGTTCGCGGCCCGGCGCAGCGGTCATTGCCGGACCACCTCGGCGATTTGGCGCGCAGTGGCGTCGGGATCGCTCTCCGTGACCAGTTGCGCGAAGATGTCCTCCAGCGTGGGCAGGGCCATCAGATCGCGCAGCCTGTCGATGGAGTCGTTGGCTACCACGCGGCCTTTGTGCAGGATCACCACGCGGTGGCAGACCTTCTCCACGACTTCGAGCACATGCGAGCTGAACAGCACCGTTTTACCGGAGGCGGCCAGCGAGCGGATCAGGCTGCGCACGACCAGGCCTGCGTGCACGTCCAACCCGGAGAAAGGCTCGTCCAGGATAATGACTTCGGGATCGTGAAGGATCGCGGCGCAAATCAGAATCTTCTGGCGCATGCCTTTGGAGTAGGACGAAATGGGCGCGTAACGGTCGTTCGAGAGCGAGAACAACTCCAGCAGCGCGCCGATTTTGCCGGGCAGCGTGGCGGCGGGCAGGTCGCGCAGTTCGCCGGCCAGTTCCAAGTACTCGGCGCCGGTCAGGTGCGGGTAGAGATACGGCTCTTCGGGCACATATCCGAGAATGCGCTTGAATTCGACCAGGTTGTCGCGGATGGTCCGTCCGCGGTAGAGGATGTCGCCCGCAGTGGGATCAAGCAGCCCCGTGATCATTTTGACGGTGGTGGATTTGCCGGAGCCGTTGGGACCGAGGTATCCGGTGACCTCGCCGGGGAGGGCGGTAAAGGACACGTTGTCGACGGCCAGGGCGCCGGAGTATCGCTTGGTGAGCGCGCGCACTTCGAGCATTGGAGGGTTAGACCGGTGGAGTGGGGCGAAAGTTCCCCAATGGCCTCGTCCCCGCGCGGGGCCCGGATTTCTAAGCGATTGAAAATACAGATAGTTGTCCATTGTCAAGACCGCTGTCTTGCAAATCGGGAATGACATGCCATAATTGCATGGATGATCGCCCGCCGCGTAGAAACGCTTGTCCGGGAGCGCCTGAACCACTTTCCCGCAGTGGGATTGCTAGGGCCTCGCCAGGTCGGTAAGACGACGCTCGCGCAGAGCATCGCGGCAACCCGCGAGAGCGTCTATTTGGATCTTGAATCGCCAGTGGATCGCGAGAAACTCAGCGACCCTGTGTTCTACCTGTCCGGGCACGAAAGCAAGCTCGTCATTCTCGACGAGGTGCAACGGATGCCGGAACTGTTCGCGGCGCTCCGCGGGCTTATCGACGCGGGAAGACGGCGCGGCAAAACCTCTGGACGCTTCTTGCTGCTGGGATCTGCGTCCGTCGATTTGCTGCGGCAGTCCGAGACGCTGGCCGGCAGGATCGCGTACATCGAGCTGTCGCCGTTCGACGTGCTCGAAGTACCGGCCGTTCGGCAATCCGACCTGTGGGTGAGGGGTGGCTTCCCCGAAAGTTTCTTGGCCCCCGACGCTTCGCGCAGCCTGATTTGGCGGGAGGCCTTCATCCGGACGTACCTGGAGCGCGATATCCCCCAGCTTGGGCCGCGAATTCCGGCCAGCACGTTGCATCGCTTCTGGACCATGCTGGCCCACTCCCAGGGCGGCTTACTGAATGCGGCGCAGCTTGCGCGGGGCCTGGCCGTAGACGGCAAAACGGTGGTCCGCTATGTCGATCTCCTGGTGGACCTGATGCTGGTGCGCCGGTTGCAACCCTTCCAGAGCAATATAGGCAAACGCCTGGTCAAAGCGCCGAGGCTATTTGTACGCGATAGCGGCATGGTCCATGCGCTGCTGAATATTGGAGACCTGGAGTCGCTGCTGGGCAACCCGGTCGTGGGCGCCAGTTGGGAGGGATTTGTAATCGAGAATCTTGTGGCTGCGGCGCCCCCTCGCGCGGCGCCGCTGTTCTACCGCGCGGCGACGGGAGCGGAAATCGATCTCGTGCTGGAAATCCCAGGCCACGGGCTTTGGGCCATCGAAATCAAACGCGGTCTGTCGGCCCGCCCGGAGAAAGGCTTTTTCATCGCCTGCGAGGATCTGCGGCCCGCGCGGCGCTTCGTCGTCAACGCGGGCACGGAACGCTATCCTATCAGTGAGGGAGTGGACGCGATCGGCCTTAAGGAAATGGCTTCGATACTGGCCGCCCTGTGAGCGCGAGGAGTTGATTTTGCGATTGCCGGAGAACCTCCGATCTCGCCGGGATCGCTCCGCTTTCGGCTTCTGGCGCTGCGGTCCGCGAAGACCTTGTAAGTTGGGGGTTATAGATTGGTGCGGATGAGAGGACTTGAACCTCCACTCCCTTGCGAGAACTAGAACCTGAATCTAGCGCGTCTGCCAATTCCGCCACATCCGCACAGTTTTGGTGGGCCTCCTCCATTTTTCCAGGCGCGCCGTCAGAAGTCAAATCGGCGCGCCAAAGCGGCAACCGGTCTGCGGACGCCCTTGCATCTGAACAACCGCCACGCGGCGCGCGGGAGCCAGTTCAGCAACAGCGCCGTCGCCAGCATGGCTAGCCATCGGCATGCGAAAATCCCGGATCCAGCGGCTACGAGGCGATCCACGCGCCGCTATGCCGCTATAATGATGTAGGACCGCGGCACGGCAATGAAGGTTCGAGATGTACTGAAGGCGCTGGCTAGGGACGGGCAGTTCATCCACTCTTTGAAACCCGGCAGAGTCTCCGTTGCCGGACATCCGTCCGAGGAATTGGATCCGAAGACCAAGAAATCCGTACTGAAGCTGGCAGGTCTCCTATGAGCAAATACGCTGTTTTGATAGCACCCACGCGCACAGGCTACAGCGCGCACGTGCCCGACCTTCCCGGCTGCATCGCCACCGGACGGACCATCGAGGAAACCCGCAAACGAATGCAGAAGGCCATCGAAATGCACCTGGGAGCCATGCGCGAAGACGGCGACGAGATTCCCGCGCCATCCATCGTGGAAACGCTGGAAGTTGCGTGACGCGGAGACGCGCCACGCAGGCTCCCCCGCATTGACATCAACTACGATAAACTGAATGAAGGCTGCCCGCCTCGAGAACCCTGGTTTTCCGGCGGCGCGGCCGCGAGCCGCAAAATCGACATCCAACCGCCGCGCCAGTTGCGTGGCGGCTGACGCGATTGCCACCTGGCAACTCCGGAGTCGAGCGCCTCAGAAGGAAGTTAAATGGAAGACAAACTCAAACTGGCCGTGTTTATCGACTTCGATAACATCGAGATCGGCGTCAAATCCACCCTGTACCGGGAATTCGACGTGGCCGCCGTGCTGGATGCGCTGAAGGAACGCGGTGAAATCGTCACCTGCATAGCCTACGCCAACTGGGGACGGCAGGAAAGCGCCACGCGCGCCATGACGGAACACGCTGTACAGATGGTACAGCGCGATCCGTCGCCGCGCGGCGACAAGAACGGCGCCGACATAAATCTGGCGCTGGATGCGCTGGAAATGGCCTTCACCCACGATCACATCAACGCCTTCGCCATCGTCAGCGGGGACAGCGATTTCATGGCCCTGCTCAACAAACTGAAACAATACGATAAGCGCGTGTTCGTGCTGGGCGGGAAAGCGTTCACCAGCACGATCCTGCAAAAGAACTGTCACGAGTTCATCAGCTACGAATCGCTGCTGGATGAACCGAAATCCGCGCCACCGCCCCATCGCAGCGCGCCGCATCAATCCGGCGGCGGGCAGCCGGCGCAACAGCAGCAGCAGCGCTCGCCCCAGCAGCACAGGCGTCCCGCGCCGCTCGATCTGGCCCAGGCGATGCCGCTGGTGGAGCGCGCCCTGCAAGCTCTGGAGCGCCGCAGCGTGCGCCCGCAGCTCGGGCTGCTGAAATCCACCATGCTGCAGCTCGATTCCGCTTTCAGCGAGAAAGCTTACGGGTCCGGATCGTTTACCGATTTCGTGGAGAAGCTGCAAAAGGCCAACTTCGTCCACGTCACTGGCGGCGAAGGCCGTTACATGATCAAGCGCATTGGCGCGGCGGGTCCCGAAAAATCCACCGTGCGGCCGGAGGCGGCCTTGCCCGTACTGCGCGATGTGCTGGAAACGCACCGCATGGAAGTGGACGAGGGCGTGCCGTCCGACGCGCTGGCCGAGTGGGTGAAGCAGGAACACCCCGATTACGACTGGAAGCAATACGGTTTCCAGGAATTCAGCGAATTGCTGAACTACGCGCAGGACAAGCTGGTGGTGCGCATCAATCCGGATGAGGAGAAGGGGCTGACGGTGTACCTGGGTCCGGAGTTCCATCCGCCTGCGCCGCCCGAGCCTCCGCCGGAGCCGGTCATCGAAGAGGAGATCGAGGAGCCGCAGCCGATCGTGGCCGGACAACCGACGGCGGCCGGGATCATCCCGGACATACCGGAGCCCCCGTCGCGCGGCCGCACGCCGCGCAAGAGCGCCGGGCCCAGATCCGCGGGACCGCCGAAAAAGCGCACGCCGCGCCGCAAGAAGACCGACCAACCGATGCCCGACTAATTCTTGTGGGGCAGCCAATCATGGCTTGCAGGCCGGTTTTGAGCCGGCGCGGCTGCCCTCCTTCAAGGCACCGGATCCAGCGTGCCCGCTGGAACCGCGGACGTACACGACAGGAGCCTCTTGGCGGTCAACGCCAAGCCGTGGCGAATGCCCCATTTGCGTACGGCTTGAATCGAGTACTCCGAACACGTGGGCTGGTAGCGGCAACGGATGTACGGCTGCAGCAACGGGCGCCCGTAATGCTGATAGCCGTGCACCGCCGCCAGGTAAGCGCGCGAAGCGATCTGCCGGCTTGGTTGGCGGAACGAGTCCGCCGCGGCCAGAGCGTAAAGCAGCACCACCGGCGCGAGGTAGGTCTCCGGCCTCTTCAGGCGTTTCCGCAATGCGGACATTTCGCGCTGGCCTGCAGCCGCTGGTTGTGGCAGCTTGGACACTGGATCAAGTTGCCCTGGGGCCGCGAAAAGATGTAGAGAATCAGCCCGAGGACGCTGGTGAACATCACCAGGATCATCCAGATCACGGCGCTGTCCATCCCCCGCGCCTTCGCGTCGCGCGCCACCCAGACCAGCATCGCGATGTCCAGGGCGATGATGATGATGGGGATGAACATCAACGACCCGCATAGGGCGCACCCCGCGGCCGGATTCGAGTCTCTCTGAGCCCACGCAACGGGGCTCAGTATCGGGAAGCTGGTCAACATCCACGCGAACCTTCGAGCTTTGTGCATCCGGTGTATTCTCCTTTTGATCGGGCGCCCGAAATCTGTAACCTAGAAACTGTACCGTAACTAACAGCGGTTGGCAAGGGTAGAATGAAGGCGTATGGGGCCAAGCCGGCCCGCTGCCGGCGAAAGAGCGCGCGCCCCGGCGCAAGCGAGACTCCCTGTCGATGGCCGGTAGCCCCCTTCCGTCGACGCGAGGCGAGTGCCGGGCGGCTCATCCTCGATTCGGGAGGAACTTCCCCAATCGGAAAACGTACCATCTAGGGTATGCGAAGGTTTTGCCGATTACCCGCGTGCGGCGTCCTGCTGGCAGCCCTTACCGCCGTGGGCGTTCGTCCGATTTCCGCGCAGACAGCCCCACCATCAGGGAAGCGGGAACGTCCGGGATCGTGGCTTGACCCGGGTCGGGAATCGGCAATCGATCGGCTCTTTTCCCGGCCCCCAAACTCTCCCGGATATGCGGTTGCCCTCATCAAGAATAACGAGTTCGCATTCGCCAAAGGGTACGGTCTCGCGAATCTGGATGACGGCGTCCCGATCACCCGGACGACGTCTTTTCATCTCGCCTCGCTGTCGAAGCAGTTCACCGCCGCGGCCATAGCTCTTCTGATTCTGGACCGCAAGATCTCACTTTCCGAGCCGGTCGCGAAGTATCTACCGGACGTCTCGAAGTACGGAAGCGGATTGCGCATTGAACATCTGGTTTACATGACCAGCGGCCTTCACGAGTACACGGACGAGCCGCGAACGAATGGGTCCCCGTGGATGACGTTTTACTACTTCACTCGCGATGAAGCCATCGCCGCGGCGCTAAAGCCGGACCAGCTCGAATTCGCTCCCGGCACAAAGTGGGCTTACCGGAACATCAACTACATGCTTCTGACGAAGATCGTTGAGGTGGTCAGCCAGGAGTCCTTCGCCGCATTCATGCGCGATCGGGTCTTTGTTCCTCTCGGGATGTCGCACAGCGAGATTAACGACGACAGCACGGAGGTCATTCCGCATCGGGCAACCGGCTATGCTTTGCGTTCCGATCCGCGCATTCTCAAGGAGTTCGCACAGGTGGGTGTCGTCATCCAGCCCGGCGAAGGATGGGCACGGCTGGTGCGCGTGTCTCCGCACTTCGGCGGCAGCGGCGTCTTTACCACGCTCAACGACCTTTTGCTATGGGACAGAAACTGGTACGCGGGAACTTTGGCCGGACCGCCGTTCACAGAGCTAATGAACAAACGGATGAAATTCGAGCATGACAAGGATAACGACGCTATGGGACTGGTATGGCGCTCGAGCTACGGCCATCCCATGCTCGACTATTCGGGCGGCGATACGGACGGTTCTACCTACATGGCCCGCTTTCCGGAGGAGCGCCTGACGATCGTTTGTCTCTCGAACATGCCGCTTGGAGATGCGGAAGGTAAGGCGCAAGCCGTGCTGGATCTTCTTCACGGTTGGGGCAAGCTGTAGAGACTGTTCCCGCATCGCGGAGCACAACCCAGCGCCCAGTACCCACCGCGCCGTACAATGAAGACATATGGGGCCAAGCCGCTCCGCTGCCTTCGCACTCGAAACACATCCGACTGAATACC
>Ga0302324_100002745_pt1 | contig 40167 bp, 33 predicted proteins | sample Palsa_T0_1_FD_201949 | JGI IMG/M metagenome (GOLD analysis project Ga0302324, IMG submission 201949) | Peat permafrost microbial communities from Stordalen Mire near Abisko, Sweden - Palsa_T0_1 | ecosystem: Environmental > Terrestrial > Soil > Palsa > Peat permafrost | place: Sweden: Abisko...
AAAGGCTTAAGGACTGGCTGGCCGGTTCGGGCAGCCGCGGCTGGGCCGTCTTGCCTCCCCAATAGTGCGCGAGCGCCTCGTCCTCCGGTTCGCAGTCGCACGCCGCCTTTAGTTCCACCTCCGCGGCCTTGATTGCTCTCACCGCTTCCAGCAGCGGCGTTACCTCCGCGGTATTCAGAATCTCGATGCTCGGCAATCTCTTTGCGAGGTCGAGGAGCTTGTGTATTGCTTGTCTTTTCATTCCCGTTCCCTGTTTTACAAATTTATCGGCGGCTGGAGTTTGCAAAAAACTTCAGCTATTGTTCAATCATCTAATTTGTCATTTTTTCTATAATGCCATCCAGCGCCTCGTCATCGGCCCTGTTTTCACGTCTTGCCTCTCCCGGCGGAACGCTCTCGGGCGAAGATGTCGAACAACTCGTTGCCGAAGCCTGTCCCGCCAAGGATTTTCGCGGCCGGAAGGTCCTCTTGATTGTTCCGGACGCCACGCGCACGGCCCCGGTTGGGATGGTCTTCAAAGCTCTGCACGCCCGCATCGGCCCGGCGGTTCGCGCCTTGGATGTGATGATCGCCCTCGGAACCCATCCGCCGATGAGCGAAGAGGCGATCTGCCGGCGCCTGGACATTTCGCTCGACGCGCGGAAAGGCGAATACGGGGCAGTCGGCTTCATCAATCACGAATGGTCCAATCCCCAGGCGTTGCGTTCCCTCGGCGTCATCCCGCGCGAGGAGATCGGCGCTCTTTCCAACGGCCTCTTTGCCATGGATGTCGAGGTAAAGGTGAACGCGCGTCTTTTCGAATACGATCAGATCATTATTATCGGCCCCGTCTTTCCTCATGAGGTGGTCGGCTTTTCCGGCGGGAACAAATACCTGTTCCCGGGCGTCTCCGGCCCGGAAGTCCTGAATTTTTTCCATTGGCTCGGCGCGGTGATTACGAACCCGATGATCATCGGGAATAAGTGGACGCCCGTGCGCAAAGTCGTGGATCGCGCCGGCGCGATGGTATCCGTGCCGAAACTCTGTTTCTGCCTGGTCGTCGAGGGGTCCAGCCGCCTTGCCGGTGTTTTCATCGGCTCGCCGGAAACGGCCTGGGACCAGGCTTCCGAGCTGTCGCGCCGCGTGCACATCGTCTTCAAGGACGAGCCGTTCCATACCATCCTCTCGTGCGCGCCGCCTATGTATGACGAGCTTTGGACGGGCGGAAAATGCATGTACAAGCTCGAGCCGGTGCTCGCGGACGGGGGCGAGTTGATCATCTACGCGCCGCATATCTCGGAGGTCTCGCTCGTTCACGGCGCCCTCATCGAGGAGATTGGTTACCACTGCCGGGATTATTTCCTGAAACAATGGGATCGCTTTGGGCGCTACCCGTGGGGAACCCTGGCGCATTCCACGCACGTGTTCGGGCAGGGGACGTACGAGAATGGCGTGGAGACGCCCCGCGCCCGCGTGACCCTCGCGACCGGAATTCCGCCGGCGACGTGCGAGCGCATCAATCTCGGCTACCGCGACCCCGCGGGCATCCGCATGGAGGAATTTGCGAACCGTGAAAAGGAAGGCGTGCTGCTCGTGCCGAAGGCGGGCGAAATGCTCTTCCAACTGCGAACTCCGGCGGCGTGGGCGGACCCCGCGAACCTGCCGTGAGCAGAGGCGCAGCCCCCCTGGTCCTTGCCTTTGATATAGGCACGTCTTCCCTGCGGACCGCCCTCTTCAACGCGCGCGGCGAGTCTCTCAAGGGTTCGACCGCGCAACAGGCCTACCCGCTGCGCTACACGGCCGACGGGGGCGCGGTGCTCGCTCCGGCTGTATTGCGCCGGGCCGCCCTCGGCTGCTTGCGACAGACGCTGGCCAGCCATGGATCCGGGGGGAAGCCGGGCTCGCTTCCGATCCTGGGTGTCGGGACTTCCTGTTTCTGGCATAGCCTTCTGGGTGTTGACGCCCGCAACCGCCCGCTTACTCCCATCTATACCTGGGCGGACTCGCGGTGCGGACCGGATGCCACTTTGCTCCGGCGTGAACTCCCCGAGAGAGCCGTGCACGCGCGAACCGGCTGCATGCTGCGCGCTTCCTTCTGGCCCGCCAAACTCCGCTGGCTGCGCCGCGTGGATTCCTCCCTTTTCGCAAGGGTCAGCCGCTGGATGTCACCGGGCGAGTGGATCTGCCGCGAGTTCGCGGGCGAGGCCGTATGCGGCTTTTCCATGGCGAGCGGCACCGGGTTGTTGGACGTGCGCACGGCCACCTGGGACGAAGCGATGCTCGAGGCCTGCGGATTGCGCTCCGATTCCATGAACCCCCTGGGGGAAGCCGCCACGAAGCCGGGTTTCCCCGCGGATGTTCCCTGGTTCCCGGCTATTGGCGACGGCGCCGCGGGCAATCTCGGCTCCGGAGCCGTGCGCGCCGGCCTCGCCGCGATCAATTCGGGCACGAGCGCGGCTCTCCGCGTGATGAAATCGGGCGGCGTCCCCCAGGCGCCCTTTGGCCTCTTCTGTTATCGGGTGGATGGCCGGCGTTATCTCGTCGGCGGCGCCGTGAGCAACGCCGGAAATCTGCGCGCGTGGTGCGTGCGCGAACTGCGTCTGGACGAGCGCAAACTGGAAGCGGAGATGGCGCGCAGGCCCGCTCCGCTTCACGGACTGACCATCCTTCCATTCTGGACGGCGGAGCGCGCCCCCACGTGGGATGAAACCCGGCGTGGCGCGATTCTCGGGCTTTCGCAAAATACGACCGCGCTCGATATCCTCCAGGCTGCCGGCGAGGCGAGCTTTTATCGCATCGCGCGCATCGCCGAAATGGTCATCGAAAATGAGAAGACGCCGCTGAGGTTCATCGTTTCGGGCGGTGTCGAGCGTTCCCCTTCCTCCTTGCAGCGCCTGGCCAATATCCTTGGCCGCCGGATTTTTACGACCGACAACCGGGAGGCGTCGCTTCGCGGGGCGGCCATTTATGCGCTGGAAAGGCTGGGCTTCGACGTTCCCGCGCCCCCTCTTTCCCGCGCCATTTCTCCGCAGCCGAAACTCGTGCGCCTTTATCGCGAGGCGCGGGCGCGACAGTCGGCCTTCGAGGCGGTTCCGCTGGCATGAATCCAAGAGTTTACTTGAAAAACCGGCTGGCGAAGGCGATCAAGGGAAGCAATGAGATTCTTCAAACCGTGGTTGCCTGTGATTTGCTGGATGGGGGTGATTTTCCTCGCCTCGACGGATCTGGGATCCGCGGAGCACACCTCCCGGATTATCGTACCCCTGCTCCGCTGGCTTAGGCCGGGTATTTCCCAGGAGGGAATCAGACGGGTTCATTTTTTCATCCGCAAGAGCGCGCACCTGAGCGAATACGCCGTTCTCGCGGTTTTGCTGTGCCGGGCCGTCGAGCAATCAAGGCAAAATTTCGGGCACTGGAAAAGCGTGTTGATCGCCATCGCGGTGGCGACCTTGTATGCGGCCAGCGATGAATTTCACCAATCCTTTGTCCCATCGCGCACCGCTTCCATCAGGGATGTGATGATCGACAGTTGTGGCGCGATGACCGGCCTGTTCATCTTCTGGGTTATCCATTCCACCGCCAGCGCGATTCGCGGGAGCGCTTTGCGCCCGCCGGGGAGCGAACCCGAGTCTTCCCTATGAACAGGGGGCTGACCCGGCGTGAGTTTCTCCGTTCCGCCGGCGGCATCACATTCCTCGCGCTGGCGCCTGTGGGGCGCGGCCTGTTTGCCGCTTCGGCGGACAGCCTCCCCACCTTTACCGCCCTCCCCTATGTCCAGCCCGGAGGATCGGGAACGCTCACTCCCGGCCGGGAAAGCATGCGGCTGCTATGGCAAACCAGCCGGCAGCCCGCGGAGTTTGCATTGAATTACGGGGCCGATGAAAGCTGCGGACAAATCGCCCGGATCGAACGCGCGGAACGCTTGGATGGCGGCGCCGGCCATTTCAACTACACAGCCACGCTCGACGGACTCTCGCCCGGCAAGCGTTACTTGTACGAGGTAAAGTGCAACGGCGCGCTTCTGGCCAAAGGCTATCTCACAACCCGCCAGCCGCGCGGAGAGCGGGTTCGCTTCGCCGCCTTCGGCGACAATTCGTATGGCGGCCCGAGCGACCACGCCATCGCTTTCCAAGCCTATCAGGCCCACCCGGATTTCATCATGAACACCGGCGATAACGTCTATCAAAGCGGCCTCGACGGCGAATATGCCCGCTACTTTTTTCCCGTTTATAACGCGGACGTTCCCGGCTCGCGCCTGGGCGCTCCGCTCTTGCGCTCCGTGCCGTTCTACAGCGTATTGGCCAACCACGACGTGCGCCGAACGGGGCCGGCGGGCGGCCCGGCGGCCGACTTCTCCAAGGACCCCGACTCCCTCGGCTTCTATACGAATTTTCATCTTCCTCTCAATGGCCCCGATCCCGCGCAGCCGACGCCGATCCTCGGTCCGGACGGGCTCCTGGACGCCTTTCGCGCCTGCGCCGGCGCGCGGTTTCCGCGAATGGCGAATTACTCGTATGACTACGGCGACATCCATTTCCTCTGCCTGGATTCCAATTTATACGTGAATCCGTCCGATCCCGCGTTGCAATCGTGGGTCGAAAACGATCTCTCTGGCACCGACGCCCGCTGGAAGTTTGTCGTTTACCACCACCCCTGTTTCAATGTCGGCCACGAGCATTGGGAGGAACAGCAGATGCGCGTTCTCTGCCCGCTGCTTGAAAAGCACGGCGTGGATTTCGTGCTAAGCGGTCACGAACACAATTACCAGCGCACCCGCCCCCTGCGTTTCCAGCCCGGGGACGCCGCCAAGGCCGCCGCCATCAATGAGAAAGACCGGCAGGTCGGAGGCGCATTCACCGTGGACCGCGCGTTCGACGGAACCGCAAATACACGGCCCGACGGAATTCTGTATATCACCACGGGCGCCGGCGGCAATACCCTCTACGACGCGGATTACAATAACAATCCGTCCAAATGGCGGCTGCCGGGCGACCCGGACTACGTCGTCCGGATGGTTTCCGACCGTCACTCCCTGACCGTTTTTGACATCGACGGCAACAGCTTGCTCATGCGGCAGATCGATGAATTCGGCCACGAGATAGACCGCCTGAGCGTCGCAAAAAAAGGGTAGGGGAGGCGGCTGCGGCCAGCACCCCTCCCTTTCTCCCCGCATCTTAGTCCCGGAGATCCGGCTCTTCCGGCTTCTCTTTAGCGCCGCCACTCGGGGGCGCTTCGCGCCACCGCGGTGCAAACCCCTGAACGGGTAGTGAAATTCACCAGGGGGCTGCTCAGTAAGAATCTGAGGCGCAATACACACTCTCCCCCACCCGGCGTTGCACGGAGGCTGCTCAAGCATTCTACAGAAAATCTGAAAAATGCCATAGCCTATGAAAACACCGCGCAAGAATACAGGTCTATTGTTTCCGGCAACCGAGTCCGGAGAGCATCCGTTCCAAAGTGCCCACTCCAAGTCCGCCGGAACGCCTGAAGTTCCAGCCGCCGGCAAAACCGCCGCCCTGCCTCGCTGGAAGTTAAAAGGCGTCATGCTGGGGATGTTGTGTTGCATGATGATGGTATCGGCATGCGCCATTGCGCCAAACACCCCGGCCACCAGGACGGCAAAAGCGGATTATCCGGGCAAGAACAGCCCCGGGAAGTGTTACATCTTCGGCAATTGCCTTTATAAGGAAATGGTGCGCCAGGGGATTCCAACCTGGAAGATCGTTTATCACGGAAGCCTGGTATCAACCGGTTATGAGTTTGCCTATCATGAAGTGGTTGTTTATCGGGACCAGGGGAGATACTGGGTAGTGGACAACCTCTTTCCCTATCCGACCGCGATCGATGGCTCCAATGCGGATGAATGGGTGCAGCATCTTTGCAGCCAGACTGCGAGCGGCCTTGACTTTGCTTATCGCATCGAATCCGTGAACGATGTCCCGATGTAATTTCTCCGCGTCCGGCGGGCGCGCGCAAGTTAACGCTTTTTCATGAAGCGCGGCGTTGACTTGGAGACTGTGAAAAAGTAGGGAAGGGTCGTGCGAGAGCAGAAGAGGCGCTATGGTGGTGGCGCTCCCATGCCGAGATATATCGCCTTCCTGCGCGCCATCAACGTAGGCGGCCGCAATGTGACGGTGACAGCCTTGCGAGGCCATTTTGAAAAGCTAGGCCTCACGAACGTCGAAACCTTCATCTCCAGCGGCAACGTGATCTTCGAAGCGAAGCCGGATGATGCCGGCGCTCTGCGGCGGAAAATCGAAAGCCATCTCGCCAGGAGTCTCGGCTGGGAGGTCTCCGCGTTTCTGCGAACGGATTCCGAAGTCGCCGCCATCGCCGGGCGCCGTCCGTTCAGCGAGGAGGAGATCGAGTCCGCCGTTGCATTCAATGTCGCGTTTCTTGCGGAAACCCTGGACGAGGCGGCTGCGCAAAGCGTCGCGAAATTCAAAACCGGCATCGATGACTTCCATGTGTGGGGACGCGAGGTTTACTGGCTCTGCCGTAAGAAACAGAGCGAATCCACTTTCTCCAACAACGCCTTTGAAAGAGCGCTGAAACTGCGAGCGACTTTCCGTGGGATGAGCACAATCAAAAAGCTGGCGGCACGGCTGTGAGGCCAGTGTCTAGACGTGCGCCGCTCCTGCCATGCTTTCGACCTGTTTGCGCCACTCGCCGCGCTGGTCCGCGCCGAATTCCTTCACCCCGTTCGTGGCATTCGGGCCGGTAACCATCGCGAGCGGGTGGGTGGTGGGAAGGATCGCATCCTCGCGCAAGAAGTGCAGGGCCAGCCCCGCGCGCTCGTGATCCGTCACGTTGCCCTTCGTGCAGTGCGGAACGGCATAGTTGAAAAACAAGACGCCTCCCGCGGGAAGCTCGATCGGCACCGCGCGCGACTCGTCGACGGTGCATTTGATGTGATGATTGCTGCCGCCGTCGCGCTCGTGTTCGAGCAGTTCCGCATCGCCGCGCGGGATCACGTGCATCGTGCCGTTTGCGACGGAGGCCGCGTGCACCGCCGTCCACATGCCCACCCCTTTGCGGCGATCCTGAATGCGGAAATAGGCGTTGTCCTGATGCCATGACGTGCCCTTGCCGTGCCGGCCGGGCTTTAGAAAAATCTGGTCGAGCTGCCACGCAAACGGGCTGCCGATGAGTTGGTCGACGGCCGCGACCACCTTGTCCTCGAAACCAAGCGCGCGGAAAAATTCGCTCTTCGGCGCGATCGGGCAAATCTGGAGATTGATTCCGGCCGCTGAACTCGTCTTCCCGTCGCCTTCGGTGGAGACGTTCCGCAGCCAGCCGAGGTCCTTGAAGCGCTGGAGCTCGGCCTGCATGGCGGCGACTTCGTCCAGGTCGAAAAAGTCCGGAACAGTCGTGTAGCCCTCGGCGCGGTATTGTGAGATGCGGTCTGGAGTGAATGTAAATGCTTTGTTCATGGAGGCACCTTAAAGGCGCGCAAAGGCATTTGCTTTCACGATCCGGCACCGGTAAATTTTGAACGATGAAACCCCTCCAGGCCCTTCTTTTCCACGGGCACTGGAAGCCGGTAAAGACGCTGCGGCGGCGGCTGGACCGGCACAAGAATCCCGGACTGGAGATCGTGTTGATCACCAAAGGCGAGTTCTGGTGGCAAGTCGAAGGCAGGCGGGAGAAAGTAAAACCAGAGACAATTTTTTACACACTGCCCTGGCAGGAACACGGCGGGGTGGGCGAAGTGCAGCCCAATGCCGAGCTGTTTTACATCTGTCTTGCTCTCGCGGAGGCTTGCGACAAACCGCGAAGAACATTTGAATTTCACCCCGCGTTCGGATTTGCGCCCTCGGAGGAGCGCGAGATCTCGTCGGCCCTGGTCTCCTCTTCGACCCATGCATTGAGAGCGACGCCCGACGCGGACTGGCTGATGCGCGCCGCCTTTCACACCCTGGAGGAAGCGTCGCGGCTGGGGCAGCGACCCCGCGCGCAGAGTCTGCTCAAGCTGCTGGTGATCGAGTTGGCGCGGTGCGCGTCGGAGCAGCACCCAAACGCAATCCAGCACGACCCGGCGGACGAAGCGGAACGGCGCGTGCGAAAGTTTGTGGAGATGCTCCACGGGCGTTACCAGGAGCCGTGGACCCTTGAATCCATGAGCCAGGCCTCGCGGCTGCGCCGGACGCACTTTGCGCAACTGCTCAAGCGGCACACCGGCGACAGCCCCGTCACTTTTCTCAATCGTCTGCGAGTCGAGCGAGCTTGCGAGATGCTCGCGGGCACCAGCAAAAGCATCACCGAGATCGCATTCGAGACCGGGTTCAATTCAAGCCAGTATTTCGCAACGGTCTTTAGGCAATTTGTTCAGGCTGATCCCCGGAGTTTGCGTAAGAGACTGTGAAAAAAGTAGGTCTTGCCGGAGGATGCGACCTTTCATAGTGTGGGGACGCCCGGTTCATTGCCATGACTCCCGATCAAATTGTCGAATGGAACGCGGAACTCCGCGACAAATCGGCGCTCGAAATCACCCGCTGGGCCATCGCGCACGCGGATGGGCGCGCCATCGTCTCCACGAATTTTCGCCCCTATGAGGCCGCCATCCTGCACCTTGCGGTGCAGGCGGAGCCGCGCATTCCCGTTCTGTGGGCCGATCACGGCTACAACCGCCCGGCGACCTACAGGCATGCCGAGCAACTCCGCGCGCTGCTCGACCTGGACATCCGGGCCTACCTGCCGCGCATCACGGCGGCGCACCGCGATGCGATCCATGGGCCTATTCCCGGCACCGGCGACGAGGACGGGCTAAAGCAGTTTAGCGCGTTGATGAAACTCGAACCGTTCCAGCGCGGGATGAAGGAACTCGCGCCGCGCGTCTGGATCACGGCGCTGCGGAAAGTGCAGAATCCGAATCGCGCCGGGCTGGACATCGTGTCGCTGGACGGCAATTTCGGCACGCTAAAAGTCAGCCCGGTGTTTCATTGGAGCGACGCCGACATGGAGGCGTATCTCCTGCGGCATGATCTTCCCAACGAATGGGATTATTTCGATCCCGCGAAGGCTGACGAGAAGCGCGAATGCGGCCTGCATGCGGCGTGGGGCGGCCACGCGGTGAGAGTGAAATAGAACTCACGCCACGGATGCGCCCGTTTTGGCCCTTGATTGTTGAATGAAGGAAGTGCTGCCGCTTGACACGGGCCTTCCCGAAGGAAGGGGTGCTCCCGGGTGGAAATCATCATTTTTAGGAGTTTTGTAGTTCAGCAGGAGGAATACGGTGGCAGCCAGGAGGCCGCAACTGAGGACGATGGCAATCCATTTGATGCGACCGTACCATACCACCTTGGGGCTGACCGCCAGATTCCTCCCTCGCCGTGTGCTCATTTTCTCGTTGCGTAAAGATGCCGCGTCATCCTATCGCTAAAGTTTATCCGGCGCAAAACTTTCCCGAACAGCGCCGGCCTCCGGGGCGGCGCCGGTTTTTTTCATCACTTCCCAGCCGTTAAGGGAACATTCTAATTAAACTCGTCCTCTTCTTCCTCGGGCGGCAGAAGGGCGCTTTCCAGCGCGTTCCTGAACATCAGGAATGTGTTGGTAATGAAGAGCGGGTCGCGCTGCTCCGCCGGCTCGATATAGGTTTCCAGGAACTCTTCGATGGTGAGCCGCCCGTATTCTTCGAAGGTTGCCTCCGCCAACCGGCGCTGGAAAGCCATCTTATGGGTCGCCTCGAAACAGCAAAGAACCAATTCAAAATCCAGATCGTCAAATTCATCGCTGAACAAATCCGCGATCCTGCTTTCTTCCTCGCAATGAACCCTGTCGTCGCTCACACACCGGACGATCGCGACAAATGATGACACGAGATAACTCATTAAATCTCCGGCCGGCGATGGCGATGATGAACGAGGTCCGGCACTGTCAGAGACTTGTACACCCCGCGCGCGCCTTTGCAAAAGGATGCTTTATTTCTTTCCCGCCGCCCGGGTTTTGCCCTCCGGCTCCGGACGCTTCGACGCGGTGATGTTCCGGCTGAGGCAAACCAGGCCGCCGATTGCGCCACTGCTTTCGCGGAACGGGACTTTTGTCGTCGAAAGCCATATCTTCTCGCCCGAGCGCGTGACTGCGGGCTCTTCACGGTCCAATAGGGGTTTGCCCGAGCGGATGACGGAAATGTCGTCGGCATGATACCGCTCCGCCAGTTCCTTCGGGAAAAAGAAAAATACGGTTTTGCCTTCGACTTCCCCGGGACTGGAGGCCCCTAAAAATTTGCGATGCTCGGGGTTGTCCAATATATACCGGCCGGCGGCGTCCTTTACGTAAATGTGGTCGGGCAGGTTATCCAGGACCGTGCGCAACAGAATCCTCTCCTGGGTGAAAGCCTCTTCCGAACGCCTGGCCTGGGTGATGTCTCGCGTGATGATTGACACGCCGGTGATTCTCCCCCTGGCATCCTTGATCGGCGAAAGGGCCGTCGAAAGATAAGTCACCGTTCCGTCCGGACGGATTCGTCGCGCTTCGAACGCGTCCACGTGCTTTCCAAGCCGGATCTGGTCCACGTTCCCATTGATCGCGTCGCGCCTGTCAGGCGGGATGAGCGTTGAGAAATGCCGCCCCTTTATGGCCTCCGCCTCGTAGCCGTAGATTTGCTCGGCGCCTTTGTTCCAGGCAAAGATAATGCCCTCCAGCGTCGTCCCTATGATAGCATCCTCGGACGACGTCACGATCGCCGCAAGGCGGGAGAGTTCGTCCTCGATAGGAGTTTTCTCCATCGGCTTCGCTTCGATGCGCGTTGGGTGTCGCTGTTTCATTTCAGGCTGTCGTGGCGCGCCATCATGCGAAGGTGCACCGTGCGAAAGGAAGCATTTTTCATGCTTTGCTTCCAGACCCACCGTCAAAAGCTTGAATCCCATGGCACGCGGCGTTACGCTGCCGATGCTTCATGGCCGATTCATCCGCCGTTCTAGAGCCGAAACCTCCCGTCGCTCGGGAGGCGCATTCGGACGCCATTCTCGAGCTCCAGCATGTTTCCAAGTCTTTTGCCACCGGCGGCCCGCGAGTAAAGATTCTCGACGACATCAGCCTCCAGATCGCCGGGGGCGAAATGCTCGCGTTGCTTGGCCAGTCCGGCTCCGGGAAATCGACGATCCTGCGCCTGCTGGCGGGCCTCGCCGAACCCACCGAGGGGAGTGTGCTCCGGCATGGCCAACGGTTGACCGGCATCAACGACTGCCTCTCGATGGTCTTTCAAAGTTTCGCCCTCTATCCGTGGCTTACGGTTTCCGAAAATGTCGAGATCGGCCTTATCAACCAGCGACTCTCGAAGGAGGAGGAACAGGCCGAGATCGAAAGAACCCTCACCTTGATCGGCCTTTCCGGCTACGAGAACGCTTATCCGAAAGAGCTTTCCGGTGGCATGCGCCAGCGCGTCGGTTTCGCCCGCGCCATCGTCGCCAAGCCCGAGATTCTCTGCATGGACGAGGCTTTCAGCGCCCTGGATGTCCTCACCGCCGAGAACCTCCGCACCGAGGTTGTCAATCTCTGGCATTCCAAGCCGTGGGACCTCAAGAGCATTTTTTTCGTCACCCATAACATTGCCGAGGCCGTATTCATGGCCACACGCATCGTCATCATCTCCTCGCACCCCGGACGCATAAGGCACATCATCCCGAACCCGCTTCCCTATCCTCGCGATGTCAATTCAAAAGGGTTCCAGAGCCTGGTCGACGCGATTCACGACGCCATCACCGCCCTGGCGCTGCCCGACGAGCATATCGCTCGCGACGCCGGCCCTCCCGCTCCGCACGAAGCCGCCGATGAAACCAGGAAGGCGGGCAAGGAGGCTGTCAGGCGCCGGGTCGAATCCATCCCTCAGGTTCCCGTCGGACGCATGGTCGGCCTGTTGGAAGTCCTCGAAGACAGCAAGGAAACCGTGGACATCTTCGAGTTGTCCGCGAGCATCGGCAAGGAGTTCGGCGACACCATCGCCATAGTCAAAGGCTCCGAGATGCTCGAGTTGGTGGACACGCCCAAACACGAAGTCTTTCTCACCGGCCTGGGAAGGCAATTTCTCGCCGCCGACCACACCGGCCGCAAAGCCATTTTCGCCCGCCAGCTCCTCAAGCTCCGGCTTTTTCAATTCATCACCGATTGCCTGCAAAAGTCCAAAAAGATGGACGCCGATATCCTCCTGGAAGAACTCGCCATCCTCCTGCCTTACGACCAGCCCGAGAAGCTTTTCGAAACCATCGTCGACTGGGGCCGCTACGCGGAGATCCTCGACTACGACACGGATTCGCATTGTATCTTCGTCCCCGAGGACGAGTAAATTTTGGCCTCGCCGAATCGATACCTGGCCCTCCTCCTGCTCGCCCTCGCCCCGGGGGGGCCACTCTGGGCGCAAGCCGGTTACATTTACTCGAAACCCGACCCCGCCGCGCCCGGCGGCATCGAGGCAACCGCACCCGTCGCGCTGACCCATGCCATCGCCATCGATCACACGCGATCCCAAGTCTATTCCGCGCCGCTTGCCGGCGACGCCAAGGAATTCCGATTCGAGCACCTTCCCGTCGGAAAATACGACCTCGTCCTGGTCACCCGGGATCATGCCGTCCTCGAAGGCTTGTCTCTGGGTGAACCGCCCGCCGCGCTCCCGCCCGCCTCCCTGCAAAACCTGGAAAAACGCATCGCGCTCGCCGATTCATTTTTCAACCGCCATACGATGCACCGCATCGGCGTGGACGGCGGGAAGGCCCTGGTCTTCGTCGAGCGGATTCGCGATCACCCAATCTTGAAACAGTCGGGTGAACGGCTGGAAGCAAACCTCCGGCGGCTGGAGGTCATCGAACTGGCGCAAGCCGGCGACGACTGGCAGATGGTCGCCACGCGCCATCTTTACCGGGAGGGCGAGCAGATCGAGGCGAACACGCCTTTCTTCAGACACTTTTATGTTGCCGGGCTCGGAAATATCCGCGTGGTGGACAGCGTCAAGCAGCTTGGTGCGCTCGCATTGCCCGCCGGGTTCCAACCCCGCGAGTGAGTCCACATATCTATATGCAGTTTATCCATTCCCCAGGCACGTCGGGATTTTGCAACCTGATTGGTTAGACCGAAGCCCGAACTCAGAAATCCTTCTCGTAAAGCCAGACGCAGCCAAACAAACCGGCGCCGCCGGAAATGTTTTGCAACCTAACGTCGAGGGGGATTTCACTGCCAGGTGGCAGATCGGGGAGATCAACCGAAAAAGCCTCCGTACGATTCGCAATTTGGCACAGCAGCTTTTCCTTCACGAAGACGGCCCCCGCGCCGTGGACCCGCGAAAAAGCCAGCCTCCAGGGGCCCGCCGTCGGCAAATTGATTTTGGTATGATAACCGACCCATTGTTTCTCCCGCAAAAAATTCGGAAACCCTGAAAGGGGAGCAGGTGCTTCCCAAGACGAGGGATCGTAAGAGGGATCGGATGGGTCCGGCGCTTCATCGAGCCACGGTGAGCGGCGCCAATTCTCCACCGGACAGAGGGAAGACGGGGCTGCGAGAAACGGTCTGCGTTGGGCCGGTTGGGCTGTGATTTTTACTTCAGCGCTGGAAAGTCCCTCGGCTGAAGCGGTCAAAACGATGTCACCCGCCGCTCCAGTCGTCTGAATCAAAACCTGGGCAAGGCCGTTGAAGGTTGTTCGTTGGGATGCCTTGTCGGGTTCGTGGCTGGTTGGATTGCCGTTTCCCGTGCCGATGATAAGGCCCGGTCCCTTGAGGTTGAACTTGGTCGGAATATCGGCTGTCGGGACAAAACGTCCTTCCGAATCAATGATTTCGACCGTCACGACCGCCATGTCTTCAAGGTCGGCTCGCAGTGTCGTCGGTTCGGAACGCAAGCGGATGCCGCCGGGTTTACCGCTCGTGGGGACTTCGGTTTGGGCGACGATCTCTTCTCCCTGCCGCGCCAAGGCGAGCAAGATGCCGGGTTGGTAGGGGACGGACCACTCGATCATGTGATCTTCGGGCACGGTCTGTTCGCCCAGACTCTTTCCGTCGAGAAAAAGCTCCACTCTTTCACCATTACTGTAGGTCACCATGCGGATGGGCTGGCCTTCCCGGCCGGTCCAGTTCCAATGAGGCAAAAGGTGAACCATCGGGGTCTTGGTCCAAAAGGCCTGGTAAAGATAGAACGCGTCTTTGGGAAAGCCGCATAAATCCAGGAAGCCATGTTGTCCGCCGGTTGCCGGCCAGCCGTAGGGTCCCCTTTCGCCCCGGTAATTGAAGCCAACCCACACGAAGTTCCCGGCGATATAGGGGCGCTCTTGAACGGTCAGACAGGTTTCCCGCACGGTGGTCAGGTGCTCGCCGGGACCGAAGAGATCATCATAGGCGGAGCAGTAGGCAGCCGTTTTGTTGCCCTGATAGATACCGCGCGTGGCATAGGCGGCCGTTGTTTCCGTCACCACGATGGCCTTATCCGGATGCCCTTGATGCAAGGCCTCCCACATTTTCGGGCGATAATTCATCGCGACGACGTCGAGGGCCTTATCAACCCCGGAGCCGAAGCTGCTTAAGATCAAGGCCGCGGTGACGAGCCGGGTCGGGTCGAGTTGTTTCAGTCGCGCCATCTGCGAGGCGGCCATCCGGTACCCGATCTCCGACGTGTCGAGAAATTCCTCGTTGCAAAGCGACCAGAGAAAGACCGAGGGGTGATTGCGGTCGCGTCTTACCATGCTTTCCAAATCGGCCATCGCATCGGGGGAACTGGAGAGATAACGGTTCTCGTCGAGAACCAAAATCCCTTCCCGATCACAAATGTCGAGCAGTTCGGGTGTCGGCGGATAATGGGAGGTGCGGTAGGCATTGCATCCGGCTTCCTTGAGCTTGCGCAATCTCCACCGCTGAAGGCTGTCGGGGATGGCAGTGCCAACCCCGGCATGGTTCTGGTGGTTGCAGGTGCCGTGAATTTTCACCGGCTTGCCGTTAAGAAAGAACCCCTGGTCCGGCGAGAAGTGGCATTCACGAACGCCGAAGCTTGTTTCCACCTGGTCCAAAGCGGTTTCGCCCTGGCGAAGGATGGTGCGCAACACGTGGAGCGAAGGCTCTTCGAGGGACCAAAGTTTCGGGTCGTTGAGCACCGTTTCCCGGTGATCGATAGTCTTCGTTCGGGCCTCCAGTTGGTGATGCCTTGAGCCCGTTTCAGCCGTTCTCCTGCCGTCGGGCCCGATAATCTGGTGAATGACATCACACCCTTCCGGAGTCAGACTTTCATTCTCCAGTTCGGTTTGAATCTCAATACGCCAGCGCCCTTCCGCGATCCGATAAGGCCGGATGCAAACACCCCATTTGGCGACATGAACCGGTGCGGTCTCGATCAACCAGACGTGGCGATAGAGTCCGCCGCCTTCATACCACCACCCTTCGTAACCCCGGGAATCGACCCGGACAGCAAGGATGTTTGGCACGCCGTCGAAATAGACGACGTCGCTGATTGAAAAATCAAATCCCGTATAGCCACTGGGATGATGCCCGAGATAAGTGCCATTGAGCCAAACCTTCGCATCGCGAAAGGCTCCGTCGAATTCGATCGAGAAATGGCGTCCCCGAGCGGCTGGATCGAGAATGAAAGCGCGGCGATACCAGGCCGCCCCGCGGTGCAGATAGCCATTGGATACCGTTGCCGCGGGATCGAACGGCTGTTCGATGACCCAATCGTGCGGAAGACGGACCCGCTCCCACTGGCTGTCGTCATACGAAGGCGCCGCGGCGCCCAAAACCTGGCCGGCTTTGGTCGAAGCATAGGTTTCCTCATGGTTATCGGGTTGAGGAAAAGGGATATCACCTCGATGAAACTTCCAATCGAAATCCAGCAACATCCTCTTGCGCATGATCGAGATCGTATCCCCGGATCAAGTCCAAATCGAGTTACTGAATTTAAATTTATACCACAATCTCATCGATCCGCTTGAGCACTTCCGGCGTGAGCTTTGACTGGGCCTCGACCGCCTGGATGTTTTCGACCAACTGATGTGTCTTGGACGCGCCGAGAATCACCGAGCTGACGTGGGGATTTCTTAAGCACCAGGCAATGGCAAGCACCGTCATGCTCAGTCCCAATTCTTGCGCCAGATCCTCCAACTTGAGAATCTGGCCTGCCTTTTCCTTTCCCCGGTTTTCGATGAAGGCGGGAATCCAAATATCCTGGACTTTGACCGTGGCGCGGGTTCCCTCCTGCCGTCCCTTTTTATGCTTGCCGGTCAAGACTCCTTGGGAGAGTGGAGAGAAGGTGGTTGCGCCCATGCCATACTCGTCATAAAGCCGCGCGTATTCCTGCTCCACCCGTTGACGGTGGAATAGGTTGTATTGAGGCTGTTCCATGTTGGGTGGCACCAGGTTGTATTCCCGCGCAATACCGTGGGCCTGCGCAATTTCCTGGGCGCTCCATTCCGAAGTGCCCCAATAAAGCACCTTGCCCTGGTGGATAAGATCGGTCATGGCCCGAACGGTTTCCTCAATCGGCGTATTGGGGTCGGGACGATGGCAGTAATAAAAATCAAGGAAATCGACCTGCAACCGGCGCAGGGCATTGTCACATGCGGCCAACACATGTTTGCGGCAAAGTCCTCTTTGGTTGGGAAGCTTCCCGCCCCAAAACACCTTGCTGGAAACCAGAAACGTTTCATGCGACCAGCCCATCTCTTTCAGAATTTTACCCATGACGGTCTCGGCGCCGCCCGCGGCGTAGGTTTCCGCATTGTCGAAAAAATTGATGCCATGGTCATAAGCGGTTTTCATCAAGTCGGCGGCGATATCGTCTCCGATTTGACCACCGAACGTGACATACGATCCCAGCGACACTGCGCTGACCTGCACTCCTGCTTTACCCAGACGGCGATATTCCATAAGGGTTTCATTAGCAGGCCGCCTATTCTTTTTGAAGAAAATCTTATGATGCAATCCACAGGCGTCCCCATGGCGTGTGAGGAAAATTGTCAAGAAAAAGCGCCTTTTAACCCTGATGCGCTCGAAAAACCGCGATTTTCTTTGACGCACGCGTTGCGATTCCTAACGTCTTACTATTATGAAGCCGGAACGCGTTGCCCGATTCAGTGTTTCCCTGAACAAGCAGTTGCTCAAGCAGCTCGACGCAATGGTTAAGGAAAAAGGTTATGCCAACCGGTCGCTGGCCCTGGCCGACATGATCCGCGATAACCTCGTCGAGCACCGCCAGGAATTTGGAGACGGCCAGGTGGCCGGGACCGTCACCCTCGTCTACGACCACCACAAGCCGCACGTCCAGAAGTCCTTGACGGAGATACAGCACGGAAAGTTGCGTTCCATCGTTTCCGCCCTGCACGTCCATCTCGACCATCGCAACTGCCTCGAGGTCCTCGTCGTCCGAGGCAAGGCCTCCGAGGTAAAATCGATTGCCGATCATCTCATTGGCGCAAAAGGTGTGAAACACGGCAAGCTCAGCCTGACCACCACGGGCAAAGACCTGCCGGCGTAAAACCCGCGAAAGAAAGGCGCGAATTTGTTTGACGGAGGTGTTACGAATGGGCAGATCGTAAGCGTACGCTGGCCTTTCGCTCCGCGACAGACGCAGCCGCGCCGGGGCGGACGATAAGACTATGGCCCCCATGAACACCGCCTTTAGCCGCATCTTCCAGGACCGGGCGACCGAAGTGCGTTCCTCCGTCATCGGCATCTACCTGCTCCTCGCGGTCGTGAACCTCGCCGGCTGGGCCTGGGCCTTCCTCGCCTTCCATTCGCACCCGGTGCTCCTGGGCACAGCCCTCCTTGCTTATGGCTTCGGACTTCGGCATGCCGTCGATGCCGACCATATCGCGGCCATCGATAACGTCACCCGCAAGCTCATGCAGGAGGGAAAACGCCCGGTCGCCGTCGGGTTTTTCTTCTCGTTGGGGCATTCGACCGTCGTTCTGCTGGCGTCCGCCGGCGTCGCGCTGGCCGCCAGCGCCCTGCAAAACAGATTGGATGCGTTCAAGCAAGTCGGCGGCATCGTCGGCACGACGGTCTCGGCGTTCTTCCTCCTGGTGATCGCCATCATGAACATTTTCATCCTCGCGGGCACGTTCCGGATCTTCCAGCATGTGCGCAGCGGCGGGCGCTATTGCGAGGAGGATCTGGATATGATCCTGGCGCGGGGAGGCCTCCTCGCGCGCGTTTTCCGGCCTCTCTTCAAGATCATTCGGAAAAGCTGGCACATGTACCCGCTCGGCTTCCTCTTTGGCCTCGGTTTTGATACGGCCACCGAGGTCGCTCTCCTTGGAATCTCCGCCGCCGAGGCTTCCAAAGGTCTCCCCATTTGGTCCGTCATGGTCTTTCCGGTTTTATTTACCGCGGGGATGTGCCTTGTGGACACCACGGACGGCATTCTCATGCTGGGAGCCTATGGGTGGGCATTCCTGAACCCGATCCGCAAACTCTTCTATAATATGACGATTACCGCGGTATCCGTCGTGGTCGCGCTCGTTGTGGGCGGCATCGAAGCGCTCGGGCTGATGGCCGACCAGTTCGCTCCCGCCGGAGGGTTTTGGGATATGATCCGCAAACTCAACGACAATTTTGGCGCCCTGGGCTATTTGATTATCGGGATCTTCGCCGCCAGTTGGCTCGTATCAGTCCTCGTCTATCGAGCCAAGCGGTTCGGCGACATCGTTGTCGTCGCCGAACCGGCCGAGTGAATCGTCTCTACCCCTTCGCCGCCGCGAATAATTTCTCGGGCGTCTTCCAGTTCACGACATTCCACCATGCTTCGATATACTTCGGGCGCAGGTTCTTGTATTTGAGGTAGTAGGAATGTTCCCAGACATCGAGGCCGAGGATCACTTTTCCGGGGACTTCCGCGGTGTCCTTCATGATCGGGCTGTCCTGGTTCGGCGTCGAGGTGATCTTGAGCGCTCCGCCGTCCGCGGCCACCAGCCATGCCCAGCCCGATCCAAAGATCGTCGCCGCCTCTTCCGAGAATTTCGTCTTGAATTCCTTGAAGCTTCCAAATGCGCTCGCGATCTCCCCGGCCAGTTCGCCTCCAGGCTCACCGCCGCCCGCAACACCTGCTTGGGGAGCCATCATCTGCCAGAAGAGGCTATGGTTGTAGTAGCCTCCGCCATTATTCCGCACCACCTTGCGGACCGTCTCGGGCAATGCCTTGATATCGCTCAGCAGCTCCTCGATGCTCTTCGACTTGAGGTCGGGCGCTTTATCGAGCGCGTCGTTCAGCTTCTTGGTGTAGGCGGCGTAATGTTTGTCATGGTGCAGATGCATCGTTTCAACGTCGATGGAGGGCTGCAAGGCGTCGTACGCGTAAGGCAGCGGCGCGACTTCAAACGTGCCCGCCGTGCGCGGCATCATCTCCGCGGGCGACGCCGCCGGGGTCTCGTCGGCCCCGTACAAGGCTGCATTCCGCGCAAGGACGCTGCCCGCAAGGGCCAAGCCGCCGAATGCGAGGAAGCGCCTGCGGGAAAACGGGGCTTCATCAGTGAATGGGTGGTGTGACATAATTTTTCCTTTTCTAGTTGGGTTTCCTGTCTCTTCGTGAGAAGACATTTTACACCGTTCCACAACCTGCTGCCACACCTCTTTCCACGCGCAAACAAACACCGCGCGTGGTCAAGCCATGTCCAGTGATCTAACCGGGCTGATCCGGCGCGCCCTCGCGGACCGCGGCCCGGCGACGTTCCGGTGGTTCATGGAACAGGCCCTCTATCACCCCGGGCACGGCTACTACGCTTCCGGCAAAGCCAGGATAGGGCGCGGCGGCGATTTCTTTACCAATGTAAGCGTCGGCCCGCTCTTCGGCAGATTGCTCTCCACGCAGTTCCACGAGATCTGGGAGCGGATGGAAAGGCCGTCCCCTTTCTTCATCGTCGAACAGGGAGCAAACGACGGCCAGTTCGCCTGCGATGTATTGGAAGCCCTCCGCCAACTCGCGCCCGATTTCCTCGAAGCGGTGCATTACAAGATCGTCGAGCCCTTCGATGCGATGCGGAAAACACAGGAAGAAAAGCTCCGCCGCTTCGGAGCGAAAATTTCGTGGAGCGATTCCATTTCCAAGCTCGCGCGGTTTTGCGGAATCCATTTCTCCAACGAATTGCTCGACGCCATGCCCGTGCATCTCCTCGTTTTCCGCGAGGACGGCTGGAAAGAAAGATGCGTCGATTGGCGGCAGGACGCCTTCACCTTTGTCGAGCGACCGATCCAGGACGAAGGCCTGAAGCGTTATGCAACGGAAACGGAAGGCCCTTTCCGCGACGGCATGCAACTCGAGGCAAACCTCGACGCCCTGGCGTGGGTCGACTCGCTGGCGGCGAAGTTACAGCGCGGCTGCGTCCTTGCCATCGACTACGGCGACGCAAACCCGGCTGCGCGCCCCCGCGAAACAGGGACCCTTGCCTGCTACCGGTCGCATCGGCGCATCGACAACCCGTTGGGCGCCCCCGGCGAGACCGACATCACGGCCCGGGTCGATTTCTCGAGTGTCGCGCGCCATGCGGTGCGAGCCGGTTTCCAACTCGAGGGCTTCACCGATCAGCATCGCTTCATGACCGGCCTTGCCGCAAACGGCTTGCCCGATATCGGAACGGAGCATGAAAAAAGCCGGCGCTCACTGGCATTCAACCAGTTGGCGCATCCGGACTTGATGGGAACGCATTTCAAGGTCCTCTGCCTGCGCAAAAACCTCGAATCGAGCGGGCCGCTGCGAGGGTTCACCTTCGGCCGCGACCCGGCGGCTGCGCTGGGAGTTCCCGCACGGTAGCCAGAATGTTTGACAAACGCGCCGGCTTCCCGATACTGAAGACATCCCTTCGTGAGTAATCCTTCTGTTTTGATTGAACCGGCTCCAGCCCGTGCCTTGGGGCGGGCCGACCTGCGACCGGAGAACATCCGCGACGCCGTCATCCGGTTGGCGGGAAATTCGCAGGATGGCATCCAGAGCGCCGGAGCGCTGCTTGCCCGTCTCGCCGGACGCAGCGCGCAGGAGGTGATGACTTATATGACGATCCCGTCCACGATCTCGGGAGGGCCGTCGATTTTTCAGGTGCGCATGGGTTCAGGCGACGTGCTCTCGGCGGGGGACGAGGCGGATTTCCTCGTGGCCTTTTATCAGCACAGCTACGAGGACAACGTCGAGTTTTTGAAAGAGGGCGGCGTGCTGATGTACGACTCGGACCACGTCCAGCCGAACACCGAGGACAGACGCTTCGTGCGCATGGGCATCCCCATCACCGGGCTGACGGTCGAGGCGCTTGGTGGGACGGCCAGGGACAAGGGCAAGAACATTTTCGTGCTCGGGTTGCTCGCCACAATCTTTCACCTGGATGCGGAAAAGCTCAAGGGCCTGATCCGCGAGCGCTTTGGCGGCAAGGACGAGAGCATCGTCAACACGGCGTTGATGGCCTTCCAGGCCGGATACGGCTACCCGGTGGGCGACGTGCTCACGACGCGGTATCAATTCGAGATTTCTACGAGAACAGGCGCCCGCGATCAGGTGACGATGGATGGGAACCAGGCGCTGGCTTACGGTCTCATTGCGGCCGGGGTGCGGTACGGCGCGGGTTATCCTATCACGCCCTGGTCGTCGATCATGGAGATCCTGCGCTCGGAGTTCCCGAAATACGGCGGGTTGTTCGTGCAAGCCGAAGACGAGTTGGGAGCGGTGTCGCTCGCTCTCGGGTTTTCCTATGCCGGGTATCTGTCGGTGACAGGCAGCGCCGGACCGGGCATCTCGTTGAAGACGGAGGCAATCGGATGGGCGTCGATGGCCGAGATACCGCTGCTGATCGTCAACGTGCAGCGGGGCGGTCCGAGCACCGGTTTGCCGACCAACGTCGAGCAGAGCGATCTGTACCAGGCGATCTTCGGCGGGCACGGCGACAGCCCGCGCGTGGTGCTGGCGGCGTCGACGGTCGAGGATTGCTTTTACATCGCGCTGGAAGCGGCGCGGATCGCGCGCAAATACAGCACGCCGGTTTTCATCCTGAGCGACGGCTCGCTGGCGACGCGGATCGAGGCGTTTGACGAGCCGGACTTAAAGACGCTCATGCAGGAACCGCATCCGGACCTGACGCCTCGGGCGGCGGATTACTTCCCTTATCCCATCGACGGCATCACACACCATGCGCCGCCGGGGACGCGGATGCTGGGTGGAAAATATCCCGTGGTGACCGGGCTGGAGCACGACGAAATGGGGCATCCGACCGGGACGGCGAGCCTGCACACCGGCATGACCGCAAAGCGGCGCCGGAAGCTCCAGCAACTGGCCGCCGAAATCCCGGTTCCCGAAGTCCACGGGGACGCGGAAGGAGGCGAGACGCTGCTGGTGGGCTGGGGCTCGACCTACGGACCGATCCGTGAGGCGGTCGATCACGCGCGCAAAGCCGGGGCGGGTGTCTCGTCGATGCACCTGCGGCATTTGCACCCGCTGCCAAACGGCCTGGATGCCATCTTCAGACGGTTCCAACGAGTGGTTGTGGTGGAGATGAATGACGAGGGGCTTTACGGCTTCGGCCAGTTGGCTACCATCCTGCGCGCCCGCTATTGCGATCCGAAAATCCGAAGCCTGACGAAAACCGACGGCCTGACATTCCGAATCAAGGAAATCCTCGAAGGAGTTTTAAAATGAGCGCTACCGGCCTTGCCATCCCCGAGGCTTCAACCGAACGGGAAAAAGTCACCAAGAAAGCCCTCACCGCCGACCACCCGACCTGGTGCCCCGGCTGCGGCGATTTCGCGGTGCTCGCCGCGTTTTACAAGGTGCTCGAACGGCGGCAGCTTCCGCACGAGAACATCGTCACGCTGGCGGGGATCGGCTGCTCGTCGCGCTTCCCTTACTTCGTGAATTCGCATGGCGCGCACTTCATCCACGGGCGGGCGGTGCCGCTGGCCTCCGGCGTAAGCCTGGCGCGGCCCGATCTGCGCGTGTTCCTCTTCGGCGGGGACGGCGACGGGTTCTCGATCGGGGGGAACCACCTCGAACACGGGGCGCGCAAGAATATCCGGCTGACTTACGTCATCATGGATAACTTCGTTTACGGATTGACAAAAAAACAGACATCGCCCACTTCGCCGGTGGGATTCAAGTCCAAGACGGATCCGACCGGCGCGATCGACCAGCCCGTGAATCCGATCAAGAAACTGCTGGCCGCCGGCGCGAGTTTTATCGCGCGGACCCACGCGACGCAGATCAATCACATGATCCAGATGATCGAGCGCGCGATGGATCATGACGGTTTCTCGGTGATCGAATGCCTTTCCGAGTGCGTCGAGTTTTATCCCGGCGTGTTCGATCCGGCCAATCCGCGCAAGGGCGGCCAGTTCCAGGTCATCGAGGAGCGGAAGGGGGACGGCACGCCCGAGGACGAGCAGCGCCACGACGTGAGGGACGAAATCGCGGCGTATAGGCTGGCCGACGTCCCGTTTCCCGGATTGTTCGGCGTTTTCTACGAGAATGATCGTCCGACAAAGAACACGCTCGAGAAAAAATGGATCGAAACGACGCGCGCAAAGACTGGCGGAGCGAGCGATCTCGAACTGTTGCAGAAGACTTTTAACCGGATGAAGTAGCGCGGACGCGCGTGTTCCAAGCGCGTTTCGCCGTCCCTGGAAATCCGTGAACGCGCTTCCGGCCATAAGCGCGGAATCGTCCGCAGGCGCGAACGATGTTATGAACAGGAGTGGCGCATGAAAACGAATGACCAAATCGAACCGACTGTGTTCGTCATTTTTGGTGGAGCTGGTGACCTGACCTGGCGGAAACTGGTGCCGGCGTTGTTTGACCTCTCCCAGGACCGAAGCATGCCCGCTGATTTTTCGGTGATCGCGGTGGATCGCGTGGACTTAAGCGACGAAGAGCTGCGCCGGCGTCTCCACGACGGCGTCAAGAAGTTCTCCCGCCAGGGAATGGCGAAAACCGGAGAATGGAGCGAGTTTGCCAGGCATATCCGCTACGAGCAAGGCGACTTCAAAAAGCTGCAAACTTATACGGCGCTGGGCGAACAATGCGCGAAGCTGGAAAAGGAATGGGGCGTCAAAGTCCACCGCATCTTTTACATGGCCACACCGCCGAGCATGTTCGGCGAAATCCCAAAATACCTCGGCCGGGCCGGACTGGCGCGCGACCGGGAATGCGCGCGGATCGTGGTCGAGAAGCCGATCGGCTATGACCTGGAATCCGCCCGCGCCCTGAATGCCGTCCTGGCCGCCAATTTCGAGGAATCCCAGATCTTCCGGATCGACCATTATTTGGGCAAGGAAACCGTGCAGAACATTCTGGCGTTCCGCTTTGCCAACCCGCTCTTCGAGCCGATCTGGAACCGGCGTTATGTGGACTACGTGACCATCACCGCCGCCGAGGAGGTGGGGGTCGAACATCGTGGCGGCTATTACGACCACGCGGGAGCGCTGCGCGACATGGTGCAGAATCACCTCATGCAACTGCTCTGTCTCGTCGCGATGGAACCGATGGTATCTTTCAATGCCGACGAGATTCGCAATAAGAAAGTGGATGTGCTCCACGCCGTTCGTCCGATTCACCCTGACACAGTCCATCAATGCGTGGTGCGCGGGCAATACGGCGAGGGTTGGATGGGGGGCGAGAAAGTGCCGGGTTATCGCCAGGAAGAGGGCGTATCGCCCGATTCCCAGACGGAGACGTTCGTGGCGTTAAAATTGTTCCTCGACAACTGGCGTTGGCAGGACGTCCCTTTCTACCTTCGCACCGGAAAGCGGCTCGCCTGGCAAGCCTCGGAAATTGCCATCCAATTCCGCGGCGTGCCCCATCAGTCGTTTCCGCCCGAGGCCACCCTCGATTGGCAGCCGTCCCGTCTGGTGATGTCCATCCAGCCCGAGGAGGGCATCGTGTTGCGCTTTCAGGCCAAACACCCAGGAGCAAAGATGCACCTGCGGTCGGTCGAGATGAAGTTCAATTACCGGGACACGTTCGACACCCGGTCGCCGGACGCTTATGAGACGCTGCTCTGGGACCTGATGAAGAATGACGCCACGTTGTTCATGCGCGCCGACCAGGTTGAAGCGGCCTGGCTGTTGTTGATGCCGGTGCTCGAGGTCTGGGCAGTGGCTCCTTCCAGCGGCTTCCCCAATTATGCCGCCGGCACCTGGGGGCCGGAGGAGACCCAGGGGCTGCTGGCTCACGGACACAGTTGGCCGCTGCCTACCGAATTGGTGAAACAGTGCAAGGAAAAGGGAAAGAATTCGTGACTCGGCTCACCGGGCAGGCGAGCATGGAACTTTCCACCGCGCTGCCAGAGTCCTCGGATGCGATCCCCGGCGGCAAGCGCCCACGTTGGTTGTGGGCAAGAAGTCATAGGAGAAATGTCGGGTAATACCAGTTCCTAAAGGTGTTTTTTGACACAATTCGGGCTGCAAAACTGAAAAAGAGCCGTTTTTTATGCGACGCTTAGCAAAATCGATTTCGGGTCTCTTCAGTGTGCTGGCTCTGGAATGCCTTAGCGCTTTTTCTCTACAGGCGAATGTCAAAATGGCGGCAATTTTTGGCGACCACATGGTCCTTCAGCAGGAGATCAAAGTGCCGGTGTGGGGCACGGCTGATCCCGGCGAGGCTATCACCGTCACAGCGGGGGACCACACTGCCAAGACCACGGCGGATGCGGATGGCGCCTGGCGCGTCAATCTCGATCCGTTTCCCAATGGCGCGGCCCCGGTGACACTGACGGTGACGGGCAAGAACAGCCTGAAATTCAACGACGTGCTCATCGGTGATGTTTGGATCTGTTCGGGCCAGTCGAACATGCAGTTGGCGATGCACGAAGTTTACAACGGAGCGACCGAATTGCCGAAAGCCGACGATCCGCAATTGCGTCTCTTCCGTCCGGAGAAGGTACATTCCCTGACGCCGAAGAACGATATTCCTGGTAGATGGTATGTGAGTTCGCCGAACTCGGCCTGGGCTTTTTCCGCAACCGGTTATTTTTTCGCGCGGGAACTGCGTGCCAAGGTCAATCGGCCAATCGGCATGATCGGCATTTCCGTGGGTGGGACGCCCGCCCAAGCGTGGACGAGCTTGGGCGCGCTGCAAAAAGATCCGGCGCTCAAGCCCTATGTCGACAAATACCAGGAGGCCAACGCCGGCTTCCCCGCGGCCAGTCAGGCCTATTCGGCGCAAATGGCCGCTTATGACGCGGCGAAAAAAGAGTGGGACGAAAAATATGGCAAGGATTTCAAAGACCGCCTCGCGAAGTGGAACGAGGCGGCCAGGGCAGCCTACGCCGCCGGCCAGCCGAATCCGCCTTATCCCAAGCCGGGGCAATCGCCGCCGGCCAAGCCTGCTGAACCCGACGGCGGTTTCCGGACGCCGAGCGTGCTTTTCAACGGCATGGTGGCGCCGCTGATTCCTTACGGCATCAAGGGCGTGATCTGGTACCAGGGCGAGGACAACGTTCCCGATTCCCAGCTCTACACCACGCTCTTTCCCGCGATGATCGCCGACTGGCGGCAGCGATGGGGCGAGGGAAATTTCCCTTTCCTCTTTGTGCAAATCGCCAATTTTGCCGGTCATCCGAAAGAAGACTGGCCGCTGCTGCGGGAGGCACAATTGAAATCGTCGCTCTCCGTTCCGAATACCGCGATGGCCGTGACCATCGATATCGGCTTGCCTGAAAATATCCACGCGATCGACAAACTTGATGTGGGGTTGCGGCTCGCTCTTGCAGCGGAGAACCTTGCCTACGGGCAGAAGGTCGTTTATTCCGGCCCGGTCTACGATTCAATGACGGCGAAAGGCAGCGTGATCAGGATCAAGTTTACCAACACCGGTTCGGGGTTGAAGATAGGCGCTCCGCCCTGGACAGGGCCACGCTCCACCGTACCGCCAACTGACCATCTCTCCGGATTTGTCATTGCTGGCGACGACAAAAAATGGGGCGCCGCCGACGCCAGGATCGATGGCGATTCGGTCGTGGTTTCGAGTTCCCAGGTGCCGGGTCCCGTTGCGGTGCGATATGGATGGGACAACGCGCCCGTTTGCAATCTCTATAACCAGGAAAACCTGCCCGCATCTCCTTTCCGCACCGATGATTGGGACGAATCACCGCAGGCTCCGCCGGTCACACCTGTCACGGTGGCATCGAATGCGTCCGCACCGGGGCATTGATTCTATTTTGCCCCGGTCTGCCTGTGAGACAGCCCCTTCCATCCCGTCTCGTGCTGCTCATGTGGGCGATCGTGCCGGGGTGGTGCTGAAAATTCAGATGAGGGTTTCATTTTCAATTCCTGCAAGTTAAGGGAATAAAAGTCGCCGAGCCAACCAGCCCAAGGTATTCCTTCTTAATGCACGTCGAGAAATTGAAATATGTCATTTGGGCAAAGGAGATGGAGCGTGCCGTGCGATTCTATTGCGAAGTCTTCGACGCGCAGATCGTGCGCCGGTCGGATGTCATGGCCGAGGTCGCGATCGCCGGGTCGCTCGTATGCATCCATGGAGGTGGTGAAGGCAAACGAACCTGGACTGGCTTGAGTTTTCAGGTCGGCGATCTTTTCGCGGCCTGCGATGTGCTGAGGGACGCCGGCGGACTCGTGCTCCGTGCACCGGAAGACACTCCGGAGGAACCCGCGCATCTTGCCATGTGCGCGGACCCCGAGGGCAACGAGATCATGCTTATCCGCCAGCGGCGGAATTAGGCGCCCCCCGTGCGCCCGGTCGCCACCCGGTATAAGGCTCGGAGTTCCGGTTCTGGTTCACCGAAATCAATCGATGGCATTTCCCCGAACAACAGTGGTTCCTACACCGGCAAAAGGGTTTTTCCACCCATCGGCTTCAGAGATCGGATTTGACGATTCTTCGGCAAAAGAGCATGGCAAACATCCCGAGGTAAACGAGGGCGGTCAGATCGGCTTCGGCAGGGGAAAGCGGCTTTATAAATGCGTTCGAATGGACAAGGTGATTCACCGATTCCGGAACCGGCAGCGGAGTTAGGGCCCACAGCACTTGATTCGGAAGAAACAAAAGCAGGCGGGTCTTGGCCACGTAAAAATAAAAGACCCAGCGGCAAACCGTTTCCAGAATGAACACATAGGCCAGATAAGCCAGGACAGCCGGGGCAGTCTGGCGGATAAAAAGTCCCGCCAAAGTTCCCAGGAAGAGATAACCCAGTGCCTGTAGGAAAAAGCTTGCGACACTGCCCGCGAGCGGAAGTCCCAGTCCCCATCCGTCCAGAACTTCCCAGCCAAAAACCAGGAGGATATAAAGGCCGGTCGCGGCCAAAGCCAGCGCCACGGACCAGACCAGCTTGGAAACGGCCACCTCCAGGCGGGTCATGCCAAAAATAACGCTCTGCCGCAGGGTCCGGTTACTGAACTCCATGGTAATCATAAAAACCCCCAGAGACCCGAGCAGGAAGACATTCATCCAGCTCCCGATACAGGCCAGCAGTTCCCAATTCTGTGGATAAACAAAAAGGCCGGCCAAGGGATGGGAGGTGACGCCATTTGAAGTGAAGGTCATGTTACGACCGGCCGCGCGGGCCAAAAATAACACCAGGGCAAAAGAACTGGCATAGAGGGCGCCGATCATACGGAACGTTCCGTTCGGCCAATATCTTTTCCACTCGAGTTTTAGCAAATGCAGGGGGTTCATTGACGTGTGATCTCCAGAAATTCAACTTCCAGGCTTTGACGCTTCAAGATCAGATGGTCGAGGATAATGCCGTGTTCAAAGGCGAGCCGATTCAGTTCTCCAGGATTCCGTCCCGATTCCAGTTCGAGGATCAGGTAGTTGCCACTGCGGGTGATCTTCTTGACAAGGGCGGCGCTGGAGAGGAGCTGGAACAGTTTTTCGATGTCAACCGCCCCGGCCTCCACCGTGGGCTGGTCGCTGAGAATCGAGCCGACTGCGCCCACCGCCAGGAGTCTTCCTTTTTTTATGATAGCCACATGGGAGCAGATTTTTTCCACTTCATCGAGCATATGGCTGGCGAGGATGATGGTCTTGCCTTGGGCGGCGATTTTCTGGATGATGTGTCGCACTTCGACCATCCCTTCGGGATCCAGGCCGTTCGTGGGCTCGTCCAGGATCAGAACATCCGGATCCCCCACCAGACATGCCGCCAACGCCAGGCGTTGCTTCATCCCCAGAGAATAGGTTTTGTACGGTGAGCGGCGGCGCTCCTTCAACTGCACCAGCTCAAGGAGTGCGTCCGGCACGGGACTCGATACCCGTTTGATCGAAGCAACGATGGAAAGATTCTGGTCGGCGTTGAGGTAAGGGTAAAAGTTCGGCGTTTCCAACAGCGCCCCGATTCGCTTCCGCACATTCTCTCCTTCTCTGCCCTCAAACCACGTGAAGCTTCCGCCGGATGGATGGAGGACATCCAACAGGACTGCCAGAAGGGTGGTCTTGCCGCTGCCATTGGGGCCGAGCAGGCCAAAGACCTGTCCGGCTTCAACGGTGAGATCCAAGCCGTCCAGCGCTACCAGTGAGCCATAGTTCTTGGACAAGTTCCTTACCGTAAGAGCGGGCATCGGCAAACAGTATGAAAGGCCGCAAAACCTTCAACTCTTTTAGACGCCCCTCAAACTGCCCGGTCGCCCGGCCTTTGGGCACCAAGCCAGAGTTCCCGGATGCGCTTGCGGTTGGTGTCTTGAACGGCACCGCACGTTAAACTCGGCAATTGCCGTTCGGGTAACGTACTGCGTCTGCTGATTGAAATGCCGTGCTTGACCCATATAGTCGCGGATAGCGGAGACTTCATTTCGAAATCCAAAAGTCGAACGCAGCAAAGCACCCCCGTTCCTGTGAACAAGAAAAAGAAGCCGTCATCATCCCGCGCGAGCGCACCTCGCAAAGATCTATTAGAGACCGATCAAATGGAGTTGGCTGGCTTGGCCGCTTCCAGCGAACCGCCAACATTTACTGCGGCGCCGAAGCCCGTTCTTGAACCAAGGGCAAACGGGGAGGGGAAGCCGGAATCCCCGCCGAGTTCTGTCGCTCCTCCCCCATTCTCCGGGGCGTGCCCAGAAGCTGAGACGGCCGGTGACGCGCGAACGCGACCCGCGCTGGCTCACTCGGTGTCCGGCGGAACACGATGGAGTCACGCGAAAGTGGCTGCCGTTGCCGCGCTGATCATCGCGACCGGTTTTGGAGTCACTCATTACCTTCGCCAGCCAACGCGGACCGCGGCCAGGACCCTCGGCAGAGAATCCGCCTTGGCCCCAACGCTGGAGGAAAAATCCCTGCCCGCAGAACCGTCGCGAGCCACAGTGGCGAAAACGATTGAGATCGATGCGACTCCCGCCGCCGAGGCGAAGAATCCGGCGCCACCACCCGCAATTGCAGAGATGTTGCCGACGCCAGCGGCGCTGCCCGCGGAGATCGCCACCGGCGCGGTATCGGCGGAGAGCAAAGCTGTTTCCACGAACGAGACGACGCCAGTTGAACAAAAGATCGCCATTGCCACTCCGCCAGTCCCACCCACCGCGCCCGCCATCACCTTGCCCCCGACAGCCGCGCCCATATCCTCGGCAACCGTCGCGGAAAAGGAAACGCCTCGCTCGAAACCGGTGGCCGGCCAGCCATGGACGAATAGTCTTGGCATGAAGTTCGTCCCGGTCGGCAGCGTTCAATTTTGCATTTGGGAGACGCGCGTAAAGGATTACGAAGCGTACTGCGCGGCCATCGGACGCCCGCGGAAGCGCGCCCTTTACGAAGAGAGCGACATCGATCCGGTGGTGCAAATCTCCTGGCATGACGCGAAGGCCTTCTGCCAATGGCTGACGAAAAGGGAAATCAACGAGGGAACCCTCGCCAAAGGCCAGAGCTACCGGCTGCCGACCGACCTCGAATGGAGCATTGCCATAGGATTGCCGACGGAAAAGGGCAAGACCCCGGAAGCGCGTGATGGAGGAATCAAGAAAACCTACCCTTGGGGCAGCGAATGGCCGCCGCCGCGCGGCGCAGGCAATTTCGCCGACGCCTCGGCCAGGGAGAAGGGCGCGCACACCATCGCTGGCTACAGCGATGGCTTCGCGCACCTGGCTCCGGTCGGCAGCTTCGCACCCACCCTCTTTGGCCTTTACGACATGTCCGGCAACGTCTGGCAATGGTGCGAGGACACCTACGGCGCCCGCGGCCAGAACCGGGTCACGCGCGGCGGTTCCTGGGCCGATTACCGCCCTGCGGAGCTATCCTCCTCTTATCGCAACAGCGTGCCTCCGGGCACCCGCGGCCTCATCTACGGATTCCGCTGCGTCCTAGCCGGTTCGCGGTAGCGCGAAATTTGCCGCCTTTCCATGCCTTGTTCGTGCTTTTCTTAACAGCCAGATTATTCCCCTGCTCATGTCGTTGGAAACCGAAGAATCCTCGCGCGCGCTCAAACTTTACAGGGGCCTGGTCGAAGTCAGCACCCTGATTTATGCCATCACCGATTTCAATGAATTGTTTGCCGCGATCCTGGATGTGGCGCGCCGGCTGATGTCGGCGGAGGCGGGTTCGCTTTTTCTCACCAATGCGGAGGGTGACCTGGAACTGGTGATCGCACGCGGCTCCGGCGGCGGGGAAATGCCGCAAGCGCGCATTGTAGTCCCGCGCGGGCACGGCATCGCCGGGTGGGTCTTGGAAAATCGCAAAAGCACCCTGGTGGTGGATGCCTATGCCGATTCCCGGTTTTACAAGGAGGTGGACAAGAAGACGGGGTTTCGCACGCGCTCGATCCTGTGCGTCCCCCTGCTGCGCAATCAAAAGGAGATCGGCGTGCTGCAAGTCCTGAACCCCAGGGAAAAGGAGGCATTCGACGAGACCGACATGGAGGCATTCGAGGTTTATGGAATGCTGGCCGGGAACGCCATAGATAGATTGCGCGCGATCGAGCGCCAGCAGGAAGTGGCGCGGGTGGATCAGGAACTCGCCTTCGCGCGCGAAATTCAAAACAGCTTCCTTCCGCAGAAACTTCCCGAACTGCCGGACCTCGGCTTTGCGGCGACGTACCGCCCCGCGTTGAACATCGGAGGGGATTTTTACGATGTGCTCGAAATCGGGCCGGACGAAATCTATTTTGTGGTCGGTGATGTCTCCGGCAAGGGAATCCCCGCCGCACTCTTGATGGCGCAATCGCTCAGCACCTTGCGCCTCATCATCAAGCCGGATATTTCTCCCGTGGAAGCTCTCACCCGCTGGAATGAAATGCTGTGCGGGCATACCGTCCGGGGCATGTTCATCACCGCGATTCTCGGCAGAATCACCCGCTCGCTGCGACTGGTCGAACTTTCCTCCGTCGGCCATTGCCAGCCGTTCCACGTCACGCCGAACGGCGGGGCGGACCTTTTGGAAATTAAAAATTCACCCCCGCTCGGGATCCTCGGCGGATTGACATGCCAGCTCACCTCGACCAACCTTTCGCCCGGGGAATGGCTCGTATTCTACACGGACGGACTCACCGAGTCCTTCAGCCCGGAAAACAAATTACTCGAAAGCGCGGGCGTGAAGCGCCTGCTGTCGCAAAATCACTTCACCTCGGCGAGTGAGATCGTGGCGAAATTGCAGGAGGGCGAGGCGGCGCATCGCGGAAACGCGACACCGCATGACGATCTCACTATTTTAGCCTTTGGTTTTCAATGAAACGCCCCCGGTTTTTGCCGGATGCGAACTGTTTCTTCCCTTATCGGGAACCAGATCCGTTTCACCGGAACCAGTGGAATTTACCTTGCCATCAATAATTCGATGGACAAGCAGTGGGTGGTCGTAAGAAAAAGTTGTGCCCCACGGTTGATCAGTTCAACGGAAGACGAATTGCTCGGGGACGATAATAATCCGGATTCATCCGTCCGTTCACACAGGTGGGAATGCAAGGCTCGTAGCCGTTGATGCAATAGGTGATGAGCAATCCGTTGTCGGCGTCAATGGATTCCGGGTGCGCCGCCACCGAATAAAAGAACGGATGATGTCCATTCACGGTGTCATCCACAGCGAAAATCTCTTTGCGGGCCGAAAACGGTCCCATCGGACTGTCGCTGACGGAAATGTAAATTGCCCGGCCCTGGTCGCACGCCACGCTGAATTCGGAAGTCGTCAGCAAAAATTTGCCCTTCACTTTACAGACGTTCACGGAAGTGGACGCGCCTTGGACGATGACCGCCGCGCTGGTCACATCGAAATTCCAACCTCTGCCATCCCAGAAAGACCAATCGCTCTCCGGATTTTTCGTCGGAAAACGGGCGACATAAACATTGCCGGCGGTGAAATTCCGCTTGTCGCCGAAAGCATAAGTGAAACCGCTTTCTTCGTCTTTGACAAAGCCACACCAGAAATAGATGCCATTAAAAGACGGCAGTTTTACATAGCCGGCGACTTTCATTTCCGGGAGCACCCATCTTGCCCAATACTGGCCGATGGGTTTGAATCCCCACATGCCGCCTTGGGCGGTTTTTTGGATTTCGGTGAGATAAACATAGACCGTGTCACCTTCCTGAAAGCCGGCACCGGGCCAAAAGCACGGCCAGAATTCTCCCTCCCTGACCCCTGGTGGACGGAAGAGCGATTTGTCTCTTGATTTGAAATTGCACAATGTTCGCGGGTGCAATAAGTCATCGGTGCTTTGCAGCAGGGCGGCGTTGTGCGCGTCGAACAGGCACGGAACGGTCCCGGTTTTCGCGTCGAACTGCTCAATGTAACTGTCGCCGAACAACCACAGCACGCGCCCATCCGAAGAACGTGGTGATCTGACTTTAATTGGATGCTGGGCACATGCGCGTCGGGGTTTTCACGAAGCCTTGGCAGAGACCAAACTGGCGGCGTGGTTTGTTTACCAGATTGGATTGCTCTACGAGGTGGAAAAGAAATTGCGCGAGCAAAAGGCCGGACCGGCCCTGCGGCAGGCGATACGGGTTTGGCAAGCGCAACCGGTGTTGGATCGGCTGCACCGTGCCATGGTGTGGGTGCGGCGACGGACTTACCCACAAGGTCTGCTCGGGCAGGCGATAGATTACACGCTGAATCGCTGGGAAGCCCTGACACGGTTCGTCGAAGACGGAAATTTGGAGATCGACAATAACTTGATCGAGAATGCGATTCGGCCCATCGCACTTGGAAAGAAAAATTGGTTGTTCGTGGGCCATCCTGAGGCCGGGGAACGCAGCGCGGTGATCTACACCTTGCTGGGCAGTTGCCGTCGGCACGGGATCAACCCGTTTGATTATCTGAAGGATTTGCTCACGCGCATTCCAGCGGCCAAGATCACCCAGATCAAAGAGTTCACGCCAGCAGCGTGGGCCAAGGCCAAAGCGAAGGAGAAAATGGTCGCTCAAGCCGCTTGAACAATTCCCACCGTCTTTGACGTTGGCCCCAAAATCTATTTCCTTTAGTCTCTCAACAAAGCTCCCCCGCCGCCAATGATACAATTCCAACTGGTTTCGGCCGAACGATGAGTCATCTTAACATTCTATTTATGAACCTCTTCATTCACCCCAAACTTTATGGCCAAACCGCGGGCGTATTCCGCAGTCACCTGCCGACGGTGACATTTTTGGCCATCCTCACGGTGTTGTGCGCGCCGGGTCAGGCCGACACGCAGGCCGCAGCGAATTCCCCGCCCGATGTGTCCAGGAGCGCGGCACCATTGGAGGCAAAATTGCCGACGGACATCTATCCGGCCAGCGCTTACACGTTCCCGGTGGGCGGGAGCGAAGGCTTGCAGCAGGCGCTGGACGTTCATCGCATCGTGCGACTCCTTCCATTCAATTATGGACCGGGACCGGTCACTCTGCACAGCGGCCAGGAACTCTACGGGTTGCCGGGGACGAAACTCGGAGAAATCGTGGTCGAGCCTGGAACGACCGGCGCGCTTGTAAGCATGGTCCGGACAAATGTCCTGTTCCCGGCATCCGATACCATGACGAGGGGTAACACGATTCTCCGCACCTACGCCTCGATCATCGTGCGGGGCGCCACCCTGGTAGACAACCTTTTCGTCGACGCCCGAAACGTTGACATGGATGTATCCACCGGCGGCTATCTGCGAAATAACCGCTTTATCCGCGCACCGGGCCAGATGCAGGGGAGTGAGATGCTGAAGTTCCACGCGAACCCCGACCGCCCCTCGACCGGCAATGTGTTCCTCTGGGTCAACCCCTGCACCAATAAAGGCCCGGCAACTGACATTGCCGGCGTGCCGGATTTGACCATCGCGGTTGTCAATGCGGAGATGTGGAGCGCTCTCATGAAGGCGCCCACGCCGTTGTTCGTGACAGGCCCGATGCAGCGCCTGAACCTTTTCGCGGTCCATGGCGGCCGGTATGACAAGGACCTGGATTTCCGAAAGGCGTCCGGGCTGATCGATTCGGCGGCGAAAGAAGCGCGGGTCTATGGACTCATTTGCGGTTACCGGGGTCAACCGCCGGACACCCTGCCCCCCAAGATCGTGCTGCGCGACGGGAACGAGCGGTCGCTTTTTGCCGATTGTCTTCACTATAGTTATTCCCTGCCAGCCACCAACCGGCTGAGCGTGCGCGCCTTCGTGCAGCCGGAAGGCACGGTTGGGTTGGGTCCCGGCGTCAAACCCGCCGAAATCCCGCCCATCGCCGTCGAACCGGCGGGAGCGGACCAAACGCAACAGACGACCCTCAAGGACATGATCCTGCAAACGGGCCGGGAGATGCACCCGTGGCCACGACCCAGCTTCGATCCTCCTCCCACCCCCCCCGGTGACGATTGGGCAAAGGATGTGGCGGCCGCGCCCGACAGCACGCAGATGCTGCAGAGCCGCATAGACAAGGAAGGGATCGTCGTTCTACCGGCGGGGAAGTACCACATTTCGGCCCCGCTGCGCATCAACATAGACAAGGGTCTCATCGGGGCGGGCATGAGCCAGACCGTCATCATCGCCAAGGACCCGGGCATGAGCATGTTCGTTTACGATCCACAGGTCATAATCCCGGGAGTGCGCCGGGGAGTGACCCTGGCCAACCTCACCCTCCAAGGGGGTGGCGTCGGCGTCCATCTGAGAGGCGACGATATTGTGCATGGTCCGATGTCCTACACGTACCTGACCCACATCACGTTCCGGAACATGAGCGTGGCTGGCGTGTTTGTCGATATGACGGGCGCGGGCGACTACTCCTTCGATAACAATCACATCTCTTTCTGCAACTTCGTTGACTGCGCTTCCGGCTTGAAACAGGCGACGCCTCCGCAAGCAAGATGGGGCTTCATCGACAAGCTGGTCACCTACCGGTGCCAGTTCCTTCGATGTGGCCTGGGCGTTGACTTCCCGGCCAATCATGTCGATGACACCAACGCCTTTATCGAGTGCCTGTTTCAGGGAAACACCACGGGGGCCGCAAGGCTGGTGAACAATACCTTGAGCTCATTCGATAATTGCGACTTCATTGACAACGCGGGCGCCCCGGTCGTCGCCAGTAATCTTTTGTCCTATTTCATTAGCTGCCGTTTCGAGGGCGGTTCCGGCACGCAGAGCTATCTGCCTTCCCAGAGCTGCGCCGAGGGATGCGTGTTTACGCCCGGAACCTCGACTAGAGCCGTGATTGTGAAAAAGCCGGTCCGGAATCTTTTCTACAATTGCCGGGCGGAGATGCCGACCGGGCCGCTGAACGATGCCCTGCTCTTAAACAACCAGTTCGCCGACCGGCCTGACCTGAGCCAGGTGGCTGTCGATGTGCAAGGAGGCAAGCCGTCCGTCCTGGTGCCAGGGACTCCCCAACCGGGACCCCAGATCCTTGTGACTGGGGATTAATGCCGAGAGGCCTGAGAGATAAGCCCAGGAGAGAAAATCGTGTGGCGAACGATCGTAACGAGCTGAGGGACGACGCTACGAAATACGTGCTGCCTCAGTCGCATACGGAGTAACAGCGGCAATGTTTGCGGGGGATCGCCATCTGGCCGCGATTGGCCTCGTCTCGGGCCTCCTCTTTCAAGGAGTGACGGACATCTTGGGCCTATTGCGAGAGCGGAGCCGTTTTCAGCGAGAGAGAGCCGCATACTCCGCCGATCTAGCCGCTGACGAAACAACGTGCGATTCCGCCCATCTTGAGTACGCGATACGGAATTGTTTTGACCGGAGGAGGGAGAATGAGTGGGACGTGTTCTGGGGACTGGTCATAGTCTTGCTCGTGGCTGTAGTCGGCGCGGGACGCTTTCCATGGCCGCTCGTGTTCGCATGGCTGCCTGCATTCGCGCTCGGTGTATTGACCCCGACGTTTACCGCAGCCTCGTGGCTCACGGCCACAGAATTGGCTATGCGCGCCGGCGGCGTGACCACCACCTTCTTGCGGAGAATGGGCGAGCGTTACCCGCGTACCTCTCGCCCGGGCGCGTCATGGTGCGCTCATGGTATCGATGACGAACAGGTTGTGGCCTTCACGGAGGATCAGAAGCGAGAATTGAGGCATTTCGATTATTTGCTGCGCAGTCCAGCCGGGCACTCGCTACGACGGTGGTTCAGGCAGCGAGACTGCGCCTTTGTCAGCTACGTCTGGAAAGACGCGGAAAAGCTAAAGACGGCCGAGCATCTCGACAAAGTGCTGGGAAGCATCGGAATCCCATCCTTCCGCGACACACGCTCGATTCAAGACCCGTTCGGGGTGTGGCGGGCGGACATCGCATCAACGCTACTGCGTTGCACCCACTTCTTCCTCGTCGTCTCTCCTGGGATCAAGTACGGCCGTGTCGTGCTCAGAGAGATCGAGACCATCGTCCAACGATGGCAACTGGAAATGCTGCCGGCCGTGATCTGCGTCGTAAACCCGGAAGATGCGCGCCAAATGCGCGACGACCCCCAGATGCCGCTCTACGTGAGATATCTGCTGACCTGCTGTCCGCAGATGACCCTTGCGGAAGCAGCAGATCCGCTACGAATCCGATTCATTCTAGAGCACACGCGGCGACAAGGGAAGTGGAGCGACTGGCTCACGACGCTTTCCTGGGCGGCTGTGTGGAATCGCATCCAAAGGATGCCGGGCATCGTCCGGCGACAGGATTAGTAGGAATGGTTTTCTCCCGGTGAACTCGCAGATCGAAGTTTCCAAGCGACCACGACGCCGTACCAGGCTGAGGAGATGGCCGCTTCCAGTTCTCCCAGCAGGCACTCGTAACAGGCGAGGTTGTAAGGGATGAGGGCAACCAGCGGAAGCTTTTTGAGGGCAGTGAGGAGGATGGACTTCGCCGATTCGATTGAATCCCATCTCCGAGTGGCGTAGGCCCATGAGATCCACCATTGGACATCGTCCGGGTCGTAATGGGTCAATTTCCTCGCCACGATCCACGATAAATCTCGAGCCTGACGCCCAGCACCTCCGGGAGGTGACGGACGCCGGGATCAAGTTCGTCCAATTCGGCATTCGCATCCAGGAACATCCCGAGTTCGACGTATCCCTGGGCGGCGGTCAGGTGATTCTGGTCTTCTGGTTCGAGAGGCATCGTTAATTCTCTTCCTTCCGTTCCGGAAGCCATCCCCCGGTCCTCATCGAGCGATGGGAATTTCCTGCTTTTTCTCACTCGATAGGTAGATCGCATCGAGTACGATCGAAACTCCACATCGAAGTGGTGATGCCAAGGTCTCCGAGACGGACACCCACGCCCTGCAAGAATTCTAATTCCCCCGCGAGATGCGATAGGCGAACACTTTGGCGGCGGTATCGAAGTGAACAGTTTGTCCGTCCTGTCGGAATTTCACCTGACCGACGGCGTTTCCGTCTGCGTCCACCGCTGCGATTGCTTGTACTTTTTGCCCGTTCGCGTTTAGTTGATTCAAATGCAGTTCCACTTTGAAGGCGGGAGAACCGGGCAGTGGAATCAATTGCCAATCCGCGCCGCTATAGATCAGGCGAAACGCGCCGTTCGTGGCCGCGGGGCCGAAATCGACCAACTTGCCGCTCATGTTCAAACGCTGGAAGCGTTCCGCCACGGCGGGATCGGGCGGCTCGGGTTGCCAGCGAATGGCGGCATTCTCGAAGTGAATATTTCCGCCCCGCGTGCGACCCGTCCCGTCCACGGCGCCCAACATGGGCAAGCGCCGTCCATCCGCGCTCGGATTATAAAGTCCGAAGCGAATAGCGAGATCCTCAGGCGCGGCGATACTTGCGGGCACGGTCGCTTCTCCCGTGACGGAATACGTTCCCACCTCGGTCAACTTTGCCGGATCCAGATTCAAGCTGCCCTGGAACACGATGCCTTCGACGGCCCTGCTCTTTTCGTCCACAAAATGGACGAACGGTTTGAAGCCGGCCGGCACGGGTTGCAGCACCTGCCAGTCGATGCGGAAACGGAAGCGGCGATTGCCGAGATCCTCCAGGCGAACCACTTTGGCGGACACTTGCCCTTCGCCCTCGGATGCATTCGGCCGCGCGTCCCAAAACAAAATGCCCGGGCTTTTCGCGTAGGCGGAAATAATGCCATCACGCCGTGTGATGCCCGCTTCGTTGCCGCCGGCTTTGGCAATGAAGCCGAATGACGGCAGCACCTGGCCGTCCGTTGTCCAATCGCTTTTCCCGCGATTGACTCGCACGATGCCGCCATTCGAGAAGCGGACGATCTGCCGATGGATGTCATCGTCCGCGAATTCGTGCGCGAGCATTTCACCGCGGGCCAGCGGGTCACAAACGTCGTGCAATAACCAGTAGGTCATCACGGCGCGGCGCGAGAACGGGCCATCGCACATTGGGTTGCGACCGCCCAGCACGGTGAGGCTCAGGTAATCGTCGCTGCCGTAACCGTGCAGGACTTCATCCTGCCCGCCCGCGTAACGCGGGCCGAGTCCGCCCCCCAGCAATACAAAGCTGCCGTGCGACGCCATATCGTGCCACGGGATGCGTTCGCCATCGCCCGCCTTCATGCTCCAGCGAAAATACGCCTTCGGATCTTTGATGTCCGGCAGCCAGCCGGAATGATCCGACTCGCCGGCATCGAGATGGCCGATCAATCCGTCCTGACCGGCTTCACTGATGGTGGGCGCGTTATTGCCCAGGATTTCACGAATGCGATCAAAGGCCGCGCCCCAGCGTTCCACGGTGACTGTCTTGGGGTGGAAACGTCCCTGGCGATCGTAAAAATCCATCGGCGCGATCGCGCTGAAGACATCCACGAAATAAGCGGTCGGCGCGAAGCCGGCTTTGATTTGTTTCAAATTCGCATCGAGCCATGGGCCGAAAGCGTTGGGAGACCAGCGATACGATTGCGCCTCACGCCCTTGGTTGAACCACGCCTTTTGCGGCGTGCCGTCAGCATTGAACAAAATGTGATCGTAGGAATAGCCGTCC
>Ga0302324_100002747_pt1 | contig 40138 bp, 25 predicted proteins | sample Palsa_T0_1_FD_201949 | JGI IMG/M metagenome (GOLD analysis project Ga0302324, IMG submission 201949) | Peat permafrost microbial communities from Stordalen Mire near Abisko, Sweden - Palsa_T0_1 | ecosystem: Environmental > Terrestrial > Soil > Palsa > Peat permafrost | place: Sweden: Abisko...
CTGCTCTGCGCGCGCGAACTGCGCGCGGTGCCACTGGCCGCGCAGCTCGCGGCGGTGCTGTCCGAGCCGGATCTGCTGCGCCACGGCGCCGGCGCCGGCGCCGATGCCGGCGAGCCGGATCTGCGTGCCAGGCTCGAGCTGCTGCGCGGTGCGGAACTCGAGCGCATGCGGCGCAGCGCGCGCGCGCTCGAGTCGGCGGTGCCTGGGGTGCAGCGCCGTGCTTCGGTGACCGGGAACGAGCCGGTGGGCGCGCTGCTCGCGGTCGGCTTTCCGGATCGCATCGGCCAGCGGCGCGAGGGCGTGCCGGGCCGCGAAACGGCGCCGGGCCGCTACCTGCTCGCCAACGGTCGCGGCGCCGCCTTTGCGCACCCGAGCTCGCTGGCGCGAGCGCCGTTCATCGTCGCCGCGGCGCTCGATGACCGTGAACGCGAGGCGCGCATCGATCTGGCCGCGCAGCTGCCGCGCGCGGCGCTGGAACAACTCTTTGCTGCCGAAATCACCACGCAGGAGTCCTTCGGCTGGGATGCGCGCGAGGCCGCCGTGCTCTGGCGGCGTGTGCGCCGGCTCGAAGCCCTGGTGCTCGAGGACCAGACGCGCGCCGCGCCCGACGGACCGCAAACCCTCGCGGCCATGCTCGATGGCCTGCGCCAACTCGGTCTGGATGCGCTGCCGTGGGATCGCGAGGCGCGAACGCTGCAGGCGCGGATGCAATTCGTACGCGCGCTGTCGCGTCCCGAACTCGCCGACTGGCCGGCCAGCGACGATGCAGCGCTCAGTGCGGGCATGGATCAATGGCTGGGCGCGTGGCTCGCGGGGATTACACGGCGCGAGCACCTGGCTGGTCTGCCGCTGCGTGAGGCGCTGGCTGCGCGCCTTGGGCCTGCGCAGCGCCGCGCGCTCGAGGCACTGGCACCGCGCGAGCTCGCGGTGCCGAGCGGCTCGCACATCCAGATCGACTATCTCGATGACAACGCGCCCTGCGTCGCGGTTCGCCTGCAGGAAGTATTCGGTCTGGAGGCGACACCGCGCATCGGCGGCGGCGCGGTGCCCGTGACGTTCAAGCTGCTGTCTCCGGCGCAGCGGCCGGTGCAGATCACGCGCGATCTGGCCGGTTTCTGGCGCAGCAGCTACGCCGAGGTGCGCAAAGACATGCGCGGCCGCTATCCCAAGCATGCGTGGCCCGAGAATCCTCTTGAGGCCGCGCCGACCCGCGCTGTGGCGCGCGGCCGCACCAGCGGCCGCACTAAAGGGGTGCGTCGATGATCGCGCCCGCAGAGAGCGTCAATTGGCCGCTGCTTCGGTCTTGAGCACGGTCTGCACTGTCGGGCGTGCCTTGATGCGGTCGTAGTAGGCCTTGAGATGCGGGAATTCGCCAAGATCAATGTGCAGACGCTCATGCCAGCTCAGGATGGTGAACAGATACGCATCCGCGACCGTAAAGTGCTCGCCGACCAGGAACGGGCGGCTGGCGAGCGCGTCATTGACATAGCGCAGGCGGCCCTTGAGGGCCTCGGTCTGCATGGCGCGCGCGGCCTCGGGTGTCTTTGGGTTGAACAGCGGGCCCGCAGTCTTGTGCAGTTCGGTGCCGATGAAGGCCAGCCATTCGCGCACGCGGTAGTTTTCCAGCGTGCCGGAGGCGGCGATCAGCTGTCGGGTCGGCTGCAGCTCGCCGATGTAGGCCAGCAGCGCCGAGCCCTCGGTGAGCACCTCGCCGTTGTCGAGCTTCAGCGCCGGCACGTAGCCCTTACGGTTGATGGCGTTGAAGTCTCCGCCGTCGCTGGTCTTCTTGTCGCGCAGATTCACGCGCACCGCCGTGTACGGCAGACCGGATTCCTGCAGGGCGATATGCGAGGCGAGGGAACAGGCGCCGGGAGCGTAGTACAGCTGCATGGGGACTCCGTGGTGTCAGCCGTGATGGCTCTTGAACGTTAACGTCAGGGATATTTTATCCTTTCCTTGACGCAGACGCGGCGGTTGTGGAGGCTTCGGGTCATGTATCGATCAATAGTCAGTCTGGGCCTGTTGCTGGCGCTGGGCGCCTGCCAGAAGGCGCAGCCCCTGCACGCGACCCACGCCACGCACGCCAATGAGCCGCCCGACATAGCCTGGTTCGACGGCAGCCTCGACGGGGCCTTCATCGTCGCCAAGCGCGAGAACCGGCCGGTGCTGATCTACTGGGGCGCGGAGTGGTGCCCGTTCTGTCATACGTTGAAATCCACGGTATTTTCGCGGCCGGATTTCATCGCCAAGAGCAAGCTGTTTTTGCCGGTGTATCTCGACGGCGATGACGAGGGCGCGCAGAAGTGGGGCGAGAGCTTCCACATCCAGGGCTATCCGACGCTGATCATCTTCGACCCCGACCGCCACGAAATCATCCGCCTCGGCGCCGGGCGCGATGTGGCGCAATACGCCGCGGTGCTCGATCTGGCGCTGGAGAATATCCAGCCGGTCGACGCGCTGCTGCAGTCGGCCGCCACCGGCAAGACCCTGACTATCGAGGAATGCCGTCGCCTGGCCTACAACTCCTGGGAGCTGGATGAGATCGAGGCCGCCGGTTTTGCCGGCCAGGCCAATGCGCTGATGGCCGCGGCGGCCGATTGTCCGCACAACGCCGAGCTGGAGCGCGCCGATCTGAGCATCTACGCCGCCTACTACGCGGCCAATGCGGAAAGCGATGCGCTCGATCAACCCAAGGCACAGCCTTCGCCGCTGCTCGCCGGGCTGCAGGATCAGGTCGCTCAGGTGCTGGCGCAGCCGGCCCTGGCGGTCAGCAGCGCCGGCGCGCTCGCCATGCTGGACGACAGTTTCTTCAAGTCGGTGCGCCTGCGCGGCGCCTCCGTGTCGGAGCCACTGCGCGATCGCTACGTCGCGACCATGGATGCCGCTGCCCATGATGGACGCTACGTGCTGGCCGATCAGCTCGGTTTCATCGATGCCAAGCTGCACGCGCTCAAGGATCTCGGGAAACCGAAGGCGCCGCTGCCGCCCGATGCCGTGGCGGACGCACGGCAACGCATCGATGCCGCCCTGAGCGCCGAGCAGAATCCGTTCGTGCGCTCGGGACTGGTCAACGCCTCGCTCGATATTCTCGAGGACATCGGCGATTACCCGGCTGCCTATCAGATCGCGCACGCGGAGATTGCGCGCGCCAGCGCACCCTACTACTACAAGGCTGATCTTGCCGAGATCGCCGAGAAGCTCGGGCACAAGGACGAGGCGATCACGCTGCTGGATGAGGCCTACCGCGAATCGCAGGGAGCGGCCACGCGCTTTCAATGGGGACAGCTCTATGTCAGCGGACTGCTGCGCATGGCGCCCAAGGACAGTCAGCGAATCGAGGATGCCGGCGCCGCGGTGCTCGGAGAGCTCGACGGACCGGACCGCATCTACCGGCGCGCGCGCGTGCGGCTGGAGAAACTGGATCGTGAATTGCGTGCCTGGAACGATGCCGCCAAGGGCGCGCACGCGGACGTGCTGCAGGGGCTGCGTGTGCGCATGCAGCAGATCTGCGTCAAGATCCCGGATGCCGATGCCGCGCGCCGCAGTTGCGATGCGTTTCTGAAGACAGCGGCCTGAGCGCGCGCAGGCGCGCTCAGCGCAGCTGCGCTTCGATCAGTGCGTGCACGGCGCTCATCAATGCGCTGACCGGGCCGGTATCGCCCGGGAACACCAGCCGCGTGAAATAACTGCCGTCCATCAGCAGCATCAGCGCATCGCCCAGGGCATCGGGGTCGCGCGCGCCCAGCGCGCGCGTGAGTTTGCGCAGCTCGCGCCGGACTTCGATCTTGTAGTCGCGCACCAGCGTGCTGAGCGCATCGTTGTCGTCCGACATCTCCACCGCCGCGTTGCCCAGCGCGCAGCCGCGACAGGTGCGTTCCTCGACCTGCGCCAGGTGCGATTCGAACAGCGCCTCGATCTGGCGTCGCGGATTGCCGGCGTAGGGCTGGATGGTGGCATTCCACCAGCTCCAGAACTCACGCTGGCGCTCGCGCAGATACTCCGACACCAGCTCGTCCTTCGAGGCAAAGCTGCGATAGAAGCTCATCTTGTTGGTGCCGGCCTCGCAGGCGATCGCATCGACACCCACGGCGCGGATGCCGTGACGGTAGAACAGATCGCAGGCGGTCTCGAAGATGCGGTCGCGCACCCGGGGCCTGGTTTCGGTTTCATTATTGAATGTGTTCATTACCCCGCTCCGATTGACATGGAAGTTACCCGTTGGTAACGTGAACAAAGTTACTGACCGGTAACTCACATGGCGAGGATGGTCTCCTGGCAGCCCTTAGTCAAGTGAACCAACCGGTTAGCGTCGATGGCCTTTTCGGGAGCGGATTATGTCACCTAAGGTTTTATCCTCGACGCTGCTGCTGGCAGCGTGCCTGAGCCTATTGCCCGGCTGCGGCCGCTCGCAAGCCGGTGCGCCTTCTGCAGCCGCCGCCGATGCGGCCCCGCAAGTCACGGTCGCGCAGGTGATCGCCAGGCCTCTGCACCATTGGGAAGAGCTGACCGGCACGCTTCAGGCGGTCGATATCGTTGCGGTGCACCCGCGCGTCAGCGGCTACGTGGACAGCGTGCAGTTCGTCGAGGGCGCTCATGTCCGGCGCGATCAGCTGCTGTTCCAGATCGATCCGCGCCCGTTCCAGCTCGAGGTCGACCGGCTCAACGCCGAGCTCAGACGCGCGCAGTCCAAGCTCGAATTCGCCAACGCCGGCCGAGCGCGCGCCGAGCGGCTGTTCGCCCAGAACGCCATCGCGCGCGAAGAGTACGAGCAGCTGACTTCAGCGCAGACCGAGGCCGAGGCGGATGTCGGCTCGATCCACGCGCAGCTGGGCGCGGCGCGGCTGAACCTCGAGTTCACGCACGTGCGCTCGCCGATCGATGGCCGCGTCTCGCGCGCAATCATTACTTCCGGGAATCTGGTCTCGAGCGCGGACGTGCTGACCAATGTGGTCTCGGACAATCCGATCTATGCCTACTTCGACGCCGATGAGGCGACCTATCTGAAGTTCGCCAAGCAGGACGCAGCCGAGCACAGCCCGGTGTTTCTCGGTCTGGCCGGTGAAAGCGGTTATCCGCACGAGGGGCGGCTCGACTTTCTCGACAACCAGGTCGATCCGCGCTCCGGGACCATTCGCGCGCGCGCGGTATTCGATAACCGCGACGGTCGTTTCACGCCGGGTCTGTTTGCGCGCATCAAGCTGGTCAGCCGCGACAGCTACGACGCCATCCTGATCGATGACCGGGCGATCGGTACCGATCTCGGCAAGAAATTCGTGCTGGTGCTCAAGAGCGACGACTCACTCGAGTACCGGCTGGTGGAACTCGGAGCGGACGTCGATGGCCTGCGCGTGGTGCAGCAGGGCCTGCAGGCGAGCGAGCTGATCGTGGTCAACGGGCTGCAGCACGTGATGCCGGGCATCAAGGTGCAAGCCTCGCGCGTGAGCATGGACAGCCACAATGCCGGTGACAACCGTAATGTCGGCCTCGATCAGGTGGCGGCCGACGAGCAGCCGGCGCCGGCGCCCGCGGCCACGGCGGCGCTGGTGGGTCGCAGCACCGCGTCCGCGCGGCGCTGACGCGCGGCGCTGAAAGGACTGGAAGGAAAGCATGAATCTGTCGCGCTTCTTCATAGAGCGGCCGATATTTGCCGCCATGCTTTCGGCCATCATCCTGCTGGGTGGGCTGATTGCACTGCCGCGCCTGCCGATCAGCGAGTATCCCGAAGTCGTGCCGCCGACCGTGGTGGTGCACGCCAGCTATCCCGGCGCCAGCCCCAACACCATCGCCGAGACCGTCGCCTCGCCGCTCGAGCAGGCGATTACCGGCGTCGAGGACATGCTGTATCAGTACTCGCAGGCGACCTCTGACGGGGCGATGACGCTGACGATCACATTCAAACTGGGCACCGATGTCGACAAGGCGCAGGAACAGGTGCAGAACCGCGTTGCCCAGGCGCTGCCGAAGCTGCCGCAGGAGGTGCAACGCCTGGGCGTTACCACCAACAAGGCCTCACCCGACATCACCATGGCGGTGTTCGTCTACTCACCCGACGGCCGCTACGATCAGACCTATCTGGCCAACTTCGTGGCCCTGCGCATCAAGGATGAGCTCTCGCGCCTCGACGGCATCGGCGACGTGCAGCGCTTTGGCGGCGGCGATTACTCGATGCGCATCTGGCTCGACCCGGAGAAGATCGCCGCGCGCGCCATGACCGCGGGCGACGTCGTGGCCGCGATCCGTGAGCAGAACGTGCAGGTCGCGGCCGGTCAGCTCGGTGCGCCGCCGTCGGCCAATGCGGCCAACTTCCAGCTGGCGATCAATACCAAGGGCCGTCTGGTCGATGAGAGCGATTTCGAGAACATCATCGTCAAGACCGGCGAGGGCGGCGCGATCGTGCGCCTGCGCGATGTGGCGCGGGTCGAGCTCGGCTCGGACAACTATGCGCTGCGGGCCATGCTCAACAACCGCACCGCGGTCGCGATCCCGATATTCCAGCGGCCCGGCAGCAATGCGATCGCGATCTCCGATGCGGTGCGCGCCAAGATGGCAGAGCTCAAGAAGAGTTTCCCCGAAGGCATCGATTACGACATCGCCTACGACCCGACGGTGTTCGTGCGCGGCTCGATCAAGGCCGTGGCGCACACGCTGCTCGAGGCGATCGCGCTGGTGGTGATCGTGGTCATCATCTTCCTGCAGACCTGGCGCGCCTCGATCATTCCCCTGCTGGCCGTGCCGGTGTCCCTGATCGGCACCTTTGGCGTCATGTACCTGTTCGGCTTCGGACTCAACGCGCTGTCGCTGTTTGGTTTGGTGCTGGCGATCGGCATCGTGGTCGACGACGCCATCGTCGTGGTCGAAAACGTCGAACGCAACATCAGTGACGGGCTGGCACCCATGGCGGCCACGCGCCAGGCCATGAAGGAAGTCACCGGGCCGATCGTCGCCACGGCGCTGGTGCTGTGTGCGGTGTTCGTACCCACAGCCTTTATAAGCGGACTTTCCGGACAGTTCTTCAAGCAGTTCGCGCTGACCATCGCAATCAGCACGGTGATCTCGGCGTTCAACTCGCTGAGCCTGTCGCCGGCGCTGTCGGCCCTGCTGCTCAAGGCGCACGATGCGCCGCCGGATCGCTTCACGCGCCTGCTGAATGCGTCTTTCGGCTGGTTCTTCCGCCCGTTCAACCGCATGTTCGCGCGCGCCAGCCATGGCTATGTCGGCACGGTTGCGCGAGTGCTGCGCGCAAGCTCGATTGCGCTGTTCGTCTATGGCGGCCTGATCGCGCTGACCTGGCTGGGGTTCGCGCACACGCCCACGGGCTTCGTGCCGGCGCAGGACAAGCAGTACCTGGTGGCCTACGCGCAACTGCCGGACGCGGCCACGCTCGATCGCACCGAAGCGGTCATCGGCCGCATGAGCCGCATCGCGCTGGCCACACCGGGCGTAGAGTCGGTGCCGGCGTTTCCGGGCCTGTCGATCAACGGTTTCACGAATGCGCCGAATGCGGGTATCGCTTTCACACCGCTCAAACCCTTCGAGCAGCGCCGTGATGCCTCGCTGTCCGCCGCGGCCATCGCGCAGACGCTGCGCACGCAATACAACCGGATTCAGGACGCCTACATTGCCGTGTTCCCACCGCCACCGGTGCAGGGCCTGGGTACCATCGGTGGCTTCAAGATGGAGATCGAGGACCGCGGCAATCTCGGACCCGACGAGCTGTACCGGCAGACGCAGAACCTGATCGCCAAAGCCCGCAAGCGTCCCGAGCTCGCGGGCCTGTTCTCCGGCTATCAGGTCAACGTGCCGCAGATTCAGGTCGACGTCGATCGCGAAAAGGCCAAGGTCGACGGGGTCGCGCTGCAGGATCTGTACGACACCATGCAGGTGTATCTGGGCGCGCTGTACGTCAACGACTTCAATCGTTTCGGACGCACCTATCAGGTCAACGCCCAGGCCGAGCCCGGGTTTCGTCTGCAGCTCGAGGACATCGGCCGGCTCAAGACCCGCAATGCACGCGGCGACATGATTGCGCTCAGCAGCTTTGTCACCGTGCGCGAGAGCTCGGGCCCCGATCGCGTGGAGCACTACAACGGCTACGCGTCGGCCGACATCAACGGCGGCCCGGCCGCAGGCTACAGCAGCGGCCAGGCACAGAAGGCGATGGAGGAAGTCGCGCACCAGGAGTTGCCCAACGGCATGCGCTTCGAATGGACCGAGCTGACCTACCAGCAGATCCTGGCGGGCAACACCATGGTTTACGTGTTCCCGCTGGTGGTGCTGCTGGTGTTCATCGTGCTCGCGGCGCTGTACGAGTCATTGAGCCTGCCGCTGGTCGTGATCCTGATCGTGCCGATGTGCTTGTTCAGCGCCATCCTCGGCGTCGAGATTGCCGGCGGTGACAACAACATCTTCACCCAGATCGGACTGATCGTGCTGGTTGGGCTGGCCTGCAAGAACGCAATCCTGATCGTGGAGTTCGCGAAGGATCGTGAAGCCGCGGGCGAGAGCGTCTGGCAGGCGGTGCTCGACGCGTGCCGGCTGCGGCTGCGGCCGATATTGATGACCTCGCTGGCGTTTGTCATGGGCGTGGTGCCGCTGGTGATTTCGCACGGCGCCGGTGCAGAAATGCGCCGGGCCATGGGCGTGGCGGTGTTCTCCGGCATGCTCGGCGTGACCTTCTTCGGCCTGCTGCTCACGCCGGTGTTCTACCTGACGGTCCGCAGGCTCTCGCAGCGGCGCCGCACGGCGCCGGCGCTGATACCCATTCAAGGAGAAATCTCATGAGCAAACTCGCATTGATCACCGGTGCCAACAAAGGCATCGGTCTGGAGACCGCGCGTCAATTGGGGCAACTGGGCATCGAGCTGCTGATCGGTGCGCGCTCACTGGAGGCCGGCGAGGCCGCCGCCGCGCAACTGCGCAGCGAAGGCCTGAACGCGCAGGCACTGCTCATCGACGTGAATTCGGCAGCGAGCATCGCCAACGCTGCGGCCGAAGTTGCCGGCAAACACAAGGCGCTGGACATCCTGATCAACAATGCCGGGGTGCTGCTCGACGATCCGGCGAAGCCGCAGTCGGCGCAGACCCTGGCGGTCTGGCAACAGACCTTCCAGACCAATCTGTTCGGCACGGTGGCCGTGACGCAGGCGTTTCTGCCCTTGCTGCGCCAGGCCCCCGCAGCGCGTATCGTCAATCTGTCGAGCATTCTGGCCTCGTTGGCCTTGCACAGCGATCCCAAATCGCCGATCTACAATTCCCAGAACCCGGCCTACAACGCCTCGAAGAGCGCGGTGAATGCCTGGACGCTCAGTCTGGCCTACGAGTTGCGCGACACCCCGATCAAGGTCAATGCCGCGCATCCGGGCCATGTGCAGACCGCCATGGGTGGCAAGAACGCGCCGATGCAGATCGTCGATGGCGCCAGGACCAGCGTCGCGCTGGCCACGCTCGGGCCCGACGGGCCCAGCGGCAGTTTCAGCCATCTGGGCAAAGTACTGCCGTGGTAAGACGCATCGCCCCGGAACTGCTCGCGACGCTGGTGACGGCGGCGCTGGCCGCCTGCGCGGTCGGCCCGGATTACCGGCCGGTGCCGCCGCCGCCCGTGACCGCACGCAATCTCGATGCCGAGCACTTCACCTCCGCCGCTGCACCGGACAGCTGGTGGCAGCAGTTTCATGATCCTGTGCTGGCGCGGCTCGAGCAGCGCGCGCTCAGCGACGATCTGGACATCGCCATGGCGATTGCGCGCGTGCGCGGGGCGCGCGCGGCTTTCACGCAGGCCAATCTGGATTTCGCGCCGCACGTGCCGATCGAGGCCGGCTATTCGCGCAGCAAGGAGCAGGAGCCCGGCTTCACCGACGATCGCATCGATATCGACAGCTACACCGCCGGCTTCGACGCCAGTTGGGAGCTGGATCTGTTCGGACATGTGCGCCGCAGTGCCCAGGCGGCTGGCGCGCAGCTCGACATGCAGCAGGCCAGTCTTGCCGACACGCAGGTCAGCATCGCGGCGGAAGTGGCCCGAAACTATTTCCAGTTGCGCGGGTCGCAGCGTCAGCTCGCGGTCGCGCACGACAACATTGCCAATCAGCGCGAAGCCCTGCGACTGACGCAGATTCGTTACGACGCCGGCCGTGTCACGGAGCTGGATGTCGACAGCGCACTGTCGCGGCTCAAGGCGACCGAGGCCACCTTGCCGCTGCTCCAGGCCGCCGAGAAGCGCTCGGGCTACCGGCTCGCCGTGCTGCTGGGGCTCAAACCCGGCGAGCTCGACGATGAACTCGTGGCCGCTGCCATACCGGCCTGGACCGAGCCATTGCCGATCGGCGATGTGTCCGATCTGCTGCGCCGCCGCCCCGATGTGCGTGTGGCCGAGCGCAATCTGGCCACTGCCACGGCGCGGGTGGGCGTGGCGACCGCGGATCTGTTTCCGCGGGTCACCGTCACCGGCTTCGTCGGCTTTCTCACCGGCGACAGCGCGCAGCTCGGACTGGCTTCGAGCCGGGCCTGGGCGATCAGTCCGGTGGTCAGCTGGCCGGCACTGGACTTCGGCACCGCGCATGCGCGCCTGCGCGCCGCCAAGGCCGAATCCGCCGGCGCGCTGGCGGCCTATCAGAAGGCCGTGCTGGGCGCGCTGGAAGACTTCGAGAACTCCTGCGTCAACTACAGCCGCCAGATTGCGCGCCTGAGCAGCGTGGTCGAACAGGCCGAGGCCTCGCGACGGGCCGCGCAGATGGCGCAGATCCAATACCGCGAGGGCCAGATCAACTTCCTGGTGCTGCTCGACGCGCAACGCACGCAGCTGCAGGCCGAGGATGAGGTGGCGCAAGCCGAGACCGACGTCAACACCGGCGCGGTGGCGGTGTACAAGGCGCTCGGCGGCGTGCCCGCCGCCGCATCGCACGCGCCGACGGTCGCCGCGGCAGGCCTCGCCGCGCCAGGCCGATGAGTTAAACTGCAGGCTCCTCGATGGGCCTGTAGCACAGCGGTTAGTGCAGGGGACTCATAATCCCTTGGTCGTAGGTTCGAATCCTACCGGGCCCAGAATCTGGCCAAGGAGTGCAGGCTATCCCGATGTTGCGCGGCGCGCTTGTGTTCGCGGTATTTTTCATGGCGCAATCGCCGTGCGCGCAGGCGCAGCAGGCGGAGATACACTTTCTTTCGTCAGCGCAGGCGCGCACGGCCTTGACCGAAGGCGACGAACGCAATTACTACGCGCGGCTCGATCTGGCGGAGATGCGCGCCAAGACGGGCCTGCCGCTGGAGAACATGACGCTGGCAGCGGCCCGCGCTCAGGTGCGTGAAGCGTACGGCGCCGCGGCCGAAGACTTCACTGCCGAGGAGCAGGTGGAGCTGCGCGAAGCCATCGATGCTCAACAGCCGATCCTGCAAAGCCGGGCACCTCTCTATGCGCGCACGCCTTGGTCGTTCATCAAAGTGAGCTCGAACATCGAAGGTGCTCTGCCGCACACGCGAGGCAGCAGCATTGTCCTGGCCGACACGACTCTGGCGGCCCTGACCCGCAGGCACGCGCAGACACCATTCGATAAGCCGTCGCCGGTTTGGAACCTGCTGGTGCACGAGCAGACCCACGTGCTGGAGCGCCACGACCCGGCGCTGTTCGCGACGCTGTATACCGGCGTCTTCGGGTTTGAGCATGCAGCGCTGCCGCCGCCACCGCAGTGGCTTCGGGATCGCGTCGTGGTCAATCCTGATAGCCCCGACGCAGACTGGATCTTCCCGATCGGTGATGGCGTCGATCGGTATTGGGTGCTGCCGGAGATCGTACTCCGGACGCTCGAGCAGCCGAGAATGCCGCAGGATTTCGATGTGGTAGCGCTCAGCGTCACGCAGCAGGCGGAACATTGGCACTTCGCCGACCAGACTCAGCCCGCGAGCTATCAGGAGCTGGCCAATCTCGAGGTCTACGCCCGCGCGTTTCCCGATCACCAGGAAATGTTCCATCCGAATGAGATTGCGGCAGTAATGCTGGCGGCAATCATTTCCGGTTACGGGATACAGCAGCCGGAACACGAACTCTGGGCCAAGACCAGAGCCTGGGCCGCGCAGGCGCTGCGCTAGCGGTCGGTGGGCGCGCCGCTCCGAAGCGAACTCAGCAACACCTGCCCATTCGGCGAGCCCAGACCGGTGCAGGGGTCCCAGCCGGCAGCGGCGGAGAAGGTGCCATTGTTGCCGCTGGTGATGTCGAAGAACGGCGCTTCTCCCAATGGGTACAGCTGCGGGTTCAGAAAGCCGACTTTCCTGCCCAGCTGTTGATTGAGCAAAGCGACGAGGCCAGCCCAGAGCGGTGCCACGGCGCTCGTGCCGCCAATGATCTCCTGTTGTCCGTCGACCAGGATCTGATAGCCGGTGTCCGGAGAGGCATCGCCGGCGACGTCGGGAACGCCGCGGCCGCCGGCGGCGGCACTGGGCACGCCGGCCTTCGCCTGCCAGACAGGCAAGGGGAAAACACTGCTGACGCCGCCGCCCGTGGCCCCGCCACCGGACGCCTGGTCGTTCCACACCACTTCGGACTGGCGCCGACCGTTGCTGGCCGTGAGCGCAGTGCCGCCGCACCCCAGAACGTGCGGACTGGAGGCGGGAAAGTCCACATTGTTGCCTTTGCCGCCATCTGTTGAACCACTGTCGCCCGAGGCGACAGTGATCGTGACGCCCAGGGCCGCTGCCGATTGACAGGTCGTGTCCATGCTGTTGATCGCGGTCTGCGACCAGCTGGATTCCGGGCCGCCCCAGGAGATGGAGATGACGCCCGGATTGTTCTGCGTGTCGTGGATCGCGGTCGAGATCGCGTCCTGGAAACCTTGATCGGTGTTGCTGGTGAAATAAACAACGATCTTCGCGCCGGGCGCGATCGAGCCGGCCACTTCAATGTCGAGCAGGACTTCGCCGTCGGCGCTGTTGGCATTGGTTGGATCATTGCTGCCACCGTCGAGGATTACATCGGTGACAGTCGGCGCGGTGATGCCGATGGTGTGCGAGAAGTAGTTGCTGAGGTCGGCCGGATTGTAGCCGCCGCCGAGCTCGATGATGCCGATGGTCTGACCGGCGCCGCCGGATGCGCCGGCCGGGGCCGACGGAAAGCTGTAGACCTGCGCGACCTGTGGCGGGATGAAGGTCCCGGCATTCTGGTTCGCGGCGGGTGAAGCATGACGCCGTAGACGAAACTTTGGCGTCGCAATCGGGCGATTGTCCAGACCAAGCACGGCCTCGATGCAGCCGATCAGCGCCTCGGGCACGGCGACGGCACCGACGATGGCGTGAAAGCGCGCGCCCTGCTTTGCTTCGCCGCGCGGCTGGTAATCATTGAGCTCGACGCCAAAGGCCTGGTTGAAGGCACTGATCGTCCCCCGTAGTTCGACGCGGCGGCGCAGCAGACTGGATTTCTGCGCGTCGACTTTCAAACTGTGCGCCTCGGCGAAGGCGCGGACGGCGTCGAAGTCCTCCTGGGAGGCGCCGAAACGCGCGGCGTACTGCTCGCGTGAAAGCTGGCGACCCCTGAGCGATGCAATGTCGAGCTTAATTCTGCGATTCAGGATGACCGAGACGCGTATCACGCGACCGCCTGGCGTTTTGCCGGCATGGACGGCGTTGGGAACAGCCGGATGTGCACTGTGAGGAAGTTCGACGCGCCTGGCAGTATTGGGAGGCATGTTGCTGCTCCTTATCTACTCGATATCGATGCTAGCACAGCGATACCCCGCGCCGATCAAGTCGCTTGCATGCTCGACTGGGTGGGTTCAATCTACGATTCGCGGCCATTCGGAGCAGTCTGTCTTGACGGTATCGGTCTTTGTGGGCACCAGTGTCGACGGCTTCATTGCGCGCGCGGACGGCGATCTCGATTGGTTGCCTGCGGGCGGCGGCGAACCGCATGGATACAACGAGTTCATCGCCGGCATTGATGCGATCGTCATCGGCCGCAAAACCTTTGAGACGGTGCTGAGCTTCGAGCCCTGGCCATACGCCGACAAGCGCGTCGTGGTGCTGAGCAGCCGGACGCTCGACTTGTCGGCGGTTGTGGGCGGCGTCATTGAGCAGATGTCCGGCCCTCCGGCCCAGATCGTGTCGCAACTCGCCGCGAGCGGCGCGTACCACCTCTACGTCGACGGCGGCATCACCGTTCAACGTTTCCTGAGCGCCGGGCTCATTGACCGCCTCATCGTCACGCGCGTGCCGGTGCTCATTGGCGAGGGCATACCGTTGTTCGGTACGTTACCGCACGACATCCGGCTGCGTCACGTAACGACGCAGCAATATCAGAGCGGCCTGGTCAAGAGCGAGTATTACGTTGAGACACGCAGCGGCATCCAGGCGGCCAATCGGGATCAGGCATGACCGGCAAGGCAAAACCAACCGAGCCTTCGATCAGCGACGCAGCCGTAAAGGCCAAGACCGGTAAAGACTGGGCAGCGTGGCTGGATGTACTCGACAGCGCGGGTGCCAAGGCACTCGAGCACGGAGCGATCGTGCGCATTCTGAGCGAAAAGCACGGCGTACCCAGCTGGTGGCGTCAGATGATCGCGGTGGAGTACGAGCGTGCGCGGGGACTACGCGTGCGCCACCAGACGGCCAGCGGCTTTTCAGTCGCCATATCAAAGACCATCCCAACGAGCTTGTCGCGTCTGTACGCGGCGACCGCAAACTCGGTGCAACGCAGGCAGTGGTTTCCGAAAGGAGCATTCGAGCTGTCATCGCAGACCAAGGACAAGTACTTTCGCGGCTCATGGAACCAGAGTGCGCGCCTGGAGATCGGCTTTTTCGCCAAGGTTCAGGATAAGGCCCAGATCGCTGTGCAGGTGAGCAAACTCGCAAAGCAGGCCGACGTTGAGTTGGAGCGCGAGGCATGGAAAGCGGCGTTGTCGAGACTGCAGCAGCGATTGCAGCAATGAGCGCAAAATTTGTCGGGGTGACGGGGCTGCCGAGAGCCGGCTCGACCTTGCTGTGCCAACTGCTTTCCCAGCATCCCGAGATCCATTGCGAAGGTCACAGCTCGCCGTTGTGCAATACCCTGCTGGGTATTCGGCGGATGATCAGCGACGACACGTTTCTTCTGTCCCAGCTCGATAACTCGTTCGACATCAGCTATGCCCATCTGACCACCGCCATGCAGGGCTTTCTGCGCGGATGGCATCACGGCATTCAAAAGAATACGGTGGTTGACAAGAATCGTGCCTGGCTGCATGCGATCGAGCTGCTGCTGAGTATCGAACCGGAGGCGAAGTTGATCGTCTGCCTGCGCGAGCTGGGGCAGATCTACGGCTCGATCGAGGCGCAGCATCAGCGCACCATCCTGGTCGATTTCATCGACCATCTGGCCGATTTCGATCGCTTCGGACGAGCCGACATGCTGTTTGCCAAAGACAAGGCGATCGGCGCGCCGCTGATTTCATTGCATGCCGTTCCGGACCTGCCCAAGGGCGTGCAGGAGCATCTATATTTTCTTCGCTTCGAGGATCTGATGGATCGACCGGTCGCGTGCATGTCGCACTTGTACGCCTGGCTGGGTCTGTCATCGTTTGCGATCGATCCGGAGCAGCTGCAGATTGGCAATCAGGAGTCTGACAGCCATTACCACATGAAGTATCCACACCGGCAAACGGCGCGCATCGTCAAGCCAAAGCGGCACGAGATACCGCCGCGCATCCAGGCACAGATCGAGAGCGCCTGCGCCTGGTTCTACCAGCTCTACTATCCGCCCTCGATCAGAACCCCTTGTTGAGCGAGAGCCATATGCGCGCCGAGTTGTTGCTGCCGATCAGCACCGGTGCGGGACCCAGCGGTACTGCGACGTAGGCCTTGGCGTTCCATTTTCCCGGCCAGCTCCAGTTCAGTCCAAGGCCGGCGCCGTTCAGGGTGGCGGCGTTCGGTCCTGCCGCCCAGACCGTGTGGTTGATCGTCACATGCTCGGTGTCGGCGAAGGCCACGATCTGCAATGGCCCGCGCCACAGCTCACCGAGCTCGTGGCGGAACTCGGCGCTGACGAGCACGCCGCTGTCGCCCGACAGCGCGCCCATGTCGTAAGCGCGAACCGTGTAGGCGCCGCCCGCGACCATCTTTTCCGCCGGATCCAGATTGGCGTTGCTCCATTGGCCGGCGATCGTCACATACACGGCGTTACTGGCACTGAGATGTTGCAGGCGGGAGAAATTCGCGTTCCATAGCGAGAACCTGCCTTGTGTATCTGCGGTGGCCGCGTCGGCGAGCTGCGCGTTGGCGTTGTCGAAGCCCAGTCGGCCCGAGGTCCAGCCCAGGCTCCAGGTATTGATGCCGCCCGTCAGCAAGCTGTCGCGCAGATCCCCAGCCACGCTGGCGGTGCCGTCATCCAGGTGCCGGTCGGTGTGCAGAGCGCTGGCGCCAATCGCGTCATCGAGCTGTTTGTGATCGTATTGGATCTGGCCGTAGAGGTTGGCATCGACAGTGCGCAGGAACGGATGCTTGATCCAGAGACTCTCGACCTCGGCGCTGCCGTGGCCGTCCAGTGGCGCGAGCGTATCGCCCAGAACGTAGCGTAGCGCCGAATAGGAACCGCCCAGACGTGTGCCCGCGCCATCCAGCAGCGCTTCATACGTGAGGCTGCCGTAATCCATGTCGCTTGAAGTCAGGCCCGTCAGGCTCAGCGTGTCGCCGAGGTGCGCCGGATCGATGAGGCTGACCGTGCCGCCCAGTCGCGCGCGGCCGGTATAGCGGTTGCCGTCATTATCCAGTGCCACGTTGCCGGTCACCGCCGGTGTCGGGTCCGCGCTCACCTGCAGGTCCGAGGTGCCGACCGCTTCGCCCGGTTTCAAGGTGGCAATTACGGCGACGCCCGGAACGTCGGCCAACAGCAGCAGGGCATGATTGAGCGGGGCATCGCTGATGGTCTGCCCGGACTGCAGCGGCGACAGCGTCGCCTGCAGCAGCGGATCGATGACGCGGCTGTGATTGTCGAGACTGATCTGCCCATAGCGCGCTTCGATGATCTCGATGCGCACCACTCCGGCTTGAATGGTCTGTGCCGGGATGATTGCCCGCGCCAGCGGGTAGCCGTGACCGCGGTAGTAATCGGTGATGCGGGCCGCGACCTGACCCAGCTGGGCAAGCGTCATGCTTGTGCCTTCCGTCTGGGCGACCAGGGCGTGCAGCGTCGGGGTATCGAACGCGGCATTACCCGAGAGCTCGATAGTATTGACCAGAAAGGGCGCACTCGGCGGCAGCGTTCCGCCGCCGGGCTGTTCGATCGCCAGTCCCGTTCCGGTGGAGGAGGGCGCCGGCGGCAAGACCGGCTCGGTTTGCTGCAGGATCGAACCTGCACCGGGTACGGGCTCGGCGGCGTCAATGGCCAGCGGCAAGAACATGATGACCCATGCCGCTGCCAGCCGCCCTATGGTTCGGCGCCCCTCAGCGCGCATTCACGTCGACCAGATTGTCCGGCAGCTTCACGCCGCCGCGCACGATGCGCAAAGAGGGCACCATCGCGTCGATGGTCGTTCGCTTATCCATGACGACGCCGTTGCTGGCGTCAGCGCCCGAGCTTGGTATCACGGTAATGTCCGGAGCGAGATCGAGCAGTGCCACCTGGATGTTGGTCTGCGAGGCCGGCAGATCTGCCTCGAGCGTGCCCACGGCAGTCTGAGCCTGCAGCAACGTGCCCGCCCCGGGGCCGGATGGCGGCGGAATCACTGGCGGAATCACCGGCGGAATCACAGTAGCGCTGCCGGGCTGCAGCGTCAGTGCCGTGGCGTTGGCCGTGGCCTCGACGAACACATAATTCGTGGCCGTGAGACCACTGCCGTCGATGGCGTACTGGCCGGGCTGACTGCCGGCCCCAGCGGTCGTGCTCCAAATCAGCGCGCCACCGGTCGCATTGGCCTCATTGTCGGCCAGCACAAATCCGCTCAGCGTGCCCGATAGACCTGAGGGAGTCTGTCCGGCGGTAAAACTGGCCGGGGTCGCGGTGTACGTCAGCGTTGCCGGCGTGATGTTGAAGGCCGTAGCGTTGCTCGCCGCGGATGAGAAAATGTAATTGCCGTTGTCTGCCGTGAGTCCCGAACCAGTTATGGCGTAGCTGCCGACATGGCTGCTCGTGGTGGCGGATGTGGCGTAGCTCTCAGTCCCGGTCGTGGCATTGGCCAGCGTATCGTTGCCGACAAAGCCCGTGACCGTGCCTGAAAAAACTGGGTTGGCCTGACCATAGATTTTGCTGGAACTGCCGGCCGTCACGGTCAGCGTCGCCGGCGTCAGCGTCAAATTGGCATTGAGGTAGATGATGTCGTAGCCCTGCTGATCGGAATACAGGTCCGGTGCGTAGCTGCCGACATTGACCGCACCGTTGTAAGGGTTGCCGACATTAAAGAGATGCCCGGAGCTGGCCGCTCCGGCCACCGAGTAGTTGAGGTCGGTGACAGGAAAGCCGGTGTAGGTCTGGGTCGCATTCTGCGCCGTGACCGTCAGTGGCATCAGGAAGCTCAGCAGCAGCGGCGCGGTGTCACCCGGGTAGATGCGCCAGACAAGACCGCTGCCGCCGGTGTCGGCGATGCTCCAGCCCGCGGCGCTGAAGTTCGACATCGTCATCATGCCGGCGCTGCTCAGGCCAGTCGCACCGGCGCTGGTACCGCTGCCTACGCCGTTTGCAGTGGCGTCGCTGTTCCAGAAGCTGTTGGTGACGTTGCTTCCATAATTAGACCCGATGAATCCACCCGAGACGCCGTTGACCTGCACACTGCCTGCGGCATAGCTGTTGGCGACGGTCCCGTAGTTGTTGTATCCCACCAGGCCGCCCAGACCGGTGCTGCCCGTTACGTTGCCCGTGGCATAGGTGTTAGTGAGGGTCCCGAAGTTGTTGTACCCCACTAGGCCGCCGATACCTTGGGTCCCACTCACGTTGCCTGTGGCATAGCTGTTGCTGACGCTGCTGCCGTAGTTGTTGTACCCCACCAAGCCGCCGATATATTCGGTCCCCCCGACGTTACCTGTGGCATAGCTGCTGCTGACGGCGCCACTGTTGTTGTACCCCACCAAGCCGCCAGCATCGACGGTTCCAACTACGATACCGGTGGCAAAGCTGTTGCTGACGGTGCTGCCGTTATCGTTGTATCCCACTAACCCGCCAATAGCGCCGGTTCCCGATATGGTGCCTGTGGCGTAGCTATAGCCGATCGTGCCGCCACCGTTGCTGAGGCCCACCAGGCCGCCGATATCGTAGCCGCTACCGGTCACTCTGCCCGTGGCGTAGCTGTTGCTGATCGCGGCAGCGCTGAGCCCCACCAGACCGCCAACATCGTTGGCGCCATTGACGGTGCCGGTGGCGTAGCTAGCATTGATCAGCAATGGGCCCTCTGTGCCCGCCTGTCCAATCAAGCCACCGACGTACGAGCCACCGCTCACCGCGCCGGTCGCGTAGCTGCTATAGATGGCACCGCTGTCGCGTCCCACCAGGCCGCCAACGTTATTCCCGGCGCCCGCGCCTACGCTGCCGGTGGCGTAGCTGCTTGTGATGGTGGTGTAGTTGGTGCCCACCAGGCCGCCGACATAACTGCTCCCGCTGACATTTCCTTTGGCGTAGCTGCTGGTGATCGCGCCGTAATTCATTCCCACCAGCCCGCCGACAGCGTAGCTGCTACCAGTCACGTTGCCCGTGGCGTAGCTGTTGCTGATCGGGCCAACATTGGCATTGCGCCCCACCAATCCGCCAACGTCAGCACCGGTGCCGCTCACGTTGCCCGTGGCGTGACTGCCGGTAATCGGAACACCATAATTGAACCCTACGAGGCCACCAACATCGTTCGCGGTGCCGATAACCCGTCCCGCCCCATAGCTGCCGCTGATTGGACCGGTGTTGAGGCCGACGAGCCCGCCGACGTTGTTGACGCCGCTGACCGAGCCGGTGGCGTGACTGTTCGTGATCGCGCCGTAGTAGAATCCCGCCAGTCCGCCGACGTCGTAGCCGCTGCCGATCACGCTGCCGATGGCGTAGCTGTTGCTGATCGTGCCACCACCCTGTCCCACCAGACCGCCGACATAGTTGCTTCCGGTCACATTGCCCGTGGCATAGCTATTGCTGATCGGACCGCCGTAGTTGTTGCCTAGCAGTCCGCCGATGCCGCCGCCGGTACCGGTCACGCTGCCGGTGGCGTGGCTACTCGTGATCGAGCCATAGTTGGACCCCACCAAGCCGCCAACGTTCTCGCCGCCGGTGACGCTGCCCGTGGCATAGCTGTTCGTGATCGCGCCGTTGTTGATACCGACCAATCCGCCTATCTGGCCACCACCGCTGCCGTTGACGTTGCCGGTGGCATAGCTATTGCTGATCGACCCATAGCTCGCCCCCGCCAGCTCACCGGTGTTACCGCCTCCCGTTACGCTGCCGCCGAGCAGTGTGACGTTCTGCACTACGGAGCCGCTAGCAATGAATCCAAACAGACCGACATACACCGACTGCGGCAGATTGATGGTGAGATTGCTGATGGTGTAACCCATGCCATCAAAATTGCCGGTGAAATTGGCGCCGTTACCGCCGATCGGAACGAAGCCGCCCGACGTGCTCCAGATGTCGCTGCTGCCTGAAGAGGCGGCCAGCGCGGTGGCCGAAGCGTCGATATTCTGTCCGAGCGTATAGCTTGCAGCGAGGTTCATGGCCATCAACTGCAATTGATGCGCGTTGGTCACGATTGTTGAATATTCAGACGTGAGCATGGGGAAGGTCGCACCACCCGCGCCGCCGGCATTATTCAAAGTGCCATCGGCATCGACCATGACCCAGCTGTTGCCGCCTGCGCCGGCGTTGGTCGTGAAGTTGAAATAGGAAAAATTCGTTGCGGTCTGCATCTGCAACGTAGTCAGTGGCGTACCACCACCGGCCGATGTGGTCTGCCCGGAAGTGGTGGTGTCCCAGTAGCTATAAGTGACCGTCCCTGAATTGCTACCGACCAATCCCCCGCGACCGGACGCGCCACTGACCGCACCGGTCGCATAGCTTTCATCGACGGCGCCGTAATTGTTCCCCACCAGGCCGCCGATGCTGGCGCCGGAACCATGCGCGCTGCCGGTCGCATAGCTGTCGCTAAAGGTTCCACGACTCAGCCCGACCAACCCGCCGATATTGGCGGTACCGGTCACGGCACCGGTGGCGTACACATCAATGCCATTACCGGGGGAATATCCGACCAATCCGCCGACGTCGAAGGCACCGCTGACCGCGCCGGTTGCATAGCTGTCGGTGATTGTGCCGTTGTTGGCACCGACCAGTCCGCCGGTGTTATCGGGGGCACTTACCGTGCCGGTTGCATGGCTGCCGCTGATCATGCCGTTGTTGCTACCCACCAGCCCACCACCGCTGTTCAAGCTGCCTGTGACGTTACCTGTCATGTAGCTGTTGACGACGCTACCGAAGTTGCGGCCCACCAGGCCGCCGACATAATACGAGCCACCTGCGACGCTTCCTCCGAGCAATCCCACGTTTCCGATTACTCCAGCGGCGCCCACGTAGCCAAACAAGCCGACGTAACTTATCGGTTGATCGATGGTCAGAGTGCTGATCGTGTGGCCCAGACCGTCGAAGATCCCAGTGAATGGCGCTGTCAGACTGCCGATCGGGGTGAAGCCCGCGCCGCCGTTCCAGTTGGCGGTCGCCGAAGCATCGAGGTTGCTGCCCAGCGCGTAATGCCCGGAGAGCGCGCCGTTGATGCCCTGCAGGTCGGTGCCGGTCATGCTGCCGGCGGCGCCCAGCGTGTTGATGACCGTGTAGGAGATGCCGGCGATCGAGAGACTCGGCGTCGTGCCGGACAGCGTGATCGATGCGCCGCCGAGCAGGGTATAGATTCCGGTTCCGGTCGCCGTTTCCGCACCGTTGGTGGTGTTCGGATTGATGATGAGCCCGGCGGTGTTGCCGGTGGCCGTGATGTTGGCGTTGATATTGACGTTATTGGCTGCCGTGAGCGTCAAGAGGGTGTTGGCGCCCCAGGAAACCGTATCGTTGACGTTCAGGTTGCCCGATACCCCCGTCGTGCCGTTGCTGCTCTGCAGGCTAACGTTGGTCGTGCCGAGATCGGTCGATAATGCCGCGCCGGTGATATTGCCGCCGCTGGCCGCGACGTTGAAATCTACAGGATCGATCAGCCAGCTGCCGTACAGTCCCGAGGCAGCAGCGGTCGTGACCTTGGCGTCGTCGGCCACTTCGACATGCGCGGCGGAGGTTTCGATGAAGCCACCGTTGCCGCCATTCGGGGCCGAGGCGTCGAGCGTGCCAGCCACTTCGACGGCGCCCGCGGCCATGCCGCCCAGCAGGGTGATGGTGCCCTCATGCGCGTCCACCGTGCGCGCTTCGATGACGCCGGTGTTATTGACCACGCTGGCGACCAGCGCATCTTTGGCGCCGGCAGTCATGAGAACCTGTCCGCCGTCGGCGCGGATCACTCCGCCGTTTTCGGCAAGGCTGCGCCAGAGGTTCTGATCCACCTGCAGGTGCACCAGACTGTTGTTGCTGAAGGTAAGCGTGGCCGCACTGCCAGCGGCCAGAGCGACGCTGCCCAGCTGCGCGCTGATCACGCCCTGATTGCTGACGAGGTTGCCGAGCAGCACGACGTAGCCGCCCGGCGCTGCGTTGATCGTGCCTTCGTTGATGACGCTGTCGGCACTGTTGCCGCTGAAGGACCTGCTCGTGGCAGCGAGGCTGGTGTCATCGAGATTCAGCGTAGTGGCCACCAGGCCGCCGACATTCACCTCGGCGCCTGGGCCGAACAGGATGCCGTTCGGGTTGATCAAATACACTTGGCCGTTGGCGTTCAAGTGTCCGAGGATCTGTGTGCCGTTGGCGCCGAAGATGCGGTTGATCGCCACCGCGCTGGCCGATGGCTGCAGGAAGTCCACGGTTTCTTGCGGCGCGATGTTGAAGCTGGTCCAGCTCAGCGACAGCTTCGAGCTGTCCTGCGTGATGGTCGTGATGTTGCCGGCCTGGGCAATGCTGCCGGTACCCGCAGTCACCTGCCCGCCCGTGGGGCCGCCCGCCTGCGCGTAGGCCGCGCCCAGCAACAGCGTGGCCGCGACCAACGTGCGGCTGGCTCGTTTGCCGCGTCCGCGGGTCTTCTCGGCAACAGGAATCCAGACATTGCGCACCGTGCTCCAGATGAGACGGTAGACGCGGTTCATCGATCCGTGGCGATTCATATGGCTGAGCCTGGTTGAATCCGCCATCTACGCCCACGGGTGCCGGACGGCTCTGTTCGGTGGCAAACGTACATGCCCGGGCTGGATGAGCCGCGCGCCGATCTGTGACGGGCGACACCTAATGCGCGCTGGACCCCGGCAGCCGTGGGCACGTTATGTTCATCTGATGCGCCGCTATGACGTGATACGCCGCTATGACGCGGCGCCGGACTGCGCGGCGAAAATCCTGCGCACCGATTCCATCGTGTCCGCCTCTTCGACCCGCTTGTCATCGCGGTAGCGCTTCACGCGCGCGAGCCGCAGCGCCAGACCGCCCGGGTAACGCGAACTGGCCTGTAGATCGTTGAAGGCGATTTCCACCACCAGTTCCGGACGCACGTAGACGGTCCACTGATCACGGCGAGTCTCCCGCTGCAGAAACTCGCGCGTCTGCCAGGCGAGCACGGCATCCGTGAGGCCCTTGAAAGTCTTGCCGAGCATGACGTATTGGCCCGTGGCCGGATCCAAGGCGCCCAAATGCAGATTTGAAAGCTTGCCGGTGCGGCGGCCGTGACCCCATTCGGCCGCCAGCACGACCAGATCCAGCGTATGCGCGCGCTTGATCTTCAGCCAGCGCGCGTCGCGATTGCCGGCCTCATAGGGCGCATCCAGCGACTTCGCCATGACGCCCTCGTGGCCGGCCGCGAGCGCGGCTTGGTAGAAGGCGCGCGCCGCGGGCTCTGAAGAGGTGATGAGTCGTGGAACGCGCAGCGATACCGGCACGGCTTCGGCCAGCGCCTGGAAGCGCTCGCGTGTGGGACGGTCTGCGATGCTTTGCCCGTCGACGTACAGACAATCGAAAAAGAATGCATTGATAGGAAGTTCGGCGCGCATCTTGCCGACTTCGAGCTTGCGACCGAAGCGGCGCATCGTGATCTGGAACGGATGCGGCCGCGCCGCGGCGTTGAAGGCGATCGCCTCGCCGTCGAGCACCAGCTCCGCCGCCGGCAATGCGCGCACGGCCTCGACGATTTCCGGCAGTGCGGCCGTCACCTCATTCAATGCACGGGTATAGATCCGGACGTCATCGACGCGCTTGTGAACCTGGACGCGCGCCCCGTCCATCTTCCATTCCAGGGCGATCTCGCCCTGGAGCGCCTGCAGCGCTTCGGCCACGTCGGCCGCCGTTTGCGCCAGCATGGGTGCGACCGGCGAGAACAATTCGAGCTGGAACTTCCCGAGAGCGTCGGCTCCTTCCAGCAACGCCACTCGGGCGACCTGCCCGAGACTTTTCGAGTACATGGCCGCGCGGCGCACGGCCGACACGGGAATGCCGGCGGCAGCGGCGATCGCATCGATCATGACCCCGGCCAGCGCGCCCTGGCGGAGTTCTCCTGCCAGAAGAGCCATCAGGAACTGTTGTTCGTCCCGCACTGCGCGCCCGAACAATTCGGTCAGCGCCTGCGCGCGCCGTGCGGCGGAGCCGGCTCCGCCAATGGCGCCGAGCGCAGCGAGGCCTTGGTCGATCGCTCCGATCGACAGCGTCGCCTCGCTGGCAGCTGGGTTGGCAGAGGCCGCCTGCAACAGGGCATAGCCGATGCCGATTCGACCCTGCGGGGTATCGCCCGACAGATAATGCACCGCCGGATCGATCTCATCGGCGGTAAGCGTTCGCAGAAAGGCCGCGAGTTCGCGCACCTTGCCCAGGCGAGAGGACGTGGCGCCCACGCGCTGCGACACGCCGACCAGGTCCGCGAGCCGTGTCACCCTGGAGCGCATTTCGACGATCACTTAGGATACCTCCACTTTAGATAGTGGCGTGGCGAGCGCCCGCGCCGCAAGAACGCACCTTTTGGTAACCGGGGAGAGCTATGGAAGCTCCTGTTTCGCGGCGCCCCGCCGATACGCCGGCGACGGTGTGATCGGCGGCAAAAAAAGTGTTTTCACAACGGCAAGTAAAATGCCCATTGCGGCTGTCAATGGAAGATCCATTTGCCATTGCTTCACGCAGTTTTTTTCGGGGTCTGTGCCTCGACCATGCGGCACGCCCACGCCCACGCCCACGCCCACGCCCACGCCCAAGCGCAGGGGCGGGGCGAGCGGGGCGAGCGGGGCGGGCAGGGCAGGCAGGGCAGGCAGGGTGGGCGGCATCCTGAGGTCCTGCTCAAACGCTTTTCGTCTAAAATATCCGCCTGCCCACCTACTGTTCCACAATGATGAAAACAACCATGACGAAATCAACGATGGCACGATATTGCTGCTGCCTGCTGATTCTGGCGCTCGCCCAGGCGGTCCCGGCGAAGCCGGCTCTCGACCGGCGGATCGTACTGCCCACTGCCGTGACACCGGACCACTACCGTATCGACATCGTTCCGGATGCTGCGGGGCTGACTTTCAAAGGCTCGGTGCAGATCGATGTCACGGTCCACCAGCCGACCAGCAGGATCGTGCTCAACAGTGCTGACATCGTCATCGACAGCGCTGCATTGTCGGGCGCGGCGCCCCCCGGGGCTCCGCAGCCAGTCGCGGTCAGCTATGACCAGTCGGTGCAGACGGCCAGCTTCGAGCTGGGTCACACCATCAGGCCGGGTACCTACACGTTGAGCCTGGTGTATCACGGCAAGATCTATCAGCAGGCCTCGGGCTTCTTCGCGCTCGATTACGACACCCCCACGGGCAAGGCGCGTGCGCTGTTCACGCAGTTTGAGAATTCGGACGCGCGCCGCTTCGTGCCCTGCTGGGACGAACCCAGCCGCAAGGCCACCTTCCAGCTCACTGCCACGGTGCCGGCGGATCTGATGCCACTTTCTAACATGCCGATCGCTTCGACACAGGCGCTACCGGGCGGCCTCAAGCGAGTCCAGTTTGGGCAATCGCCGAAGATGTCCTCCTATCTGCTGTTCTTCGGCATGGGCGATTTTGAGCGTGTTCATCGTACCGTCGACGGAGTGGACGTGGGCGTCGTAGTCAAGCGCGGTGATGCCGGCAGCGCCGGCTACGCTCTGGATGCGGCGGCCGACATTTTGCCCTACTACAACAATTATTTCGGCACGCCCTATCCGCTGCCCAAGCTCGATCTGATCGGCGGGCCCGGCTCGAGCGCGTTCTTCGGGGCCATGGAGAACTGGGGCGCCATCTTCTATTTCGAACGCGATCTGCTGATCGATGCGCGCATTTCCACCGAAAGCGACCGGCAGAATGTCTATGTCGTGGTGGCGCACGAAATGGCGCACCAATGGTTCGGTGACCTGGTGACCATGGCCTGGTGGGACGATCTGTGGCTCAATGAGGGATTTGCCTCCTGGATGGAGAGCAAGGTGACCGATCATTTCCACCCGGAATGGAAGATATGGTTGCAGACTCTCGGCGATAAGCAGACTGCCATGCAGACAGATTCTCGGGTCGGCACGCATCCGATCATCACGCCGATCTATGACGTGCTGCAGGCCAGTGGCGCCTTCGACAACAACATCACTTATTTCAAGGGCGCGGCGGTGATCCGCACGCTCGAGTCCTATCTTGGCGAGGACGCCTTTCGAGCCGGTGTGCGCCGCTACATGCGCGATCACGCCTACGGCAATACCGTGACCGATGATCTGTGGAGCGAGATGGACCAGGGCTCGTCGCGGCCGATCACGCAGATTGCGCATGATCTGACGCTGCAGGCCGGTGTACCGATGGTCAATGAGATCTCCGCCAGCTGTGCGGACCGTATGACCACACTCAGTCTGACTCAAGGGCACTATGCGATCGATGCGGATTCGACCAAGGCGCGCATCTGGCACGTACCGGTCATCGTTGCCACCCTGGGTGGGGCGCCAGAAAGCACAGTGGTTTCCGGCACCGTTGCCCGATCGGTTCAGGTGTCCGGCTGCGGGGCGACGATTCTGAATGCCGGCCAAAGCGCGTACTTCCGCAGTCGTTATTCCGGCGCGGGCCTGAAGGCGCTGACCGACAGCTACGCGAGCCTGGCACCGGCAGACCAACTTGGGCTGTTGTACGACACCAGCAGTCTCGCCTATGTCGGGGATCAACCGATGGCGGGGTTTCTCGACCTGACGAAGAAGGTTCCGGTGGATGCGGCCCCGGAAGTTCTCTCCGCGCTGGTCGGCCTGCTGCAGAGACTCGACACCCTCTACGATGGCCTGCCGAGGCAGGCGCAATTTCGCGACTACGCGCGCGGGGTGCTGAACCCGATATTCGCTCGCGTCGGTTGGGACAACATTCCGGGCGAGAACGGCAATATTGCGATACTGCGGGCCGGTCTCGCGCAGGCGCTCGGTCAGTTCGGCGATCCAGCGGTGTTGGCCAAGGCGAGCCAGCGATTTGCCAGCTATCTGACCGACCCTTCGAGCCTGGACGCCGATGCTCGCCGCACGACGCTGAGCATTGTTGGCGTGCATGCCGATCAGGCGACCTGGACGCAGTTGCACAGCATGGCCCGCTCAGCCAAGACCGAGCTCGAGCGCGGGGAGCTCTACGATCTGCTGGCAGCATCCGAGGACCAAGGGCTGGCGCAACAGGCGCTCGAGCTGGCTCTGTCGGGCGAGCCGCCGTCGACAATCGTGTCCAATATGATCTACAGCGCCGCACAGCGCCATCCGGAGATGGCTTTTGATTTTACCGTCTCTCACTGGCAGCAGATCGCTCCCGTGCTGGAACCCTCGGTGCAGGCGCACTACGTGCCGTCGCTTCTGGACACCGGCTCCGACCTCAGACTCAATGACAAGCTCAATGCCTTCGCCGCGCTACACATTCCAGCGACCGCACGCCAGGATGTGCACCAGACCGAGGCTATCGTGCGTTACCGCACCATGATCCGCAGTCAACGATTACCCGAGGTCGATCATTGGCTGAACTAAGCCGGCGGACTGCGGACCAGGTTACCTTGCGCCGGTGGTATTCGTGCTAGGGTCATTCGGCCCATGCTCAACACCGATCTGAATCCGCTTGACTTCCCCGCTTCCGTCTACGCCCATGAACTGAGCCGTGATGCTGCGGATCTGCGCTTCGAAGCGCCGCTGGAAACCGAGTACCGGATCTTCCATCTGCGGCGCGTGCGTCTGCGCGTTGGAATCTGGTTTACGGTGACCATAGTGCTGGCCGCGCTGTTCACCATCGATGCCGTGCGACGACTCGGACTCTGGCATGTGCTCCCCCTGGCACACCTGTGTGTGCTCATGCCCTGCACCGCGGCGCTGGTGTGGTTGCCGCGCAGCCGGCACTACGAACGCATCTATCTGCCGGTCGCCGGGGTCCTGGTGACGCTGTTCATTGCCTTGATTGCGATATTCATCGCCAACGGCCTGAGCGAGGGACGCAGTGAGCAACTGGCCGCCCTGGCGGTCAATCTGATGGGCGTGTTTTTCTTCGCCGGCCTGATGTTCCGGCAGGCGATTGTGGTATCTGCGATTGCGCTGCTGACATTCGTGGTGGCCGGCTTCGCCGTCGGCCTGCCCCAGGCGATGCTGCTCAAGAGCATGATCGTGCTGACCTCAACCAGCCTGATTGGCGCAATCGTCTACCGCGATGTCGAGAAGGCGTACCGGCGAAATTTTCTCGAGACGGCGCTCATCGGCGAACTCATCGCCCGCGATGGACTATCCGGGCTGATGAACCGTCGCGCCTTCGACGAGCATCTGCTGCGTGTCTGGCAGCATGCGCTGCGCGATCAACGCTCGATCGCCGTGCTGATGATCGACATCGATCACTTCAAACAATACAACGATGCTCTGGGGCACCAGGCCGGGGACGTGGCGCTGCGCAGCGTCGCTCAGGTGGTGCAATCCTTTGCGCGCCGGCCTCTGGATCTGGCGGCGCGCTATGGTGGCGAGGAATTCGCGGTGATTCTCTACGATCTGGCATTGCCGTACGTGCAGGACATGGCCGAGCGACTTCGCCAGGCGGTGCAGGGTCTGCAGATGGCGGGAGCCGAAATCACCGTCAGCGTCGGTGTCGGTGTTGCCGCGCCGACCATCGGCCGGACGCCTCAGGGTGCGGTGCAGTTGGCGGATGAGGCGCTGTATGAGGCAAAACAGGCGGGCCGCAATCGGGTCGTCATCAAGGGCTCGGAGGCCTACAGGCTGCTCAACACCGGCGCCTTCAAGGCGCCGCAGCAGTCCCGGCGGCTGCAGTAGTCAGCGGCCCGGAGCAATCTCATCGAGGAAATCGCTGATCTCGTCGTGTGCTCCGGCGGCCGGCTCCGAGCCGCACCGGACCGCGATCGACAATCCCAGTGCCGATGACAGCGGCGTATGACCGCCATCACCGCCGGCACACAGATCCTTGACCAGCGTCGGACAGCAGAACAGCGCACAGCGCAGCGTGCTGCGCCAGTCGGCTGCGAGCAGGTCATTGGCCGCCAGCTGCCGCAGCAGCGGGCGCCACACCCATTCGGCCTTACTGCGCAGGAACTGTAGCCGCAGCGCCGAAGGCCGCCAGTCGGTCGTGATCTCAATGCTGTCGCCGGCGAGCTGCGAGTGCACCGTGTAGAGCCGTCCAGCCTGTGCCGGATTGTACAGCCACAGCGGATGGGCAAAGACATTGTGAAAGGTCGCTTTGACTTCGGCCAGCAAGGCGCTGATATGCGCGCCTGCGAAGGCCGGATCGAACAGGATCAGCTGTGGCGCCTCGTGCTGCCGCGCCTGCCACCAGACATTGGCATTGTGCGCATCGCCATGCGCGGTGACCGCGCCGAAGCGCGCCAGGCTCGTGGGTTGCAACGAGCTCATGCTGCGCTCGAATAGTTCATCAATGGTATCGACGTAGTCGAGACCGTTGATGCGCCAATGGGCGGCCCGCAGCTGCTCGGCGCTCATCACCTGCTCGCCGATATCGAATGTGCGATCCCAAAAGAAGCGACGGGCGCGGCCACCGATCGTATTCGGGGCGTCGCTGTTGACCAGCCGATAATGGAACAACTGATGTATCGGCTCGCGCGCGACCTGCTCGCTGCTGACTGCATGCAGCGTGCGCAGATAGATCCCACAAGTCAGCTGATCGAGATGGCTCTGCGCCCGCAGCGCGCTTTCGGCCTCGTCCGGCGGTCTGAAATCCAGACCGGCGCAGACCTCCACAAAGCGAGGGTCGTCGCGGCGACGGTACAGCAGCAGCTGTCGCCCGATCTGCTTGGAGACGTACACCGGCAGATCCACGGGATAACCGGCGTCGCGCAGCAGTTCGCCGCGATACAGTTCCTCAAGTGTGACCTCCTCACCTTCTTCGTGATGAAATTTGAAGAAGTACTGCTCGCCGTTGTCCAGTCGTACGAAGCCGTTGACCGAATTGAAGCTGTAGGCATCACGCGAGATCTGGACCGACTGCGCCGATAGGGCAAAAGCATCGTTAATCAGCCGCGCGACGATGGCGGCGGCTTGCTGCCATTGACCGGATTGCGCCGCCTTCAGCGCCAGTGCAGCCGGCGAATTCGTCGCAAGCGTGGGCGCCGCAGGTGGCACGGACGGCATGATCAGTTCGGCAGCAGGGGCGCGCGCAGTGCGGAAACGGCGCGCGCGTGGCCGTCGAAGCCCTCATAGCTCGCCAGGCAGTGCGCGTCGGGGGCCACGCTGGCGTAGCCGGCGCGCGTGACATACGCGACGGAGCTGCGCTTGAGGTAATCGAACACGGACAGCGGTGAGGCGGTTCGAGCCCTTCCGGCGGTCGGCAGCACGGCATTGGGTCCCAACAGGTAATTGCCCAATGTGATCGGGCTGTAGGGGCCCAGCAGGATCTCGCCGGCGTTGCGTATGTGGCCGAGCACCGCCAAGGGCTCGGCGGCCAGAATCTCCATATGCTCCGGAGCGTAGGCGTTGGCGAAGGCAATGGCCGCGGCGAAATCGCGGGTCAGAACGATGCCGCCATGCGCTCCGGTCAGCACGGCTTGCGAGAATGCGGCGCGTCGCGGTTCCATCTGGGTCCAATAGCTGCCCAGCGCCTCGGCGGCCTTGCTGGCCACGCGCACGCTCGGCGTCACCAGAAACGCCGAGGAGTCCGGGCCGTGCTCGGACTCGATGATCAGATCCAGCGCCGCGAGCTCGGGATTGGCTGTGTCGTCGGCCAGAATGATCGCCTCGCTGGGGCCGGCCGGCACGCCGGGATCGATCACATCGGACAGCATGCGCTTGGCGGCAACCACCCACGGACTTCCCGGTCCGACGATCTTGAGACATCGCGGCACCGTCTCGGTGCCGTAAGCGACCGCAGCGACCGCCTGCGCACCGCCGCACTTATATATCTCCCTGACGCCGATGAGTTGGGCGGCGACCAGGGTACCGGCATCGACGCTGCCGTCCGGACCGGGAGGGGTAACGATGATCAGACGCGGCACGGCGGCCACCACGCCGGGAATCGCGGTCATGTTGACCACGCTGGGAAAGGAGCCCTTGCCCCGCGGCACGTAGCAGGCGACCGACTCGATGGGGGTATGCCGATCGCCGGTCCAGATGCCGGGCTCGATCTGTTTGAGCCACAATTCCTCGGGCATCTGTGCCGCGTGAAAACGCCGGATGTTGTCGATCGCGTGCTCGAGCGCCTGAATGACCTGTGGTGAAATCTGGCGCCTGGCGGCATCGAACTCGGCGGGCTCGACCCGCAGGATCATATCCGCGGCGATGACGCCGTCGAGCGTGCGCGCCAGCTGCTGCAACGCCCGATCGCCCTGCGTCCTGACCGCCTCGACGATGGGTTTGACCTGCTCGCTGAAGCTGCTCAGGTCGGCCTCGGTTCTGGCCAGCAGTGCGGACGGGATGCCGTCGGTTTCACGCAGATCGTGCAGACATGGCTGTTGTGGCTGTTGCATGGGATGCCTCTTGTGCCGCAGCGCGCAGACTAGCCGCAAGCCGCCGCACTGTACAGGGTTGTCTAGACAGCGCGGCCTTCGTCGCCGGCGCACGCGTGATCCGTTATGGCACAGCGCGTGCGCCGGTTTCACCAAATCGGGGCAGTCATGCTCAGGGACTACCGCCCAGCCATATAGGCTTGTCCGGACCTGTCTAGACAGCGGATCCGACGCGCCGTATATTCGAACGCAACACGGATCGACGACGCCACGCGCTGGCTTCAGCGCGCAGGACAGCCGTAGACGATGCGATTTGTAGGGAGAGCGCTCATGCGACTGCGGACCACGCCCCTGGCGTCGTTGACCCTGGCCGGCATGGCCCTGGCCGCTGCGGTGCCGCTGGCAGCGCAGGAACAGCCCGCGGAATCGCTGCAGGAAGTGGTGGTTACCGCTGAGAAGCGCAGCGAGAACATTCTTGAAGTGCCCATCAGCGTCTCGGTCATCGACGGTGCGGCGCTCGAAAAACAGCACGTGCAGAACTTCGATGCGATCACGCGCATGACTCCGGGCGTGTCCTTCAGCGCCGGTGCCGGCGAGGGCGTCGGTGAGGGACAGGAGACCATCGAGATACGCGGTGTGAGCTCGAACGTCGGCGCGGCGACGGTCGGGGTCTATATGGATGAGACTCCGATCACCTTGCCGGGCGAGGTCGGCAGTTCGCAGCCCCGGTTCTTCGACATGGACCGCATCGAGGTGCTGCGCGGGCCGCAGGGCACGCTCTATGGCTCGAGCTCGGAGGGCGGCACGCTGCGCTACATCGAGAAGCAGGCCGATCCGACTCAGTTTTCCGCGGATGTTGCCGCCGACGGCTCCTATACCGAGCATGGCAGCGGCAATGACGACTTCAGAGCGGTGGTGAACCAGCCGATCATCAATGATGTGCTGGCAGTGCGCTTCGGCGTGCAATATGCCGACCAGAGCGGTTGGATCGATCGCTACGCGCACCCACCCGGCTATACCAATATGACGGTATCGACCGGCCAGTTGCTCGGCTCCGGAGTCAATCAGGAGCATGACGTTGCGCTCAAGCTCGCGGTGACCTACAAACCCAGCGAGGATCTCAGCATCACCCCATTCGTGTACTTTCAGCGCGCCAAGGCAGACGACCAGCCGGCGTTCTTTCTCGATCAGGCGCTGTATACGCAGGAAAACAATGTCGCGCAGCCGGTGCGCGACAGCTTTTTCGTCTCCAGCGTCAAGGTGGACCAGGACTTCGGCTTTGCCAAACTGACTTCGAACTCGAGCTACTACTGGAAGGACATCAATCGCGCTGCCGACGGCACTTACTACGACCCCGCGTATGTCGTGCCGTACATCCTCGATCCGGCGCTGCCGCAGTTTGCCGCGAAGGCAGACCCGGCACTGAGCTCGCTGCCGACCACGGCCTACGATAATCAGACCGTGACCAATCTGGTCCAGGAATTCAGGCTCGCCTCCCGGCTTCCCACGGGCGATGAGCTGCCGTTGAGTTGGGTCGGGGGGCTGTATCTGTCGTATCAGACCTACCGGCTGCTGCACAAAGAAGTCGCGCCGGGCTGGAACCAGATCTTCGAGTCGGTCTACGGCTTCAGTCCGGACAGCCCGCTCTCGCCGGTGTCCGACCCGGCCTATCCGAACCTTTGGGCCGGCGATCAGTTCCAGCACAACCGCACCGAACGCAAGGAGCTCGAATACGCGGCGTTTGGTCAGCTCGATTACGATCTCACCGCCCGACTGCACGCCGCCGTGGGTGCGCGCTATGACTGGGCGCGCCTGCCGTATGACCGCTTTGCCGGCGGCTTCTTCAACGTCGGCCTGCCCGATTTCTTCAGCGCTGTGACCCATGACCATGCGCTGACTCCCAAGGTGTCGCTGAAATTCGATACTTCCGATACCTCCAATGTCTACGCCTCGGCCTCGGAGGGCTTCCGCGTCGGCGGCATCAACAATCCCGTGCCGTATGCGATCTGCGCGCAGGACTACGCCAACCTTGGCATCTCGGCCGAACCCGCCTCCTACGCGCACGACAGCCTGTGGACCTACGAACTCGGCTCCAAGGCGGCGCTGCTCAATCAGAACATCTCGCTGACCGGCGCGCTCTACGACACACAGTGGAAGAACATTCAGCAGCAGATCGAGTTGCCGCTGTGCGGCTACGCCTATGTCAGCAACGTCGGCGATGCCGAGATTCGCGGCGGCGAGCTGGAACTGCGCTACCGGATCCCGCAGCTCGATGGCTTCACGATCGGACTGAACGGGGACGTGCAGAACGCCAAGATCACCTCCGCGCCCAGCGGCAGCCCGGCCTCGATCGGGCAGCATGTGCTGTACACCCCGGAATGGAATGCGGCGGCGACCGCCGACTACAGCTGGCCGGTCAGGGACGATATCAAGGCTTTCGTGCATGCCGACGTCGAGTGGACCGGTCCGTCCAATGGCAGCTTTCAGATCGGCAGTCCCGACTACAACGACAGCTCGTACGCGGTCATGAATGCCAATACCGGCTTCGACGTGGATTCGTTCGAAGTGACCCTGTACGCCACCAACCTGCTGGATGACACGACCATCATCAAGCACCCGCAGGTCAATCTGGTCATCGAAGCCTACACCGTGCAGCCGCGCACGGTCGGCCTGCGGGTATCGAAGCACTTTCTGTGAGCGCTGGCCGCGCGCGCACGGCCCCGGTCAGAGCAGTGCGGCGATGATCTGCTCGAGCAGTGCGCCCAGGGGCGCTGCCCGCTGCGCATCGAATTGCGGCGTATCGGCCTCCGACATGTAGGCGCGCTGCGCGATCTCCAGCTGCATGGCCTGCACGCGCTGCGCGGGCGCGCCGTAGTGGCGCGTGATGTAGCCGCCCTTGAAGCGGCCGTCCACGACATGGGAGAAGTGCTGCTGCGCGCCAATCAGGCCGGCGACGCGATCGATCAGTGCCGCCTCGGCACTGCGCCGATTCCAGGTTCCCAGATTCAACTCCGGCAACAGGCCGTCGAACAACAGCGGCGCCTGCGAGCGGATCGAGTGTGCGTCCCAGATCAGACAGCGCCCATGGGTGGCGAGGATCTCATCGCGCAGCGCGGCGAGCGCATCATGGTAGGGACGCCAGTAGCGATCGATGCGCTGGCGTGTCTCGGCCGCCGACAGCTCGAGGCCGGCGCGGTAGATGGCGGCGCCGGCAAAAGTCTCGGTCGGGCACACCGTCGACTCGATCTGACCCGGATAGAGCGGTGATCCGTCGGCGGGCCGATTCAGATCGGCCACATAGCGCGAATGGCTTGCGATCAGCGCATTGACCCCGAGCCGCTCGAGGCAGCCGTGGTAGAGCTCGGGAACGAACCAATCGGTGTCGGGCAGCTCGCAGGCGTCGGCCGTGAAGCGCTCGCGCAGCACTTCGGGCAGGTAGGTGCCGGAATGCGGAAAGCTGATCAGAATCGGCAGCGCACCACGCTGCGTCGCAAACAGCGCTGGGCTCGCGCCCAGCGAGCCCAGCGCGCTCATGTCGCGGCGCTCGAAGGCAGCATGCGCGCGAGCTCGGCGACTGCCGCGGCCAGGCCGCCGGCTTGCACCCATTGCTGCGCGCGCCGGATGTCGGGAGCGAAATAGCGGTCGGCATCGTAGAACGGCACCTCGCTGCGAATGCTCGCGTGCGCGGCTTCCAAGGGCACGGAGGATCGGGCCGGCCGGTGGAAGTCGATGCCCTGAGCCGCAGCCAGCAGCTCGATGCCGACGACGGCGGCGGCATTGGCGAGCATCGGTTCCAGCCGGCGCGCGGCGTGCGTGGCCATGCTGACATGGTCTTCCTGGTTGGCCGAGGTCGGGATCGAGTCGACGCTGCACGGTGCCGCCAGGCTTTTGTTCTCCGACACCAGCGCGGCCGCGGTCACCTGCGCGATCATGAAACCGGAATTCAAGCCGCTGTTCTCCACCAGAAAGGCCGGCAGGCCGCTCATCTTGGGATCGACCAGGACCGCGATCCGGCGCTCGCACAGATTGCCGATCTCGGCAATCGCCAACGCCAGCGTATCGGCCGCGAACGCCAGCGGTTCGGCGTGAAAATTACCGCCGGAGAGCACTTCCCCCTGATCGACGAACAGTAGCGGGTTGTCGGTGACGGCGTTGGCTTCGATCTGCAGCGTTGCCGCGCAGTTGCGCATCAGATCCAGGCACGCGCCCATAACCTGCGGCTGACAGCGGAACGAATAGGGGTCCTGTACCCGTGAGCAGTCCAGGTGCGAGGCGCGGATGGCGCTGCCGGACAGCAGCGCGCGATAAGCGCGCGCGACCTCAATCTGCCCCGGCTGTCCGCGGCTGCGCTGGATGCGCTCATCGAACGGCACATCACTGCCTTTAAGCGCATCGACCGACATGGCCCCGGCCAGCACCGCCGCGGCCCAGACATTCTCGGCGCCAAACAGGCCGGCCAGGGCCAGGGCCGTCGAAACCTGCGTGCCGTTGATCAGCGCTAATCCTTCCTTGGGGCGCAGCTTGATGGGCGCCAGACCCGCACGCTGCAGGCCTTCGGCGGCCGGCAGCACCTGGCCGTTCACGCTCACCTCGCCGACACCGATCAACGCCGCGCTCAGATGCGCCAGCGGCGCGAGATCGCCGGAGGCGCCCACCGAGCCCTGGCCGGGGATCACGGGATAGACCTCGTGCGCCAGCAGGCCCTGCAATGCTTCGATGACGCCCAGGCTGATGCCGGAATGCCCGCGCGCCAGCGAATTGATCTTGAGCGCCAGGATGAGCCGCACCACCGCATCCGGCAGCGCCGGACCGACGCCGGCGGCATGTGAGAGCACGAGATTGCGCTGCAGGAGATCGAGTTGCTCGGTTGGGATGCGCGTTTGGGCGAGCAATCCGAAGCCGGTGTTGATGCCATACGCGGCCTGGCCGCGCTCGACGATGGCGTCGACCAGCGCAGCCGCGGCCAAGACGCGCTCGCGATCGTGTGAGGAAATCGTGATCGCGGTCGGCTGCGTGTAAATCTGCCGCAGGGTAGACAGCGAAATCTGTCCGGCCCGGAGTTCCATCGCCAGCCTCACGGGCTCACGGCGCAGGGATCATCGGCAGTCGAAGACCGTTCTGGCGCGCACAGTCGATCGCGCTCTGGTAGCCGGCATCGGCGTGGCGCATGACGCCGGTGGCCGGATCATTCCAGAGCACGCGGGCAATACGCCGCGCCGCGGCCGGCGTGCCGTCGCAGACGATGACCACGCCGGCATGCTGCGAGAAGCCCATGCCGACGCCGCCGCCGTGATGAATGGACACCCAGGTCGCCCCGCTGGCGGTGTTCAGCAGCGCGTTGAGCAGCGGCCAATCCGAGACGGCATCCGAGCCATCGCGCATGGCCTCGGTTTCGCGATTCGGACTCGCGACCGACCCGGAATCCAGATGATCACGGCCGATCACGATCGGTGCGGCCAGTTCACCGCTGGCGACCATCTCATTGAAGGCCAAGCCCAGGCGGTGGCGCTGTCCGAGCCCGACCCAGCAGATGCGGGCCGGCAGCCCCTGAAACTGGATGCGGGCCTGGGCCATGTCGAGCCAGTGATGCAGCTGCGCATCATCCGGGATCAATTCCTTGACCTTGGCGTCGGTCTTGGCGATGTCGGACGGATCGCCGGACAGGGCGGCCCAGCGGAACGGGCCGATGCCGCGGCAGAACAGCGGCCGGATGTATTCGGGCACGAATCCTGGAATGTCGAAGGCGCGCGCGACGCCGTGGTCACGGGCGACCTGTCGAATGTTGTTGCCGTAGTCGAACACCGGCAGACCCATGTCCTTGAAGCGCAGCAGGCATTCGACATGGTGCGCCATCGAGCGACTGGCCGCCGCGGCGGTGCCGGTCGGATCCGAGACGCGCCGTTGATCCCACTGCTGCACGCTCCAGCCCTGCGGCAGATAGCCGTTGACCGGGTCGTGCGCGCTGGTCTGATCGGTCAGCGCATCGGGGGGAATGCCGCGCGCCAGCAGCGTGTCGAGCACATCGGTGATGTTCGCCAGCAGTGCCACCGACACAGGCCGCGCCGTGGCCTGCGCGCGCGCGATGATCTCGAGCGCCTGGTCCAGGGATTGCGCCTGCACGTCGACATAGCCGGTTTCCAGCCGCTTGCTGATGCTGCTCTGCCGGCACTCCACGGCCAGCATGCTGGCGCCGGCCATGGTCGCGGCGAGCGGCTGCGCGCCACCCATGCCGCCGAGCCCGGCCGTCAGTATCCATCGGTCGCCGAGCCGTGCCTCGAAATGGCGCCGGCCCATCTCGGCGAAAGTCTCGTAAGTGCCCTGAACGATGCCCTGGCTGCCGATGTAAATCCACGAGCCCGCCGTCATCTGCCCATACATGGCCAGACCGCGCTGATCGAGCTCATTGAAATGCTCCCACGTCGCCCAGTGCGGCACGAGGTTGGAGTTGGCGATCAGGACCCGCGGCGCATCCGCGTGCGTGGTGAATACGCCCACCGGCTTGCCCGACTGAATCAGCAGGGTTTCATGCTCCTGCAGACTCCTGAGGGTCTCGACGATGCGGTCGTAGCAGTCCCAATCGCGCGCGGCGCGGCCGATGCCGCCGTAGACCACCAGTTCGTTGGGATTCTCCGCCACCTCCGGATCGAGGTTGTTCATGAGCATGCGCAGCGGCGCTTCGGTGGTCCAGTGGCGCGCAGTGAGCTGGGAGCCGCGCGCGGCGCGGATCACTCGTGGCTGCAGGGGACTCAACATGGCGTGACCCTCAGGGGCGAACCCGGCCCGACATCTCGTAGCGCGAGCCCGGATAGTACAGCCGGGCGACCGAGGCGATCAGGCCGGCGGTCCAGGTGCGGCGGATCATGAGCAGGCAGGGCTCGCGCCGCTTCATGGTCAGCAGCTTGCGCGTGCGCTCATCGGGCATCTCGGCGCGCAGCAGATGTTCGGCTTCCTGCAGCGGTGCGACTTTCATCAGATAGTCGTAAGGGGTCATCTTCCCGAAATCGACCTTGAGGTAGTCCGGGCCGATCTTCGGCAGCACGTGCCGGTCCTCCAGCAGGATCGGCACATCGCTCTCATAGTGCACGATGGCGGAGAAGAACAGTTCCGTCTTCGGGGCGACGCTGAAGTCCTGCGCCAGCGTGCCCACGGCGCGCACCCGCTCGAGGGCGATGAGTTCGGCGCGATGCACATGCCCACGCTCGCGGATCTCGTCGGCGATGTTGTGGATCTCGAGCGGATGGGTGTGCGGCTGGCGGTTGGCCACGAAGCTGCCGACACCGGCGATGCGCACCAGCACGCCTTCGTCCTGCAGTTCGCGCAGCGCGCGGTTGGCGGTCATGCGCGAGACGCCAAACTCCTTGACGATGTCGTTCTCGGACGGCACACGCGCGGACGTGGCCCACTTGCCGGAATCGATATTGGTCAGAATATGATTCTTGACCTGAAGATACAGGGGCTGCATCGCGAGGTTCGGCTTCGGCATCAGTGGCTACTCGATGGATGAGATATCTTAGGCTGTATAGACATGTACAGTCAATACGTCCGGGACGGGCGCTGCCGCATCCAGGTGGCGAAGCGGGCGGCGACCTCTTCCTCGCGCCGATGCTGCCCATCCTTGACGACCCAGCGGCCGGCGACCATCACGTCGCGGACCGCCGCCTGGCCGCCGCTGAACACCAGGCGGTCGAGCAGGCCGTCTTCGTCGGCACCGGCCAGCGCCGGATGCGCAGCATCGAGCACCAGCCAGTCGGCGCGGCGACCGATCTGGATGGTACCGATATTCTGTCCCAGGGCCCGCGCGCCGCAGCGGGTCGCCTCGCGCCACAGCCGCGCGCCGACGTGCGGCTCTGCCCGAGTGGCCAGCACCGCCCGCCGCCGGCGTTTGAGACGCTGCTGGTATTCGAGCCAGCGCAGTTCCTCAGCCGGGCAGACCGTCGCCTGACTGTCCGAGCCGATGCACAGTCCCGCGCCCGCGGCCAGCAGTCGCGCGGCATCGAAGAAACCGTCGCCGAGATTGCCTTCGGTGCTCGGACATACGCACACGCTGGCCTCACTCGCCGCCACGCCGGCGATCTCGCTGGCGGTGGCGTGCGTGGCGTGCACCAGACACCACTGCGGACCGACCAGACCGGTATCGAGCAGCAGTTCGATCGGCCGCCGCCCGGTTTCACTCTGGCAGGCATGCACTTCGAGCAACTGTTCGGCGATGTGAATGTGGATCACGCC
>Ga0302324_100002748_pt1 | contig 40117 bp, 36 predicted proteins | sample Palsa_T0_1_FD_201949 | JGI IMG/M metagenome (GOLD analysis project Ga0302324, IMG submission 201949) | Peat permafrost microbial communities from Stordalen Mire near Abisko, Sweden - Palsa_T0_1 | ecosystem: Environmental > Terrestrial > Soil > Palsa > Peat permafrost | place: Sweden: Abisko...
GGAGACTTTCGAGCGCACTCCAGTCAACGCGCGGCGCAATCCGTTTCAGCGCCGGTTGCACCAGGCGAAGCACCAACCGAGCGAGGAGCGTCGCGAGTCCAAAGACCAGGGCCGTAAGCAAAGCAAGCGCGATCCAGCGCCACAGGGACGTATCGAGGAAGGTCCATGCGACCAGTGGTTCGGGCAGATAGCGCTCCACCGGCGAGTCGCTGGTCACCCTCGCAATCCGCGGGATGCGTTCGACGCTGTCGTCCGAGAAAAGCCAGACCGATATTCCGGAGCGAAGTTTCACGCGCTCGACGTCCAGATCGAGAGTCTGGCCGTCGATGGTAAACGAATCGACGCGTTCGCGGCCGGCCGGGGTCGCGCCGGAAGCGCCCTCAGAGTCGGGGCTGAGATCGGCGACGTCGAACTGAGCATCGCGGTCCAAAATCTCTCCCAACTGTTGAGCCAACCCCCGGCCCTCCTTCAACCGCGCGGTCCGAGGAAACTTGCGAAGGTCGAGGTATTTCGCGGCTCGCAAGTAATCGTGGGAATGATAGGCCTCTTGGAACGAGGAGACAGTGCTCTGCGGCGTATCGCGATTCAAAGGGTCGCTGGAAGCCGACTGCTGCGATGCGCCGCGCAAGATGCCGACAAAAACTATCGCCACTGCCGCCAGTCGCGGGTAGGGAAGAATCTTCCCGATCGGGATGGGCGCGCGGCGTTCGTCTATAGCCAAAGCTATGAGAGCGCGTTGGTTTGCGATAGGCACGCGTCGAAGTTTGCACTTTGGCTGCCAATTCCGAGAGCGGTTCTCACCGTTACAGACCGTCGGCATTGCGCTCACCGGGAAATTGCCGAAAACGTGGCGGTCAGGCCAACCTGGAATTTGACAAGACCCGCTCCCAAGTTGGACTATAGGCGACATGCGAAAAGCCACCTTTGCCCTGACCCTGTTCCTGGCGCTGTACCCCGCGGTCTCCCGCGCCGAGAAGAAAGTGATTGCGCCTCCCGAGTTTGCGCCCGCGCCCGGCGCAACCGCTAATTTCAGCCCGGCGATTTTGGTCGATGGAACCTTGTACATTTCCGGCCAGACTGGGGCCGACCTGAAGACGCGCGAGTTCCCCAGCGACTTTGAAACCGAAGTGAAGAACACGCTGGATCACATCGCCATCATTTTGAAAGCTGCGAACATGACGTTCGACGACGTGGTGTCGGTGCAGGTCTATATGACCGATGTCAGCCTATTCCAGCGCATGAATGCCGTTTATACTTCGGTGATCAAAGAGCCGAGGCCGGCGCGAACCACGGTGGGCGTCGCCAAGCTCGCGGGGCCGAACGCTAAGATTGAGATTACGATGACGGCGCGGAAGGCTCGCAAGTAGGCGGGACAACCGATGCGCATCCGCGGTCTGGTGTTGGCGGCGGCGCTTGCGCTGAGCCTTGCCTGGACTCGGAAAACCGGTCTTGCGCAGGACACGGCCGCCGATGCGATGCCTGCCGACGTTGACCGCGGCGCCGCCGGCCTGACGCACTGGTTGCACGCGATTCGGACGCGCGCCAGCCTGATGATGATCACCGCGCATCCGGACGACGAAGACGGCGGTGTGCTGGCTTTCGAGACGCGCGGCGCGGGCGCTCGCGCGGTTCTGCTCACTTTGAACCGCGGCGAAGGCGGCCAGAACGCGATGTCGTCCGATATGTACGACGCGCTCGGGCTGGTGCGCACCGAGGAGTTGCTCGCGGCCGACCGTTACTACGGCGTCGATCAATACTGGACGCGCGCGATCGATTACGGCTTCTCGAAGACGCGCGAGGAAGCGCTGGAAAAATGGGACCACGACCGCGTGCTCTCCGATGTGGTGCGCGTGATCCGTATGACGCGCCCGCTGGTGATCACGTCCGTCTTTGTCGGATCGGCCACGGACGGTCACGGCAATCATCAGGTGGCCGGACAGATGGCGCAAGAAGCCTTTCTTGCCGCGGGAGATCCGAAGCAATTTCCGGAGCAAATCAAAGAAGGCCTGCGGCCCTGGACGCCGCTCAAGGTCTACGAGCGCGTTCCGTTTTTCGCCGTCACTCCACAGGGAATGTACGACTACGCCATCGATAAGTACGTCCCGGTGCGGTTCTTCGATTACATTCGCAAGACTTGGTCCAGCGAGAAACCTTCCACGACGCTCGAAGTTCAGGAAGGCGACTTAGCGCCCGCGATCGGCTTAACCTATCTGCAAATTGGCCGCGAGGGACTGGGACTCCAGAAGAGTCAAAACAACGGCGTGGCGATTCCCCCGCCGGGGCCGATGGCGAGTCCCTATCATCGTTATGATTCCAACCTGCCGGCGGCGGAACATGAGGAGACGTTCTTCGACGGCGTGGATGTATCGTTGCGGGGCCTGGGTACGTTGGTTCCGAACCAGCCCGACTGGCTGAAGAGCGGCCTAACGGAGATGGCTCGCCTGGCCGATCAAGCCGCCGCGCAATACCAGCCGGATCGTCCGTCGGGGATTGCGCCGTCTTTGGCGGAGGGACTGGGCGTCACGCGATCCCTGATTGATCGGATACAAGCGGCTGGCCTGCCGGAACCCGGCAAATCGGACGTGCTGTTCGAATTGCGCGTCAAGGAAGATCAATTCGAGCAAGCGCTAGCTGACGCGCTGGGGGTTTCGTTGCAAGCCGCCGTGACGGTGGAGCGCGAGGGGCAGCGCCCCGGCCCGTACGCGCAAACGGGGCCGACCTTCGCGGTCGGGATTCCGGGCCAGTCGTTCGCCGTGATGGTAGACGTGCTGAACGAAAGTCCCGAGACGCTGAGCGTGGAGTCGGTGGCGCTGGCCGCGTCCGATGGGAAGGCGTGGAAGATCGCGAGCAAGGGGGATGTGGCTAAGAGCCTGGCCAGCCGCGCGCAAGCTCAGGCGCGTTTTCAGGTGACCATTCCCGCCGACGCGGCCTTCACTCGTCCCTATTTCACTCGATCGGATGAGACGCAGCCCTATTACGATTTGGCGGACGTCCGTTATCGAAATCTTTCGTTTGCGCCCTATCCGCTGGCGGCGAACGTTAGGTTGAGCTATCACGGCGTGGCGCTGCATCTCTCCGAGGTGGTGCAAACGATGCAGCGCGTCCAAACGCAGGGGATCGTGCCGCAGCCGCTCATCGTCGGGCCGGCAATCTCGGTGTCGGTAACTCCCGCCGCGGGCGCGGCGCCGGTGGGCGCAAAATCCTTCGAGTTTTCCTGTACCGTGCACAGCAACGTGAAGGGCGCTGCCAAAGGGGCTCTTCGTCTGAAACTGCCGGCGGGATGGCGATCCCAACCCGAACTCGGCGAGTTCGCGATGGAGCGCGATGGCGAAGATCAAACCATCACCTTCTCGGTGGCGCCCGGCGTCGTCGAGCCCGGCGAGCATAGCATCACGGCCGTGGCTGAATATCAGGGCAAGAATTACGAGGAAGGTTATCGGCTGGCGGGCTACTCCGGTTTGCGGCCCTACCCCTTCTACCGGCCGGCTGTGTATCGGGCCGTTGGAGTGGACGTCAAGATAGCGGATGGGTTGCGGATCGGTTACCTTCCCGGCACCGGAGACGACGTTCCGCAAGCGCTGGAGAATCTGGGTCGAGGCGCGCGGACGTTGGTGGCAAGCGATATCACGCAGGGAAATCTCTCCGGCTACGACGCGATCATTTTGGGCACGCGGGCGTATGCCGTGCGGACCGAACTGAAATCGGCCAACGCGCGGCTGCTGGATTACGTGAAGAACGGCGGCGTCCTGATTGTCCAATACAACTTGCAGGATTTCGATCAGAACTACGGGCCGTATCCGTTTAGTCTCGGCAACAATCCGCAGAAAGTAGTCGATGAGGGATCGAAGGTTCGGCTGTTGAAACCCGACGATCCGGTGTTTACCTGGCCGAATCGGATCACGGAGGCGGACTTCTCGGGCTGGGTGGAAGAGCGCGGACACGGCTTCATGCAGACCTGGGACGCGCGCTACGAACCGCTGGTGGAGACGAACGATCCCGATCAGGAGCCCCAGCGCGGCGGATTGCTGCTGGCGCGCTACGGCAAAGGCGCTTATATATACGATGCTTTCGCGCTATATCGGCAATTGCCGTCCGGCGTCGCGGGAGCGTATCGCATTCTCGCGAACCTGGTGAGCCTGGGAAAGAATCCAAACTGGCGCTAGTAGCCTGCGGCAGAAGTCTCTCTACGCACCCGAACAGAACAAGCTAAAGCATGTCCTACATTGTCCATCAAGCACTTACAAGGCTTGTGGGACATGCTTCAGTTTGTCCAAAACTTCTGCCACGGGCTGCTACGCGGCGCGGCCGATGGCTGACAGTTCCTTGACGATGCTCGACAGGAAAGCTTTGGCGTCGCCGAACAACATGATCGTGTTGGGCATGTAATATAAGTCGTTATCGATCCCCGCGAATCCAGGATTCATGCTGCGCTTGATCACCATGACGGTGCGGGCCTTGTAGGCCTGGATGATCGGCATGCCTGCAATCGGGCTTTTGGGATCGGTTTCGGCGCCTGGGTTGACGACGTCGTTGGCGCCGATGATCAGCGCCACGTCGGCATTGGGCATTTCCGGATTGATGTCGTCCATTTCGCGCAGCTTGTCATAGGGCACGTCGGCTTCCGCCAAGAGCACGTTCATGTGGCCCGGCATGCGGCCGGCCACGGGGTGGATGGCGAACTCGACGTTAACGCCGCGCTTGCCCAGCAGCTCGAACATTTCTTTCAATTTATGTTGGGCTTGCGCGACAGCCATGCCGTAGCCTGGGATCACGACCACGGTGCGGGCAGCGTCCAGGATCTGCGCCGCTTCTTCGGGGCTGGCGGAACGATAAGGCCGCGCCTCGGACGCGGCGGCGGTAGTCTGCAGTTGTCCGAAGGCGCCGAAAAGCACGTTGCTGAAGGATCGGTTCATGGCCCGGCACATGATGATCGCAAGGATAAGGCCGGAGGTGCCATCGAGCGCTCCTGCCACGATCAGAAGTTTGTTGTTGAGCACGAAACCCATCGCGCTGGCCGAAAGTCCGGCGTAGGAATTGAGCAGCGCGATGACTGTTGGCATGTCGGCCCCGCCGATCGGGATGATGAGCAGAACGCCGAACAACAACGCCAGCACAGTGAAGACCGGAAACAGCGCGGCATGCTCCGGCGAGACCACCAGGATGATGCCGGTCACGGCGGCAGCGGCGAAAATTCCAAGGTTGACGAAGTTCTGGCCTTTGTAAGTGATCGGTCGCTGGGGTAAAACCTCTTGAAGTTTTCCGAACGCCATCAGGCTGGCGGTGAAGGTGAGGAATCCGAGTAGCGTCTCGATGATGAGGGCCAGCATCTCCACTGTGGTCAGCGTTCCTAGATGGATTCCTTTGTAATACTCGGCGGTACCGATCAGCGCCGAGGCCAGCGCGCCGCACGCGTGCGAAAAAGCGGTCCGCTGAGGAACGGCGGTCATCGGCATGATGTACGCGATGGGAACTCCGATAGCCGAGCCGAGGAAGAACGCGACGAAAATCCACTGATAGCTGACGACCTCGAAGCGTAACAAAGTGCCGACCACCGCCAGCAACATGCCGATCTCACCGACGATGACGCCGCGGCGCGCCGTGGCCGGCGAATTCATCCACTTGATGGCCAGGATGAAGCCCATGGCCGCGAGCATGTACAGAATCGGAAGCAGGGTATCGTCGAGTTTCATTTCTTGGCCGGCTCCCGCTTCTTGAACATCTTGAGCATACGGTCCGTGATGAGATAGCCGCTCACGACGTTGAGAGTGGCCAGCAGAACCGCCAGGAAGCCGAGGATTCGAGAAAGCAAGGAAGCGTCTCTTTCGCCGGTAATCAGGATTGCGCCCACCACGGTGATGGCCGAGATCGCGTTCGTCAGCGACATCAACGGCGTGTGCAACAGAGGCGAGACGCCGCGGATCAACTGAAATCCCAAGAACGCGGCCAGCATGAAGACCCAAAGATCGAATTCGTAATTTCCCATGTCAACTTCCTTCTCCGGCGCGAACCGGGGCGAGACCCAAGCGCTCGGCAACTCGAGGCTGTACCACTTCTCCGCCAAAAGTTACCAGCGTCTCGCGGATAATTTCATCCTGGCGATCCACGGCCAGCTCGCCTTTCTTGATCAGCAACTTCAGGAACGCCGTGAGGTTGGCGCCAAACATCTGGCTGGCGTGAATGGGGACGCTCGAAGGCAAATTCAACGGGCCCAGGATGCTGATGCCGTGATGGACGACGGTCTCGCCGGGCTGCGTCAGTTCGCAATTGCCCCCGCGCTCGGCGGCCATATCGACGATCACCGACCCCGGTTGCAGCGCGTTCGCCATTTCCGCGGTGATGAGCACCGGCGCCTTCTGACCGGGAACCGCCGCGGTGGTGATCACAACGTCCTGTTCCCTGAGAACTTCGGTGAGCGCCTCCCGCTGGCGGCGGTAAAAATCCTCGCCCAAGGCTTTCGCGTATCCGCCCTTATCTTCCGAGGCGCCCGCTTCGATATTCAAGACGACGAATTTCGCTCCCAAGCTCTCGATTTGCTCTTTCACCGCGCTGCGCACATCGTAGGCGGAGACTACCGCGCCTAGCCGCCGCGCCGTAGCGATGGCTTGCAAACCGGCCACGCCCGCGCCCAGGATAAACACCTTGGCGGCCGTCATGGTGCCGGCGGCGGTCATCAGCATCGGAAAGATTTTGGGAAGCGCGACAGCGGCCAGCAGCACCGCGCGATATCCGCCGATATTCGCCATGGATGACAGCGCGTCCATGCTCTGCGCCCGCGTGATACGGGGCACCAGTTCCATCGCGAAGAAGGACACGCCCGCGCGAGCCAGATCCGCGACCTCTTTCGCAGCCGTCAACGGCTCGCCGAAACCGATGAGCATCTGACCGGAACGGAGCAGTGCCAGATCGTCGCGGCCGGCGTCCGGGTTCGCGCCCAGTGTGCGCACCTGGAGGACGATGTCAGACTCCGCGAAAACCTCCGAGCGGGTGGCCAGGCGAGCGCCGCGCGCCGCGTATTGATCGTCCGGAAACCCAGCCGGGACGCCGGCCGACTGCTCCACCACCACGCTTGCGCCCAACTTCGCCACCGCCTCGCATCCGCGCGGAATGAGCGCGACACGACGCTCGCCGGGGAATGTCTCCCGCGGCACTCCTATGGTCACGGCCAAGAGCTACCTCCGTAAATGGAAGGTCGCTGAGAAGCTTACTTCGGCATCACGATTTGGCCCAGGGCAGGTAAGTGCCATGGAATCGAGCCGGCGGCGAGATCCCAACAGCCCTGTAACAGATGATACTCTTCCGGGAGGCGTTTCGGGAGAGGCGGATGTTCGCTGACCGTTTGTTACGCTAGTTCGGTGGGGTTCGGCCCAGGACAGATTGTGCGAATAGCGCTGCGCATCGTTTTCGTGCTGGCGATCGTGGCGGCCGTCACCGTATTGTGCTATCGCATCGTGCCGGTTAACGCGACCACGGCCGGATTCGCGTACTTGATCGCAGTGCTTTTCGTGGCGGCCCGCTGGGGACTTACCGAATCGATCGCCTGCGCCGTGGCGGCGGTGCTGTGCTACAACTTCTACTTCTTGCCGCCGATCGGGACGTTCACCATCTCGGATCCGCAAAACTGGGTGGCGCTGTTCGTGTTTCTGTCGACCTCGATTACGGCCAGTCACCTCTCCACGCAAGCCAAGAAGCGGACCATCGAAGCCACCGAACGCCAACGAGAAATGGAGAAGTTGTACGCCTTGAGCCGGTCGATTTTGCTGATCGAACCGACGCAGCAGCAAGTGGCCAAGCAGTTGGCGATGCGTGTGGCGCAAGGATTGGGCGCCGCGGCCGTGGCGCTATACGACCGCGAGACGGGCGAAACATATCGTTCGGGGCCGGAGGATTTTCCCGATTCCGCGGCGGCATTGCAGCAAGCGGCCGTGCAGGGCACTTTTTTCCGGGAGGAACAAACCGGAACAGTGGTTACGTCCATCCGGCTGGGCGCGCAACCGATCGGCAGTCTTGGTTTGCGCGGCGTGGATCTCTCCGACTCCGCATTGCAGGCGCTGGCCAATTTGGTTGCCATCGGCCTGGAAAGAGCGCGCGCCCAGGAGGCCGCCAGCAGGGCCGAAGCGGCCAGGCAGAGCGACGAGCTGAAGTCCACGCTGCTGGACGCGCTGGCGCACGAATTCAAGACTCCGCTCACGGCCATTAAGGCGGCCAGCACAGCCTTGCTTTCGAGCAGCGGTCTGGGGCAGGAGCAGCAGCGCGAACTGATCACGATCGTGGACGAGGAAACCGACCGCCTCAGCATTTTGGTGACCGAAGCGATCCAATTGGCGCGCATTGAAGCGGGCCGCGTGCAACTCCGGCGCGAAAGCCATTCGGTGTGCGAACTGATCAATTCAGTTTTGGAGAAGATCCAGCCGGCCGCCGACGGGCGCAAGATCGAAATCCGGATTCCGCCGGATATCGCGCCCATCTGGGTGGATCGCGAGCTGATTGAAGTGGCCCTGCGGCAATTGATCGACAATGCGTTCAAATATTCGCCTCCGGATTCACCCGTTTCGGTTACGGCGGCGCCCTCCAACGGGCGCGTGGTGCTGAGCGTGGCCGATCACGGGCCGGGCATCCCGGAAGAGGAACAGACGCGCATCTTCGAGAAATTCTATCGCGCGGACGCATCCAGGCATCAGATTCCCGGCGCCGGCCTGGGCCTGGTGATCGCGCGCGAAATCGTCCACGCGCATGGCGGCGAAATTTGGGTGGAAAGCAAGTTGGGGGAGGGATCGGTATTCCACCTTTCCGTCCCCGCGGCGGTGGAAAAGGCATCCCCGTGAGCGCGGGCCGGATTCTGGTAGTAGACGACGAGCCGCAAATTCGGCGCGTGATGAGAATGTCGCTGACCGGCGAAGGGTACGAAGTGGAGGACGCTCGCTCGGGAGACGAGGCGCTGGAAAAACTTCGCGGCCGGCGCTACGACCTCATGATTCTCGACATGAACCTGCCGGGTACCGGGGGACTGGAAGTTTGTCGCCAGGCGCGGGAGTCATCGGACCTCGCGATTCTGATGCTTACCGTTCGAAACACCGAGCAGGATAAAGTACAGGCTCTGGATGCGGGCGCCGACGATTTCATCACCAAGCCGTTTGGCATGCCCGAACTGCTGGCCCGAATCCGCGCGGCGCTACGCCGCATGCCGCTCTCTCCCGAGGCGGGGCCGCAGCGCCTCAAGCTCGAAAGCGTCGAGGTGGATTTCCAGTCCCGCAAACTGATCGCTCATGGGAAGGAAGTCCGGCTGACCCCCAAGGAATTCGATCTGCTGCGATATCTGGTTGCGCATCCCAACAAGGCGCTTTCGCACCGCGAGCTGCTGCAATCGGTGTGGGGTCCGGACTATGGCGAACAGGTGGAGTATTTGCGCGTATTCATTAAACAATTGCGCCGCAAGCTGGAGCCGCAGCCGGATAAGCCACGCTATATTCTGACGGAGCCGTGGGTGGGCTATCGTTTTCATCTGCCGGAGTAGCCAGGGCGAAACACTCGAGCCCCCAGGACCGGCAGGCTCTTTGAAAGCCGCCCGCCAAAGTCGATAATAGTATGGAACCATGCCAGCGACCACCAGACGCCGCAGCCCCGAAGAGTTGCTGCAGCAGGCCCAGGCCGAGGAAGAGTACGAGCAGCGCGGGAAGCTTAAGGTGTTTCTGGGCTATGCTTCCGGCGTCGGAAAATCGTTCCGCATGCTGGATGAAGGCCGGCGGCGGCATGAGCGCGGCCAGGACGTCGTGGTGGGCGCAATCCAACCCACGCGGTCGCCCGAAGTCGAGGCCGTGCTCGGCAAGCTCGAAGTGATTCCGCTCCGGTTCGTCGACGACGTTGCCGTGATGGACGTGCCGGCCATTATGAAGCGGTGCCCGGCGGTTTGCCTGGTGGATGGGCTGGCCTACGACAATCCCCCCGGATCCGTCAACCACAGCCGCTGGCAGGACGTCGAGCAGCTTCTCAAGGAAGGCATCTCGGTGATCACGTCGGTCAACGTGCAATACATCGACGACCTGTGCGATCGGGTGGCCAAGATCACCGGCAAGAAAGTCAGTCAAACGGTGCCGCGCAGTTTCCTGAACTCGGCGGACGAGATCGTGGTGGTGGACGCGCCGCCCCAAATGGCCATCAATCGCACCAACGACGGCGCGCTCGAGACCGGACGCGCCGGGCCCGAGCAGAAGTTATCGGAGCTGCGGGAGATCGCGCTGCTACTGGCGGCGGATGTCGTGGATCGGCAGTTGCAGGCGTACCTGCAGCGCACCGGCGTGACCCAGACTTTTGGCGCACAGGAACGGATTCTGGTGTGCATTACTCCGCGCGCCAACGCGCAAACCATGATCGAGAGCGGGAGGCGCAACGCCGACCGTTTCCATGGCGATCTGACCGTAGCCTACGTGCGGCAACCGGAGATATCAGCCACCGATCAGGACGCGCTCGATCGCAACTTGGCCATTGCGCGCACCACCAACGCGCGTATCGAGATTCTGGACGGCGAAGATCCCATCGAAACTATCCTCCACTACGCGCGAGAACACGGGATAACGCAGATTTTCGTCGGCCATAGCACCCAGGAACGATGGTGGGAGCGATTCACGGGAACTCCGCTGGACCGGCTGATTGACGGCTCGGACGACATCGACGTTCGGGTGTTTCCGCACTGAGCATGCCGGGCGCAGAATCATGACAGACCGAGTGTCTCGCGGAAAACTGAAAATCTACCTGGGCTACGCCGCCGGCGTCGGTAAGACGTATCAGATGCTGGAAGAGGCGCGGGCCATGCTGCGGCAAGGCCTGGATGTCGCGGTCGGATACTTTGAGCCGCACGGCCGCAAGGACACCATCGCCCAATCGGAGGGCCTGGAGACGATCCCGCGTCGCATGGTGGAATACCGGGGCACGATTTTTCAGGAGATGGACACCGAGGCTGTGTTGCGGCGGCATCCACAGGTCGCTGTGGTCGACGAATTTCCGCACAGCAACGTCCCGGGATCCAAGCGAGCCAAGCGCTGGGAGGACGTCCAGGATTTATTGGACGCCGGCATCGACGTGCTGACCACCATGAATATTCAGCACCTGGAAAGCTTGAACGACCAGGTGTGGCAGATCACCGGAGTTCGTGTTCGGGAAACCATCCCGGATTGGGTGATGCAGCAGGCCGACCAAGTGGTAATGGTGGATTTGACGCCGCGGGCTCTGTTGAATCGCCTGGCGCGTGGAGTGGTGTATCCGCCGGACAAGGCCGAAAAGGCCATCCAGAACTTTTTCCAAGAGTCGACTCTGGTGGCGCTCCGCGAACTGGCGCTGCGGCAGACGGCTCACGAGGTCGAGATCCGGCAAGTGGACTATGATTCGCCCGGGTTTCAGGCGACTCCGACAGATGGCGAAGAAACCGACGCGCCTCCGTCGAGCGTGGACCGCATTCTCATTTTCGTTACCGCCGATCCGTCCAGCGCGATGCTGATCCGCCGCGGCAAGCGAGTGGCGGACTATCTGCATGCGGATTGTTTCGCGGTGGCTGTCCGGCCGGACTTGCAGGGACGCGAGAACGCGTCGCCGCAGCCGGAGGCCGTGGAACGTCACTTGAACTTCGCCCGCAATCTGCACATCGAAGCGCGCGTCCTGGAAGGAGACGATGCGGCCAAGACCCTGGCGGAATTTGCGCGGCTGAACGGGATCACGCACCTGTTCTTGGCTCGGCCGGCGCGAAATCAATGGCCGGCGCCGCTGGGAAGAAATCTATTGCGCCAGGTGGTCCGCCAGGCGCGGGATATGCAAGTAATCATCGTGGCGGATAAGAGCCGCCATCAGATTCAGTGACGAACATGCCCATCAACCACACAGTTTTCCTCTTCGACGTCGACAATACATTGCTCGATAACGACCACGTCACCGCGGATCTGAAGCGCCACTTGGAAAACCAAGTGGGCCAGGAGCGGGCGCAGCGCTATTGGCAACTATTCGAGACGATTCGCACCGAACTCGGTTACGCGGACTACCTGGGAGCGCTGCAACGCTATCGCATCGAATACCCGCACGATCCCAATCTGCTGGCGGTGTCGTATTTCCTGATCCGCTATCCTTTCGCCAATCGCCTGTTTCCAAACTCGGTGGACGGCGTACAGCATGTCGCGCAATGGGGGCCGGTTGTGATTCTGTCGGACGGCGACGTGGTCTTTCAGCCCCACAAAGTCTATCGTTCGGGGCTTTACGAACTTTTTCAAGGAAACGTCCTCATCTACGTTCACAAGGAACATGAGTTGGCTGACGTCGAACAGCGTTTTCCAGCCGAGCACTATGTGGTGGTGGACGACAAAATCCGGATTCTAGACGCCATCAAGCAACTTTGGCAGGCTCGCGTGACGACGGTATTTGTGCGGCAAGGCCACTATGCGCACGATGCCAAGGCCTTGGCGCAGTACCCGCCGGCGGATGTGAGTATCGATCGCATCGGGGATTTGTTGAATCACGATTTCGGCAATCAGTCCTCTACGACGAATGTGTAACGGCGTTCGGGCGGGATGAATTTCAACCGCGCGGCTACAACAGAAGTAACCGTGACGGCGCTGGCTGCATCCAAGTACAATAAGGGAGATATCGCTTTGGAAGTGTCTCCCGGTAACTTTGGCTCCAGACCTCTCATGATCCTGTCCAAACTCCTGCTCCCGATGCTTATGCTGGCCTCCGTGGCGTTACCGCAAGACAACGGCAGCCAAAGTAGTACCGCTCCTCAGCAACCCGGCCAACTGCCTACACAGGCCACCACGCCAATCAACCCGCTGGAGGTGGAACCCCCCGGTGGCAAGCGCGTACTGGGAGTTCTGCCCAACTATCGAACCGCCAGCTCGGATCTCGAAGGCACCACGCTGACGCCGAAGCAGAAACTGACCATCGCCGCCAAGGATTCCTTCGATTATCCGCTGTTTCTGCTCGCAGCCGCCTACGCCGGTCTCGACCAGCTGACCAACGATGATAAGTCCTACGGCCAAGGCGCTCAGGGCTACGGCAAGCGCCTGGGCGCCTGGTACGCGGACGAGGCGATCGGCAACATGTTGACCGAAGGCATTTTTCCAATAGCGTTTCATCAAGATCCGCGCTATTTCCGGCGCGGTCCGCAATGGGGTGGTTTCTGGAAGCGCACCGGCTATGCGCTGGCCCAAGTGGTGGTCACCCATAAGGACGGCGGTGGATACCAATTCAATTATTCAGAGTGGGTCGGGAACTCGGTGGGGACCGCGATCGGAAACATCTATCATGTGGACGGCCGTGACGCGGCCGCCAACTCCGGTCGATTACTCGAACAAGTGGGCACGGACGCCTTCTCACAGGTAATCAAGGAATTCTGGCCCGACGTCAAGCACCGGCTATTCCGTCACAACCAGGTGGACGCAGGTTCAACCGCAAATCCGGCGCATTGAACCCGCGCCTTCGACAGTTTAGGGCTCGGCGCATGACAGCGCGGCGGATCGCCCGTTATCCTGAAAAGGCATGCCAGGCAAGCTAGCACGGGCGTACGAGCGTTGGATACGGACCCGGGAGAATGAATTGTGCTTTCGCGCCACCAATCGCGTGGTGCGGCATTTCGATTGGGGAGTCGAATGGTCCGAAGGCTGGCCGTGTGCTCAACAGGTTCCCAAGAACGGGGATACTCCGGAAGACTACGTCGTAAAGCTGAATCGGCTGGCGCTGCGGGATAGCGACGAGTTTTTCGCCTACACGCCGCCTCGGGATTTCCGGTTGCAGGACGGCATGCTGCGCTTCACTTCACCGGTGGCGACGCCGTATCCTGAAAACAACATTGTGCACGCGCAGTGGTTTCCGGCGCCGGGCTCGAAGAAAGCCGTTGTGCTATTGCCGCATTGGAATGCGCCGGCGGACGGGCACAACGCGTTGTGCCGGGGTTTGCGGCGCTTGGGAATCTCCGCGCTGCGTCTCAGTTTGCCTTATCACGACTATCGAATGCCGCCCGAGCTCCAGCGCGCGGATTACGCGGTATCGGCCAACGTCTGCCGCACCATCGATGCGACGCGTCAGGCTGTCATCGACGTGCGCTGCTGCTTCGATTGGCTGGAGCAGGAAGGTTTCGAGCGGCTGGGAATCGTCGGGACCAGCCTGGGTTCGTCCTACGCGTGCCTGGCAAGCGCGCACGACGAACGGATTGCCCTCAACGTCTTCAATCATTGTTCCACCTACGTTGCCGACGTCGTGTGGACGGGTCTATCGACGCAGCACATCCGGCAAAGTTTGGAAGAGCATATCGATCGCGACCGCCTCAGGCAGGCATGGATCGCGATCAGTCCCATCAGCTACCTGGAAAAATTCGCGGCCAAGAAGAAAAAGTCGTTGTTCATCTACGCGGCGTACGACAGCACTTTCCTTCCCGAGTATTCACGCGAGATCGTAGGCCGGATCAAGGAATACGGCGTGGATCACAAGGTAGTGGTGCTGCCGTGCGGACACTACACGCTCGGCCAGACCCCGTTCCAATACCTGGACGGGTACCACATCTGTTCCTTCGTGAAAAGACATTTGTAGTTACCGGATGGGAATGGTGAGCGTGAACGTGGACCCTTCGCCCAAGCGGCTTTCCACCTTGACCGTTCCATTCATCTGTTCGATCACGTGCCGCACGATCGATAATCCCAGGCCGGTGCCGCCCATTTCGCGCGAGCGCGCTTTATCCACCCGGTAGAATCTCTCGAAGATTCTCGGCAAGTCTTCCGATGGGATTCCGATACCAGTGTCGCTGATCGTGATGCAAGCTTTGCCGTCAATGGCGCGGGTTTCCACGTCGACTCCTCCGTTCAGCCGGTTGAACTTGACCGCGTTGTCGAGCAAGTTCACCAAAACTTGTTCCAGCCGCAGTTCGTGTCCCAGGACATTTACGTCGTCGATCCGTTCGCACACTAACCGCACACCTCGCACATGGGCGGCCGGTTCCACGGTGCGTAGCGCCGATTCCAGCGCGGCGCGCACGGAGACGGGATGCGGTTGCGCGGCGGCCCCGTTGGACTCGAGTTCGGAAAGCGTCAGGAGATCGGAGGCGATATTGCTGAGCCGGGTGGCCTGCGCTTGGATGATTTCCACGAACCGCCGGTTGTGTTCCTGATCGTCGAGCGCGCCGTCCAGCAATGTTTCGGCATAGCCCCGGATCGCCGTCAACGGCGTTCTGAGTTCGTGAGAGACATTCGCTACAAAATCCTTGCGCACGCGCTCCAGGCGCTCGAGTTCCGTGATGTCGTGCAAAATGGCGAGCGCCCCGGGAGTCGACGATCCGGCCAGAGGCCCGGCTAGAACTTCGAACGTGTGATCCTCGGCGGCGGGTAACGTCAGACGCTGCTCCATTCGTTCGCCGGCGGCTAGGACCTTGGTGATAATGTCGAGCAGACCCGGATCACGGACCAGTTCGAGCAACGGCATGCCTTCCTGTACGGGGCTTCTGGCGCCCAGGGCGCGCGCGAACGAATTATTACAGAAGGTAACGCGCAGGTCTTTGTCCACTGCCAGCACACCTTCGATCATGCTGGCGAGAATCGCCTCCCGGCGCGCGCTCTCGAGCCTCAGACTCTCCACCAACCCTCGAATTCGCGGCGCCATGCGCTGCAAGGACCGCGCCAGCGCGCCGAGATCGTCTTCTCCGGCGGGCAGAGGTTGTCGGACTACCTGCGGGTCGAGCAAATGTTCGGCGTATGCGCGCAGTTCCGCGGTCTGGAACGAAAACGATCGGATGAAGGCGTACGCGAGTCCTCCGATGAGCGCCAGGATCAACGCCGAAGCGACCAGTAATCGATACCACAGGTCGGGATTGGAGGCGGAAACGTAGAGGTCGAGGGCGAGCAACGAACTCGCCAGCAGCAGGATGCCGCTCACGAAAAATCTACGAACGATGCGCGTTCGCATGGGCGTGCCTCATTGGCTCGATGGAACCTGAACTATAACACGACAAAGTTACGGTCTTGCGAACGTGGCCGCTACCAGGTCCATCAACTGCTGGGAGGTGAACGATGAGCCTTCCAGCAAAGCGGCCAAACGCCCGGCGCGGTCGATGACGGCGGTGGCGGCCGTATGCGTGATCGCATTGTCTTCCGGCCAGTAAACGACGCCAAAATGCCCGGCGACTTTTTGAACTTCGTCCGGAGGTCCAGTGAGAAACAGCCAGACTCGGGGATCGGCGTTCCAGCGATGCGCGTAATCGGCGAGCACGGCCGGAGTGTCGTATTCCGGATCGAGCGTAATCGACAGAAGCACGATCTTGCCGGGGAATCTTTTCTGAAGCCGCGCGAAGTTGGCCGAGAGCCGTGGGCAAACATCCGGAAGAGGGCAGCGCGTGTAGATGAAATCGAGAGCTACAACCTGGCCTCGGAAGCCGGCTAGTTTCACAGCGCGGCCGGCCTGGTCCGTCAGGGTGAAATCGGGCATGGTCTCACCGATCGCGATCTTGTCCACCGGCTTCGGCAATGGGATGTCGCCGAGGGAAGCCGACTGGACTCGGATATGTTCGACGCTACTGGCCCGGCGACCGACCTGGAGATCGAACTCGATGCGGGAACCTGGCGCAATCAGTTCCAAATCCCTAGGCGACGCGGCGTGAAACGGCATGGCCATGGCTTCCATATAGCCTGGGATGGCGCGGTGCGAAATCGTTACTTGACCCTTAGCACGATCGACGGCCAGGACGATTCCTTGGGCGTGGTAGCGTCTCGCGCAGGAGCTTAGCATCAACATTGCGAGAATGGGTAGGACCCATGCCACGCGGACCGTCACGACTGAATCATACCGCTATTCGTCGCAGTCTCTTGGCTTGGTACAAGCAGAACAAGCGTGACCTGCCTTGGCGTCGCGATCGGGATCCGTATCGCATCTGGGTTTCCGAAATCATGCTGCAACAGACGCGCGTGGTGGCGGTGATTCCGTATTACGAGCGGTTCCTGGCGCGATTCCCGGACATTCGCGCCTTGGCGACCGCGCCCGAACAGGAACTGCTCCGGGCGTGGGCCGGATTGGGCTACTACACGCGCGCCCGCAACCTGCGGAAAGCGGCTCAAGGGATCCTGGAGTCGGGCGCCTTTCCCCGCGACTTCTCCTCGATTAGAGAATTGGCCGGCGTGGGAGATTATACGGCGTCCGCCATTGCCAGCATCGCGTTCAATTTAAAGCACGCGGCTTTGGATGGAAACGCGGTCCGTGTGCTGGCGCGTGTGACGGGTGAGAGCGGAAATGTCGCTTCCAGCATCGTCCGCGAGCGGCTGCGGGCCGTTGCGGATGTTCTTATCGATCCGAAGCGGCCTGGTGAATTTAACCAGGCTCTCATGGAACTGGGCGCGACAGTGTGCGTCCCCAAAGAGCCTCGTTGCGCGATGTGCCCGCTGCCGGCGAGGTGCGCGGCTCGTCAAAGCGGGCGAGAGCGGGAGTTGCCGATCAAAATTCCCCGCCCGAAGCCGGTAGCGGCGGAGAAGAAACTGCTCGTGGTTCAGAAATCAGGGCGAATCCTGGCATGGCAAAGAGGGCCGGAGAGTCGACGCCTGGCGGGTTTCTGGGAATTGCCGGAGCCGCAGCAACTGACGGGAGTGAGAATCGGCGCTAGAATCGCCGCATTCCAGCACACCATCGTGAATACGAACTACGAAGTCCAGGTTTATCGCGCATCGGTCGGCCGCATTCCCAAGGGATTTCGCTGGCTGACCGCGAAGAAGCTGAGCGAAGTTCCCCTCAGCACCATGGCTAGGAAGGCGCTGGCCTGTCTCACTAAACCACCGGCGAGTCATCTACCATAGCATTGTGCGACCCGTAAATTTTCTAATTCCCGCCTTGGCCGCGGCCGGCATAGCGCTTGGCCAATCCGCCAACGAGACGCCGCTGTTCGCATTGCCCTACAGCCCCAGTCTCGACCTGTCCTCGATGGATCGCTCGGTCGATCCCTGCACGGATTTTTACCACTACACGTGCGGAGGCTGGATCAAGAAGAACCCGATTCCCTCCGATCAGGCTCGCTGGGATGTCTACGCAAAGCTAGCGGACGATAACCAGCGTTTTCTATGGGGCATCCTCGAAGAAGCGTCCAAGCCCTCCGCCAACCGAAATAAGGTGGAAGCCGAAATCGGCGACTACTTCCACGCTTGCATGGACGAGCCCGCGGTCGAGAAAGCGGGCATCGCGCCGCTGAAGCCCTTGCTGGATGAAATCGCGGCGCTGAAGTCGACGCGCGACCTTCCGGCTCTTTTGGGACAGCAGCAACTCCGGATTGTCGGCGATCACATGCTGTTCGGCTTCGGTTCCAGCCAGGACTATGCGGATTCCTCGCAGGTGATCGCGTTCGCCAATGCGGGTGGCTTGGGTCTTCCCGATCGGGACTACTACACCAAGACGGACACCAAATCGCAAGAGACGCGCCAGAAATATGTCGAACACGTTCAGAAGATGTTCGAACTGTTGGGCGAGCCGCCTGCCGACGCCAAATCGCACGCGCGCACTGTGATGTCCATCGAGACCGCGCTGGCCCAGGCCTCTTTGACGCGGGTGGAGAAGCGCGACCCTTACAAGTTATTCCACAAGTTATCGCGCGCCGAGTTGCAACAACTGACGCCGGGGTTTCAATGGGACGTCTATTTCAAGGCAGCCGACGTTCCCCATTCGGCGGTAGTTAACGTCACCGAGCCCGCGTTTTTCAAAGAGATGGAAAAACAACTGAAATCGCGGAGTCTGGCGGATTGGAAGACGTATCTGCGTTGGCACATCGTGCTCGCCAAGGCGCGCTACCTTTCAGCGCCTTTTGTGCAGGCGAATTTCGATTTCTTCAGCAAGTATCTGCAGGGCGTGCAAGAGATACCGCCGCGCTGGAAACGCTGCGTGCGGCGCGTGGACGGCGATTTGGGCGAAGCGCTGGGCCAGGTGTTCGTCGAAAAAACCTTCGCGCCCGACACCAAGCAGCGGGCGCTGGTCATGACCAAGGAAATCGAGCGGGCCATGGAAGGCGAGATTCGCCAACTTCCCTGGATGGGCGAAGCCACCAAGCAGCGCGCGCTCGAAAAACTGCACACGGTGGTGAATAAGATCGGATATCCCGACAAATGGCGCGATTACAGTTCCATCAAAATCGCGCGCGACGATTACTTCGGCAACGTAGAGCGCGCCACCGAGTTCGAATCCCGGCGCCAGCTCGCGAAAATCGGCAAGCCGGTGGATCGCACTGAATGGCAGATAACGCCCCCTACCGTGGACGCCTACTACGATCCTCAGATGAACGACATCAATTTTCCGGCGGGCGTGTTGCAGCCGCCGTTATTCGATCCGAAGGTGGATGATGCGCCGAACTACGGCAATACCGGCGCTACGATAGGGCACGAGCTGACGCACGGCTTCGACGATGAGGGCCGCCAGTTCGACGCCAAGGGCGACCTTAAGGACTGGTGGACCAAGAGCGACGCCGAGGAGTTCGAAAGCCGCGTGAAGTGCGTCTCCGATCAGTATTCGCAGTACACTGTCGTGGACGATGTCAAGATTAACGGCAAGCTAACGTTGGGGGAAGATGTCGCGGATCTCGGCGGGACTTACCTGGCCTACCTGGCGTGGAAGGACGCGACCAAATCGCAAAAGCTTCAGCCCGTCGACGGATTCACGCCCGACCAGCGCTTCTTCATCGGAATGGCGCAGTGGGCCTGCGGCGACGAGCGCCCGGAGAGCAAACGGATGAACACCATCACGAATCCGCATTCGCCGGACGAATACCGCATCAACGGCGTGGTCTCGGACCTGCCGCAATTCGGCCAGGCATTCGCGTGCCGCGTGGGGCAACCGATGGTGCGGCCGCAGGCGTGCAAAATCTGGTGAGCTGGGCTACACCACGCCGGCGTGACGTTTGAGAATCTGCTGCAGGTTTTGCGAGAAGGCGGAACGCGCCATCACGATGTTGGCGCCGGCGTCGTGCGCTTTCTGTTTCAGTTCGCCTTGCACGTGCGAGAGGTAACCGATCAGACTGATCTGTTTCAAATCGCCATTGCCCTTCAACTTCACAATCAAGTCCAGCGGATCGACGGAGCCGTTGTTCAAGTCAAGAATAATCAGCAGCGGTTTTTCGTGAGTCGCCTTATCCAGAACGTCGCGTTCGGATTTCAGGAACTCGACATCCAACCCGACGCGCTTGGCTGCGTCGCTGATTTTGACTGTGAACAGAAGATCGTCCACTACGGCCAGTATCTTCTTCTTCTCCCGCATAGGATCTACCGCTAAATGCTCCTGATTGTATCGTTAAGCTAACCGTCTCGCGGACCGCAAGTTGTGTGGAAGGTAAAATCTATTCTAGCATGTCAGGTGCACTCGACCGTCGCCGATTTCTGTGGCTCGGCGCGCTCGGCCTTGCCAAACGCCCAAGCGCCCGGAGCGCGCCTCTGCCGGAAACGGGTCCTCGCAACCGCCTCCTCTTCGGCGGCGACGTGATGCTGGCCCGCTATGTTGGACGATTGGCGCGCGAGAAGCGGGATCCAGGCTGGCCGCTGCGCCAGTTGGCCGCCTTATTTTCGTCGGCCGACCTGGCGTTCGTGAATCTCGAGTCGCCATTCTCGGATCGGGGTAAGACCGTGGAGAAAGGAATGGTGTTCAAGGCCGAGCCGGCGATGATTGAGGCGCTCGTGGCGGCCGGCATCGACGCCGTCTCCACCGCGAACAATCACACTCGCGATTTCGGAGGACACGGCATCGAGTTCACGCTGGAATGGCTGGCCCGGCATGGTATCGCGGCGGTGGGCACCGGCGCCACGCCCCAGATGGCGCACCAGGGCGTCGTGCTTGAGCGGCATGGCGTTCGATTCGGTTTTCTCGGCTATACTTACGACCAGTCCAACGGCAATCACGCCGACCGGGACGATCGCGTCGCGATGATGAACGTGGATGAGATGATTGAGGACGTGCGGAACATTCGCGGCCGGTCCGATGTCGCGATCGTCTCGATGCACGGCGGAGTGGAATACCAGCGCACACCCAACGCGGAACAGCGGCGGTTCGCGCGCGCCGCCGTCGACGCGGGCGCGAGCGTCGTGGTGGGGCACCATCCTCACGTCACGCAGCCGTTCGAAACTTACTCCAAGGGGCTCATTTTTTACTCGCTCGGTAATCTGGTGTTCGATCAGGACCAACGCAAGGACACGCAGCTCGGCTGGATCGCCGACGTCCAATTCGCCGGTGAACGCATAGTGGGTTATGGGGTGATTCCGGTGGACATCGTGCGGACGGCGCCGCGCGTGCGTTCGATGGATCGCGCGCTCAGCCGATGAACGCGCTGGTTCTTTCGGCGGGCGGAATGTACGGCGCTTATCAGGCGGGAGTCTGGAAAGCGCTGGCGGACGTCTTCCGGCCGGATCTCATCGTGGGCGCGTCCATCGGCGCGGTGAACGGGTGGGCGATCGCCGGCGGTTGCGAACCGGACGAGCTGATCCACCGCTGGTTGAATCTGGAGCAAGCCGCGCGCTACCGCTTGAAATTCCCCAAGAGCGTGACCAGGGGCATTCTGAACTCCGAGCCCTTACAGCGGGCGATTCAGGAGATCCACCAATCATTTCAACCCAGAATTGATTTCGCGATGATTTTGACGGACCTGATGAAGCTGCGGCCTCGCGTGATCCTGGCCCGCGAGGTAAGCTGGCAACATCTGGTGGCCGGAGCCGCGATCGTAGGTCTCTTCGATCAGGTCCGGATTGACGGCCGGCTGTATTCCGACGGCGGCCTTTTGTCGGCCGTGCCGGTTTGGGCTGCGTCCAGCTTGGGGGCCACCAAGGCGCTGGTGATCGACGTTCTGCCTGAGCCGCCCGGCATGGTCGCCAAAACCTTCGTGCGCGCCATGCGATGGCTCTCGCCGTTCGAAGCCGCGAGCTCGGAGCATCTCCAGGTATTGCGTGTGGCCCCGCCCGAGCTGCTCGGCAAGCCGCTCGAGGCGATTCGATGGCGTCGCCGCAACGTTGAAAATTGGGTGCGCGCCGGAGAACGCGCCGGCGAAGCCATAAAACATTCCATTGCGACTTGTTTTGAGCGAGAATAGACTGTGACATGCCGCTTTACCAGATTCATCGCTTGAAGGAAACTCCGAGGCAGCACTTCCGGCTGGCGCCGCATACCTCGGGAATCACGATCGTCAAACCCAAGGATTACGATCACGGGCCGCGTCAGGAAGCGGCCAGTCCGTACGCGCTCTGGCTGGCTCTGCGCGGCGGCGAAGACGCGCTCCTGGTTGGGGATCTGTTGGAACTAGAATCCGGCGAACTCTCCGTCTTCAAGTACATCGGCTTCGAAGAGGCGCGCTGGCACGCGCCGGAGCCGGCCGCGAACGCCGATCCGCCGGCCGTGGAGGTAACATAGGAAACAAGTATGTATAAAGATCCCCCTCCCAGGGATCGGATCAATTCCTTCGCCCTAGTCACTTATATTCCGGAACCTCTGGCGGGTTTTCTGGATCGGTTGCGGCAGGAACTGGTGCCGAACTGTTTCTTGCGGGCCCATGTGACGATCCTCCCGCCCCGGCCGTTGTTTTCCACTTCCGAAGCCGCCTGGGGTCTGATTAGCGCGCTCGCGCCGAGGTTCGCCCCGTTCGAAGTTGAACTGTCCGACGTCGACGTATTTCCGATTTCGGATGTGATCTACGTGAACGTTCAACAAGGTAGCGAGGAGTTGAAGAGCATGCACGATGCGTTCAGTATCGATGGTCTCCGGCTCCAGGAACCGTTCCCGTACCAGCCGCACGTTACGCTGGCCCAGGAGTTACAGACCGACGAGTTGGACGAACTGATCAGCGTCGCGCGCGCCCGCTGGAACGAGTTTCCCCACGCGAAAAGCTTCCGCGTCGAAAAAGTGGTGTTCGTTCAGAATACCCGGCGCAATGATTGGATCGACTTGGGCGAAAGCATGCTCGGGCATTCGGACTCCAAGCTGGTCGGCGAACTCACCGATGTCTTGGCGGGCTAAGTAAGCCGCTTAGCGCCGTTGTTCGACGGCCACCGCCGCCAGTTCCTCTTGCCGGACTTGACTACCGTCGATGATCAATTTCGCGATGCGCTCGCGATGAAACGTGGCGTCGCCGAACATCAGCTCCGAAGCTTTGGCGCGCCGGTAGTACAAGTGCGCATCATTTTCCCAAGTGAAGCCCATGCCGCCGTGGACCTGGATAGCGCGATTTCCGACTTCGCGATAGGCGTCGGAGGCATAGGCCTTGGCCACCGAGACCGCGGCCGCCGCTTCCCGAATTCCCTCCTGGATCGCATACGCCGCGAAGTACGCCGCCGAGCGCGAGCTCTCGGTATAAACCAACATGTCGGCGCATTGGTGCTGCACGGCCTGAAACTGGCCGATCGGCCGTCCGAACTGCTTGCGAGTCTTGGCGTACTCCACGGTAATATCGAGCAGCCTTTGCATGCCGCCCGTCATTTCCGCCACCAGACCCACGGTGGCGATGTTGCGCCCCCGGCCCAAGGCGTTTTGCGCCGCATCGCCGCGCGCCAGCAGGTTCTCCCGGGGAACCGTCACGCCGTCGAAAGTCACTTGATAAAGCTTGCGCGTGCTATCGATCGAGGGCAAGTCCGTCACGCGCAAACCGGCGGCTTTAGCGGTTACAAGAAACAGCGCCAGCGCGCCATCCAGCCGTCCCACGCAAATGAGAAAATCCGCGATCGCCGCGTCCGTAACGAAGAGCTTTTGTCCGTCGAGAATGTAGTCGCCGCCGGAAGCCCGGGCCTTCAAGTGGACGCCCTCGGGCGACCAGGAAGCCGAGTCCTCCAGAAACGCGACCGTGGCCTTGGCTTCGCCGCGGCAGATCGGGCCGAGATATTTATGCTTCTGATTGTCGTTCCCGGCGCTCTCCAGCAGCGCTCCCGCCATCAGCACGGTGCTGAAGTAGGGGCCCGGCAGCAGCGCGCGGCCCATTTCTTCGAGCGTAACCGCCATCTCCACCATGCCCATTCCGAAGCCGCCGTAATCTTCGGGAAAGATAATACCGGTCCAACCCTGGTCCGCCATCTTCCGCCACAGTTCCGGATCGAAGGCCGTCTCGGTGTCCATCAGCTTCCGTACCTGCGCCGGCGGGCATTCGGCGGCGAGGAATTTGCGAACCGTGTTCTTCAACGTCTGCTGCGTTTCCGTCAATCCAAATTGCATAAATTTTATTCCTTGGCTAGGAACGTCTTGGTTAGTAGCTCTTGGGCAGGCCCAGAACAAAATGTCCGACGATGTTGCGCTGGATTTCGGACGTGCCGGCTTCTATGGTGTTGCCGCGGGCGCGCAAGAACGAATAGGCCCACTGACCGTCGTCGACCGCTTGCTCCGAGCCTCGGGTCAACTGGGCGTAGGGTCCCAGCAGTTCCGCGGCGATTTGCTGGAAGCGCTGGTTCAGCTCCGTCCAGAATATCTTCTGTATGGAACCCTCCGGCCCGGGCACGCCTTTTTCGTTGATGCGCGTGATGGCGCGCATCTGATTGAGGCGCATGATCTCGATTTCGACGTAACTTTGCGCCAGCTTTTGCCGCATCACCGGATCTTCGGAAGCGGGGCGCCCGTTGCGCATGACCGTATGCGAGAGCTGCGCCAGGCGGTCGAACTGCCGCTTCAACGTGATCTGCACGCCAGCGCCGAGCGTAGCGCGCTCGTGCATGAGCGTTCCGAGCGCGACCTTCCACCCATCTCCCACCTTGCCGAGCACGTTCGCGGCGGGAACCCGCACGTCGTGGAAGAACAGCTCGCAGAATTCGCTTTCGCCCGTCATCTGGCGAAGCGGCCGAACTTCCACGCCCGGGCTTTTCATGTCGACGAGAATGTAGGTGAGCCCCTGATGTTGCGTCGAACCCCCATCGGAACGGGTGAGCAGCGCGCACCAATCGGCGGCCCATCCGTAGCTGGTCCAGACCTTCTGCCCGTTGATGACGTAGTGGTCGCCATCGAGACGCGCTTCGGTGCGCACGTTCGCCAGGTCGGAGCCGGCGTTCGGTTCCGAGAATCCCTGGCACCAGATCTCGTCGGCGCTAAGAATATTCGGCAAGAAGCGCTTCTTTTGCGCGTCGGTCCCGAACGCGATGATGGTGGGACCGATGAGCATCAGCCCAAGCACATTGGCAAGCGGCGGCGCGGCGGCGCGCGCCATCTCCTCGGTGAAGATGACTTGCTCTATCAACGTGGCGCCTCGGCCGCCGTATTCGGTCGGCCATGCGATACCGGCCCATCCAGCCTGGTAGACGCGCTTCTGCCACGCGCGCAGGAATTCGAAGCGCGCGAGCATTTCGTCTTCGGTGCGATGCCGTTCCCAATCGGCGGGTACGTTCGCCTCCAGCCAGGCGCGGAATTCGTCGCGGAATTTCAACTCGGGCGCGGTAAAACTGAGATCCATGATGCCAACAGCATATCAGTTGGGAGCTCAGAGCGCGTTTCAGTACCGATCATGATGACGAACCCATGCCATCGTAAAGGCCAAGCCGTCTTCGTCGCGGCCCTTCGGCGCGAGATCAAGGAAATTGTACGCGCCGACTAAAATGTCGAGCCCGCGAGCGTAGCTCGAATATGTGTGGAAGACGTCGCCGGTCGCGTCCTTCGTAAATACGCTGAGGCCGGGCGCTTCCTCCCCGCCGAACTTTTCCCTGCCGTAGTTGTAGTACACCTCACCTTGGGCCAGTTCGTCCTTGGTAAACGAAACGTGATAATCGTAGTTAAAGTCGCTTCCAAACGACGATACCCACTTGAAGCTCCAGCCCATGCGCTTCTTGAAAGCTTCGATCTCCGTCAGGGGCGCGCGCGAAACCACCGCCAGGGCGACGTCGCGATTCGCCGGGTGGATGGCGAGTCCATCGAAGTGATCGGACAGGAACGAGCAACTCTTGCAGCCCTCCTTCCATCCGGGGCCGAGCATGAAATGGTACACGATCAACTGGCTGCGCCCATCGAAGAGTGTTGAGAGGGTCTCCCGGGCGTTCGGCCCGTCGAAGACATAGGGCTTCTCGACTTTTTCCCAGGGCAACTCGCGGCGTTGCCGGCTCAGTTCATCGCGCAACCGGGTGAATTCCTTCTCCTTGATCAAGTATTCCTTCCGAGCCGCGAGCCATTCGGCTGGGGATGCTACTTTATTTGTGGCCATCGCGAGTCTCCTGGGACTTGCCTCGCGAGGCTTGATTTTCCGCGCGTTTGCGGATATTTGCGAGCAGCGCCGCCCATCCCATGTCTACGCCTTCCCGGTGGTCCTCTTGAATGAAGCCAAGCGCGGTGTGCCGGAAGGTGATCAACGTTCCGCCGTCCTCCGCGGTCAGGCGATATTGTAAGTTCGAGACCAGCGGATATGACGCAAAGAGCGGGCCTGAGATTTCGAACAGTGTCGGGCGCTTGATGGCTTGCACGTGTCCCCAGAAATGGCCGTTGTTATCGCCCAAATCGCGATACCATCTTCCGCCCGGCCAAGGCTCGATCTTCATCGGCATCGGCCTGCCTTCTTCCGATTCGTTGTGCGGCCCCATTTGTTCGAGCACCGCGGCGAACGTGGCTTCGATCGAGGCGTTCACGTGAACCTCCCGGACGATGCTCAGCGTCAGATTCTCAATCGTTTGTTCTGTCATTCTTTCGATTTCTCCTTGAAGTGATTTCGGCTCGCTCCTTGATGCGGCTCAATTGGCAGCCCCAGTAGCGCTCGAATTTGCCTGCCCATTCGTGGATGGGCCGGATAGCCTCGGCATTGGTTCGATAGAGCTTGTGGCGTCCGTCGCGGCGCACGTGAACCAGCCCCACGTCTTTGAGGACGCGGAGATGCTTGGACACCGACGGTTGCTCCAAACCCAGGCTTGCCACGATCTCCCCCACCGGGCGTTCTTTGAGCGCCAGGTAGTTCAGAATGTTCCGCCGCTGGGGTTCGGCGATCGCGTTGAAGGCATCCGAGGTAGTGGCTGCGCGCGCCATACTCCGTATTATATTCCGATATAAGAATATGTCAAACCTTGCTCTCGGCGGCCTGATAAAACTGTAAGCATGGTCTGGCTGGATGGGTCCCAACTGACGTTCGACGAAGTGCGGCGCGTGTCCAGCGAGAATGAAGCGGTGGGAATCGCTTCGGCCGCGGTGGAGGCCATGCAACGGTCGCGCGCGGTAGTGGAAACGATGGCCGCGGGCGACGACCCTGTGTATGCCGTGAACACCGGCGTCGGATTGCTGGCGGACGTTCGCGTCCCACCGGATCAGCTCGAGCAACTGCAGCGCAATGTTGTCCGATCGCACGCCTGCGGCGTCGGGCCGCGGCTCGATCGCGAAGAAGTCCGGGCCATGATGCTCATTCGGGCGAACGTGCTGGCCAAGGGATTTTCCGGCATCCGTCCTATCGTGGGCGAGCGGTTGTGCGATTTGCTCAACCGGGGCGTGACGCCGGTAGTGCCGTCGCAAGGGAGCGTAGGAGCCAGCGGGGATCTCGCTCCGCTGGCGCATATCGCGCTCGTGCTTATCGGCGAAGGCGAAGCGGACTTCGAAGATCGGCGTCAGGCGGGCGGGGAAGCGTTGCGCCGCGCGGAGATCGAACCTATTGTGCTTGCGTCGAAGGAAGGCATCTCGCTGGTGAACGGCACGCAGGCCATGCTCGCCGTGGGCGGCCTACAGTTGCTCCAAGCCGAAGCGCTCGGCGAAGCGGCGGATCTAATCTGCGCCGTGACCGTGGACGGGTTGCGCGGCACTCCCCGCGCCTTCGATCCGCGCATCCACCAAACGCGCCCGTTTCCGGGACAGATTCGCAGTGCGCAAAATCTCATGCACTATCTGGAAGCGAGCGAGATCCGGCAATCGCACATCGCGTGCCGGCGGGTCCAGGATGCTTATTCGTTGCGATGCGCGCCGCAAGTGCATGGAGCGGTGCGCGACGCGTTGGACACGGCCCGCCGGGCGATGGAAATCGAGTTGAACTCGGTAACCGATAATCCGCTGGTGATCGACGGCGAGATTTTCTCCGGCGGCAACTTCCACGGAGAGCCGCTGGCGCTTCAACTCGACGCGCTGGCCGTCGCGCTCACAGTCCTGGCGGGAATTTCCGAGCGCCGCATCGATCGCTTGGTGAACCCGGCTCTGAACGAGGAGCTGCCTCCGTTTCTCGCTAATCACGCGGGACTGGAATCCGGCTTCATGATGCTGCAAGTAACCGCCGCCGCGCTGGTGGGCGAGAACCGGGTGCTGTCGTCTCCGGCCTCCGCCGGATCGATCACCACCAGCGGCAATAAGGAGGATTTCGTCAGCATGGGCATGGCAGCGGCGATGAAGCTGAAGCAAGTAGTCCGCAACACGCGCTATGTTCTGGCCATCGAGCTGCTCGCGGCCGCGCGCGCGCTCGATTGCCTTAGCCCGCTCAAATCGAGCGCGATCATCGAGCGAGTAAGAACGGCGCTCCGGAATGTGAGCGCTCCCTGGACGGGTGACCGCTCGCTCGCGGCGGACATTGAAAAGGTCGCGGATTGGATCTCCTCGCGCGCGTTCGGCGAAGTTTAGTCGGCGATGTATACGCGAAACTTAGTGACCGTTCGATAGCCCATCTGTTCGTAAAGCGAAAAACCGGAGGGAGTGGCTTGCAGCACGGTATGCTCGATGCCGTGCGTCGCGCGGGCTTCTTCGACCACCTTTCGCATGATGGCTTCGGCGAACCCGAGCCTGCGATATTGGGGAAGGGTGGCCACCGAATAGAGGCCGATCACGGCGCCGGTCACGCTGGATGCGGCGGTGGTGACGGCCTGGCCGTTCGAATAGCCTACATAGCCGCGAAAATCCCCCAGCCAAGCTCGCTCCATGCCGTAAACGGCGGCGCTGACGGAATGGGGAATCTCAAAAGTGATGGACATGATGTCCGCGAACGCGGCCCGGGTTCGCTCGTCGGCGACGGGCCGAACTTCGATTGGGGGCAGAGGGCGATGTGGCGGCGCGAGGTTGGCGGCATACATCCCAGGCGCTTCGGTCAATGGCCGCAATCCGAACCGGCCGAAGATGGAGGGCGCTTCCTGACGCAGAGGCCTGCTCAGGAAGTCGTCACACAACCAATAGGTCCATCGGAGATTTCTGGAGTCGAATTGGGTGGCCGAGGCGCGGATCAACCGCGTTAACTCAGCCTTGTCGCCTTCCACAGGCCGCGCTTGCACAGCTGCATTGAAAGCGGCGTAGTTTAACCCGCAGAAGATCAACGAAGCGCCGGCGATGTCCAGAATCTCGCCGTCCGCGCGCGCCCGCCCGAAGAATTGCAGAGCCTGGAGGAGGTTGTCCGCGACGGCGCGAATCTCGTGCTCGGGCATCTGGCGATTAGAGCAGAATGCGGTCGTGAACGTCAACGCGCCCGAATGGCGCTGTCGGCGCGTGCCAAGCTAGAGCAGCTTGTGAATTGCAGCTTCCAGCATCGCCATATCGGTCTCGCCGATGAACGAGCGCGCCTTGCGGCCCGATTTGTCGTAAAGGAACAGCGCGGGCAGAGCGCCGCTCCATTGCGGATCGATGGCGTTGATGAAGTGATCGTCGCTCGCGGCCTGCCTCAAATACGCCGGCCCTTGCACGCCGGATTTCTGGATGAACTTCTCGGCCGCGGCTTTCTGTTCGGGCTCGTCCGCCGAGATGGTGATTACTTCCACGCCTTGGGAGCGCAGCTTCGCCTCGAGCTTGACCAGTTGCGGAAGCTCGGCGCGGCAGGGTGCGCACCAAGTGGCCCAGAAATCGTACACCACGACTTTACCTTTGTGGGAGCCGACAAGTTTTTGGAAGCCCGCCTCGTCCACGGGAATGAGCGGGTCGGCGGCGAAGAGCGGCAGGCAGAAGAGGAAGGCGACGGCACGTTTCATGGTCACGAAACCTTGCGAACGCGCTTGATGGTGCAGCCGAAAGCCTTCGTCTCAGCCGCCGGAATGGGCTTTCCAGCCAGCACCGCATCCAGAGCCATGCGTAACCGCTGGGCGTGGACGCGCGCAACGTTCATGTCGTCATCGATGGAGCCGTGATAGCGCAGGATGCCGGCGCCGTCGATCACGTAACTTTCCGGCGTCACTTGCGCATCGAAGCGGTCCGCGACCACGTTATCCGGATCCTTATATACAGGGAACGAGAATCCAACGCGCTTGGCGTGCTCGCGGACCTCGCTCGCCGGCTCCGAACGATTGGCGTTCACGAAAATGAACTTCACATTTTTCGGCGTGTAATCCTTGTAAAGGTCGATCATGCGCTGGTTGTAGGAATTCGACACCGGGCATTGGGTGGCGATGAAGGTGACGACGGTAACGGGTCCTTTCAGCGATGAGAACGACACGGCCTTCCCGTCCAGGTCGCGGATCTGAAAATCAGGGACCTCGGAGCCGGCCTTGAATCCCTGTGCGCTGAGGATTGCCGCTGACAGCGCCAATGAGATTGCCAGAGTCTTCATGAGCCTCCTTGTTCTTCTGTTTCTTCAATTTTAGATCATCACCGCGGTCGAATTTTGGCGCGCGCTGAAGTTTTGACGCGCGTCACGAGCCTCGGCGGAGCGTCGACGTCGCTGTTTCAACAACACATGCATGGTCGCCGGATTGCATATCCGGCAGTGTGAACATTAACAGCATCTCGCAACTCTTCCCGGCCGTCCTACAGCCGACTAGCACCACCAGTAGTACGGCCAGCACGAACGCCAACACCGCGTCGTCGGTTCAGCAGCCCGACTCGTCGACCTTGTCGCCGGCCGCGTCTTTTCTGAACGAGCTCCAGCAGTTGGAGCAGCAGAATCCGACTGAATTCCAGCAAGTGCTTTCGCAAATCACCAGCAAGCTTCAACAAGCTGCAACGGGGGCCACCAATAGCGGGAATACCACTGAAGCCACGGCATTGAACAATCTGGCGACTTCCTTCCAGAATGCCGAAAACGGCGGAGCATTGCCGACGGCGCAGCAGCTACAGCAAGCAGGCATGACAGGGACCGGGCATCACCACCACCATCATCAAGGAGGCGGCGGACAATCCAGCTTGATGAATCTGTTCCAGCCGTCCTCCAGCAACGATTCACAAAGCCTGGCTTCGAGCATTTTCAGCTCGACCTCTTCCAGCTAGCAGTCGCCTCTGAGCCCAGGCGGGCGAAGAGGCCGAAGCATATAATCATCCATATGCGGAAACTGACAATTGGCTTCGTTTTGCTGGCCTGCCCCGCTTCGTTTCAAGGGCGGGTGATTAAGATCGTCGTGGAACAACGGGAGTCTCCCGCTTTCAAAGGCCAGGTCTTCGGAAAAGCCGGCCAGTACGAACTCCTTAGCGGCCACTTCACGGGCGAGCTTAATCCCAACGACCCGCACAACAAAATCATCAACGACATCCAACTCGCCGTCCGCAACGCCCACGGCATGGTCGAATACACCGGCACCTTCGCCATCGCCAAACCCATCGACATGTCGAAGGCTAGCTCCTTGCTGATCTACAGCGTCGCCAATCGCGGCAACGGCGGTCCGGTGCCCGACGCCGATGGCCGCGTGAGCGTAGTCAGCGGCTGGCAGGGCGACGTGCTTCCCCGGCCAAATGCGCAAACCATCGTCGTCCCCATCGCGAAAAACACCGACGGCTCGCCGGTCACCGGACCGGTAACCGCGCGCTTCATCAACGCTCCGAAAGGCGCCAACACTCTGCCGCTGGCATACGCGGTGAGCGCCATCGTCTACCAACTGCCGGCCACCCTTGACACAGCGAAAGCCAACCTAACCAAGCGAGCCGGCGAAGACGGCCAGAGAATGCCCATCTCCAGCGCTGACTGGGCCTTCGCCGATTGCTCCGCCACTCCCTTCCCAGGCACGCCCGATCCAGCTAAGATCTGCGCCAAGGGCGGTTTCGATCCGGCCATGCTTTATGAGCTCGTCTACACCGCTAAGGATCCGCTCGTGCTCGGCATCGGCTATGCGGCCACGCGCGATTTCAACTCCTTCCTGCGCTACGAAGAGAAGGACGCTGAAGGAAACGCCAATCCGGTGGCCAAACAAATTAAGTACGCCATCAGCGAAGGCAACTCGCAGTCCGGCAACTTCATCCGCAGCTACATCCATCTCGGCTTCAACCAGGATGAGAGTAACCGTATTGTCTGGGAGGGCTCGAACCCACACATCGCGGTACGCCAACTCGCGATGAATTTCCGGTTCGCGGTCGCAGGCGGCGCGGCCAATCTCTTCGAACCCGGCAGCGACGCCGTCCTCTGGTGGAGCGACTATCCCGACGCCGCGCGTCATCGTAGCACCGCGGGAATGCTCGACCGTTGCACTGCCTCGAACACCTGCCCGAAGATCATCGAAACCTTCGGCGGCCTCGAATTCTGGGATCTCCGCGCGTCTCCCGATTTGGTGGGTACCGACGCGAAGGAGGACATTCCTCTGCCCCCCAATGTGCGCCGCTACTACTTCCCTGCGACGACGCACGGGGGTGGGCGCGGCGGTTTCAGCGTCCTGCCTCCATCCGCGCCCAACGGCTGCGTGCTCCCGGCCAATCCGAATCCCGAAACCGAAACCTTGCGCGCGCTCCGGGCCGCCCTCGTGGATTGGGTGATCAAAGGTGTCGAACCGCCCGCAAGCCGATATCCGAAGCTGCATCCGAAGAGCGCCGACGATGGCCAACTTGTAGCCGCCACGAAAGCAGCCATCGGATTCCCGTCGATCCCCGGCTCTCCCTCGCCCGATGGCCTGGTCAATTCCCTGTTCGATTACGATTGGGGCTCCGAGTTCAACTACAACGATCTCTCCGGGGTCATAACCAAAGCCCCACCCTCTATCCGTCAAGTGCTCCCGACGCTGGTCCCGAAGGCCGACGCCGATGGCAACGATCTCGGTGGCGTGCCATCCGTCCTGCGGCAGGTTCCGCTCGGGACATACCTCGGCTGGAACGTCACGGCAGCGGGCTTCAATCAGGGAAAAATCTGCGGGCTCAATGGCGGCTACATTCCTTTCGCCAAGACCAAAGCTGAACGCCTGGCCTCCCACGATCCGCGCCCATCGCTCGAAGAACGCTATGGCACGCATGACGGGTACGTCGCGCGCGTGAAAGCCGCCGCGGCCAAAGCCGTAGAGGACCGGTTCCTGTTCCAGGAAGACGCCGACAAACTCGCGGCGCAAGCCGCTGCCAGCGATGTGCTGTTAGTAAAGTAGTTGACCACAGCCGAACAGTCTCTGCTTGGCACCGTCCGCGCCACACCAGATGATGGCACATACATCGGCTTGCAACTTTCCCTGACGCGCGGTAATACAGGGCTTGGCCCCAGTCCGTCAGTAAGCTCTACTTTCTGGCTTTCAGCTTGATTTCCGCCGTGTCGCCCTTTATTTCAACCGTCGTACCAAAGGGCTTTGACGCTTCGGCCAAGCGCTGGAGAATATAACCCGCTCTCGCACCCGTCACTGGCGAGGGCAAGCCGCGCGTGTCGAGGAACTGGTTGTTGGCGTACTCGTTGTGAATATCGGGCTGGCCCTCGCCCACGTTGTTCAAGGCGATCGGCTGGAAGGAAATCGATCGCGGGTCCTTCCCCTGAAATTGAACGTACGCAACCACGCTCTCCCAATTCATCGGCTCGTCGATGTAGGTCAGCGTCGGCGGCACGTTGTAAATGAAGTTGCCCAGATCGTAGAAGATGGGCCGGCCGTGATAAATCTCTACGCCGTGCAGCAGCGGCGCGCCATGCATCACGATGATGTCCGCGCCCGCATCCACCTCCGCATGCGCCCACTTCTTGAGCCAATCATTCGGAGCGAGCCGCTCCTGCATCCCTTCCGTGAAAATCGTCCTGAACGAGTGATTCCCGAACACGTGGTTATGTTGGTACACGATCACGAGATCCGCGTGCCGGCGGGCGTCGCGAATGCTTTCAAGGATGCGCTCGGAATCCGCCTGATTCGGTGTGTTCCCGGGCGCGCCGGGCAGATCCACCGTCGCCTCATTTTCCTTGTCGCCGGCTTCGACGCGAATCTCGTTCACGCCCGGCCGGTCCGCGGTGGCGCTTCCTCCCGGCGTAATCAGGCCCGACGCGCTTGCTATCAGGGCAATTGTGCCCTTCGGGGTGTGCAGATAACCCGGCGCGACAGCTTCGGCAAGGTTGTTTCCAGTTCCGGCATGAACGATTTTCCGGCTGTCCGCTTCCCGGATCGTATTCTGAATGCCCGTCACTTTCAGATCGAACGCGTGGTTCCCGGACAGGGCCAACGAGTTAAAACCGAAAGTTGTCAGCGCATCGAGCGCTTCAGGAGGAGTGAGAAAGCCCCTGCCTTCGTGGACCATCTCGCCTTTTTCGGCGACTGCGGCTTCAAGGTTGGTGAACACCACATCGCCCCTCAGCAGTCCCTGGATCACCGGTACCGCCGCCGGTGCGGTGGCGCGGATATCCGATCGGATCATCGACTGCCCCGTCAAGGTGATCGTTATTGGAGCCGACGGGCGCTCGGCCGAACCCATCGTGCAGAGGTTTGCGACGAGAACCGCGAGGCCCGCTGATTTCGCCGAGAGCCGGCCAGTTTTCAACATTGTTGGCATATCGCTCTTCATCAATATACTCGGATTCGGTGAGTATCTTGACCAACCACTTCGCAGTTCCCATAGAATATAGTTTCTTCCACCATGCGCCCCATCCTCTGCCTTGTCTGGCTCGCCGCCTTCCTCCCGGCGCAAACCCCGCCACAACCAGGCGTACCGGAGCATCCATTCATTCCGCTGAGCGGAGCATATGCCGTCGGTGTTCATGAGTTCTTGTGGATCGATCAAAAACGCGACGAGCCGTTTACCCAGGACCCCAGCGACCGCCGCCACGTCCTCGCCCGCATCTGGTACCCCGCCGAAAAGTCTCCCGGAGTCAGTCCGGCTCCCTACCTCTACGACCCGAAGGAGTTCGGTGAGCAGCCTTTATATAAATTGGTCAGCGGCGTCAAGACCAACTCCGTTACCGACGCGCCGATGGTCAAGCACCCCGGACGCTTCCCAGTGCTGCTGTATCAGCCCGGCGGCGGCATGGCTCGCTTCACGGCGACCTTCGTAACTGAGCAGCTCGCCAGTCAAGGATACGTCGTCATCAGTTGCGACCACGCCGGTTTCGGTCCGGTGGCCCTGTTCCCCGACGGCTTTCAGTTCAAACCCGACACGCTCCTGGCTCCCAAGCCCACGGGGAAATTCGAGGACGATGCCCGGCAGAGCTTAGAATGGCTGCGCAACGACGTCTTTCCCACCTGGACCGCCGACGCCACCTTCGCTCTCGATCAGATCGAGGCGCTCAATCGCACACCCGGCCAGAGATTTTACAAGCGCTTCGACCTTTCCCGCATCGGGATGCTCGGTTGGTCCTTCGGCGGCGCCACGTCTATCCAAATGAGTAGGGACGATCGCCGCGTCAAGGCTGCGATCGATCAGGACGGTCAACTCTTCGGTGACGTGGTCGCGAAGGGAACGTCGAAGCCGATAATGCTGATGCACCACGGCCTCGCGGACAAGACAGAAAATCCGGCCGACCAGCCCGCGTTAACAAAACTGATGCGCCAGGTAGAGGAACAGGATCGCTTGCTGCTGGACCATTCCACCGGCGATCGCTATGAAGTAACTCTCGCCAACACGCAGCATGGCCATTTCTCCGACTTGCTACTCGCCAACCCCCCACCCGGCCAGCTTGACCCGCGCCGCGCGCACGAGATCATACTCGCCTATACTCTGGCCTTCTTCGACAAATACCTGAAGGGCCGCGACGACAGCCTGCTCGCCGCGCCCTCTTCGCCGTATCCGGAGGTGAATTTCCGGCGCCTTGCCGCTTCGAAACAGCCGCCGCGCTAGCACGCGCTCTATCTCGTCTGGAAGCGTGGCGGGCCCGGAACGCCTGATCCACCGGGCGCTACGGTGTTTCCACCCTCCAGCGATCGCTGCCGTTGATTTTCAGCAAGAGGGCCTTGCCGTTGGCGACCTGAAGGAACTGCGCGACGTCGGGACTAAACGACTCGCTGCCGAGGCGAAAGTTGGCTTGACCGAGGGGTTCCAGCGGGCTGGTTCCATCGGCCCAGAGTTTGCCCTTTCTGAGCACGATGCGCGTGGAGCGGAACCAGGGGCTGTCGGACCGATAGTGGCCGACGAAGGCTTCGTAGGGCGGAGTTGCGGGAAACGCTTTGGGCCCGGTATAGCTCTCGTTCACATACCAATCCGGGCCGTGCGAGAGTTCCACCACTTTTCCATTGCTGCGGCCAAAGACCAGAGGGAAGCGCTGCCAGGAATATTCAACGGCCAGGAAACTATCCGCACCCAGCCGTTCCAGCGGAATCCTTCTGTTTCCGACAGCGATGTTCAACGTGGAACCGTCCGCTAAAACCTGCAGCTTGGTCCCGGAGGGGCTTTCGAAGACTCCCGCGAAATCAGAGGCGTTCTTCACTTCCCGAGGGTCGTTCAAATCGGGTGGCGCAGGTCCAGGCTTGCCTTGTTTCTCGGCGTTCATCAACTGCACGGCAAACTGCGTCACAGGAACCGGCCGATAGCCCAGCATGGCGTTGATGGACGCAAATGCCGCCACTCCGCCGTCTAAATCCACCGTCAGCGAAGACATGAAAGAGGCCATTCCTCCCGTGTGCCGCAGGATGGTGTGGCCATCCAGGTGATCCACGCCAATGCCGTAGCCGTATTTCGACGTCGGCCCCAGTTCCGCGGCATCAATGTATGGCTTGGTGAACCTGGCAAAGCTTTCCTGTGAGACCACGCCTTCGCCGCCTCTCATCAGCATTTGCATATACAAAGCCATGTCGCCCGGCGTCGACGTCACGCTTCCGGCGGCGTTATCGAAGACCAGGTAGCCGGTGGGCGCAATCTCGCCTAACCGCGGATTCAAGCGGTCGTCGAACTTGGGCAGATAGCTGCGAGCCATGCGGCGCTGTGTCTCACCACCGATGACTGCTGAAGACGCCTGCATGCCGAGCGGTTCAAAGATGCGCCGGCGGACGGACTCAGCCCACGGCCGCTGATCAACACTGGAGATCAAATGACCCAGGATGCAATAGCCGAGATTGCAGTAGTGAAAATGTTCGCCCGGACGATATGCCTGGACGTATCGCGCGCCCGGATCACTCATCAGAACACCCAGCGCGTTGGGCAACCCGGAAGTATGGGTGAGCAAATGGTGAGGCGTAATGGCGCCCTGCTTGGCCACGAGCGGCAGCCAGGGAAGGTAATCCAAAATGGGGCGCTCCAGGTCGAGCTTTCCTTCTTCACGCAACTGGAGACAGGTCAAGGCAACAAAAGATTTGGTAATGGACCCCACTTGGAACAGATGATCGGGCGTCACAGCTTCCTGCGACTCGAGGTCTGAAAACCCGAACGTGGCGATGCGAGGCATCCCCTCACGCCGGGACAGCGCCAGCGTCATGCCGGGTGCGTTCATCGCTTTCATATACCGCGCGATGAAGGTATCCAGTCCACTGGCATCGGGCGCCGCTGAGAGGGACTGCCGCGCGATGAAGGTTGCAGCTCCCAGCGCCAGGAAGGTGCGTCGCTGAATTTTAGGGCAGGCCATGGTAGCGGAAGGATAACATGGCCGAACCGCGGAGAAAATGGATAAGTCCTGGATGACCGCCGTCGGGCAGCCTGTGAGAATCGAGGGTCGCTAACTTTCTACGAAGATCTGGGCAGCTTCTTCACGAGATGAGGAAATCTCTTGGGCGCCCGTACGTTTTAATAGATCCTTCGCGTGAGTGATCTGCTCTGCTGTGTCACAGTGAACGGAAAGCCGAACTCCGCCGGTCGCGGCTCCGGCGGCCGTTCCTGCTGGCGCTTCCGTATTCTTGTCGTGCGCAAACGAGATAGCGTCGTTGGAGAATCCAGCCGCCAGAAGGTCGGGAACGATCCGTTCCGCTTGCTTTGAGTTTTGGTAAATACCAAACACTACTGTCTTTTTTTCCGCCATGATCTTGTCTCCTTATGAAGGGTTACCCACAACAGCATGGCATTTTGTCTGCGTTCTGTCTGTTCAAAAGAGATCACAGTAGCCGCCTCTGCCCGCGGCTATCAGGTCTATGATCCGCCTTGCAGAAATTGATGCAGCGGCGCGGACAGATGGTAATATCGAAGCTCAGTCTCGGAAGGGCTAAGGCGATGAAACAGGGAATAATATTGCTGTTGACAGTGGCGGCTGTTTCCGCAAACGCGTGGGCACAGGAAACGGGTTATCCGATTACGATCGTCCCACCGGGAAAAGGGCCATACCAGTTTCCTCAGGGGTACCAAACGCCCTGGGACAAGATCGAAATGCTGGTTACGGAAAAGCTGGCGCCGAATCTTTATTCTCTGCACGGTTCGGTGGGTCTTGACCCGACCCATCCCGATGGCGCCGGAGGCAGGGTCGCGGTGCTCTTCGGCTCCGACGGCGTGCTGATGGTGGATACCGAGGACCCACAACTGGCCGCAAAGACACTCGACACAATCCGGACATTCACCAATGCTTCCATTAAGATCGTGGTCAATTCCCATATTCACCCCGACCATACCGGCGGTAATGCATTCTTCGCGAAACAGGGGGCGGTGATCTTCTCGCAGGAGAATCTGCGCGATGAAATGGTAAGCCCGCCGGGCCAGGGCAACGCCCGCGCCCCCGATCCCGCCGGCGTTCCAACGGCTACGTATCGGTACGGCTCACCAGGCGCGCCTGCCGTGACAATCCACATGAACGGAGAAACGGTGGATTTTATACCGATGATGCCGTCCCACACTGCCGGCGACACTATCGTGCGCTTTAATAAGGCGAACGTGATCTATATCGAGGATTTCTATCGCAACTTCGGCTATCCGTTTGCCGACCAGGCGAACGGTGGTTCGATCCAAGGCATGATTGAGGCCGTTGACCTCATTCAAAAGCTAGCGGGCAACGATACGACGCTGGTCCCGGGCCACGGAACACTGATCAGGAAGAAAGATCTGCTGGGCTATCGTGCCATGCTCGTCGACATCCTGGGAAAGGTGCAGAAGCTACGCGACGAGGGCAAGTCGCTGGACGAGGTTCTGGCCGCGAACCTGACTGCGCCCTATGACGCGACCACGCTGGGCGACACGAAGCAGAGCAAGGACCGATTCATCACCGAGGTGTACGACGAAGTGAAGGACTTCCCGCCTGTGGTAAACGGCGAGCGGAAAATGCCGAGCCGCACGGGGCCTGGGAGATAGGGCCCTGGCTCGAAATCCGACCGGAATGCTACAACTCTGATCTCAATCACGCTGCCCCGGGCAACTTGATTTCTTCGCTCGGTGCTACGAAATGATGACCGGGGGCGGTCAAACGACCTGGGATCGTCAGGCCAGTCGCTCCACTCCACGCAGGGAAGGCCGCGCGCAGGGGCTGCACGAATGGCTCTTTGATTGCGCCACAACAGCGCAAGCTCATTCACCATTTCAAGGATCCAAATGACCCAATCCCAGGCGACCAGAAGCATCATCGACACGCACCGCCACATTTTCGGTCCGAAGCTGCGTCAGAAATTCGTTGAGAATATAGGCTTTGACGACTCGAAGCCGTTGCCGCAGGCCAACGCCGGCGAAATGTTTTTCTATCGCGAGTCGGTTGACGTTGATTATTCGATGGAGATTCAGCGGCAGAGTGGGGTGACGTCCTGCGTGAACAGCTATGGCGGCGAGGTCGAAACGTTCGCCCAGCACATCATTAAAGCCAGCACCGTTGACACGCTCAAGTTCCTGCACGATGAGTCCTTCGAGCTTCGGGACAGGTTCCCCGATGAGGTGGCTTGCATGGCCAACGCTCACGCGCTGGAAGAGAATACGCGTGCCGTCATTGATCCGCTGATTTCCAAAAAAGAAGCTTGCTGCATCAGCATTTCGACCAGCTACGGAGCCGGCCCGGATCAGATCTTTCTCGACTCGCCCAAAGCCGAATGGCTATGGGAATACGCGCAGGACAAGGATGTTCTCGTTCATATTCATCCGCCCCTGGTATCGATAGGCGCGGCTTCCATGCAGCAGTACAGGCTTATCGAGGCCGTAGGCCGGCCATTCGATACGGCGCTGTCGGCAGCTCGCATGATCTATAGCGGCGTCTTCGATAAATACCCAAAGCTGAAGGTTCTTTTCGTTCACATGGGCGGAGCCCTCGCCCCCGTGGTTTGCCGACTCGATTGGAACTGGGAGTTGAACTACAAGG
>Ga0302324_100002749_pt1 | contig 40117 bp, 32 predicted proteins | sample Palsa_T0_1_FD_201949 | JGI IMG/M metagenome (GOLD analysis project Ga0302324, IMG submission 201949) | Peat permafrost microbial communities from Stordalen Mire near Abisko, Sweden - Palsa_T0_1 | ecosystem: Environmental > Terrestrial > Soil > Palsa > Peat permafrost | place: Sweden: Abisko...
GGCTGCGAGGGTGGTCCGCAGGATGCCGAGAAATTTGCGCTGGGCTGCGCGCGCTACATCGAAGACAAATTGTTTAAGACCATCCTCGCACCGGAAGAAGTGGCGGCGATTTTTGTCGAGCCGATCCAGGGCGAAGGTGGATACGTCGTCGCTCCCACAATCTTCATGCAGGAACTGCGCCACATTTGCGACAAGCACGGCATCCTGCTGGTGCTGGACGAAGTGCAGAGTGGTATGGGTCGCACCGGCAAATGGTTTGCGGTCGAACACACCGGCGTCCATCCGGATATCGTTTGCATGGCCAAGGGCATTGCTTCCGGGATGCCGCTCGGTGTCACCATGAGCAAGGCCGAGATCATGGACTGGGTTCCGGGTTCGCACGCCTCGACTTTCGGCGGAAACCCGGTCTGCATTGCAGCGGCGCTGGCCACGCTGGATGTAATCGAGAAAGAAGGGTTGATGAGAAATTCGCAGGAAGTCGGCGGCCACATGTTGAAACGCATGGCCGACTGGCCGAAGAAGCACAGGATTGTCGGCGACGTCCGGGGACGCGGCCTGATGATCGGAGTTGAGATCGTAAAGGATCAGAAAACGCGCGAGTACGGCGCCAGCGAACGCGATCGCATCGTGGAGCAGGCGTTCGAGCGTGGAGTTCTGTTCCTCGGCTGCGGTCCGAGCACGGTTCGTATTGCGCCGCCGCTCATCGTTACCAAAGACGAAGCGGACGTGGCCCTGGATGCTCTGGAAGAGTCGATCGCGATCGTTGAGGCTGAGAAGAACGCGTAACTTTGTCTTTTGTGCAAGCGAAAAGCAGGTCCTTCGCTTAGCTCAGGATGACAAATCCAGGAGCTGGGGCGGTAAACCGAAAACAGGGACGGATCTATGGCCGACACCATATTGCGCGAGCTCGTTTACGGCAAAGGTGCCCACGTGGATCCGGTCGCTTGCGTCGAAGATATTTCCGCGGAACTCGCAGCGCGGACCGTGGCGGGTTATCCGCACTCCATCTGGCAGATCGTGGAGCACATGAGCTACTGGATGGTTTACGACTTCGGCAAGATTGTGGGCGAGAGTCGACCATACCCGGAAAAGGCGATTGAAAGCTGGCCGGAACATCCGAATCCGGCGACGGATGAGCAGTGGCCGGCCACGATCCGTCGTTTCACGAATTTGCTGGCTCGGCTTGCCGAGTTCGCGGAATCTGATGAGAGGGCGCTCGAGAAAAAAGTTCAGCACCTGGGTCCTGGGCAGTCTCCGCGCGAGTCGACCGTGCATACCATGCTGTGGCAAATTGCAGCGCATAACAGTTATCATGCCGGCCAGATTGCCATGCTTCGCCGCCAGTTGGGCGCTTGGCCTCCCTCGCGAGGCGGCGATACCTGGTAAGCGGTAACGCTCGTCCGCAAGAGGGCGAGCGGTGAATCATACCGGCCGCGCGGTGATGAGGATCACATCATGCGTGGCGGGCTCCACGTTAGGGTGAACTGGGGTTGCCCCATGTTCGCCGGACGCCTGACGCAAGTCACACTACGCGCACTGGACTGGCTGGCGGCGAGAACGCTTTCTCCCGAAGACGTGCCCGCGCACCTGCGCACCGGGCGACGCGGTGAAGAAGACGCCTATTTTTTTCTGCGCCGGCGAGGCTACACCATCATCGCGCGCAATTACCGCTCTCCGCATCATCGCGGCGAACTCGATCTCGTCGGCTGGGATCGGGACGTCCTTTGTTTTATCGAAGTCAAAACCCGAACGAAGCGTGACCTCAAGCCCGCGGAGGCCGCGGTCGACCGCGAGAAGCAAACGGATTTATCGCGGGTCGCCGGCGACTTCCTCCGCCAGATGCCCCTTTCGTGCCAGTGGCGGTTTGACGTACTTGCCGTATATTATGAGCGCAACTACAGCCACCCTTCGTTCAAGTTGTTTCAAAATGCGTTTTCCGTGTCGTACAATCGTGGATCGCGAATTCCAGCTGAAAGGATTTAGTACGTGCCTGAACTCAGAAAAGACCCCATCGTAGGCCGGTGGGTGATTATTTCCACGGATCGTGCGAAGCGGCCTACTGACTTTCTGCGCGAGCCGGTAAAGATTAAGGGCGGATTCTGTCCCTTCTGCTATGGCAATGAAAGCAGAACCCCGTCGGAGATCCTGGCCTATCGTCCAAGCGCCAACGGCAATGCCGTTCAGAAAGACAGCCCGGGTTGGACGGTTCGCGTCGTTCCCAACAAGTTTCCGGCACTTGGCATTGAAGGCAATTTAAACAAACAGGCCGAGGGCATGTTTGACAAGATGAATGGCATCGGCGCTCACGAAGTCGTCATTGAGACTCCGGAACACAACGCGAGCCTGGCCACGCTTCCGCCGAAAAGAATCGAAGACGTTCTATGGGCTTTTCGCGATCGCATTCTTGATCTTAAAAAAGATCGCCGCTTCAAGTACGTTCTGCTCTTCAAGAATCACGGAGAAGCGGCCGGCGCCTCGCTCGAGCACTCTCACTCACAGCTGATCGCATTGCCGATTTTGCCCATTTACGTGTCAGAGGAGTTGCAGGGATCCAAGCAGTATTACATCTACAAAGAGCGCTGCGTTTTCTGCGACATTATCCGGCAGGAAACCGACAACGGCATCCGAGTCGTGGCTGAGAACGAAGATTTTCTGACTCTTGCCCCGTATGCCCCGCGCTTCCCCTTTGAAACCTGGATTCTTCCCAAGCGCCACGAATCCGCGTTCGAAAATTCGTCGTCGCACATGTTCGAAAATCTCGCGAAAGCGCTCAAGCTGTTGCTGATGAAAGCGGACCGCGTCCTCGACAATCCGCCGTACAACCTGGTGGTACACACATCGCCGGTTCAGGATCCGACCAACGAGTATTATCACTGGCACATTGAATTCATGCCGAAGCTGACCAAGACGGCGGGATTCGAATGGGGAACGGGTTTCTACATCAATCCCACGCCGCCCGAGGAGGCGGCGAAGTTTCTGCGCGAGGCGAGCGTGGAAGATGCGGCTGCGAATGCGGTAGCCGTGCGCTGACGCTATCCCTGGGTGCGGTCGAGAACTTCCGCATGCCACGCCATCTGGATCGCTTCCAGCTTTGACTCGTTCGATTTCGTGGGATCGTCCTTGAAGTCGGGGAGCGCCGTTACATATTTGTGCAGGTCAGTGAAACGAACCGCGAGCGGATCGAGTTCCGGATGAGCTTCGGACAGTAGAATCCCGATGTCGTCAGTGTCGCTCCAGGTAAGTTCTTTTGGCATGAATGGTCTCCAAGGGCCGGGTTTCGAAGTTTCAGAGTTGCCAAGTTTCAAAGATTGATTATCGCAGCATTGTTGCTGATGTCCTTGAAACCCTGCAACTCTGAAACTTTGAAATCCGGCTCTTAATGCTCTTCCGAAACGTAATTGCGGTTCCAGGCCGGGATCTCCACCACCACCTTGCCCGGCTTCTTGATCACGGTCTGGCACCCGAGGCGCGAGTTTAGCTGAAGATCGGCCGCCATGTCGAGCTTGTCGGCTTCATCATCTTCCATCTCCGAGATCAGGTCGGCGCCTTCCTTGACCCAGACGTGACAGGTTGTGCAGGCGCAGTTTCCACCGCAGGCATGATCGAGATGAATGCCAAAGTTCAAGGCCACATCGAGCAAGGACTCTTGCTTGCCATGGTCTTTGTATGGCAGCTTGCCGTGTTCGAAGGTTACCGTCCTGCCTTCAGGAAGAAACGTGACCTCGACCGTGTTTTCGTTATTTTCGGCGGGGATAGCATCCACTGTGGTTGTTCCCGCGTTGTGCCGCTTTTCTTCAGACATAGAACCCCTGGCAAACTTATTTATTCAATTTGTTTTTCGAATCTTCATTCGAACTCGGCCTTCGCGACGCGATGACCCGTCTGTGTCTGCTCCGCCAGGTTCGTGTCATCCATGGCTTTGCCTTTGAGCGCGGTCGAGACAGCCGTATCCATCATCAATTCCGCCAAATGCGTCGTGGCCTCATTCAGTGTGTCAATGGCTCCGCGGATCGCGTGATAGTCGTCGCCATCCTTTACCGCGAGAAGAGCTCTCTCCAGCATCTCGATGTTGCGTCGTTCGTCGTTCGCGAGCGCGTGCCAGGCCTGATTGTTTTTCCCTTTCGCGAGCGCGGTCAGGATCGTGTCCGCTTCGCGTCGCGCTTCAATAACCTGGCGCTGCCGGAAATCTTCTTCGGCGTAGTCGTAGGATTCGAGCAGCATGTTCTCGACCTGTTCGTCGGTGAGGCCGTAAGCGGGCTGGACATCGATTTCCGCCTCTTGGCCGCTGCGCTGCTCGCGCGCCGAGACACGCAAGATGCCGTTCGCGTCGATCAGAAACTTTACTTCAATGCGCGGCATGCCAGCGACCATGGGTGGAACACCCTTCAGATCGAACCGAGCCAGCGACCGGCAATCCCGCGCCAGTTCCCGCTCCCCCTGCAGCACGTGAATGGCGACATTGGTCTGGCCGTCCACCTGGGTGGTGTAGTACTGCGTCGCCGAAGCCGGTACCGTTGAGTTGCGCAGGATGATTTTATCGGTCACGCCGCCCGCCACTTCGATTCCCAGAGAAAGCGGGGTCACATCGAGCAGCAGCATGTCTTGCGTGATTTCGGAGCCCCCGCCGAGAATGTTCGCCTGCACGGCCGCGCCCAGCGCCACTACTTCGTCGGGATTTAAATCGGTGTGCGGTTCGCGTTTGAAGAGTTCTTGCACGAGGCGGCGCACTTTCGGAATGCGCGTGGAGCCTCCGACCAGCACGACCTCATCAATTTGTTCAGGCTTCAGGCCTGCGTCTTTGAGCGCCTGCTTGCAGGGACCAACGGTGCGGTCGATGATTGGCTGCAGCATCTGCTCGAAACCTTCGAGCGTAATCTCGCGCTGATATTTTTTCCCATCCGGCAAATCGACGTCCAGTTTCGCGGAGGGTTGCGATGAGAGCGCAATCTTCGCCTCGATGACCGCCTTCCGGATGCGCGCCACCGCTTCGCCGTTGCGCCGCAGGTCGACGCCCAGGTCGCCGCGAATGTCGTCAAGCGCAATGGCGATCAGCAGATTGTCGATGTCATCTCCGCCAAGATGCGTGTCGCCATTGGTGGCGATCACCTCGAAGATCCCGTCGTGCAGTTTGAGAATCGAGATATCGAACGTGCCGCCGCCAAAATCGTACACCACCACCAGGCCGTTCTTCTTTTTGTCCAGACCGTAAGCCAGCGACGCCGCTGTCGGTTCGTTCACCAGCCGCAAAACATTCAGCCCGGCGATGCGGCCGGCATCTTTCGTCGCCTGGCGCTGCGCGTCGTTAAAATACGCAGGGACAGTGATGACCGCTTGCGTTACGGGCGCTCCGAAGAAGCGCTCGGCATTGCGCTTCAGTTGACGCAGCACCAGCGCCGAAATTTCAGGCGGCGTGTAGGTTCGCTGGCCGATCTTGATGCGCAGCACCTCGCCTTCCTGAAGATCATCCGCCAACTGGAACGGAAACAGCTTTAGTTCGTCTTGTATATCCTCGACGCCGCGGCCCATCAGACGCTTAATCGAGTACACCGCGCGCTCCGGTGTTTCAATCAGGTAGCGGCGCGCCGCGTTGCCCACGATGATTTGATTTTTCTCATCGAGCGCCACCACCGAGGGCACAAGATTCAGCCCATCTTCTCCGGGGATGACGACAGGGGAATTCCCTTGCATATAGGCCACGAGCGAGTTCGTGGTGCCGAGATCGATGCCGACGATGTAGTCAGAGCTCATTTTGCTTTACTTGCAGAGATGCTTTCCATTGCAGAGGTCAGAGGTTAGATTGCAGAGCTAAAAACCGATAGAAGTTCTAACCTCTGCAATCTAACCTCTCACCTCTGACCTAGCCTTTTACCTCTGACCTAGTTCTCCATTGCTTCACTCACATCGCGTAACAGGTTCCGGATGTAATTTCTGCGGTTCAATGCATCCACCATTTTGTCGAGGATCTTCCGTGGGTCGGCTTCGGGTTCGCTGTCCACGTCCTTGTCCCACTTGTTCCACTCGGTCTTGAGCTCGTTGAGAAGCTCGTCGTGCTTTTCCTCCAGCGAAAGCCTGGCCTTGCCGATTTCCTCGAGCAATGCGGGGTCGTCTTCGCCCAACTTTTTCTGCGCCCGCAGCTCTTCCAGATGCATGTTGAGCTCGAAAACTTCTTCCAAAAGATCGGGAGGCACAACCTGCTTTTTCAATTCGCCGGTGGCGCGGGCCTTCTCGGTCGCCTGTTTCGATTGCTCTTCCAGTTCGATCCCTTCGAGGCGCAACAGGTATTCCGTTCGCTTGATCGGATCTTTCAGCGTACGGTACGCGTCGTTGAGCATCGAACTTTGTTCCAGGCTCCACGCCCGCTCCTGATCGTCGGCCTGCCCGAATACGTCGGGATGGAGCCGGCGACTCAGCGCGTAGAACTCTTTTTCGAGTGCGGCCGTGTCCAGGTTGAGCTTGCGCGGAAATCCAAAAAAGGTGAAATAGTCTACCGGGACCGGCGGTTGTACTCTGCCGCACGAACTGCAGAAATGCTCGGCGCGCATCGGGCCGAGCCTCGTGCCGAAAATCGCGCCGCACGACCAGCAGCTCGGCGTGGCTTCTCCGGCCGTTTGTCCGGCAATCACCAGCGACGATTTGGATTCCACATTTGCCATAACACAATTCAGGGCGAGCGCTCGGCCCGCCCTCTCACTATCCGGTCAGATTCTCAATAGACTTTTTTGCGGGCGAGGGCGCCCGCGCCACACTTCTTTTACGAGAAAGAACTGCCGCAGCCGCAGGACTTCGTCGAGTTCGGATTCACGAATACGAATCCTTGTTGGATCAGCGTTTCGTGGTAATCGAGGGTCATCCCGTGCAGGTAAATGAAGGACTTCGGATCCACAAAAACCCTCACATCTCCGAACTGAAACACACGGTCGCGCTCACGCGGTTGCGTATCGAATCGTATGTTGTAACTCAAGCCCGAGCATCCGCCGCCCTGCACGCCTAAACGAAGTCCACCCTGCTCCGGCGAAACGTTTTCTTTCGCCATGGCGGAGCGAATCCTCTTGAGCGCGTTCTCGGTCACCTGAATGCCCTTGGCCGGAGCCGTGGGCACGGCAGGCTTCACGGTCTGCTCATCCGGCGCGTGATCGGTGACGGCTTGATCTTTAACAGCTTGATCCATGACTCTATGTTCACCAGACTTTGTCATCCCTCGCTTCGCTCGAGATGACAATTCACAAAATGATCTACTGTGCGACCTGAGCCGCCACCGGCTTCGTGGCTTCCTGCTTCTTCCTCCAGTCGCCGATCGCGGCCCGGATGGCATCTTCGGCCAGAACCGAGCAGTGAATTTTTACTGGCGGCAAAGCCAGTTCCTTCACGATCTCGGTATTCTTGATCGCGAGGGCTTCATCGATCGTTTTGCCTTTGACCCACTCGGTCGCGAGCGAAGATGACGCAATCGCGGAGCCGCAGCCGAAGGTCTTGAACTTGGCATCTTCGATGATGTTGGTCTGCGGATTGACTTTGATCTGCAGCTTCATCACGTCGCCGCACTCGGGCGCCCCGACCAGGCCCGTGCCGATGTCAGCGTCCTTCTTATCAAAAGAACCAACGTTGCGCGGATTGTTGTAGTGATCGATTACTTTATCGCTGTATGACATTTCTTGCTCCTCACACCTTTTTAGATTTCAAATCTTTAGCTTCGAGCTACGAGCTACGAGCAATCAGGATCATTTCTGCTTCGACCGAACTTGCTTGCTCGAAGCTCATCGCTCGAAGCTCCCTAGTGCGCTTCCGCCGCCCACTTCACACTCTTCAAGTCCACGCCTTCTTTCGCCATTTCGTAGAGCGGCGAAAGTTCGCGCAGTCGCAGCACGGTTTCGACCACGCGGTCGCCCACGTAATCGATTTCGGCCTCAGTGTTGAAGCGCCCAATGCCGAAGCGGATCGAGCTGTGCGCCAGATCGTCGCCCGTGCCGAGCGCCTTCAAGACATAAGAGGGCTCCAGCGTCGCCGAGGTGCACGCCGATCCGCTTGAAACCGCGATATCGTTGATGCCCATCAGCAGCGATTCGCCTTCCACGTAGGCAAAGCTGATGTTCAGATTGCCGGGCAGGCGATGCTCCTGGGAGCCGTTGATATAAACCTCGTCAAGGCGGCTCATAATGCTGTGCTTCAGACGATCGCGCATGCCCGCCATTTTGACGGACTCCTGCGGCATTTCTTCCTGCGCGATAGAGCAAGCCTTACCGAGGCCCGCGATGCCGGGAACATTGAGCGTTCCAGAGCGCATTCCGCGCTCGTGTCCGCCGCCATCAATGATCGGCACCAACTGCACGCGCGGATTCTTGCGGCGCACATAGAGCGCGCCCGCGCCTTTCGGCCCGTACAGCTTGTGGGCGGTGATGGACGCCACATCGATGTTCATCTTGTTTACATCCACCGGCACCTTGCCGATTGCCTGCACTGCGTCGGTGTGGAAGATCACGCCGCGCTCGCGGCACAGCTTGCCGATTTCCGCCACCGGTTGCAGCACGCCGATCTCGTTATTCGCGGCCATGATCGTGACCAGAATCGTCTTGTCGTCGATGGCGCGCTTCAGGTCGTCGAGATCCACCAGGCCATCCTTCTGCACCGGCAGATAGGTCACGCGAAAGCCGAACTTCTCCAGATGCTTGCAGGTGTCAAGCACCGCTTTGTGTTCGGTGACCGCGGTGATGATGTGGTTGCCCTTCTCGCGGTACATCTCGGCCACACCCTTGATCGCGAGATTGTCGCTTTCGGTGGCGCCCGAGGTGAAGATGATCTCTTTCGGACTCGCGCCGATCAGCTTGGCGATACGCTCGCGCGACAACTCGACCGCTTCTTCCGCCGCCCATCCAAACGGGTGGTTGCGGCTGGCGGAGTTGCCGAACTTCTCCATGAAATAGGGCAGCATTTCTTCAAGCACTCGCGGATCCATGGGCGAGGTCGCGTGATTGTCCATGTAGATGGGCAGCTTGATTCCGTTGGGAACTTTGCGCTGTCCGATGTCCTGACTGGTTGGGGTCGCCGTCTTCACATCCGTACTCATGATTACCGTTCTCCGGCCCTGAAGGGCGTCTGATTTTCAACTGTGCGGCATCGCTAAAGCGACGCCTGATACAAACTCTAACGACACAAACTCTAACGACACAAACTCAAACGATACAAACTCAATCTCTTCGGCTCTACCGCTGGCTAAGAAATTGTCACCAACTCCGGCTTCCTGGTCTCCGGTTTCTCAACCTGGAGATCCTCCGGCTCTTCTTTCATCTGTGAAATCTTGATGTTCTTCAGTACCTGTTCGATGCTTTCATTCACTTTGCGGAGCGGCTCGCGAATCGTGCAGCGATCCGTCTGATCGCACTCGCCGCGAACGGTCACGCACGATGTAATGAAGAGCGGCCCGTCAATGGCCTTGATCACTTCGAACGCCGAAATCATCTTCGGATCCCGCGTCAGCGTGTAGCCGCCGTTCATGCCATGCTGAGACCGCACCAGGCCGACTTTCGCCAGCCGTTGCAGGATTTTCGCCAGCGCTTCCTGCGGGATGCCATAGGCCTCGGCCACATCCTTGGCACTGCATGCGCCCTGGTCAACGTGCTCGGCCAGATGTTTCATGGCCATAAGCCCGTAATCCGCTTTTTTCGTCAGTTTAAGCATGCCGCCGAATACCGACCTATCTAGTCGGATACAATGCCGACTGTTTCGGTCGCAATTTGATTCTAACCCCAGCCGATCCCATCGCGCAAGGCCGAGCAGGCATCTGCCTGATTTGGCCATCGAACAGTAAGTTTAAGCAGGCAAACGGCTTAGGAGCAGGAAGCGGCCCATCTTGGAAATACGGGTGGGGCGGGCCCACTTCTCAAAGGCGAGAAGTGGCGCAGCCCGGCTAGTTTGTTTCCGCGTCTCCACCCGATGGGCCTCTGTGGTTAAGATCTGAAGTCGAACCCCTTAGGTCCTCTCTTTGCCTGGCGTCCGATTCCGCCAGTTTCGAACTGAACGGTTTGGCTGGCACCGTTACGGTCCTAATTATGACGATCTACTCGAACGACCATCTCTGACTGAGCACTGATACAATGCATCCTGAAAACTTGCCCACGCGGGTTGGGGTGAAAGGATTTATTGCATGGAGATTACCGTTCGCCGACGTTCCGATGTGCAGATCATCCAACTCCGCGGAGTGGTGCGACTGGGCCAGGCGGTGGACGCGTTCCGTCAAGCCATCGAGGACGCGTTTTCGGCAGGAGACGTCCGATTGATCCTCAACTGTGCCGAAGTCCCCATGATCGACTCCAGTGGAATTGGCGTGATGGTGAAGTCGCTGAGTTCCGCCAAGCAGCGCGGCGGCGACGTGCGGTTGGTCAATCCTTCCAAATTCGTGACCCAGACCTTGCGCCTGATCGGCGTGCTGAACCTTTTCAGCACCTTCGAGGATGAGGATCAGGCGGTCCAATCATACGGTGCACAGTAGTTTCGCCACGGGATCGATCGCTACAATACGGCTCGCCGCGCGATAGTCGGCTGTTGGTTTTCAGCGGTCTTTAATTTTAATAATTTTAATTTTATTTTCGGCCAGGGGCGAATTTTCGGCCGGGTGCTTGGCGCTTCAGATTCGCCAGAACCAGTCCACAAATCTCGTCGGCGAAGCTCTCCTCGAGCTTGAAGTGACGGATCAGAAAGCGCATGTAGATCGGCCCGTAAAGTGAATCGAGGATAAGATCGAGGTCGCTGCCGGCGGGCAGTTCGCCGCGATCAATGCCGCGCTGCAGAGTCTGGTAGGCCTGCCTGCGTCTCGGCCACAGAAATCTTTCCCGAAAGGCTTCAATCAGCTCCGGATCCGATTGCCCTCCAGCGAGCAATGCCGCCACGACCCGGCCACGTTTGGACTGGAAGATGCGAACCAGTCGCCGCATCTGCAGGCTCATATCATTTTGCACCGAACCGGTATTAGGGAAGCGCAATTCTTCGTCGGCGCTGGCCGAGAAAGCGTCGGCGACCAGCGCGGCTTTGGTCGGCCACCAACGGTAGACAGTGGTCTTGCCGACATTGGCGTCGGCGGCAATGGCCTCAATGCTCAGGTCCGCGAATCCACCATCCTGCTTGAGCAGCTTCAGGGTGCTGCGCAGGATCGCCCGACGCGACTCCTCACTGCGGGGGCGCCCAGGAGGACGCGTCCCATTCGTTCCATTTTTGGCTTCGGCGCGTCGGAGATGATTTTGAGCCATGGCTGAAGTCTAATATAATATAAATCCGAAACGTACTGTTTTGAATCTCAGTCTGAAGTGGGTTCTCCAGCTGGGGCTGTAGCCTCCGCAGTAATAGTTGCCACCTATGTGGATAGTCGCATTAGCACTCCGTCGCCCCTATACGTTCGTAGTGATGGCCCTGCTCATCATCATTCTTACGTGCGTGACTGTCCCGCGCACTCCGGTCGACATTTTCCCCGACATTAATATTCCCGTGGTCAGCGTGGTGTGGAATTACACCGGGCTCTCGCCGCAGGAGATGGCGGACCGGATCGTGACCAACTCCGAGCGCGGATTCACGGTTACGGTCAACGACATCGAGCACCAGGAATCGCAGTCGTTGAACGGAATTGCCGTGATCAAGATTTTCTTCCGGCCTTCCGTCAACATTGCTATGGCGGTGACGCAGGTGACGGCGATTTGCCAGACCACGCTGCGAGCCTTGCCTCTGGGCACAACTCCGCCGCTCGTCATCACCTATACCGCATCGTCGACGCCGGTGGTGCAACTGGGCTTGAGCAGCAAGACGCTTCCGGAGCAGCAGTTATTCGATCTCGGGCAGAATTTTCTGCGCACGCAGCTGTCCACGGTGCAGGGTGCGGGCACGCCGTATCCTTTCGGCGGCAAACCGCGCCAGATACAGATAGACCTCGACTCCGCCAAGCTGCAGGCCTATGGTTTGTCGCCCGCCGACATCGTCAATGCGGTGGCCGCGGAAAACCTGATTCTGCCGACCGGCACGACCAAGATCGGGCCGACCGAATACAACGTGGAGATGAACGGCAGTCCGCAGAACGTCGCCGAACTCAACGATCTGCCGGTGAAGACTACGAACACGTCCACACTTTACCTGCGTGATGTGGCGCACGTGCGTGACGGATTTGTGCCGCAAACCAACATTGTGCGGCAGGACGGCGTCCGCGGCGTGCTCATGGCTATCTTCAAACTCGGCGGATCTACGCTGACGGTAGTCAACGCCGTAAAGGCTATGGTGCCCCTGGCAGCGCAGCAACTGCCGCCCGAACTCAACATTAAAGCACTGTTCGATCAGTCGCTTTTTGTGCGCGCATCGATTCAGGGAGTTATCCGCGAAGGTCTGATCGCCGCCTGCCTCACCGCCGTCATGATTCTGCTCTTTCTGGGCGATTGGCGTCCTACCGTGATCATCGCGGTCTCGATCCCTTTGTCCATCTTCGTTTCCGTGCTGCTGCTGGCCGCGCTCGGCGAGACCATCAACATCATGACCCTGGGAGGGCTGGCGCTCGCGGTCGGAATTCTGGTCGATGACGCGACGGTTGAGATCGAAAACATCGAGCGCAATCTGGCCCTGGGCAAGGAGATGAAGCAGGCCATCCTCGACGGCGCGTCGCAGATTGCAGTGCCCGCCCTCGTATCCACGCTCTGTATCTGCATCGTGTTTGTGCCGATGTTCTTCCTGGCCGGAGTCGCGAAGTTTCTTTTCGTGCCGCTGGCCGAAGCAGTGTCGTTTGCCATGCTGGCCTCGTATCTTCTGTCGCGAACCCTGGTCCCGACCATGGTGATGTTTATCATGCGCGGACACGAGCACCGCGCCGCGGTGACGAAAAACCCGCTCGTGAAATTTCAACGGAAATTCGAATCCGGGTTCGAAAAATTCCGCGGCGCCTACCAGCAACTGCTGGAAACCACGCTCGAATACCGTGGGTTGTTCGCCATTTGCTTCGTGATTTTCTGCGTTTTGTCGCTGGGGCTGGTGTTTTTCCTGGGACAGGATTTTTTCCCGCAAGTCGATGCCGGCCTGATTCGTCTGCACTTTCGCGCCCGGGCGGGTCTGCGCGTGGAAGAGACCGCGCGTTTGTGCGATGAAGTGGAGCAGGTGCTGCGCGACGACATCCCCAAGCAAGAGTTGGAGACCATGCTGGACAACATTGGCGTCCCCTACTCGGGCATTAATCTCTCCTACTCCAATTCCGGCGTGATCGGGACGAGCGATGCGGAGATTCTGATTGCGTTGAATCCGGAACATCATCATCCCACGGCACAGTACATTCGCAAGTTGCGGCGGCAGTTGCCGGCGAGTTTTCCGGGAGTCGAGTTCTTCTTCCAGCCCGCCGATATCGTGTCGCAGATTCTCAATTTTGGATTGCCTGCGCCGGTCGACATCCAGATCGTGGGCGCGGATATGCGCAGCAGCTACGACATCGGACAGAGGATCGCGAACCGTCTGCGCCAGATTCCCGGAGCCGCGGACGTGCACGTGCAACAAATGCTGAGCCTGCCCACGCTTCGCCTCGACATGGACCGGACCCGCATCGGCGAGGTGGGATTCAGCGCTCAAAATGTAGCGCAAAGCGTGCTGATCAGCTTGAGCGGAAGCGCCCAGACCGCCCCCGATTTCTGGCTCAATCCAAAGAACGGTGTCACCTATCCCATCGCCATTCAGACGCCGCAGTATCACATGACATCGTTGCAGGACTTGATGAACACGCCGGTCACGGGGGGCAGTGGGCGGACTCCCCAGTTGCTCGGCAATTTAGCGCAAATCACGCCGGTGGCCCGTCCGGCCGTGGTCAACCATTACAACGTGCAGCCGGTGATCGATGTTTATGCCAGCACCCAGGGGCGCGATCTGGGCGGCGTTGCGTCGGACATCATGAAGGCGCTCCAGCCCTTTCAGGACCATCTGCCGCGCGGAACGCGAATCGTGGTTCGCGGGCAGATTCAGACGATGCGGTCTTCATTCTTCGGCTTGGGCGTCGGCCTTCTCGGCGCGATCGTGCTCGTCTATTTGCTGATCGTGGTCAACTTCCAGTCCTGGCTCGATCCTTTTATCATTATCACTGCATTGCCGGGCGCGCTGGCCGGGATCTGCTGGATCCTGCTGATTACGCGCACCACGCTCAGCGTGCCGTCGCTCACGGGCGCGGTCATGTGCATGGGGGTGGCGACCGCGAATTCGATTCTGATGGTTTCGTTTGCCCGCGATCGCATGGATATGGGAGTTCCCGCGATGCAAGCCGCGATTGAGGCGGGTTACACGCGCATGCGGCCGGTCATCATGACCGCCCTCGCCATGATTATCGGTATGGTTCCCATGGCCCTGGGCTTCGGAGAAGGCGGCGAGCAGAACGCGCCCCTCGGCCGTGCCGTGGTTGGCGGCCTGCTCTTTGCCACCGTAGCCACCTTATTTTTTGTGCCGAGTGTGTTTACCATTATTCATGGCCGCCGCGAAGGGCGGTTGCAGTCGCAGCAGCACTAGATCGAATCCAAGTAGATAGACGAAGCGAAGAAGAGTAAGCGTAAGAGTCGAGAATTTGTTGGAGATCGCTATCATGCCAGTACAACCGCCGCCCGTAACCACCGACCAGGACGAGATCCATCCAGCACACGTCCATCCCGAGATCGCCCGGCCTCCCGATCTGCCGCCCGCCCCGACAAGCCGTGGAAAAATGCTGGTGGCAGTTGCCCTGGTCGTGCTGCTCATCGCGGGCGCAATTACTTTTCTGAACCGGAGAAGCGAAGCGAATGCGCTGGTAAAGGAAACCGAAGCCGTCGCGGTCCCGAACGTTGCGGTTATACAAGCCCAATCCGAGTCTGGAAACGACGAACTGGTGTTGCCGGGAAACTTGCAGGCCTATATCGAGTCTCCCATTTTTGCTCGCACCAATGGCTACCTCTTGCGCTGGTACAAGGACATTGGAAGTCAGGTGCAAAAGGGGGAACTGCTGGCGGCGATCGACACACCGGAAGTCGATCAGGAGCTCTCGCAAGCCCGGGCCAGTCGTGAGCAGATCAAAGCCGCACTGGCATTGGCCAAGATCTCCGCCGACCGTTGGGCGAATCTGCGCAAGACGGACTCGGTTTCGCAGCAGGAAGCCGACCAGCAAGCCAGCGGCTACCAGCAGGCGCTCGCGAACCTTGCCGCTGCGGATGCGAATGTCCGCCGTCTCGAAGAGCTTGAGTCGTTCAAGAATGTATACGCTCCGTTTTCCGGCGTGCTTACGCGCCGCAATGTCGATCCCGGCGCTCTCATCAACTCCGGGGCGGCGGCGGGCAGAGAGATGTTCGACATCGCGCGCGTCGATACGCTTCGTGTTTACGTCAGCGTTCCTCAGGCCTATTCGCCGTCGATAAAAGTGGGCATCAAGGCCAACGTTACGCTGCAGGAATATCCCGGCCAGAAATTCCTGGGAACGGTGGTCCGCACCGCCGATGCCATCGATCCCGCGACCCGCACCCTGAACACCGAAGTGGATGTTCCCAACAAAAATGGCAAGCTCTTGCCCGGCTCTTTCGGTCAAGTGCATTTTGCGACTGGGACGTCCGTTCCAAGGATCACGATTCCGGTAAATGCCATGCTGTTCCGTGCCCAGGGACCGCAGGTCGCCGTCGTCGACAGCAATGGCAAAGTGCATTTGCACCCGATCACGATCGGGCGCGACTTCGGAGCCACGCTTGAAGTTCTTGGCGGTGTCGAGGTAAGCGATCAGATCGTCATCAATCCATCCGACTCACTTGAGGAAGGACAACAGGTTCATGTCGTCAAACCGAACGCAGGAGACTCGCACTCGTGAGGAGTTTGCGTGCCGTGGTGAAAATCGATTTGGGAAGCACCTTGCTGGCCGCCGCATTGCTCGGCTGTACCGTCGGTTGCACCGTGGGGCCCCGGTATAAGCGCCCCACCGCCCAGGTTCCCGATACCTGGAAAGGCGAAGGGCCATGGCAAACTGCCGCTCCGAAGGATGCGATTCCCAAGGGTGCGTGGTGGAACATATTTAATGACGCGCAACTGGACCAACTGGAGCAACAACTGCTTCAGGCAAACCAGTCCCTGGAAGCGGCCCGGGACCGCCTTTCGGAGGCTCGGTCGCAGGCCCGCATCGCATCGTCGGCATACTTCCCCACATTGAGCGCCGATCCCAGTGGACAGCGCGAGCGTCTCGGCGCCAATCGTCCTCTTTCTGGCAGCACCGTTCCCCTGAGCGACGTCACCCAGAACGTTTTTTCCGTCCCCTTCTCCATCAGCTATGAGCTCGATTTATTCGGAAGTGTGCGCCGCGGTCTGGAAGCGGCCAACGCCTCGCTGCAAGAGACGGCGGCCAATCTGGAAAATACTCGCCTGGTGCTCACCGCCGAACTCGCGGCTGACTATTTCAACTTGCGCGAAAGTGACCGTGAGGCTGGAGTCGTGCGGCAATCGGTCGAAATCCAGCAAAAAGGTTTAGACCTGGTCAACCATCGTCACGATGGTGGCGTCGCATCCGGGTTGGAAGTCGCGCAGCAAGCCGCGTTGCTGGATTCAACGGCAACGCAGCTTCAGCTCGTGCTGCAACAGCGAGCGCAATACGAACACGCCATCGCAGTGTTGTTGGGGAAATCCGCGTCTGCTTTCACTCTCGCGGAGGCGCCCTTCGAAGCTGCCCCTCCCGCGATTCCGACTGGAGTTCCATCGGAGATTCTGGAGCGCCGGCCTGACGTTGCTGCCAGCGAGCGCCAGATGGCCTACGAGAATGCCGAGGTCGGTCTGGCAATGGCAGCGTTTTATCCGCATATTACGCTGGATGGAAGTGGCGGTTGGCAAAGCCGTAACCTGGCCACGCTGGCCAATGCGCCCAGCATTTTCTGGTCGCTCGGTGGCGACCTGCTGCAACCTATTTTTAACGGCGGCCACAATCGCGCCAACCTGGCCCTTACCCGCGCTACTTATGACGAAACGGTCGCCAACTATCGCGAATCGGTGTTGGTGGCGTTTCAGCAGGTGGAGGACGGGCTCTCGGGTCTCGCGCTGCTCGACCAGGCTTCGAAAACGCAGGCGAAAGCGGTCGCTGATTCGCGCCGCGCGCTCGATATCGCCAATGACCGCTATGTCGGCGGCGTCACCACGTATCTCGACGTCGTTACCGCGCAATCCACGCTGCTCACCAACGAACGCCTGGCAACGCAATTACTCGGCCAGCAAATGACTACATCCGTGTATCTGGTGAAGGCTTTGGGCGGCGCATGGGACGCTTCCGAAATTCAGCGCGAACAGGTGCGACCGGCGCTGGTTCAGGCCGTGCAGCAATAATTTTACCGTGATACACCGCTGTGTTCGAAGCGCAGTCGTTCCCGTCCGGCGCGGATCCAGTAACCGATTCGAGCCAGCCGAAAGGCGAATGTTCGCCAGGAGCTACGCCATCTGTTGTTCCCGAATCCCCTCGCGCGAACGAATCTCGCGCTCCGCCACCAGCCAGTCCTGATTCTGGTCGCCATTCTCGCCGCTGGCAGTTGCTCTGCGCTCCAGGTATATCTCATAGGCGCGCCGGCGAATCTTTTCTTCGATGGCCACTGGACGATGGGATGGAACGAGGTTGATCATCTCTCCATTCTTGCGTACTTCGGAGGCAGTCTGCACAACGGCAGGCTGGGTGGAGACCTCGACCTTCTTGCTGCGATTGAGAGTGTCGTTTCCGGTTGTTTTGCGAGCCATACTCTACTCCTTACAAATACTTAATTCCAAATACTTGTTCTTAAGATAAGGATAAGCGACATGCCCACACTCCGACAAGCCGCTATCCCACGATTGCCATGAATGATTCTCCAAATATAACGCGAACGCCTGTGGAAGTGCGCCTTCAATCCGTCCCCTACGTACAAGAAAAGGTACCCTTTTGGACAGGGATCAACTCGCATTGCTGGGAAGTACTCTCGTAACTTGTAGAAAGGCGTTGGTCCCCGCAGGATGATGAATGAATTGGGGTTTAGGGCCACAACTATGTCATCGTTTGGCAATCAGGGTTCCGGAATCAGAGCGGCCCAGGTCGGCGTCGCGGAATTGGAACGTATGCTTTCGGAGTCTCCTAGTTCGGATCGAGTTTGCCTGAAGCTGGCCCAGATCCTGCGTGTGCGCCGTAATGAAGTCGCGCTGCTCAGGTTGGAAAAGGGAAACCTCCGATTTATTTATCCGCCCGAGCTCCGCTCCGCGGGCGTGCTGCCGCTAAGCGGGTCGGCGGTTGCCGCGCGGACTGCTTCCACTCGCGCTCCACTTCTCTCGAATTCCTTCATGCGCGTAAAACATGTCAGCCTGTTTGAAGCGGTTAAGCTTGGCCCCGAGATCGAAGATCGCAGCCTGGAACAAATGCCGATTCAGAAAATCATGTCCGTTCCCGTGGTGCGCCCCGGCGGCGAAGTGATGGGAGTGGTGCAAGTTTCGCGCAAAGGGCTGGATGCTTCCCTCGCCGGCGCAGACTTCAGCGGCGAAGACCTGAAACAACTCGAGCAGGCCGCCGAAATCCTCTCCTCCATGCCGTTCATGCAGGAAGGCGCGGAGATCTAGCGCGGAAATAAGTGCGGAGCTAAGCACCGCCGCATCCAACCCTCCACCCCTCTTCGCAGCAATTCCTCACACCGCCTGTCCAGCGCAAAATCCCGAAGCCCACGCCCACTGGAAGTTGAAGCCGCCGAGCTGGCCGGTAACGTCGACCACTTCTCCGATGAAGAATAGGCCCGGCACATTTCGCGATTCCATCGTCTTGGCCGAAAGTTCGTCGGTGTCGACGCCGCCCGCCGTGACTTCCGCCTTTCCGTAACCTTCCGTCCCTTCCGGCTTCACTTCCCACCTGTGCAGTTGATTTTCGGCGTCAACGAAGTTCCGATCGGAATTGCCTGCCGGGGGATAGGTCTCAAGCCAGCGATCCGCAAAGCGTCGTGGCAGGATCTCTCTCAACAGCGATATCCACGCCGGCTGGTCGCGACGGACATTCTTCCGCAAATCAGCCTTCCGCAAATCGGCGGCGAGATTGCGGTCGGGCGCAAGATCGATATAAATCGCCTCCTTGCCGTCCCAGTAAGAAGAGATCTGGAGAATCGCCGGCCCGCTCAGGCCACGATGAGTGAAAAGCATGTTTTCACGGAAACTCTGTTTCGCAATGCCAGTGGACGCCACCACTTCGGTTGAGACGCCCGCCAGATCGCACCAGCGCCTCCGGTCCCGATCGCTGAAGACGAGAGGAACCAGGGCAGGACGTGGAGGCTGAATCTTCAGCCCGAATTGCCGTGCCAGATCGTAACCAAATGACGTGGCGCCAATTTTCGCAATGGACAAACCTCCGGTGGCGACTACCAGGCGGGCCGCGCGGAAAATGCCGTCCTCGGCTTCGACCGTGAACTGGCCGTTATCGCGTGCTTCATCCCTGTGCACCTCATCCCTGCTTACCCCGTGCACTTTCGTGGTGAGCCGTATCGCCGCTCCGGCGTCGCGGCATTCCTGTTCCAGCATCGCTGTGATGTCGCTCGCCGCCCGATCGCAGAATAGCTGGCCGAGCTTTTTCTCGTGGTAAGGGATGCCATGCTTCTCGACGAGACGGACGAAGTCCGCCGCAGTGTAGCGGGAGAGCGCTGATTTGGCGAAGTGCCGGTTGGCGGAAAGAAAATTGTCTGGGCTGGTGTGCAGGTTGGTGAAATTGCAGCGGCCGCCGCCGGAGATCAGAATTTTCTTGCCGATGCGATCCGCGCGCTCGATCAGCAGGACGCGCCGGCCCCGCTTTCCCGCTTCCATCGCACACATCAGGCCGGCCGCGCCGGCTCCGAGGATGATGACGTCGTATTTCTGATTCACGCAGCCCTGTTCAACAGCACCTGCCGTCCGATTGAGACCCGGTGGCGGAAAAACCGGGGCCGAGCGTTCGAACATTCTACTCGACGCGTTAGTTTCACGGGTGCATTCCTTCTCGCGCCTTTCGAGAAGGGGCCACCACGAACCTCGGCATCAAGGGATTCGGTCCAGTGGCAGATGGCCGGAACCCGGCAACCAGTCAGTTCTCCGCTCGGCACAAGTGACCTTAGTGATGTGACGGCCAAGGTCGGCACGCGCACAATTACAAGGGTAGGATGCTGGTCCCGTTCAGACGCCCCGGGAACAGCCTGAGAGAGTTGTCCAACGATCGCGGCAACTCGTGCAAAAAGGCCAGGGGATATCGATGGCTGACAGCAACCAGGCGGTCTTCTGGTATCACAGCAACCGCTATAATGCGCAGGCGGCATGCGAGCACTGCGAAGGGGTTATCCGGCACGAGCCCTGGTGCGTTACCCTCGATCCGGCTGTCTACTACGCCTATCAGATCGTTGCGGACCCAACCAAATTGACGTTTGGCGACATCCTCATACTCCATTCCCTGGGTGTGATCTGGGGAGCGAATCGGTGTCCGGGTGAGTGCCAATAGCCTTATAGAATGCGCTCAACCCGCGATTTGCGCATCAGGCCTGACCAAAAGTACCATGTACAAAGCGCTTCCCGCCCGTTAGATATTGATATTGTGAATGGAAGCGAACCTCAGGTAGAGTAAAATCAGCGATCTATGTTTACGCCTCATCCCAATCTCGGCGACGAAGTCAATGGAAACATCGTCCAGTCTGAAATCGAGGGGGGCGTATTTCTTGAGGGTCTGCCGCCTGACACCGTGCTGCAGATTCGGACTCAGCACCACTCCTATACCGCCCTGCTCCTGGGCGAGGGTGCCGCGCTCATCTCAGGACATCCGCAATACTGTCCTCAACCAGTGCAGGTGACCATCGCAGGCTCGACCTGGGGCGGCTCCATGCTCAAGGTGCGCTTCATCGGCCGCGGCATGCATCTGGAGTTTCATCATCCCGGCTACAGTACGCCGATTATCACGTCTCCTATTCAGGAGATCCATGAACCCCGTATATCGCCCAGGCGCCGCCTTGCCGCCGAGATCGCGCCCGCCGACTCACCCTCCCGTTCCCGCTGATAGTCTTAGCCGGCAGGCAACCGGCTGCCTACCCCGCTCAGAAGTTTCTCCGCTGCTTCTCCCGGATCCTGGGCCGCAAAGTCCTCGTCCAAAACCATGACAGACACAGCCGGATCAATTTCCTCCAGCGCCTTGCGCGTCGGTCTGCCATGGACGGATTGCAGGCGCGCGGAAATCACCACCAGTTTCGCCTTCGTTGCCTTGAGCAAAATGCGCGCGTCATCGACACTCGCAGTCGTCATGGCGTTGTATCCGCCGCTGCACAGCACCTCGCGCAGGAAGGTGCCCACATCCGTCGACTCGCAAACGCAAAGCATCCGCGGCCTGGCGTCACCCGTCTTGCCCCGCGAATAGCGCGAGCCCAGATAAGCCGCCGTGATCGCTTCCTCCACCGATTCGTAGGTTTCAAATTGCTGGAGCAGGTTGGTCATCTGCAGCGTTTTGCGGATCTTCGGGGGCACGCCGCTGAGTTTCAGGTCTCCGCCCTTCGCTCGGGCGGCTTGCATCAGGCGCACCAGCGCTCCCAGTCCGCTGCTGTCAACGAACTCCACCTGGTCGAGCTGCAGCACGACGTCGCCGTACTTGACCAGGGAGTCTCCAACATAAGAGTGCAGCGTGAAAACTTCATTCCCGGCCACGATCCGTCCGTGACACTGAATGATCAGCACATCGCCGACCGGCCGGCTCTCCAGACGCAGTTGCATCACGTCTCCTCTGTTTGAAATTGTGATCGAATCAGGCTCAGCCCCAGGCGGTTGCCGTTTGAGACAAATGCCCTTCCGATCAGCACCAAGCGGAAGGGCACCACAGTCACAGTCAGCCCGCAGGAAAGATCCTGCTACTGCTTATCATAAACCGCGGTGGATTTGACCTTGTTACCTTTCGCATCGGTTCCGCTCAAAGTTACCATGCGGCTTTTGCCGTCGCCCGACACTACAATTCGACCGGAAGCGACAACCTTGTCGCCTTTTTTATTGGTTAGCGCGGTCGTGTGGTCATCAATCGTCTTGTACGACCGCGCGTCCGAAGTCGGATCGCCCGTGACAGGGTAATCTTTGCCGTCGAACTTTCCCGTCCACTCGGTGTGCGTAGGCTTACCGTCGGCGTCGGTGCCGTCCACCGTGACTTTCAGGTTGTCGCCTGCGGCCTCACAGACAACCGTATTGTTCTTCTGCGCCCCAGGGGCAAACTTCGACTTGGCCTCGTTGAGCTTCCAGGTGCCCATATTTGGGTTACTGGCGAAGCCGACTGCTGCAACAAAGCACAGAGCCAGTGTCAATAAAATCGTTCTTGCTTTCATTTCTCTCCTCCGAGTTGAAACGCAAAACTATTTGAACTTATTCAGCCGGAGCATTTTAGTGCCGCGCGGTGCATTCAGCAACTCCTCAATTTCATGCCATTTCCATCCTCTTTATGCCTTGAGGATGCCGGTCTTGGTTAGTCTGCTAACCACCAAGAGCGCTAAGGTTCACGAAGGAAGGTCCTTCGAGTTTGATTTTCCTTCGTGAACCTTTAGTATCCGGGTCTAACGGCCAGCCTCTTCGAGGTCACAGGAAAGATTTCGGTTGACGCTGGTCCCGGTCGTTTTATAATGATTCTCATTCAATAATCATGCGCCTCGCCCATGAACAGTTTCGTGAGCTGGCCGCGAAGCACGGTTTGGCGGTCACGCATCAGCGTCAGGTGGTCTATGAGGCCGTCATCGCTTCCCACGGACACCATTCTCCGGAAGACATTTACGCCGCGGTCCGGCGCCGCATTCCATCAATTTCTCTCGCCACGGTCTACAACAACCTGCGGCTTTTCATCGAGTGCGGGTTGCTGCGAGAGGTCACTCCTCATGCGACCACGTTGCGCGTGGACGGCAATCTCAAACCTCATCACCACCTGGTCTGTTCGCGCTGCAAATCGGTGCAGGACATCGAAGGAGAGTTCATCGATTTCAAACGGCTGTCCCGGCATCTGCCGGATGGCTTTGATCTTACGCAGTCGCTGATTGAGGTCTTTGGCCTCTGCCGCCGCTGCAGCGCCAAAAAGTAATTTTTTCACGGTACTCATTCAAGATTCGAAGGACGAAAACATTATGGAAAACACACTCGCGAGTTCATCGGGGAGCGTTGTTCCCGAAGCTAAAAGCACCGCAACCGAATCGAAGTGCCCAGTAGCGCACGGCGCCGGCAAATCCTACACGAATGTTGATTGGTGGCCGAATCAGGTGAACCTGAACGTCCTGCACCAGCATTCCACGCTGTCCGATCCGATGGGCAAGGAGTTCAATTACGCGAAAGAGTTTAAGAGCCTCGATCTGAATGCAGTGATCACGGACCTGCATGCTTTGATGACGGATTCGCAGGAGTGGTGGCCGGCCGACTTTGGGCATTATGGGCCGCTGTTCATTCGTATGGCGTGGCATAGCGCGGGCACGTACCGCATCGGCGACGGCCGCGGCGGCGCCGGGGCTGGGCAGCAGCGCTTCGCGCCGCTTAATAGCTGGCCGGACAACGTGAACCTCGACAAGGCGCGCCGGCTGCTGTGGCCGATCAAGCAGAAATACGGCCGCAAGATCTCCTGGGCTGACTTGATGATTCTCGCCGGCAATGTCGCCTTGGACTCGATGGGCTTTAAGACGTTCGGTTTTGGCGGCGGCCGCGAGGACGTTTGGGAACCCGAAGAGGAGATTTTCTGGGGGCCTGAAGGCACTTGGCTGGCGGATGAGCGCTACAGTGGCGACCGTGATCTTCAGAATCCGCTTGCTGCGGTGCAAATGGGTCTGATCTATGTGAATCCGGAAGGGCCGAATGGAAAGCCGGATGCGATTGCCGCGGCACGGGATATTCGAGAGACTTTCGCCCGCATGGCGATGAATGACGAGGAAACAGTTGCGCTCATTGCCGGCGGACATTCATTCGGCAAAACGCACGGTGCTGGTGTTCCTGCTCAATATGTGGGCAACGAACCAGAAGGTGCCGAGATCGAGGATCAAGGCTTCGGATGGAAGAATAAACTTGGCAGAGGTCACAGTGGTGACACTATTGGTAGCGGTCTGGAAGTCACTTGGACCACGACGCCTACGAAGTGGAGCAACAACTTCTTCACCAACCTGTTCAGCTACGAATGGGAACTGACGAAGAGTCCGGCGGGTGCGCATCAGTGGACTCCGAAAAATGGCGCAGGCAAAGCTACGGTGCCGGATGCGCACGATCCGTCGAAGCATCATGCGCCATCGATGCTGACCACGGACCTCGCCTTGCGGTTCGACCCTGCCTACGAAAAGATTTCACGGCGCTTCTACGAGCATCCGGATCAGTTCGCGGACGCGTTTGCGCGGGCGTGGTTCAAGCTGACTCACCGCGATATGGGGCCGATCGTGCGCTACCTTGGCCCGCTCGTTCCGAAGGAGACGCTGGTCTGGCAAGACCCTGTACCCGCCGTGGATCATACATTGATCGGGGAGCAAGACATCGCGGCTCTCAAGGCCAAGATCCTCGCGTCCGGACTGTCGATCTCCCAACTGGTCACGACTGCCTGGGCATCGGCGTCGTCGTTCCGCGGCTCCGACAAGCGCGGTGGGGCGAACGGGGCGCGCATTCGCCTCACGCCACAAAAGGATTGGGAAGTGAACCAGCCGGCCGAACTGTCGAAGGTCTTGCAGAAGCTGGAGGCAATCCAGAAGGAGTTCAACAGCTCGCAGTCCAACGGGAACAAAGGGAAGAAGGTCTCGCTGGCTGACTTGATCGTTCTGGGAGGCTGCGCAGCCGTTGAGGAAGCTGCGAAGAAGGCCGGGCACGAGGTGAAGATACCCTTCTCGCCGGGGCGCACGGATGCTTCGCAGGAGCAGACCGACTTGCACTCATTTGCCGTAATGGAGCACGCCGCGGACGGGTTCCGCAACTATCTCCGAAGCGGCCAGAAACTGTCGGCTGAGGAGCGGCTGTTGGATCGGGCGCAGCTGCTGACGCTGACTGCCCCCGAGATGACGGTTCTCCTCGGCGGCATGCGCGCCCTGAATGCGAACTTCGGGCAGGCCAAACACGGCGTCTTCACCAACCGGCCCGAGACGCTGACGAATGATTTCTTCGTCAACCTGCTCGACATGAATACGAAGTGGCAGGCCTCCTCTACGGAAGGCGTGTTTGAGGGGCGCGATCGGGCGACGGATAAAATCAAGTGGACTGGTACGCGCGTCGATCTCCTCTTTGGTTCGCACTCCCAGCTCCGGGCAATCGCAGAAGTCTATGCGTGTGACGACTCGAAGCAGGCGTTTGTGAGGGACTTCGCGGCAGCGTGGAATAAGGTAATGAACCTTGATCGCTACGACCTTGCCTCCTCGCTAAACTGATCGATTTCGGATTACCGCCAAACCGTAATCTCCGTTAATGGCGGGAGCGTAGAGCTCGATTGAAGGCTATATCTGGGGAAATCGAAATCATGCAGAAATCCTTGTGTCTCACAACACAGAGCAATCCGGGCGGATTTCTCTGCATTTTAGACTGTGTTGGTAGCGCTACCGGGAATCGAACCCGGGTTTGAAGATTGAGAATCTTCCGTCCTAACCCCTAGACGATAGCGCCACAGTCAATATTTATGCGGCTTTAGTGACCGTCCCGTGAGGAAAGGCTGGGCGACTTTACCTATTTTATACCCTTTACCTTGGGACAAAAGATGTTCAGAGGAAGTCTCCCAGAGAGACATGGCCGCCGTCAAGTCAGCGGTTGAGGCTACCGCGTACCTGTCGAACACTGAGCGCGTCTTCCAGCCGCAGATTTTCATAATGCTTGTTTCCGGCACTCCGGCATTGATTAGGTTGCGCGCCGGCAAGTTCGTTTATGCCAAGCCTCAGTGGGTCTATTTCTCGATGGCAGTGTTATTCGGCGCCATTCTTCCCGGCGTGGCGTTGCTTTTGGGAGCACTATCGTTCGCAAAGGCTTCGCGAGTGCCATATTCCTCGCTGGACAACATCGGTGCTCCATTTCAGATTGATTCAGCACAACATGGCCCAAATTCGAGTGCAGTTGGCGATCAATCCCCTTACACTCATAATCCGGGCTCTGGGTGTAATCGCCTGGCTACAAAAACTATAGCTAGAGTCGTGAGGAAGATCTCCGGACCGACCTTTTCGAATCTGTTTAGGCTCTCTTCAGGGTGCACAAGACTCATTTTTCCCAACCGCACGAGAACCAACGTGCCGCTCGTGTGCAATTTCAAAGCATGCGTGCTGCGGCGATCCAGTTCGAGGACGGTCGTCGCGGTCTGGGCAAATTGCGGGCAATCTCTTTAACCGGCGGCCTACTTCGGTTGTCTAAACCGCTCGTGCCCGGGACGCTAATAGAGGTGATATTCACAGCTCATGGCGGGCCGGTCCTAGGAATCGCAGAAATGCTAACTCCAGCTTCGGCCACCCTCAAGTGCCTGCAGCCTTTCAAGTTCATTTTGATCGACGACGACAACTATCAAAGGTTAAGCGGCTTGATTGGTTCTGACTGATAACAATTCTCTACAGACAGTACTGCGGCGCCGGCTATCCCACTGGAACGCCCGCCCACCGCAACAAGTCACCCCGCCTCCTATAGAATTGAGCCGCTGTCAAAATACCCGAGGGGGCAACAATGTCGAATCTACAGAATGCGCTTCATGAGCTTCGTGAGAAGCGCAAGAGGGCGCAGATAGAAATTGAGAAGTTGAACCAGATAATTTCCGGGATAGAATCTTTGAACGTTACGGGACCATCCCATGGGTCAAGCCGACCGACGAGGATCGTATCCGCGGCTTCGCGGCGAAAAATGGCTCGGGCGCAGAGAGCGCGCTGGGCGAGCTTACGGAAACAATCGCAGTCGGAGTCGACATCTGTCTCCGCTCCTGCGAAGAGAATTATGTCGGCATCAGCTCGAAGGAAGATCGCGGCGGCTCAAAAAGCGCGCTGGGCGAAGGTTAGGGCGCAGCAAAAGAAGGCGGCATAAGTCTGACATTCGCCAGCCGGGGTAATGTCCTGCCCAGGCCTGGTGAAAGCGGGAAGCGTTTAGATCGTCGTGTAACCTCGCTATCACCAGGCCGTTGACTTCCTTTTCGTGTTGCCTCGACTTGCCGACCCTCTGCCACTCATTGCTCTTGAACAATCAAACAGAGATCACCGCGACCTCATTAGTAGCACGATTTCGACGAGCGGCCAGGCGTGTCGTCCCATCTCCGATAAATCTCCCGTGTCAGTTCGCACGATCGGTTTTGGGATCGCTAGGTGCACTTCGGTGCCAGTGTCGTTCTCATTCCGCCAACGCATAATGTGTCCAGCACGAGGTTGTCGACCTTACAACACCGTTTACGAGATACATAACTTTCATCCGACAAGAGAGAGCCCGTTCCGGCTACAAACTGGAAACACCAATTGCAGGCCATTTGTCTTGCGCTGAGTGCGTTATTAGCGTACAAAGTACTTCGTATCTTGGACCATGAGGTCTCGATCGTGCTCTTACCATCCTATCCATTGAGATTGCTCGGACTTACTCTGCTGCTCTTTGCCACGCAGATGAGCGCTGCCGAAGTCTGGGATAGTCCGGCTTTCACTGTGGATGTTCCTACCCTTCGCAAGGCGGCTAGTACAGTTAAGGCAGAAAAGCACAGCGAAGCTACCCTACTTCTGAACGATTTGCATTTCGAGTTCGACGAATCGGGCAAGATGGTACAAACCCGTCACGTGATTTACCGGATTGAGAATCAGCAAGGGGTGGATAACTGGGCTGAAACTAGTGGGCTTTGGGAGCCGTGGCATCAGGACAGGCCGCTGATTAAAGCTCGTGTCATTACTTCCGAAGAAGCTGAACATTGGCTCGACCTTAAGACTCTGAACGACGTCCCCGTTCACCAAAATGCGCCGGACGTGTACAGCGATGAACGAAGATATGGCGGACCGCTGCCAGCGATCGCTCCCGGTGCAATCATCGAGGAAGAGATAGTCATTCGCGACACGGCGCCGCTTTTCGCCTCGGGGACAACACACCGGTGGGTGTTTGCATGGGCGGTGCCGGTAAATAAGACTCATCTTGTTATAACCCATCCCGAATCTGCTCCTCTCCATTATCAAGTGCATATGTTGCCGGAGGCTACCGTAACGAAGTCACTCAAGAGCGGAGTGGAAACGATCACGCTCGATCAAGGACCATTACCGGCCTATACCGAGCAAATAGACCACGTCCCGTCGGATGTCGTTTTGTATCCGGAGATTGAGTTTTCTAACGGGACATCGTGGCAGCAGGTTGCAACCGAGTATGCGCATTTATCCGACGAGAAACTCCATTCGACGGAAGTTGAAGCTTTGATTGCGAAGATTGACGTCAAGGGACTAAAAGAAGAGGATATTGTTCGTCGACTCGTCTCAACCCTGCATAAATACGTGCGTTATACCGGTGTGGAATTTGGCCAGTCCAGTTTCATCCCGCAGTTTCCATCCGAAACCTTAAAGCGTAAATACGGCGACTGCAAAGACAAAGCAACCCTGCTCGTGGCAATGCTGCGAAGTGCGGGGATTGCGGCGAATCTGGCCCTTCTTGACGCTGGACCAGGCAGGGATATCAATACTGATCTTCCCGGCTTGGGCATGTTCGATCACGCCATCGTTTATGTTCCGGCTTCCGCGTCGCATCCTGAATTGTGGATTGATGCTACCGCTCAATACTCGCAAGTTGGTACGCTGCCCTGGATGGATTATGGACGCTGGGCACTGATTGTTGGCGATAAAGACGATCCGTTGAAGAAGATTCCTGCCATAACTGCTACCGAAAATATTCACCGGGAACTCCGCGATTTCACATTCGCCGAGTACGGGATGGCAAATATCGTCGAAACCGACGAGGAGACCGGCCCAGAGGAAGCCGACTACCGAGGCTACTATAGCGGAGACAGCAAGACGGTCAATGAGGCTAGCGAGACCTATGTAAAAGCAGTGTATCTTGCCGAGTCCATCCCGACTCTGGAGCATGGCGATTTGTCTGACCTGGACAAGCCCGCCACAATCAAGTTCATTACGAAGGGTAAGCGCGGCAACACGGATTTGAATACGGCACTCGCAGCTATTCGTGTTGAAGCTCTTTTCGACAGCCTTCCAAAATATTTTAGAACAAAGGAAGAGGAGCAGTCGCCCGACACGGACGAGTCGGAAAAGCGACACCCGCGCACTGTTGACTGGTGGGTTACGCCCTTCACGATCGAATGGCGATACAGGATTACGGCACCGCTCGGCTTTAAGCTACGCGCGCTTCCCTCCGAGAAGAGTGAACAATTTATTGGATTGAGCTTTACTCAGAAATATTCGAGTAATTCTGAGGGCACTGTCGTAGAGGCTGCACTCCAGGTTCAGAATACAAATACGAGAATGACCGTGGAGCAAGGCAAGGAGTTTCGCGATGCTGTTTTGAAAGCGCGTAGCGCCGATCCTATCTTGATCTCGTTCGATAACGTTGGACACTCATTGATCTCAGCGGGCAAAATCAAAGAAGGATTAGTAGCCTACGGGCAGGTCGCCGCGCAACATCCGAGAGAAGCATTGCACAAGGTGCAACTGGCGGATGCTCTGCTCACGGCCGGACTCGGGGAAGAGGCGCGTAGCGAAGCTTTGGAGGCTACACGTCTTGAGCCGGACTCTGCCCTGGCATTCAGCATTCTTGGAATGGTTCTGAAGCATGATCTGATCGGTCGTCTGCTGAAGAAAGGAATGGATTACGACGGCGCCGTGCTTGCCTACCATAAGGCCATCAAGCTCGATCCTAAGGATAAAGAAACACGAGCGAACCTCGCTCTCTTGCTTGAGTATGACGCCGAAGGTACGCGATACAGCGAGAAAGCAGGTCTCAAGGAAGCGGTGGATGTCTTGCGCGACCTGAAAAAACTCGATGAAGACTATGGTCGTACCTATGATGACAACATTATCTACGACCTTTGGTACGCTCACGACTACAAAGGTGTGCTCGACTGTCTCGCGCCCTTGCCAAGCACCGACGTAAGAAAAGGGATGCTTCTGGCGGCGACTGCCTTACAACTAGGTAAAGATGCGGCGCTGAAAAAGGCGCTCGAGATCACAAGCGACGATCAGGAGAGAAGCAGAGCGCTGGCTACGGCGGGAGCGGTCTTGGTACGTGTCAGAAGATATCAGGAAGGCGCTGCGTTGATGAAAGAGGGAGCGCGCGGACAAAGCAATGAGAGCCAAATCATGCGAAGCGCGGACCTGTTCAGTAGAAGTAAGCCCTACACCGACATCGATTTCGAAGAAACCGACCCGCGGAGCGTGATACAAAAGCTTTTCAGTGGAATGTTAACCGGCGAGATGACGATTACTCAGTTGTTGTCTCTCATATACGTGGACCCGAACGACAGCTATGAGGCGCCGGACCAAAAGCAGTTCGAGCATATGATGTCCATGCTCAGATCTGAGATAGGTGCTACGGGCCTACCACTTACGGTCGCCGCGGATCTCGCGATCTCCAACATGCACTACACGATGGACGGCGATGACGCGGTCGGTTACAAGATCACCATCGAGAGCCCCGGGGCGGACACCCAGGACATGTATGTCATCAAGGATGGAACGCATTACAAAGTAGCTGCATTCTCGGCGAACGGGTCCGACGTTGAGGAGTTAGCGCCTCTAGCCCTGCGAGCAATTGAGAAAAATGACCTGGTCGCTGCCAGGAAATGGTTGGATCGGGCGCGCGACAAGATTCACGTGAACGGCGGAGACGATCCGTTGGCAGGTTCACCGTTTCCTTATTTCTGGACTAAGGGGCAGGACGCCGACGTAACAACCATGCGCACAGCAGCCCTGGTGCTGCTCCCTTCGAAGGCACTCAAGGGATCATATCTGACGATGCTGGACCATGCTCGGTTGTCGGCAAAGACAGAAATCGATCGCAATCGCCTGACAATGGTGATGACCTATGCTTACTCAGCCCAAGAACAGTGGGCCGATATGCTGCCGCTGACCGAGGAACTTATGAAATCCTTGCCCTCTTCGGTGCGTGCCTTCGACCTTGCAACGACGGCCTATGCTGGATTGAAGCGCTTCGATGAATGGAACAATTTGGTCCGGTCGCGCATGCTGAAATATTCCGACGAACTCGAGTACGTCCGCTCGTCTGCAAATCTTGCCGCCTATCGTGGAGAATTCGGCAAGTCGCGGGCGATCATCAAGACTATTATCGATAAGGGACAGGCTAACCCGTCTGATCTGAATTCATTCGCGTGGTACGCGCTGTTTCTTCCTGGCCCCATTGAACAGGAGGCGATCGACGAAGGTCAGCGCGCTAACGAACTAACCAAGAGCAGCAATTTTTCCATTTTACATACGCTTGCCTGCGTGAGTGCACAAGCGGGGAAAACCAGCGAGGCTCGGGATCTATTACTTAAGGCGATGGATGCGCTCCATCTGGAGGAGCCGAACTCTGTAGTCTGGCTCGGATTTGCGCTAATTGCTGAGCGATATGGCGTCGTCGATGCTGCCGAGAGAATGTACGGCAGAGTAGAAAAGCCTAAGATCGAGTATCCGGACGGATCGTACACCTTGGCTCAACGTCGTCTGACATCACTGCGCAATGTTGCACGCACTGCGGTTACAGCAAAAAGGTGAGCGTCGTGAGACGCGAATCGTATCGACGAATGATGTCAACACCGACTGGCTCACCCAGGTTCGCTGGAGCCATCGACTCAACTCTTCCGGGTTTGCGACCACGTTTCGACCCTCGCGATGAACCGGCACCGGTCACGTCACTTTTCGTAGCGAAAGTCCTTGACAATTTCTGGCGGGAGAGGGATAATTTCATAGGCGAACAAAAAGCGAACATTGTAGCGATCGCCCAGGCTGATCCTCTGCCTCTGTGTTCCCTGACAATTGCGAGAAAGTATGTCTGTCTCTCCGATTTTTTCATCGGCGGCCATGGGTCGCACTTTTATTTTTTCTCCGCAGCCCTCTCCACGCTCGAGCGGCGAGAAGCCTGCGGAGGAGACTGCAAAAAAGATCGCGGAAATTTTAGCCCAGGTCGGCGCAATCCCAAAACTGGCCGCGGTCGTTCCAGCCTCGCGCCTCGATGTGCGTCCAGCGCCGGAAATGGTTTCGAGCGGCATTCCGCAACTCGACTCGCTGACCGGCGGCCTGGCTCGCGGTTGCCTTACGGAAATCTGCGGCACAGCTTCCTCGGGAAGGACCAGCCTGTTGCTTCTCGCGCTGGCCCGCGCTACCCAACGCGGGGAAGTGTGCGCCCTCGTGGATGCAAGCGATGCGTTCGATCCGGCCTCAGCGGCGGCTGCCGGTATGGAAATGAACCGTTTGCTGTGGGTACGCTGCGGAGAAAAATATCCCTCGCGTAAACCTCCTTCGCCCGCGCTCAGGGCAGATTGCCGCGTGGGTGGATTTTCCAGTTGGAAAAATCCAGAGCGCCAGCGCTGCGAATCGCAGCTCGGGCAAATGCTTAAAGTTACCGACCTGCTGCTGCAAAGCAATGGTTTCGGAATGATCGCTCTCGATCTCGGCGATGTTCCCGTGCGGAGCGCGCGGCGTATTCCATTGGCTTCGTGGTTCCGCTTCCGCCGTGCCATTGAGCACACGCCGACCGCAATGCTGGTTTTGGAACAGCAGCCGATTGCCGGGAGTTGTTCGTCGGTGCTGGTGAAGGTTTCAGGGAAAAAGCTGTCGGCGGTCAGCTCTCAGCTATCAGGAAATCGACTACTGCATTCGGAGTTGCCGCATTCAGAATTGCTGGATGAATTCGAGATTACCGCCGAGTTATTGCGCTCGCGATTGGAGCGCAAGCCGGCGCAATCGACGGCAAGTTTCAACAGTCGAGCCGCCTGGGCGGGATAGTGCATTGAGTTCTCAGTTCTCAGTTTCCAGTTCTCAGCAAAAGCTGATTCATTGAAGGACGAGTACGACGACAAGGATCTCGAATCTGAGAACTGAGAACCGAGGCCTGATACCTGGTGTCCCATGTTTGCCTGTATCTTCATTCCCGATTTTCCCGTACAAGCGATCATTCGCTTTGAACCTGAATTACGCGCCCGCAGTATCGCCGTACTCACCGGACGGCCTCCGCTGGAGAAAGTGATAGGGCTAAACGAAAGGGCCAGGCAGACGGGCGTAGAAATCGGGGCAACTAAATCGCAATTGGAAGCATGGGAAAAACTAATCCTGCGCCCGCGCTCGGAGTCGCAGGAGACGTCGGCACACGCTGCGTTGCTCGATTGCGCGCAATCGTTCTCCCCGGAAGTGGAAGACACCTCGCCCGGCACGGCGCTTCTAAACCTTGCCGGACTCGAGCCGTTGCTCGGTCCGCTGGCAAAGATAGCCCGCGATTTGGCGCATCGTGTCTCTCAGATGGGACTGGAAGCAAACGTCGCCGTGGCTGCGGATCCAGATACTGCTTTGCTCGCGGCCCGCGGTTTTTCCGGCGTGACTTTGATTTCCGCCGGGCAGGAAGCCGAGCGTCTCGGAGATCTGCCGGTGGATTCGTTGCTGGAAAGTTTTTCTTCCGATGTGGAGGAAGCTGCACGCTGGGCGGAAACCTTTGATCGCTGGGGCATTCGCAAACTGCGGGCGCTCGCGGCTCTTCCCGAAGTTCCGCTCAGTGAGCGCCTGGGACAACAGGGAATCCGTCTGCAAAAACTGGCGCGGGGCGCGGCATCGCGTAATTTGCAGATGTTGCAACCGCCGCTGATTTTTGCCGAGAGTGTGGATCTGGAATATCCCATCGTGCTGCTGGAACCGCTGGCGCTTTTGCTGAACCGCATGCTGGAGCAAGTGTGCGCCCGATTGTCAGCCCGTGCACTAGCAGCGCAGGAGTTGCATCTGAATCTGGAATTGGCAGCAATGCAGTCCAATGATTGCGCGTCGGTCGATCGAACACTCACCCGCACGTTCAGCCGTACGCTGCTGTTGCCAACGCCCATGCTGGACGCGAGACTATTTCTGAAATTGTTACAGCTTGATTTGCAGGCGCATCCGCCAGGAGCGCCCATCGTGAAGGTTCATTTGTCGGCGGATTCGGCGCGCTCGCGAATTCTGCAAAGTGGATTATTTCAGCCGGTTTTTCCGGAGCCTGAGAAACTGGAGCTGACGCTGGCGCGCATCGCGGCAATTGTCGGCGAGGGAAAAGTCGGGTCGGCGGAGTTACTGGATACTCATCGCGAAGGCACGTTTGCGGTGCGGCACTTTGCACCCGCACAGTTCGCGGCCGCAGAGCCCAAAGGGAAGCCGTCTGGAAAGCGAAAGGAGGAAATGTCTATGCAAGTAAATGACTCTGCATGCCAGGTCGAGGAAAAGCTTGTGGAAAATGCAAAAGAAAATGCTGAAGAACAAATGAGCGCAGTGATTGCCTTGCGCCTGTTTCGTCCGCCGCTGGGCGTGAGCGTTAGTGTGCGTGAAGCAAAGCCGGTGCAGATGCGATGCCTGCAGCGTGAGGACATCGCCGGCGAAATCGTCTGGACCGCCGGCCCCTGGCGCTCTTCCGGCGACTGGTCGGAACAGGAAGGCTGGTCACGCGAAGAGTGGGACATCGCCGTGGTTGCCGAAAGTGGCCTCGTATTGTATCGCCTGGTGCAGGACAAGCTGAAGGGAAACTGGTTTGTAGAAGGAACGTATGACTGAGACCGTAGTTGCTGGGTAATAACTCTCATAAATTGTCATCCCTCGCTTCGCTCGGAATGACAAAAGTCTTTTGCCATAGACTGCAAGGCAACTGATGTACGTTGAACTCCATTCCCGCTCCGCGTTCAGCTTTCTCGAAGGCGCTTCTATTCCCGAGGAACTGATCGCGGTGTGCGCGAATCTGAGAATGCCGGCGATGGCATTGCTCGATCGAGATGGAGTATACGGTTCGCCGCGCTTCCATCTCGCCGCCACAAAAGCCAAAATCAAGGCGCATATTGGGGCGGAAGTGACGTGTACTGCGTTTCGGCTTTCACTTCTGGTTGCTACGCGTGCTGGATATCAAAATCTCTGCCGCCTGATTACAAAAATGAAGTTGCGCGTTGGCCGCAAGGAAGGAGCCTGTGCATCGGATCTGGATTTTATTGAGCATGCCGATGGCTTAATCTGCCTGACTGGCGGAGAGGAAGGTCCGCTGGCGGCCGCGCTTACGCACGGTGGACCGCGAGCGGCGTTCGAAGCCGTGAAGCGGCTGGTTGAGATTTTTGGCCGATCGAATGGTGGTCAGTCCAATGTTTACGTCGAATTGCAGCGGCATTTTCATCGCGATGAAGAGTATCGAAACCGGGTTGCGATCGAGATTGCGGAAGCTTTGCAATTGCCGCTATTGGTGACGAATGGCGTGAACTATGCCATGGCTCACGAGCGCGAGTTGATGGATGCGCTCACCGCGCTGCGTCATCATCGCACTCTGGCCAATGCCGGACGTCTGCTGGCGCGTAATGCCGAACGCTATCTTAAATCTCCCGCAGCCATGCGAGCGCTTTTTGCCGATCTTCCACAGGCCATTGCGAACACGGTTGACCTTTCCTCACGGCTTGAGTTCACGCTGAACAATCTTGGATATGAGTTTCCGCGTTATCCCGTGCCGGAGGGAGAAACCATGATGTCATTTCTGCGGGAGCGCACCCGGGAAGGATGGCAGAGTCGGTATGGGCGGGCGGAGGCCGAATTGAAAAAGCGCGCGCGCCGGCAGATCGAGCGCGAGTTGAACTTGATAGAAAAACTGAAACTCGCCGGGTACTTCCTCATTGTCTGGGATCTGGTGGACTTCTGCCGCAGAGAGAACATCCTGGTCCAAGGCCGCGGGTCGGCCGCCAACAGCGCGGTTTGCTACTCGCTCGGCATCACGGCAGTGGATCCGATTGGCATGGAATTATTATTTGAACGATTTCTTTCCGAAGAACGCGGCGAGTGGCCTGATATCGATATCGATTTGCCCAGTGGGGACGAGCGCGAGCGCGTAATCCAGTACGTCTATCAACAGTACGGCCAACGCGGCGCAGCCATGACCGCCAATGTGATCACGTATCGCAATCGCATGGCGGCGCGCGAAATGGGCAAAGTGATGGGCTTCGATCCGGAGACGCTGAAGCGAATTTCATCGGCGGTGGCCACATGGGAATTCAAAGACGAAAATGATGCGCTCGATCGCCGGCTGCGCGATGCCGGGCTCGATCTTACCCATCCCCGGATTCGCAAATATTTCGAGTTATGTCTCGCGGTTCAGGACCTGCCGCGACATTTAGGTCAGCACTCCGGAGGCATGGTCATCTGTGAAGGCCGTCTGGATTCGGTCGTCCCGCTGGAGCCCGCTTCCATGCCCGGCCGCGTCGTGGTGCAGTGGGATAAAGAAAACTGCGCGGACATGGGCATCATTAAAGTCGATCTGCTGGGCCTCGGCATGATGGCTGTACTGAAAGATTCTCTCCAACTGATCCATGATTATTACGAAGAAGAAGTGGATCTGGCGCACCTTCCAGCGGACGACCCGGTCGTATATTCTACGCTGCAAAAAGCCGATACCGTAGGAATGTTCCAGGTAGAGAGCCGGGCGCAGATGGCGTGCCTGCCGCGTCTAAAGCCGCTGAAATTTTATGACATCGTTGTGCAGGTGGCGATTATCCGGCCCGGACCGATTGTTGGGAATATGGTGAACCCATTTCTTAAGCGCAGGCAGGGCAGGGAAGCGGTCACGTATCCCCATCCGTCGCTTGAAACCGTACTCAGTCGCACCATGGGCGTGCCGCTGTTTCAGGAGCAGTTGCTGCGCATGGCGATGATCACCGCGAACTTTACGGGCGGCGAAGCGGAGGAGTTGCGTCGCGCTATGGGCTTCAAACGTTCCGAGGTGCGAATGAAAGTGATCGAAGAAAAGTTGCGTGCCGGTATGACGCGCAACGGAATCCTGGGGAAAACGCAGGAGCAGATCATCCAGTCGATTACTTCGTTTGCTCTTTACGGGTTTCCGGAGTCGCATGCCGCCAGCTTTGCATTGATTGCGTATGCCAGCGCTTATTTGAAATGTCATTATCTGGCGGCGTTCACGGCGGCGCTGCTGAATAATCAGCCGATGGGTTTTTATCATCCGTCGACGATTGTGAAAGACGCGCAACGGCACGGCTTGAAAGTGCTGCCGATGGATGTGACGAAGTCGGATTGGAAGTGCACGCTGGAGCCGTCTGCTATCAGCAGTCAGCATTCGCTGCGTCTTGGCTTGAAATATGCTCGTGGGTTGCGGGAGCCGGCGGGGCAGGCTTTGGTTCGAGAACGCAGCTTGGCGCCGTTTGCTTCGGTTCAGGATCTGGCACGGCGTGTGCCCGAGTTGCGCAAGGATGAATTAACGACGCTGGCGGAAATTGGGGCGCTGAATGCAATCGGGGGTTCAGCACAGAGTCGCCGCGATGCGCTTTGGCAGGTGGAGCGCGCAGTGCGCCGGCCGGGTCCGTTGCTGGATGAGCTGCCGGAAAATGAAGGAGAATCTCCGCTCACCGCCATGACTCAGGAAGAGCGACTGGTGGCCGATTTTCACGCTACCGGGCTGACGGTGGGTCCTCATCCCATGCAGTACCGGCGGGCGGAAATGAAGCGGATGGGGATTTATAGCGCTTCCGATCTGGCGCACCTTCCGAATGGGCGCCGATTGCGCATCGGCGGATGTGTAATTGCCCGCCAGCGTCCGGGAACGGCCAAGGGAATGATGTTCATGAGCCTGGAAGATGAAACGGGAATTGCCAATGCGATCTTCGCCCCGGATCTTCTGCAGAGGAATCGGGTGCTGCTGATTTCGGAACGATTTCTGATGATTGAAGGGATTCTGCAGAATCAGGACAACGTGATTCATATTCGGGCGGAAAAAGTCTCGCCGCTCAATGTCACGCGGGCAGAGACGGTGTCCCACGATTTTCATTGAGACGCGAGAGCCCAACCCCTGTAACTGGCACAATTCCGCAGATTTTACGGCATTGTTGAAGCAATCCCCTCCAAAAACGCAATAAGATCAATTGGTCTGCCCTTTCGTCACTTTTCTTTACAAATCCTTACCGTCAAACTTGGCAACCCCTGCAGCCGATGCCAAATCTAAACAACCACACTCCACCAGTTGAAGTGTCCGCACCATTCAGCTTCAAATCGAAGGAGGCTTTTGCTGTGAGCTTTTTTTTCGTGAATGCTCTTTCCGTGAATGCTGCGAAGTCCGGACGGTGGGCGGTCATTCTTTACTTGGCGATGCTGACTATTTCTTTGCCCGCCTTTGCCGGTCTCGGTGAGGACGTGAGTTCCGTACAGGCCGACCAGGCCCACATGCAAGGCAGTCTGCGAACCACGCAAACTCAAGCCTACACGCTGCATGAGATTCAGGCTCCGTCGGGCATTGTCGTACGTGAATTCGTTTCACCGACGGGAAAGGTGTTTGGCGTGGCGTGGCAGGGGCCATGGCCTCCAGATATGCGGCAGATATTAGCCGGCTATTTCGGACAGTATCAGCAGGCCACCCAGGCACAGGTGAATTCGCGCGCTGGTCGAAGGCCGCTGGTGATCGACCAGCCCGGACTCGTGGTGCAATCGGGTGGACATATGAGGTCGTTCAGCGGGCGGGCCTACATCCCGGAAATGCTGCCGCAGGGAGTAAGCGCGGAGGCAATTCGATGAGGTGCATCACGACAGGCACGAATCGAATCATGAATCGAAGAATAACGACTGCCGCGATTTGCGGAGGGTTGATGTTTACCGTCGCTTGTGGAGGAAGTGGGTCGAGCTCCGGTGGTTCGACCGGTACTACCCCTCCGAGTAACAACGTGCTGGCCATTTCGGTGAACGCCGGACCAAACGGAGGCTATGCCAATGGCGCATTTGCCAGCGTGACCGTATGCGTGCCGTCCACCACTACCTGTCAGACGATCGACGATGTATTGGTGGATACGGGATCATCGGGGCTGAGACTTCTTTCTTCGGTCCTGACCGCCGCCCTGCCGCAACAGAAAGCATCCGACGGCAATGCGGTGGTCGAGTGTCTTCCATTTGTCAGCGGCTACACCTGGGGTCCGGTGCAGACGGCGGACATTGAGCTCTCCGGGGAGAAGGCCAGTTCGGTGCCAATCCAAGTGATCAGTGGCTCGGATTTTCCTGTTCCGACCGCCTGCGCGAATTTCGGAAGCCCTCAAGAAACGCTTTCGGCCCTGGGTGCAAATGGCATTCTGGGGGTGGGAACGATGGCGCAGGACTGCGGCCAGGGCTGTGAATCAGCGAGTCCCATCTATTGGGAATGCCCAGCCTCTGGTTGTGTGGAGGCCGGCGAAAGTCTGGCCCTGCAGGTGCAAAACCCTGTAGCTCTTTTTTCGACCGATAACAACGGGGTCATCATCGAACTGCCGGCAGTCAGCGGGCCAGAGCTGACGCTGAGCGGATCGCTGATTTTCGGCATCGGAACGCAATCGAACAACGCATTGAACGGGGCGACCGTGTATACGGTGGACGATGACGGAAACTTCATCACAACCTACAATAATCAGTCATACAACCAGAGCTTCATTGATAGCGGCTCGAACGGATTTTACTTTCTGGACAGTAGCGCGACCGGGATACCAGTTTGTTCCGACGCCAACTACTTCTATTGCCCGTCCTCGACGCAGAATCTTACGGCCACCAATGCGGGATCGACCGGAACTCCAAGCGGGGCTGTCAGTTTCAGCGTCGCCAATGCTGACAATCTGTTCAACAACTACTCCAGCGATAACGTTTTTGAGCAATTAGCAGGGCCGAATTCTTTGTCGGGCTTCGATTGGGGCTTGCCTTTCTTCTACGGACGCAACGTCTTTACTGCCATCCAGGGACACAATACGCCGGGCGGAACTGGGCCGTACTGGGCTTACTAAATCCTCAACTTCTGCGCTAGGCCGTTGAGAGCTTCCTGGCATTGTGGCGCAGCGAGCGGCCCTCCGATAAACCATACAATTCTTCCGCCAGATTCTTGGCGTGGTCGCCGATGCGCTCCAGCGCCTGGGCGGCGAGCAGGATGTCGAAATTCTGCTGGCCGGTCGGGCTGTTGGGCTCGGCCAGGTGCCTGTGAAACAAGGAATGGCACAACCGGTCCACTTCCGGATCGGATTGCAGAACGGTCTGCGCGTGCGACACGTCACGCTTGAGGAAACCCTGATGGACCTGTTCCAGCATTT
>Ga0302324_100002750_pt1 | contig 40114 bp, 32 predicted proteins | sample Palsa_T0_1_FD_201949 | JGI IMG/M metagenome (GOLD analysis project Ga0302324, IMG submission 201949) | Peat permafrost microbial communities from Stordalen Mire near Abisko, Sweden - Palsa_T0_1 | ecosystem: Environmental > Terrestrial > Soil > Palsa > Peat permafrost | place: Sweden: Abisko...
CCGCTCCGAATTGATTTCCAGACCGTACCGGGTGGTTGTGAATTTATCCTCTCCCGGCTCATAACCCATCTGGCCTCCCAACTTTTCGTCCTTAAGATATTTTAATGAGAACTGACCCAGCCAGCCGGTTCCGGAATTATATACCCAGCGATTTATGAAATTGACTTGCGTTCCTTTAGGGAAATCCATGAACGTATCTTTGTTCCGGTCCATTTCAAAAGGGCGAATACTTCCATGGAGCAAGAAAGTGGTTCCCCATTTCTTGCTCGTTTGCACGGTATAAATTAAGTTCGTTTCAGAGCGGCCGGAATTATTCACGTACCCATTGACATAAACTTTGTCACTCTCTTGCGGCTTTTTCAACTCGACATTGATCTGTCCGGCAATGCTTTCATATCCGTTTATCACTGATCCAACCCCTTTTGTTACCTGAATAGAATTGATCCACGTTCCCGGAATAAGCTGAATGCCCTGACTTGAGGCAAGTCCGCGAACGGCCGGCATGTTTTCCAGCGAGATCATCGTGTTCGGTCCCGAAAGACCTAACATCTGAATCTGCCGTGTCCCCGAGATGGCATCGGTAAAAGCCACATCCACCGAAGGGTTTGTTTCAAAACTCTCGGAAAGGTTACAGCAGGCAGCTTTGAAAAGCTCTTTCTCTTGCATCACGGCGACATTAATGGCTGAATTGTTATTTGAATGGGTAGATGGAACCCATCCCTCCACAACAACCTCCTTCAGGATCAGATCCGACTTCAGTTCAACCTTTACGTTGGTTTGATCAGTGACAAGCAATGTATCTGAATAGTATCCGACAAAGTGAATGACCAGTTTTGTCCTTCCCTCCTCACGGTCAATCAGAAAGATGCCGTTTGCGCGGGTTGTAGTTCCCCGGTTTCCGCCAAGCCAATATACATTCGCACCCGGAATGGGTTCATCAACACCCTTTTCATTTTTTCCGACAACAAGTCCCATCAGTTTTTGAGCGGTGCTTTCTTCCGTCACTAATGCAGAAAAGATTGCCATCGGAATAGCAATCAGCAGGAATCTCATGGCGATTACTGATGATTCCCGTCCTTCCTCATGGCATGATCGCTGTCGCGGTAAAGGCAACAAAACGGAAGAGAAGCATAATCCTCGTCTTTCGCTTTGACCTTATCCGTGTCATGTCCTACTGCTGCCACCAACTCGGCAATTTCTTGCTCGGTTATTTTTGAGCTGTTGTAGGTGACCTGAAGGTTTTTTGTTTTCGGATTCCAGTCTGCTTTTTTGATACCCTTGTGATCAAGCGCCGTCTCGATGCGTTTTTTGCACATCACGCAATTACCGTAAACCTTAATGTTTGCGGTGACGATTTTGGATTGAGCGAAGGAAGGCAAGGAAAATATCAAAAGAGAAAAAAACAATAATTTCGTTTTCATAATGGTTGAAAATTAATGATCAAAAATGGATTAAAAGACGCACTTCAAAATGTTCGGCGATAAATTAGGCAACTCAGATTGAACCACGATGGATTTTAGTCCAAGTTTGACAGATTGAGATACGCAAGGCGATGCCCTGCTGATCAGCCGTAGAAAAGGAAACTGCAGTGAAGTTTGAAAAGCGGGCCCCGACCTGGCGGAGAACTGTCCGAATGAAAAACAGGAGTGCGATCTTCGAAGGAAGAAATTGGTAAAACAAGCACACTCGAAAAGAGACCGCCAAGTTCAAAAAGCTGAGGTGCTGAAACCGAAACAACCGGAGTCTGACTTTGGGCGATGTCCAGCGCAATCAGTTCTCGTTCATCTTTGCAGCACGATTGAAAACTTTCTTTTTGAAAGAGGGCGCAAGCGCACTTTTTGGTTTGGAAGCTGAAGAGGGAAGAATTACTTAACCTGCCCATACAGTAGTGGGTGGTTTTGGCCACTCCTACTGTAAGGACCAGGTACACACATGTGAACGCTATGGCAAAATAGTTTCTCACTGTGTTTTAGAGAACCCCAAAATAGAAGGTTAGGTTTCACTTTTCCTACGATTTTTGGAAAACTTTGTTAAGGCTGAAAAAATGGCCTTTTTTGTGTCATAATAGCATGATCGAAGATAATTACAAGCAACGCGGACTGCGCAATAAGTTGGTCAAGAAATTGCGTTTGAAGGGCATTTTGGACGAACGAATTCTGAGCGCGATAGCGAAAGTGCCCAGGCACGTTTTTTTTGATGACGCCCTCCTGGGCCATGCCTATGAGGACAAGGCTTTTCCGATTGGAGAGGGCCAAACGATCTCACAACCCTATACGGTGGCCTTCCAGACTGAAAAGCTGGAAATTAAGTCGGGAGATAAGGTTCTGGAGATCGGCACAGGTTCGGGGTACCAAGCCTGTATCTTATTGGAATTAGGTGTCAAACTCTATACGATTGAATACAACCGAAGGTTGTACGAAAAAGCGCGAACATTCCTTCCGGCCATAGGGTATCATCCTTTCTTTTCCTGCGGTGATGGCTCAAATGGTTTACCGGCAAAGGCCCCGTATGATAAGATCCTGGTAACTGCCGGCGCCCCCGTTGTACCCGCAGCATTAACCAACCAATTGGCCGAAAACGGTATCCTGATCATCCCTGTCGGGGATCGGGAAAAACAGATGATGGTAAAAGTGACCAAAACTGAGGGGAAACTAATACGAGAGCAGTTTGACTATTTCGCGTTTGTCCCGCTATTGGGCGAAGGTGGATGGAACAAATAGGTATTTTGTAGCAGCCTTTGGCCTTTAGCGATGGCGGAAATCCTACACGTTCGCGGTGAATTACCGGCGTCAGCATGATTAGTACAAAAAGGGCAAATGGCTAACAGCGAATAGCTAACGGCAAACGGTGAAAAGCCAGCCGTTTGCATCAATCGATTGAAATTCCTCTTCACAAAATTTATTTCTTTTTCAATACGACTATTGAAACCCTTTTGCGTTATTTGACTTTTAAAACAAAATAGTCGAATAGTCAAATAGGCACATGGTCGAAGAACCCAAAACTCCTCTGGACACGGACCGGCTCCACCGTATACTCGATGTCGCCCAAAAGCGATTCGCGCATTTCGGCGTGGGAAAAACAACGATGACTGAAATCGCAGCCGATGTGGGAATGTCCAAAGCCTCGATCTATTATTACTATCCGGATAAAGAACATCTCTTCCTGGCCGTCATCCAAAAGGAAATGGATGAATTCATCGCAGCGATCATTCGCATAACCCGGGAAAAAGGAACAGCCGCAAAAAAAATAAAACACTATGTTTCAATCCGGCACAGTTACTTTCAACGCCTGGTCACCCTGGCGCTGATTGATGAGCAATCCCAGACCATCCTTAAGTCATCGAAAGAGAAGATTCATCAAAATCTGGTCTCGAAGGAAATAAAAACGGTCCAACAAATACTTTCCGGCGGAGTCAAGGAGGGGGAGTTTGGATCTTTTAATACAAAAAGCTATGCCGATCTTTTGGTGACAGCCATGCGTGGCTTACGCATATTGATGATTCATAAGAAAGAACCCATCGATGCGGAAGATTATACGATAGCGGAATACTATGAAAAACAACTTACCTCTCTGTTTCTAAAAGCCATCAAAAAATCTTAACTCCTTTATATCCATGAGAACAAAAATTATTTACACGGTCGTCGGCATTATCTTGATCATCGGAGGTTTTTTCGGTTGGCGGTACTATACCTACCTGATCAGCCACATTGAAACGGATGACGCCCAGGTCGATGGCAATATTGTCCCGGTGCTTTCGCGGGTAGGGTCTTTTATTGCTGCCGTCCACGTGGTCGACAACCAACCTGTAAAGCAAGGACAGCTTCTTGTTGAATTGGATTCGGTCGAACTTATTTCCAAGGTCGCTCAAGCAAAAGCGGCCTATCAGAGTGCTATGGCATCCACCGTAGCCGCCCAGAGCGCCGCAGAAGATGCCCGGCTTGCCGAAGAGCTTTCGCTGACCGCGATTGAGGAGCCCCAGACCAATCGCTGGAAAGCAAAAAAGGAATTCGAACGCTACGACGATCTCTTCAAACAAAAATTAGCCACGCCCCAGCAACTCGACAATGTAAAGGCTGACCTTGAAAAAGCAGAAGCCCAGTATACCATGGCTACGCAAAAAAATAAATCAGCGGAGGGTCAATATCGCACCGCCGTTAGTCAGCTCAAGGTCGTGGAATCCAATGCGACGATAAAAGCGAAGGATCTCGATTATGCAAAACTCCAGCTTTCATACACAAAAGTTCATGCTCCGGTATCTGGAATGGTGTCCAAGAAAAGCATCCAACCCGGCCAACTTATCCAGGCCGGTCAGCCCCTGATGGCCCTGGTCGAGGAAAGCACAATATGGGTCACGGCGAATTACAAAGAAACCCAACTTGAAGGGATGAAAGTAGGGAACGACGTGGTGATCAAAGTCGACGCTTTTCCGAACAATAATTTTACAGGCAAAGTGGAATCCATGGGGGGTGCCACCGGAGCTAAGTTCTCCCTCCTTCCTCCCGATAATGCGTCCGGGAATTTTGTCAAGGTAGTGCAACGACTGAGTGTCCGGATCGCCATTGACTCCGGCTCTAATCCTCTTCACGTTCTCAAACCGGGTATGAGTGTTCAGGCCATTGTCTCCAAGAATTAATTTCAGTCGGTGTCATGGCGAAGATCACCTTAGATAAATGGATTGTCATTCTTACGGTCATCAGCGCTGCTTTATTGCAGCTGATTGACACATCCATTGTGAATGTTTCCCTGATCCAAATGATGGGAAATCTAGGGGCCACGCTGGGCGATATCAGTTGGGTCGTAACAGGCTATGCCGCGTCCAACGTCGTGATGATCACGATGTCGGGATGGTTAAGCTCAAAGTTTGGCCGAAAAAATTATTTTGCTGCTTCCATCATTTTGTTTACGCTCGCCTCCGTGGCATGCGGTTTGTCAGACAATGTTTGGGAACTCGTCTTCTTCCGGGTGATCCAGGGAATCGGCGGAGGTGGTTTGCTTTCTACCGCCCAAGCCATCCTTATCGAAACATTTCCCAAAGAAGATCTCGGCCTAGCGAATGCCATCTTTGGGGTCGGCGTGATCATTGGACCTACCATCGGCCCTGCGCTCGGTGGATACATTACCGATAACTTATCCTGGCCATGGATTTTTTACATCAATGTTCCCGTTGGAATCATTGCCACCGTCTGCACTGTGCTTTTTATCAAAGAGCCGGCTGAAAAAATGAAAACGGGTCAAATGGATTGGCTGGCGATTATTCTGCTGATCATGGGTATCGGAGCCATGCAAGTGGTTTTAGAAAAAGGAGAAAGCGAAGATTGGTTTGAAACCAACTACATCACGGTGTTAACCGTAGCCGCCGTCGTCGGCTTAATTACCTTTGTCTGGAGGGAACTCGTCGTTGAACATCCGGTGGTCGACTTGCGAATCATGCGCTACCGGAGTTTCGCCGTCGGAACCCTTTTCAATTTCATCCTCGGCTTTGGATTGTTTGCATCGGTCTTTATCGTGCCCGTGTTCGCACAGAACATTCTCGGCTTCACGGCAACGGATACCGGGTATTTGCTGATGCCGGGGAGTGTCATGACCGGGATCATGATGCCGGTCATTGGAGTACTATTAAAAAAACGTATCCCGCCGCTCCTGTTTGCCGGAATCGGATTCTCCCTTTTCTTTGCTTTCACTTATACCCTCTCCGGCCTGAACCTGAGCGCCGGCCCGGGTGATTTTTTCTGGCCGTTGATTATCCGTGGCGTGGGGCTCGGAATGATCTTTATCCCTCTTACCTCACTTTCCATGATTGATCTGACTGGAAAAGAAATCCCTCAGGGAACCGCTGTCAGCAACATGATCCGTCAGTTGGGCGGATCGTTTGGAACCGCGATCATGACTACACTTATCAGCGTGCAGACCAAAGTTCATTATGACAACCTGAAAGATCATGTAACGAATTATGAAATTACGTCGCAGGACCGCCTGGAGGGTTTTAAGAATCTTTTTATGAGCAAAGGCTTTTCGCCCCTGGAGGCAACCCAACAGGCCTTGGCGGCAATGCAGGGGGCCGTTTACAAACAAGCTGAAATGCTGACCTACCGCGACGCTTTCTTAGTCGTGGGTGCCTTTTTTCTGGTCTGCATACCCCTCATGATCCTGTTCAAAGGCAATAAAAAGAAAGATGTGCACATTGAAATGATGATGGAATAACCAGAATTCTTCACGACAGAAATAGCAACTTATGAAAACCTATATTCCTTTTGTTTTGTTTTTTTCTCTCTCTCTAACGACGAAGGCGCAGTCGCCCTATTCGCTCGACCAGTGCGTTGAATACGCGTTAAAAAATAATATTACGATCAAAAACAGTTTGATCGACACCCGGATCGCGGACAGCCGGAAACAGGAGTTGCGCTCCAGAAGTCTACCCCAGCTGGATGCCAACTCACAGGCGATCCACAATTTCGACGTACAGAAGATCGTCTTTGAAAACGACGTGATACCGCTTTTTTCCAATCCCCTTTTGCCCAAGGGGCAAGTGATTGCTTTCCAATTGCAATTAAACAACGTGTGGACCAGTCAGCTTACAGCAAGCCAGGTCATTTTCGATAAATCATTGTTCACCGGTATTGCGAATGCCGAAATCGTGAAGTCGCTTTCGCGGAAAAATACGGAGCAAACGGAAATCGACGTGGCCGAGATGGTGACCAAAGCCTACTATGGCGTCCTGGTAGCCCAAAAACAACTCGATTTCCTCGACAACAATCTACTACGGGTCGACTCGCTTTTCAAAGACACACAAGCCCGGTTCAACAACGGATTGGTACGAAAGATTGTGGTGGACCGGATTGAAGTCAGGTTGAATAACCTGAAAGAAGAGCGCGAGAAGACGTTGAGGCTCGTCGAACTGAACAGGGCGCTACTCCGGTACCAAATGAATATGCCCGCAGAGGAAAATCTTCAGCTATCCGATTCATTTGACGAAACCGTATTGCCCAGGGTTGTTGAACGTGAGGATGTTGATTACACCCAGAGAATCGAATATGGCATTCTTAAGAATCAGCAGCAGCTTTATGAAGCGGAAACGCAGGTATTGAAAGACGGATATTATCCCCGGCTAAACGCGCTGGCGGCGACCGGTTACAATCCAGCCTCCACACACGCGGAGGATATTTTTCAGAGCAATCGGTATTACAATTTTACGTATGTCGGATTGAACTTAAGCATCCCCATTTTTCACGGTTTTGAAAAGAAATATAAAGTCCAGACCCGCACGCTGGAAGATTTGAAAATCACCAACTCAATGCAAAACTTAAGGCATTCCATTGACCTGCAGGTTCAGCAGGCGAATATCAACTTGTTTAATAGCATTGCATCGCTAAAAATACAAAAGAGAAACCTTGAACTCGCCCAGGAAAATGTTCGGATCATTCAGGTCGAAAATGAAAAAGGCATTGCGTCCAGTCTGGAGGTGGTCAATGCGGAAGCCGATCTTAAAGAAGCACAAACCAACTATTACACGACACTTTACAGTGCATTGTTGGCGAAGACCGATCTGGAGAAAGCGAACGGAACATTGCTGAAGAAATAACCCGTTAAAATTAATTAGGCAATTATTACGCAAGCAGAAATGCCTTAACGTCCTCGAAACGATTAGTCACCCGAATTGATTTTTTTTCTTTTTTCAAAAAGCCGGCTAATCGTTCGGGCAATGGCAGGGACTGCCTCAAGGTTTCCTCTACGATCGACTGAAATTTTCCCGGATGCGCGGTTGCCAGAAAAATGCCGGTCACGCCCGGATGATCGGTTACGTATCGCTTCAATCCCAGGTACGCAATAGCAGTGTGAGGATCGAGGACATAGCTCTTTTCCTCGAAAACCTGTGCCATAACGGACCTGGTTTCCGCATCCGAAAAATGCAATCCGGTAATGTCTTTTGATAATTTTCCGAAATCGTAATCGTATAAATCCAACACCCGCGAAAAATTGCTGGGATTGCCTACATCCATTGCATTGCTCACCGTTTGGACACTGTCCCGGAGCGTAAAGACGGCAGATTGCAAATAATCAGGAACAACTTTATTGGCATTGGTGGCGGCAATGAATTGGTAGACCGGAAGTCCCATCCGCTTAGAAATTAACCCCGCCGTAAGATTACCCAGGTTGCCACTGGGAACAGAGAATACGATCGGTTTGTTCCTATCCTTTAGTTGCGCAAACGCATAGAAATAATAAAACATCTGAGGAATAAGCCGGCCTATATTGATTGAGTTGGCGGAAGTAAGAGAGATTTTACGATTCAATTCATCATCCGAAAAAGCGCGTTTGACTAACGCCTGACAATCATCAAATGTGCCATCAATCTCCAGTGCCGTGACGTTTGCCCCTAAGGTGGTAAATTGTTTCTCCTGAATTTCACTGATCTTCCCGGAAGGATAAAGAATGATGATCCGTGTTCCCGGCACCTTCAAAAAACCGTTGGCGACGGCACTTCCCGTGTCCCCTGAAGTAGCCACCAGGATCGTGATCTCACGGCCTAACCGGCTTGCAAAATGACCAAGTAATCCGGATAAAAACCGTGCTCCAAAATCCTTGAAGGCAAGTGTTGGGCCATGAAACAATTCCAGTGAAAAAAAATTATCCTCCAAACCCACAAGGGGAGCATCAAACTGAATGGCACGATCCGTTATTTGCCTAACCACTTCCGTTGGCAAATCTTTCCCGAGAATAGGGTTCGCGACAGCCAATGCAATTTCTGCAAAAGACTTCTCCGTAATATCCCGGAAAAACGACTGAGGTAGTTCGGGAATAATTTCGGGCATGTAAAGTCCGCCATCTGGCGCCAGCCCACGCATAACGGCGTCGGAAAGGCTTACCCTGATAGTTCGGTCAGAGGTACTGTAAAATTGCATGCTTATCCTTCTCGTATTATGGCGCCTGCCTTGTTCAGTTTTGAAACATAGACATCGCTTTTCAATTGGTGAGCAAGGAAATGAAGTTGGATCGACTCCCCGATTTTTTGCGCCACTCCGTGGTCGTTGCTTAACGAAAAGATGGTTGGCCCCGATCCGGAAATGCCGCACCCCAATCCACCGGCATGGATCACTGCTTTTCGAATAGCCTCAAAGCCCGGAATAAAAACGGAACGAATTGGCTCGGCGATGACATCCTTTAAGGACCGGCTGATCAATTCGTAGTCCGGTTTCATCAATCCTGCCATGAGCCCGGCAATGTTTCCGCCTTGCGTGATTGCATTGTCCAACGAAACCGTTGCTTTCAATATCCGGCGGGAGTCGGATGTCTTGAGTTCAATGTGCGGATGAACCAACGTACAATAAAGGTCATCCGGAAATGGAACGGGAACAATGTCCAGCGGGTGATAATCCCTGATTAAAATAAATCCGCCCAGCAACGAAGGAGCCACGTTGTCGGCGTGGGCAGAACCACACGCGACGCGCTCGGCTTCCATCGCGTGGGGTAATAGTTGAATGCGTGTGAGCGGATTTTCAAACAAATGGTTGATCGCCAGCAAGGCCGCCACACCGCTGGCGGCACTTGATCCCATGCCACTTCCCAGAGGTAGGTTCTTATACAATTCGATGTCGACACCAACGTTACTTCCAACCGCTTTCAAAAAAGATTGTACGGCGACTCCAGCCGTGTTGCGCTCCGCCTCCTTGGGAAGTCTTCCCTGATCACCAACGATTTTGCTGAGGATTACACCGGGTTTGTCTTTTATCGTGAGCACTACTTCATCGCCCGGGAAATCAACAGCAAAACCAAGAATATCAAATCCGCAGCAAACATTGGCCACGGTGGCCGGCGCAAAAGCTTTAACTGATTTCATTTTTGATCGTATTTTCTGCGTCCATCGGCAACTTGTTCAAACCATTTATCTTCCCGTTTTCCAATTACTTTGATTTTCGATTTGCTCCTTTACGTTGAAGCGTAATTCCCAATCCTTATAATATCCGCAAAGACACCGGCCGCCGTAACCTCCGCTCCGGCGCCGGGACCGCGGATTACCATAGGGCGTTCATGATAGCGTTCCGTGGTGAGAAGAATGATGTTATCGCTTCCGGACAGCGAATAAAAAGGATGCGATTCACCGACACTGGCTAAGCGAATATCCGTCCTGCCGTTTTCCAGAACAGCCAAATACCGTAATTTTTCTTTTTTCTCAGCCGCTTGCTTTCGCAATTCTTCAAAACTTGCATCGTGTCGTGCGAGGTTCATATAGAATTCATCCATCGTCATTTCCCCCCGGCAGTTCTCAGGCACCAAATTCTCAACAGCGATATCCTTGAGTTCCAGAGGCAGACCGATTTCGCGCGCCAGAATCAGAGTCTTCCGAGCCACATCCACTCCCCTCAAATCATCACGCGGATCGGGTTCGGTATATCCTTTTTCTTTGGCTTCCTTCACCACGTCATGAAAGCATCTGCCCCCCGTAAACGCTGAGAAAATATAATTCAGGGTACCACTCAGCACGGCTTCTATGCGGATCACTTTATCGCCGCTCAGCAATAAATCGTTCATCGTATTGATCACAGGAAGTCCGGCCCCGACATTGGTTTCATATAAAAATCGTGCCCCCCGCTTAAAGGCAATGGATTTCAACGACATATACTTTACCAAAGGTCCCGAGTTGGCTTTCTTATTGGGGGAAACAATAGAAATATTGGCCGAAAGAACAGGTTCGTAAAAATCGGTCACTTCCTCACTGGCGGTACAATCCACAAAAATGCTGTTCGACAAATTCAACGAACACATCCGGTCGAAAAAAAATCTCATGCCCATGGGTTCACCTTCTTTTTTCATGCGATCCACGCACGAATCCGGATTCAATCCGGTTTCGTCAAAAAGCATCCGGGTACTATTGGCGACGGCGACTACATTTACCTCCAGGTGATTCTCCCGGGCAAGCTTTACAAACTGATCATGGATCATCCGAAGCAGCGTCTTTCCGATCAGGCCTGTTCCCACCAAGAATAAATTCAGCACTTTATGGTCCGAAAGAAAAAACGCTTCATGCAGGACATTAAGCGCCTTGGTGACATCGGCCTGACGGATGACCGAAGAGATATTTAATTCGGAAGATCCCTGAGCAATGGCGCTCACATTGATCCCGTTTTTTCCAAGCGCATTAAACATCCGACCGCTGGTGCCAGGATTATGCTTCATGTTTTCTCCCACGATGGCGACAATCGCCAACTCTTTCTCTATTTTTGCGCCCTCCATTTCTCCATTCTGTATTTCATATTGAAACTCCCCCTCAATTGCGGTTTTGGCCTGTTTGGAAAACCCCTCTTCGACGGCAAAGCAAATCGAATGTTCCGAAGATGCCTGGCTGATCAAAATAACATTGATCTTTTCGCGGGCGAGGGTAGCGAACAAACGCATCGACACGCCAACCACACCCACGAGTCCGCTTCCCTGAACACTGAGCAAATGGATATTATCCATGGAGGAAATTCCCTTGATCATGAAATTCCTTTCCTTGGCTTCTGCGCTGATCCGGGTCCCTGAAAACGATGGATTAAAAGTGTTCTTAATCCAAATGGGTATTTTGTTGGCCAGTGCGGGTTGTATCGTAGACGGGAAAAGTACTTTAGCACCGAAATGAGAGAGCTCCATGGCTTCCTCGTACGTCATTTCTTTGACGTTGAATGCCTTTTTTACTTTCCGCGGATCTGCCGTCATCATTCCGTCTACATCCGTCCAGATTTCCATGGAAGAAGCATTCAGTGCACCGGCAAAGATGGAAGCCGTATAGTCCGAACCGCTTCGCCCTAGCGTGGTCGTTTCACCGCTCTCGGACGTACCAATGAATCCCGTGATAATCTGAAGCTCGTTATGCCGTTGGAAGTATTCACGGATCCGCTGGGTAGATGCATTAAAATCAACTTTCGCATGGCCAAAATGATTGTCGGTTTGAACAAGATCACGGGCATCTAAGAATTCAGCAGGTATGCTGCTGTTTTTAAGTACTTCGGTAATGATGTACGCCGATAACCGTTCGCCAAAACTCATCACATAATCCAACGTGCGAAGGGTACGCTCTTTCACCAGGAAAACTCCGTGAAGGATATCCTCCAATTCGTTGAACACGTATTTCACCTGAGCAAGAACGCCGCTTTGGTGTTGTACGTTGATTAATTCGCGAACCGCGCTAAGATGTCGTTTCTCAATTTGTTCCAGATGAAGTTTGTAGCCTGGGTTTCCCTCCCAAGCCAAAGTGCTGATGGCAATGAGGGCATCCGTGACGCCTCCGAAAGCAGAAAAAACAACGGCGATCGGCTCGCTGCGAACCATCGGCCTTAAAATCTCTATAACTGATTTTATTTTGTCCGGGCTTGCAATTGATGAGCCACCAAACTTTACAATTTTCATACATGAGATAAAAAGCTGCCTGAAAAATAAACAAGAAAGAAACAGGAAAATAGTGGGTATAGCGAGTTAATGCGGGTGCTACCCCGTAATGGTTGAGGTCGTTGTGGTGGTGTTGAAATACACGGCCAAACGAGTGATGGAAGTACCGGGGGAATGGATTATGGACATCATTAGGAATGCTAAATAATCAGTCGGCCTCACTATTCCAAAGATTTTTCATGATTTTTGCGGACTTTTGGATGAGCGAGAGTCATTCCTTAAACCAAACCCTTCTTGTCTACATGTCACGAAAGAAAAAATTTCCCAGAGAATCCGTTGTCAGCATGACGGAACTTGTTCTTCCTAACGACACCAATACCCTTAACAACTTGATGGGAGGCCGATTAATGCACTGGATGGACATTGTCTCCGCGATTGCGGGGCAAAAACATGCCAACCGCACCGTCGTTACCGCATCCGTCGACAATATTTCCTTTCGGCAGTCAATCCAACTCGGCAATGTCGTCACCCTGAAGGCGCGGGTTACGCGGGCCTTCAACTCTTCGATGGAAATTCGAATCGACGTTGAAGCCGAAGATATCCCGGCAAACAAGAAATTTTCCAGCAACAGTGCGTATTTTACATTTGTGGCCGTCGATCAAAACGGTCAACCCGTAGATATTCCTGAAATCGAGCCGGAAACCGACGAAGAGAAAGCCTTGTACGATGGAGCTTTGCGGCGAAGGCAGCTGCGGTTTATACTTTCCGGCCGTATGCATCCGTCCCAAGCCAATGAACTGAAATCCATTTTTGATATTAAAGAACCATGAACACCGAAATGATCGACACGATTTATTCTTCTGAAGAACTTTATTGGATTTCCGAACCGCTCTCGTTAGCGATCAGCAAACCGTGGAATAACATCACCCGAGAGGAAACCATATTACTTGAGAAAATTTTAGCATCTGTAAAGCAAAGTATGAACTCAGTAAGAATTATTCACTCCCCGGAACTTGACGCGGGGCGCCTACATCTCAATGCGAAGCTGATTTCCTTTGGGGTAAGCTTTGTCCCGGAAGTCCAGCCCTACCAATTCATCACCGTGCACGGTGCATCCTTTATTAGGGCTGATTCCCTTAGCGAATTGGATGAAACCAAAAAGAAAACCTTGTGGCTGGCCTTACGACAAATGTTTGAACTGTAACGCGGCCGGAACAGGCCGAGTCCCATTCAGTTGGTACTCTATTAATTAAGTAGAGTTATTTAAGAATCGTCGTCATCTATCTGTTTTCTCCGCCTTTTTATAATGTTAACCCTTCTTCTATCTTTGCGGAACTTTTTACAGCCATCCTAGCCTGGGATGGCTTTTTTTAACCAGGCTGAAAAATAAAATAGAACCGAGGAATTTATCATGAACAGTGTCATTTTTTTCATCCCTGCCATAGGCATTATCGGACTAATTACCATGGCCATTAAATCGGCGTGGGTGAGTAAACAGGATGCGGGGGATGCTACCATGCAGGAGTTGGCGAGTTATATTGCCAAGGGAGCAATGGCATTTCTCAAAGCAGAGTGGAAAATACTGGGCTATTTTGCCGTGATTACGGCTCTGCTTTTGGGTTGGTCAGGGTCTTTGGTGGAAGATTCTCATCCACTGATTGCCGTTTCTTTTTTGATTGGCGCCGTGCTCTCCGCCTTTGCCGGATATCTTGGAATGAGGATCGCCACCAAAGCCAACGTGCGCACGACACAAGCGGCCAGAACAAGTTTGGCCAGAGCATTAAAGGTTTCTTTCATTGGCGGATCCGTGATGGGCATCGGTGTTGCCAGTTTGGCTATTTTGGGGTTAAGCGGATTGTTCATTGTACTCTTCCACATTTTTGTTCCGGCCGGCGCGTCGATCCATGGAATCGAAATGAAACGGGCCATTGAAGTTCTGGCTGGTTTTTCATTGGGAGCAGAGTCGATCGCTTTGTTTGCACGGGTCGGCGGAGGAATTTACACCAAGGCTGCCGATGTCGGTGCTGACCTGGTGGGTAAAGTGGAAGCCGGAATCCCGGAAGACGACGTTCGCAATCCTGCGACGATCGCCGATAACGTGGGTGATAACGTCGGCGATGTGGCAGGCATGGGTGCTGATTTATTTGGCTCCTATGTAGCTACTATTTTAGCAACGATGGTACTGGGACAGGAGATTGATGCATCTGCCGATCACTTCGGGGGGTTGTCACCGATCCTCTTGCCAATGACGATTGCCGGACTTGGATTGATCTTTTCAATTCTCGGAACCTGGCTGGTCAGGATTACCAGGGAAACGGACAGTGTTCAAAACGCACTCAACATCGGCAACTGGTCCTCGATCATTCTGACGGCGATCGCTTCGTATTTTGCGGTTACTTATCTGCTTCCTGAAAATTTGATTCACCGGGGTGTGGAATTCACTTCTCTCGATGTTTATTTCGCCATTGTCGTTGGACTGATCGTAGGCGCCCTGATGAGTGCCATTACCGAATATTACACGGCCATGGGGAAACGACCCGTGTTGTCTATTGTCAAGCGGTCCGGAACCGGTCACGCCACAAACATAATCGGTGGATTGTCCGTAGGAATGGAATCAACCGCGCTTCCTATTATTGTGCTGGCGATCGGTATTATCACATCCTATTCTTTTGCAGGATTATTCGGTGTGGCTATTGCAGCAGCCGGAATGATGGCCACAACGGCCATGCAACTAGCGATCGATGCGTTTGGTCCTATTGCCGACAATGCAGGTGGTATCGCCGAGATGAGTCATTTGCCGGAAGAAGTCCGAAGTCGCACGGACAATCTGGATGCGGTCGGCAACACGACCGCCGCTACCGGAAAAGGATTTGCCATCGCGTCGGCGGCGCTTACCTCTCTTGCTTTATTTGCCGCCTTTGTGGGTGTGGCCGGAATCACATCCATAGATATTTACAAAGCTCCTGTACTGGCGGGCTTATTTGTCGGAGGAATGATACCCTTCATTTTCTCATCGTTGGCTATCGCCGCCGTGGGGCGAGCTGCCATGGATATGGTGAATGAGGTGAGGCGACAGTTCAGGGAAATTCCGGGAATTATGGAGTACAAAGCCAAACCCGAATACGAAAAATGTGTCGCCATTTCAACCAAAGCATCCATCCGGGAAATGATCGCACCCGGCGCCATCGCATTGCTTACTCCGGTGATTGTCGGATTCACCTTCGGACCCGAAGTCCTGGGGGGGCTACTGGCGGGAGTTACCGTTTCGGGTGTGTTGATGGGATTGTTCCAATCCAATGCGGGTGGTGCCTGGGACAACGCAAAAAAGTCCTTCGAAAAAGGGGTCGAGATCAACGGACAGATTTATTACAAGAAATCCGAACCGCATAAAGCCTCTGTTACCGGAGATACGGTCGGTGATCCATTCAAAGATACCTCAGGTCCTTCCATGAATATCCTCATTAAGCTTACGTCCATTGTCGCGTTGATCATAGCGCCTCACATTTCGCAAAACCACCCCCCCATCCGCACGGCAAGCAAGCCTAAGATAGAGTCCATTACTCATGTCCATTCAGGTTCTGTCAAAGTAAAATAATTTTTTTACTCCTTTTGAAAGAAGTCACGTAAACCACGTGATCTTTTTTATTAATTTCAACTTAATGAAGACAACCCTGTTACTCCTTTTTCTTGGCATTCTGACTTCATCTTCATACGCGCAATCTCCGGTTCTGGGAAAATGGAAATCGATGGATGACAATTCTGGTGAGCCCAAGTCCATCGTGGAGCTCTTCGAACGCAACGGGAAAATTTATGGAAAAGTGGTTAAAATATTCACAAAGCCGGCCCAGGATCCGGATCCAGTTTGTGATAAATGCTCCAAGGATGACGACCGGTTCAACAAAAAGGTCATCGGCATGGAAATCATCACGGATCTGGTCAAAAATGATGATTCCTATGGCGGCGGTGAAATTCTTGACCCCGAGATAGGGAGGGTATATCGTTGTAAAATATGGATAGAGGACAAAACCCTTAAAGTCAGGGGATATTTCGGCCCGTTTTACAGAACGCAGACCTGGCTGAGGGTCCAATAAACAACAGCCGATTGACTCCTCCAGAGACCGGTCGTCGGAAAAATAATGATCTTTACCTTATATATTTCCCCTTCGACAGTACGTAAAGGTTACCCATTGTGGCACTAAGGGTATTTAAGACAAGCTTACAAATGAACGAAAAAGAGATTTTCGAGCGCATCCGTAAGGGTGACGAAAAGGCTTTGGAATTCATTTACAAGAAATACTATCGGATGATGACCAAACTGGTCATTACGAACAGTGGGACGGAAGAGGAGGCCAGGGATGTTTATCAGGACGCGTTGGTGGTTTTTTGGCAAAAAGCCAGGTCTGGTAATCTGGTCCTGACGTCCAAAATGAGCACCTTTATCTATAGTGTTTGTCAAAATCTATGGAGAAAAGAACTCGACCGGAAAAAGCGGATGTCCAATGAAGAGAAAGATTCGTCCGTATCTCTGGATTTGGATGCACCGGAACGTGAAAAGATCATTGCCAAATGCCTGGAGCAATTGGGTGAAACGTGCCGAAAGGTTTTGATGTATTATTACTTTGACGAAATGTCGATGCAGGAAATTGCCAACAAACTGGGATTTGCCAATACCGATACGGCCAAGACGAAAAAATATAAGTGTAAGCAAAAGTTGGATGAATTAGTTAAATCGCAATATTCAGAAAGAGATTTTTTGGACTAACGACATGAGCAATTTTGAATTAATAGAAGATTATTTGACGAACCGGCTAGGGGAGCAGGAAAAGAAGCTGTTTGAGCAGCAATTGGCGTCTGATCCTTCGTTGCAGGCAAATGTAGATTTACAAAAGCAGGTCATCGAAGGAGTCAGGAAAGCGCGGGTGATGGAGTTGAAAGGTATGTTGAGCCGGGTCCCGGTGGGTGGAACGATGAGCAATATAATCACCGGAAAAATGGTGGGCGCTGTCGTGACCGCCGGGTTTATCGGCGCGGGTTTATATTTCTATCTGAAACCGGCAGAGCAAAAAAATAGTTCGCCAAATTCCGGACCGCCTCCCGTAACCAGGCAGAGCGCAGAATCCGCGAGAAAAGAGAAACTTGATTCAGTCGAAAAACAGATTAGTGCTCATGAGCAGCCGGCTGCTTCTCCCCTCAGGGAAGAAAGAGTAAAGGCTAACATTGACCCTAAAATAACCGCAACGAAGTCTCCGATTTCGCATTCGAAGATTGAGGTAGTCGATCCTTCCGATGAGTTGGTCAATTCGAAAGAAAAGGAAGTTACGACAAATGAAGGTCAGAAATCAGTTATCACTACGTATCACATCAAGGTGGAAATTGATGATTCACATGAGAAATACAATTTTCATTATCAGTTCTCTAATAACAAGCTAATGCTTTATGGATCATTTGATAAGGGCTTGTATGAAATTCTGGAAATTAATGGAGAACATAAAACGGTATTTCTTTTTTACTCCGGAAATTATTACCTGCTTAATGAAAAGCAAAATAATGTCACCCCGCTGGAATCGATAAGAGATGGAGTACTTCTCAGAAAATTGAAAGAATACCGAGGAAGGTAATCACGTGACTCGGGCGAGCACTTCTAAAATGTCTCAACCATAAGCTGTGCTTGGGCTAAAGGCCATTTTCACTCACCTTAAATTATAGGCGGCCGGATTCTTTAGAACCGACTAAAACTGAACAACGCAAGATCAGAAAAATTAACCCACCGCCATCAAAAAAATTATTAAATCCTCAAATTCCCGCGTTATCTTTGACCTGAATGAATGCAGAGGCTCCAAAATTCAAAGGCAGGAAAAAGAAACTGGGAAGTTATCCTTACATCAGCGTCGTGCTGAGCATAACACTTGCTCTATTTGTTATTGGCGTCTTCGGGCTTCTCAGCATCTATTCCAAAGAATTGGAGCGCGTGGTTCAGGAAAATGTGAAGATCCAGGTATTTCTTAAAAACCACATCACGGAAACTCAGCGATTACAAATCGAAAAGAATCTTAGCTCCCGGTATTTCGTACCTAAAAACAAAGGTGAGGGGACTGTACAATTCATTTCCAGAGAGGAGGCCGGAAAACAATTTATTAAAGAGACCGGAGAGGACTTTCAAAAATTTCTTGGAGAAAATCCGTTGCGCGATGCCTTCCTGGTCAGTATTGATCCGTTGTATCACGACAAGGCAAGCATGGCAAAAATCAAAACCGAAGTAGAACAGATCAGTGGAGTATTCCAGGTATATTACGTCGAAAACCTCATCGATTCCATCAACAAGAATGTGACCAAGATAGGTTTAATTCTGGCTGGATTAGCGGTTTTGCTACTGCTGACCGTTGTTCTGCTCATCAATAATACATTACGTCTCGCGTTATTCTCCCAGCGTTTTCTTATTCGCAGCATGCAGTTAGTCGGGGCCAGACGTTGGTTTATCCAGCGACCATTTTTATTCCACTCCCTGATGTATGGCCTCATCGCGGGAATTCTGGCTTCGAGTCTTCTTGTCGGGCTGATCTCCCTGGCCAACCAACGGGTCGAAGATTTGAATTTGATTCAAAACAACAACCGAATTCTGATGCTGTTTGGAACTCTGGTACTGCTGGGTATTTTTGTAGCCGTATTCAGCACCTACAGGTCGGTCCGTAAATATTTAAAGCTTTCGTTAGACGAATTGTATTAAGATGAACAAACTGCCTTTTGGAAAGAAAAACTATCAGCGAATGGTCATCGGGTTGGTCATTGTGGCCCTCGGATTTACGATCATGGCCTTGGATAAGGAACCCCATGGATTCGGGTTTATGGGTCTCACCCTGGGTCCCCTGATTGTTTTGGCCGGGTTCATCACTGAAATCTTTGCCATTCTTCACGTACCGAAGGAAAATTAAAAAATATCATGTCGGTCCTTCAATCTATTGTGTTGGCCATTGTAGAAGGGCTTACCGAGTTTTTGCCCGTTTCCTCTACCGGGCATATGATCATTGTTTCATCATGGATGGGAATTACTGCTAATTCATTTACAAAAACATTTATTGTAGTCATTCAACTGGGTGCTATCCTGGCGGTTGTCGTATTGTACTGGAAACACTTTTTTCGGACGTTTGATTTTTATTTTAAATTGTTTGTTGCGTTTATTCCTGCAGCTGCTATCGGCCTGTTGCTCAATACGTATATAGATGCCATGCTGGAACGAGTCGACGTCGTGGGATTTATGCTTATCCTGGGAGGAATCGTGTTCCTGTTTATTGACCGAATCTTCCGAAAGTCAGAGGAAGAAGGAATTACGGTGATCAATTATCCGACAGCGATAAAAATAGGATTCTTTCAGTCCATTTCGGTCTTGGCGCCCGGCATCTCGCGATCGGCAGCTACCATCATCGGTGGATTAACGCAACATCTGACCCGAAAAACGGCGGCCGAATTCTCATTCTTTTTGGCCGTGCCAACAATGTTTGCCGCTACTGGATACAAACTTTTGAAATTTTACAAAACGGATAGCGCATTCGGACGAGATGAAGTAACCCTCTTGCTCGTAGGCAACATCGTCGCCTTTGTCGTAGCCATTTTTGCCGTTCGATTCTTCATTCAGTTTCTTACAAAAAATGGTTTCCGGATATTCGGCATTTACCGCATTGCCATCGGATTTATCATCCTTACCCTCTACTATTTCCACACCGGGTTATCAATTGTATAATGGATCCACTGCTCGACCGGGTTCTGCTGATCAATAAACCTCTGCACTGGACATCTTTTGACGTGGTTAATAAATTGCGCCACGTATTAAAAGCCAAAAAAGTAGGACACGCCGGAACGCTGGATCCCCTGGCATCCGGATTATTGATTATTTGCACTGGTAAAATGACCAAACAGATTGACGAATTTCAGGCGCAAGAAAAAGAATACACCGGTAAGTTTGTCCTGGGGCAAACCACCTCCTCACATGATTTGGAAACAACGCCGACGCAACCCACCGATATCCATGCCCTCAACGACGAACAAATTCAGCGGGCCACCCTTGCCTTTGTCGGCATCGTCAACCAAACACCTCCCCTTCATTCGGCCATTAAGATTGGAGGTAAACGCGCTTACGAATTGGCGCGCGAAGGAAAGAGTGCTGAACTAAAACCCAGAGAGGTATCTATCCGCGAATTCGAAATTACAACCATTGAAAAGCCCGTCGTTAGTTTCAGAGTGGTTTGCTCAAAAGGAACTTATATTCGAAGTTTGGCTCGCGATTTCGGAAACGCATTGGGAGTCGGAGCTTATCTGGCGGAATTGTGTCGCGTCCGAATCGGTGCTTTTAGAATAGAAGACGCAATGAGGATAGAAGACGTTCAATAGAAGCCTTTGGCATTGACCTTTAGCGGTTAGTTAAAATCGCTGATGGGAAAAAAAGTTAAAGCAGCCAAAAAGCCAACGGCCAATGGCCATTAATGAATGAAAATCTACTACGGTCCTGAAGACTTTACGAAACTAGATCTCCCCGTCGTGACCAGCGGCACGTTCGACGGCGTGCATGTGGGGCATCAGACAATTCTCGGCCGGTTGAAAGAGATATCCAATAAGGTTGGTGGGGAGACCGTCGTGATAACGTTTTGGCCACATCCCCGGCTGGTGCTTAAGCCCGAGGAAAAGGCGCTCCAATTACTAAATACGTTTGAGGAAAAAGCCGAACTTTTAAAAGAGCAGGGCATTCATCATCTTTTGCGCATTCCCTTCACGAAGGAGTTTTCGCAGATCTCCTCCGCCGAGTTTATTTCCAGGATTCTCGTCAACACCATAGGAACGAAAAAATTGGTCATCGGTTATGATCACCGCTTTGGTAAAAACAGGGAAGGCAGTTTTGAGGAATTGAAAATCAATGGGCCCACGTATGGATTCGACGTGGAGGAAATCCCTCGCCAGGAAGTTGACCACGTGGCCGTAAGTTCCTCTACGATTCGCAAAGCGCTGGCGGAAGGAGACGTTGAAACAGCTTCGCATTTTTTGGGTAGGCCCTACTCTTTATCGGGCCGCGTTATCAGGGGGGATCAATTAGGCCGACAACTGGGATTCCCAACAGCCAATATCGATGTTGACTCCCATTATAAACTCATTCCGGCTGAGGGAATTTACGCAGTCCAGGTGGGGTACGAGGGGAAAAAATACGGTGGAATGCTGTATATCGGGAACCGGCCGACGCTGCAAAGTTCAGGAATGTCAATCGAAGTGAATATTTTTAATTTCGACAAAAACATCTACGGTGAGTCGCTGAAGATTTATTTCGAAAAGTTTCTGAGAAGAGACCGGAAATTCGGGAACCTCGAAATGCTAAAACAGCAACTCTACCAGGACAAAGAAGATGCCCTACATGCTCTGTCGATTAGAACCTAATGCGCTTGAACCATGATCAATAAGGTAGTCAACGATGCTGATGAAGCGGTCAAAGATATACCAGACCACGCTGTCTTGATGATTGGGGGCTTTGGTCTTAGCGGTATTCCCGAAAACAGCATTGCTGCGCTCCTTCGAAAAGGGGTTACCGGATTAACCTGTATCTCAAATAATGCGGGTGTCGATGATTTTGGAATCGGTCTCATGCTCCGGACGCGACAGGTTAAGAAAATGATTTCTTCCTACGTTGGCGAAAATGCAGAATTTGAACGCCAACTATTATCCGGCGAACTTGAAGTGGAATTGATTCCTCAGGGAACGTTGGCCGAACGGATCCGGGCGGGAGGCGCAGGCATTCCTGCGTTCTTTACGCCGGCAGGTGTCGGAACGGAGGTGGCACAAGGTAAAGAAACCCGCGATTTTGAGGGTAAGAAGTACCTGATGGAAAAATGGCTTCGTGCTGATTTTGCTATCGTCAAAGCGTGGAAAGGAGATACAACCGGGAATCTTATTTATCGCGGGACAGCAAGAAATTTTAACCCGATGATGGCAGCGGCCGGAAAAATCACCATCGCCGAAGTCGAGGAGATGGTTCCCGTCGGCCAATTAGATCCCAATCAAATCCATACGCCCGGAATTTATGTGCACCGCCTGTTTCAAGGAAAGAATTATGAAAAGAGAATTGAGCAACGGACCATCACAAAAATGTAGCGGTACTGATTATGCTTGACAAAATTGGAATAGCGAAGCGAATTGCCCGGGAAGTAAAGGACGGTATGTACATCAATCTGGGGATAGGCATTCCCACGTTAGTGGCCAATTACATTCCGAAAACAATGAACGTCGTATTACAATCCGAAAACGGCCTGCTGGGCATTGGCCCTTTCCCTACCGACGATCAGGTTGATCCCGACTTAATCAATGCCGGCAAACAGACCATCACCATGATGCCGGGTTCGGCGCTGTTCAGTTCAGCGGAAAGTTTTGCGATGATCCGCGGCGGAAAAGTTGATCTTACGATTTTAGGCGCCATGGAAGTATCCGAAGAAGGCGACATTGCCAATTGGAAAGTTCCCGGTAAGATGGTTAAGGGGATGGGGGGCGCAATGGACCTGGTCGCCTCGGCAAAACATATTATCGTGGCGATGCAGCATTGCAGCAAAGATGGAACCTCCAAACTTTTAACGAAATGTTCTCTTCCAATAACCGGATTACGGTGTGTGAAGAGGATTGTTTCGGATATGGCCGTGCTGGATGTGCTGCCGGCCGGTGGTTTTAAACTCCTGGAAAGAGCCCCCGGAATTGCCGTCGATCAGATCCGCAAGGCAACAGAAGGCAAATTGATTGTCGACGGCGAAATCCCTGAAATGGTGATGTCATAAGACTCAAAAAAAATGGGATGAACCGCTGGTAACAGGTGTTCGCCCGTCATTCCGGCCCGATAAAAAATAAATTGAACCAGCTATGAAAAAATCCACGATTAATTTCAACATAGAACTTGATCAAAATAACATCCCCGAAAAGATTCTTTGGGAAGCGACCGATAAGCCGGAGGAAGGGCTTTCCGAAACGAAGTCGATCAGTATTTCTTTATGGGACCACGAACAGAGGAACACTCTTCGAATCGATCTCTGGGCTAAGGATATGCCTGTGGAAGATATGAAACGGTTTTATGTTGACTGCATCGGCGGACTAGCTCAAAGTGCGTTGAGCGCCACGGGCGACGAGTATATGACTCAGGAAATGAATGCGCTTTGCGAAAAACTCCTTCAGCATATTCGCGACGTAAAATAAAGATTATCCTCCCCTTATACGGCTGGCTGTTGGGTTCCGGAAAACCGGGCTGAATGCCAAAAAAGCAACGGTTCAAACGTTTGTTTTTTCGCAAAATCTCGTAGATTTAAGCCCGAACTTAAATCCAATTCTACTATGAAGAATTTCTACAGGAAATTATTGATGCCCGTTTTTTTTATGCTCCTGGGTACGCTAAATTCTCTGGCACAAACCACCCTGACGGGAACGGTGAAGGACGGATCCGGCACTGCCCTTGCCGGCGTTAACATTATTCTGAAGGGCCGGGTAGTGGGAACAATTTCCGACTCGGAAGGAAAATTCAATTTGAAAGTGAATGATAACCCTCCGTTTACGCTGGTCTTTTCGTTCATCGGGTTCCGGTCGCAGGAAGTTGCTGTTCAGGCCGGACAAACAAATTTTGATATCGCCCTCCAGGATGAATCGTTGCTCGGCCAGGAGGTGGTCGTCTCTGCTTCCCGTGTGGAGGAAAGTATTCTGAAGTCTCCGGTCACCATAGAAAAAATGGATTTGTTGGCTATCCGGCAAGCCGCCACGCCCGATTACTATGACGCGTTGGCGAATATGAAAGGAGTTAGCGTCAATAATGGAAGTATGAATTTCACAGCGGTTAATACACGTGGATTTGCCACCATCGCCAATACACGATTTGTCCAATTAGTCGATGGAATGGACACTCAGGCTCCCCTGCTCAATTTTCCTACGGGAACCATTATGGGCCTTACCGAACTTGATGCCGAAAGTATAGAATTAGTTCCCGGAGCGGCTTCTGCGTTGTATGGACCCAACGCCTTCAATGGAATTATGATCATGAAAAGCAAAAGCCCGTTTGAATATCAAGGCCTGACTGCACAGGTCAAAGGGGGAATGACCGACTCCCATGCCGGCGGCTCTCATCCGATGGGTCAATACTCCTTCCGCTATGCCAAAGCGTTCAATAACAAAATCGCCTTCAAAGTTAATTTTTCGGAAATGCAGGCAACCGACTGGACCGCCAATGACTATAAAACGGACAGGAACAATCCACAGTCGACTATTGATTTAAGTAAAAATCCAAATTTTGATGGCCTGAATTTATATGGGGACGAATCTAATTTTAACGTGCCGATCGGCGGAACTTTTGGAACACTGAATTTGGACCGAACCGGAATTAAGGAGCAAACCCTTTTGGACAACCGTCTCGCCACCACGATAAAAGGAGATGCCGCTATTCATTACCGGATTACTGACAAGATCGAAGCGTCGTATACCTACCGGTATGGCGGAGGTAATAGCATCTATCAGGGTCAGGCAAAGTATGCCTTGAGGGGCTTCAACCAACAATTCAATAAAATCGAGATAAAAGGATCGAACTGGTTTCTTCGCGGATATGTTTCGGCCACCGACGCCGGCAAGTCATATAACATGGATGCCCTGGGCGCCTACGTCAATGAAGCCTTTAGCCCGACGGCAACCCGATGGGCTCCGGACTATGGACAAGCCTACGTCTTAGCCATGCAAGGATACAACCCATTTACTAACCAGACAGATCTTTCCGCTGCCGGAAACCCCACCGCTGCTAATGCGGTCGCCAGAAAGTACGCCGACCGGTACATGATTAATCCTACAACGGGCGCTTACGTTCCGGCTTTTCAGGATACGGTGAACAAGATCAGAAGACAATATTTTCAAAAGAACCCTGCGGGTGCGTCGTTCTATGACAACTCCAAATTGTGGCACGCGGAAACCTATTACAATTTCACTCAAGTCAAGTGGGCTGACATTATTGCCGGAGGTAATTTTCGGCAGTACAGTCTCTTCTCCAATGCTACTATTTTTGATGAGGCTCCCGTGGATGCTAATAATCCAAAAAGGATATACATTAACCAATATGGCGTCTATACTCAAGTCTCCAAGACAATTGCCGACCGGTTAAAAGTCACTGGGTCTATCCGTTACGATAAGATGGATGACTTCAATGGCCACTTTACGCCCCGGGTATCTGCAGTCTATACGTTTCTCCAAAACCAAAACATCAGGGCGAGCTTTCAAACCGGCTTTCGTCTGCCCGATACGCAAGCGCAGTATATTTACTTTTATAACCCGACGGGTATAATTTTGGGGGGGAATCCCTCCTGCGCATCCCGGTACGGAATTTACAACGGAGGCTCATGGACACAGACTTCATATAACGCCTATATCCAGGCCGGAGGTACGGTCAACCCCACAACTGGAGTGGCCAACACAACGGATCCTCATTATAATTTATTGCAGACGGCCAACATCTCCTACGTCAAGCCCGAACAATTGTGGTCTTACGAATTCGGATATAAAGGCCTGATTGCTCAACGGCTATTGGTTGATCTGAATTACTACTTCACATCGTACAACAACTTCCTGGGAGAACAATATGTAGTCAATAAGAACCCCACTACTCACCAAGGCCAAACCATCGTCGCAGGGACCGCATGGTATCCCTACGTAAATTCTCCGTACACCCTTAAATCGCAAGGTGTGGGTGTGGGTCTTAGTTATAGTCTGCCCAGAAATTTCATAGCCAACGGAAATTATAATTTCGCAACCTACTCCGGAACCCAATCACCCGATTTTTTGGCCGGTTTTAACACGCCCAAAAACAAATTCAGCGTAGGACTTTCCAATCGAAGGATTACTAAAAACATCGGATTTAATATTAACTACCGGTATCAACAATCCTTCCTGTGGCAATCCTCATACGGGGTTTGGACGGTGCCCGCCTACGGTGTAGTGGACGCACAGATCAGCTACCTCACGCCGCTCAAAACGGTTGTAAAAATCGGCGGAACAAATATTGGGGGCGGCGACTATCGAACCAACTTCGGTGCACCATTTATTGGACAAACGTATTACGTCTCCCTTACTTTTGATAATTTATTGAAGTAGACTACCGTCAAAATATTTACCGACATGAAAAAACATAACTTAATAAATATCGCTCTGGTGGGCTTGCTATTTACCGTTTCGTGCAAACAGGAAACGATAAAATTACAGGAGCCGACTACGACCACCCCTCCGAACGTGACGTATACGAAGGGATCCGCCGACTTCTCTAAATTTGTCTCCATCGGAAATTCGCTGACCGCAGGATTTCAGGCCGGTGCACTTTTTACTGCGGGACAAGAGAATTCCTTTCCCTTGATCATGTCCCAGCAGTTTCAAGCCGTAGGAGGAAGTACCACATTCAATCAGCCGGATATCAACTCGGTGAATGGCTACAATTCGACCTATTCAAATCCGGCCCTTGGAATTATATTAGGAAGACTAATTCTGTTTGCTGCAGATGGAAATCCAGCTGACGCAGTCCCAACCCCGGCAGGTGCTCCCGGAGTTCCGGCGCCTTATAACACGGCCGATCTCCCGGGCCCTTATACCGGAAATAAAGCGACTCTAAATAATTTTGGCGTTCCGGGAATTTTACTGGGACAGTTATTACTTGCCCAAACGGGCGGTCCGTCAACCAATAATCCGTATTATAATGCCTTATATGCGAGGTTTGCCTCAAACCCTGGTACTTCCACAATACTTGGCGATGTGATCTCAACACAGCCTACTTTCTTTTCTTTTGATCTTGGAAATAATGACGTACTGGGATATGCCATATCCGGGGGCGACGGATCTGTTCCGATTACTAGCCAGACCAACTTTCAAAACTATTATAACACCATTATGTCCACGTTGCTTAGTCCGTCGAATTATGGAAGCGGCGTGGCTCCCAAAGGGGTCGTTTCTACGATTCCGGACGTCACCACCCTTCCCTATTTTTTTACCGTTACCTGGAATGCACTTCCCCTTGACGCCGCAACAGCAGCCGAGGTCACCACCGAACTGGCTGATAATTACAATTTATTTTTGTTGGCCATGGAACAAAATCAGGTTTTGAGTGCCAGCGAAGTTGCCCTCCGCACGCTTACCTATACCGCGGGACAAAATCCAATACTCATCACGGATACCGATTTGACCAATCTCGCTCCCTATATGACCGGACCTTACGCCGGATTATTACCCTATGCACAAGCTAGACAAACTACGGCGACCGATCTTGTTACCCTTGCCGCAGGGGGAATTCTGGGAACAGAAGTCGGTGGCAATCCTGCCAATGTCTATGGAGTAACTGTTCCGTTAAGCGACACGTATGTTTTGGTTCCGTCGGAAATTGATTCTATTGAGACAGCTACCACCGGATTCAACTCGATTATTAATTCTGTCGCCACCACCTACAGCACTCAACTCGCCGTCGCCGATGTCAATCAGCAATTCCATACTCTTGTTAGTGCAGGAGGTACGGTAGTCAACGGGGTTACCATCACACCTCCTTTCGCTCCTCCTACGGGAGGTTTCTCTGAAGATGGCGTTCACCCGAATAGTCGCGGCTACGCGTACCTGGCCAATATTTTTATTTCTGCAATCGAAGCGAAGTTCGGCGCCACAATACCCCTTGCCGACATTGCTAATTATCCGGGAACGGGGCTTCCGGTCGTGCCCTGATTAGTAACCGGTGATCGGTAATCAGTGCCGCCAATCGGGTCTGATTACCGATCACTGATTACCGTCTGCACGCCATCAAAACAATTCTTTCGCGATCTTATAAATAGGATCCGATTTCCCCATGGAATAAAAATGCAGGGTGGGTACGCCAAACTTTATTAACTCCTTGGACTGCTGAATAGCCCACCGGATTCCTACAAGTTTAACCGCCGCATTGTCTTTGCATTTCTCCACCTCATCAGCCAAATCTTCCGGCAAGTCGATATGAAAAACGGTGGGAAGAACGTTGGCTTGTGATTTGGCGGTAATGGGTTTGATCCCCGGAATGATCGGAACCTGAATCCCTGCTTCCCGGCAAAGGGATACAAAGTCAAAATACTTTTGATTGTCGAAGAACATCTGGGTAACAATGTACTCTGCACCCAGGTCAACTTTGTGTTTTAAATACTTGACATCGGTCTTGAGGTTGGGGGATGAAAAGTGCTTCTCCGGATACCCGGCTACGCCTACGCAGAAATTGGTCGGGGAAGCGTTCCCTAATTCATCATCCAAAAACTTTCCATGGTTCATAGCGACCACCTGTTGAAGAAGCTCCGAGGCGTATTTGTGACCGTCCGGGTCCGGAATAAAGCGGGCTTCGGTTTTAATGGCATCGCCCTGCAAGGTCAACACATTGTCGATTCCTAAAAACTGAAGGTCAATTAATGCATTTTCGGTTTCCTCCCGGGTAAAGCCGCCGCAGATGATGTGCGGAACCGTATCGACTTTATACCGGTTCTGAATGGCCGCACAGATTCCCACGGTGCCCGGGCGTTTCCGGGTTGAGCTCTTTTCCAAAAGGCCATTCTCCTTTTTCTTGTAAACATACTCCTCGCGATGATAGGTGACGTCGATGAAGGGTGGCTTGAACTCCATCAGAGGATCAATGTTGTCAAAAAGAACGCGAATGTTCTCGCCCTTCAACGGAGGAAGTATCTCAATGCTGAAAAGCGTTTTGCCGGTGGCGTTTTTGATATGGTCTGTGACTTTCATGGAAAATGTGTGGAGGTATTGATGTGCCTATGTTGTCTGCGTGCTTGCGTTCCGTTTGGTGCTGAATTTTTCTTTATTTACTCTGCGTTCTAAGGTATCGTATAAATGCAAGTGTTAAGTTCTTCGTTTCTTCTGCCTTGTCGCGGATTTGATTTATTGTCTTTTCTGACAGATAATTGATATCTTCAAAGGCATATGTAATGCTTTTTATTTCATTGGCGGAGCTTTGGGAAATGTCCAGGAATTTGATGAAGTCTTTTTGTGCTGAATCTTCCAAATCCCTCCAAAATCCTTAGCTAGTTTCCCTTCCTCACAAGCCAAATAAATCAACTTAACAAGCTCTCTTGCCGACTGCCAACATCTTAAATCTTCAAACCGTCAACTTTTGCCATTTTATCAAAAAATGTTACCACTGACCAGCAGACATCCCCTCATCCCCACCTGCGCCGAGGCTTCCACCTACGCTGAAGCTTCGGTGGACAGGTTAGTGGGAACACCTGGGCCCTGTCCAAAATGGCAAAGGCCAGAAAATAGATAACACAACAGCACCTCGAAACAACAGCACATCAAAACAACAGCACATCAATACATCAGCACATCAGCGCATTAGCACCTCAACACATCAGCACATCAACACCCAAGCACATCAATACCCTCAATACGCTAAAACCGGCGACAACCACCTCTCCACTTCCTTCAACTCCATCCCCTTCCGTTGTGCATATTCGGTTACCTGATCCTTTTCAATATTCCCCAGTCCAAAATAGCAGGACTTCGGGTGTGCAAAATAGTAACCACTGACGGCAGCCGTCGGATACATGGCATAGGATTCCGTTAGCGTGATCGCTACCGATTTTTCGGCATCCAGCAAGTCAAAAATGGTTTTCTTTTCGGTATGATCGGGACATGCCGGATATCCGGGTGCCGGGCGAATGCCTTCATATTTTTCATGGATTATTTCATCTATTGTTAATTTTTCGTTTTTGGCATACCCCCAGAACTCCTTTCTAACGCGATCATGCAACAGTTCAGCGAACGCTTCCGCCAATCGGTCAGCCAGTGACTTCACCATAATTTCTGAATAATCGTCCTGTTGTGCTTTATAGTGTGCCAGAAGCTTTTCAATGCCGGTACCCGCGGTTACGGCAAACATCCCGATGTAATCCTTTTGCCCGCTTCCTTCGGGTGCCACAAAATCCGTCAAACAGAAATTCGGAAGGTCTTTTGCTTTCTTTGTTTGCTGTCGCAGAAAATGCAAGCGCGTTAATTCCTCATTCCGGTCGTCGTTTTTGTACAGTATAACGTCGTCAGAAGTCGTACTGTTTGCCGGGAAAAAGGCAAATACCCCATTGGCTTTTAAGCTTTTATCTTCAACTACCTTTTCGAGCATCGTTTGCGCGTCGGCAAAAAGTTTACGTGCCTCAACCCCAACTTTTTCGTCTTCAAAAATGGCAGGGTATCTTCCATACAACATCCAAGTCTGAAAAAAAGGCGTCCAATCAATATACCTTCGGATTTCTGCCAATGGATACTCAAGTAAAACTTTCTTGCCCAAAAAGGAAGGTGGTGTCAAACACGAAGATACCCAGTCAATCTTCGTTTTATTCTGTCTTGCTTCGGCCAAGGGGATGTAGTTCTTCGCCTGTTGCCGGCTTTCGTGGTCCTTCCGGAGTTGGATATATTCCTGTTTGATCTTATGCTGGAAATTTCCCCGGGTCAGAGGATTTATCAATTCGCTCGCTACCGGAACCGACCGCGATGCATCCAAAACGTGGACAACGGGTCCATCATAAAAAGGGTCAATCTTGACAGCGGTGTGAATTCTTGACGTCGTGGCTCCGCCGATCAGTAGCGGCAAATTCATTTTCTCGTGCTGCATTTCTTTGGCGACGTGGACCATTTCGTCTAAGGACGGAGTGATCAGGCCACTTAGGCCAATGGCATCAACGTTTTGCCTTTTGGCTTCAGCGATGATCTTCTCCGTTGGCACCATGACGCCTAAATCAACGACGTCATAATTGTTACACGCCAACACCACCCCGACGATATTCTTTCCGATGTCATGAACATCTCCTTTCACCGTGGCCATCAAAATCTTAGCCGCCACCTGACCTGAATGACCACTTAGTCTTTTTTCTTCTTCCAAATAAGGTGTCAGGTAGGCTACCGATTTTTTCATCACGCGCGCACTTTTGACCACTTGCGGCAAAAACATTTTACCCGCACCAAATAAATCGCCTACCACATTCATTCCCGCCATCAGCGGGCCTTCGATCACCAATAGTGGGCGTCCATATTTTTGTCTCGCTTCTTCCGTATCCGCGTCAACAAAATCAATAATCCCTTTGACCAAAGCATGAGTCATCCGTTCTTCCAGAGTTCCGGTCCGCCAGGCATCCTCGGCTTCCCTCTTCTTGGATGAGCCTTTTACGGTTTCGGCAAATTCCAGCAAACGCTCAGTTGCATCGTCCCTGCGGTTAAGCAATACATCTTCCACCCGTTCAAGCAAATCGTTGGGGATCTCATCATACACCTCCAGCATGGCCGGATTAACGATCCCCATATCCATACCCTGGCGGATGGCATGGTAAAGAAATGCCGCATGCATGGCCTCGCGTACGGGTTGATTACCGCGAAAGCTGAACGAGACATTGCTGACTCCGCCACTGACATGTACACCCGGCAGGTTTTCACGAATCCATTGGGTGGCGTTAAAAAAATCGATCGCATAATTGCGATGCTCTTCGATCCCCGTAGCTACCGGAAAAATGTTGGGGTCAAAAATGATATCCTGCGGTGGAAACTTGACGTGCTGCGTAAGAATATCGTAAGCCCTTTTGCAAATATTAATTCTCTTTTGGTACGTGTCGGCCTGCCCTTGCTCATCAAAAGCCATCACTACCGTGGCTGCTCCATAGCGCCTCACCAACTTGGCCTGCCGAATAAATTCAGTCTCCCCACCTTTTAAACTAATGGAATTTACAATTCCTTTTCCCTGCAAGCACTTTAGCCCGGCCTCAATGACTTCCCATTTTGAAGAATCCACCATCACAGGAACCGCGGCAATCTCCGGTTCCGAGGCCATCAGGTTCAGGAATTTTACCATGGCCGCTTTGGAGTCCAGCATCCCTTCGTCCATGTTCACATCAATCACTTGGGCGCCTCCGCGTACCTGATCCAACGCAACTTCAAGAGCCGCATCGAACTTGTTTTCCTTGATGAGTTTGAGAAATTTGGCCGACCCGGTAACATTGGTCCGTTCTCCGATGTTGATGAAATTAGATGCCGGGGTGATCGTAACGGCTTCAAAGCCGCTTAATTGCAGATACTTAGACATTCTCGACAACTAGTTCTCTAGGTTTATAGTTCTTGGCCAACGCCGCGATTTTGCGGATATGATCCGGTGTCGATCCGCAACACCCCCCGACAATATTGACCAGGCCCTCTTTCATATATTCCTCTACCTGAGCAGCCATTTCTTCCGGACCCTGATCATAGTGACCAAATTCGTTAGGTAAACCGGCATTCGGATAGGCACTGACAAAAAAAGGAGATTTTTCGTTTAGCACCTGCAAATAAGGACGAAGCTGAGCCGCGCCCATCGCACAATTCAATCCTATACTAAGCAACGGTACATGAGAAACAGAAATGAGAAACGCTTCTGTAGTCTGTCCCGACAAAATCCTGCCGCTGGCATCAGTTATCGTTCCTGAGACCATGATTGGAATCTGTTTCCCGGTCTCATCAAACAGCTCTTCGATAGCGAAAAGTGCAGCTTTAACATTCAGCGTATCCGTTGCGGTCTCTACCAAAAGCAAATCTACCCCTCCATCGACCAGCCCTCTTGCCTGTTCTTTATAGGCAACGACAAGTTGATCAAACGTTATGGACCGATAGCCCGGATTATTTACATCCGGTGACATAGACGCCAACTTGGTTGTAGGGCCCATCGAGCCGGCGACAAAGCGCGGTTTACGCGGGTCTTTTTGGAAGAATTCCGCCGCCACTTCTTTGGCAATCCTTGCTCCCGCCAGATTGATATCGTAGACAAGATGCTCCAGGTGATAATCAGCCTGGGATATGCGGGTGCTGCCAAACGTATTTGTCTCAATGATATCTGCTCCCGCTTCAAAATACTGGCGATGGATGTCTTTAATCAGATCCGGCTTCGTCAGGGACAAGAGATCATTGTTTCCTTTCAGGGGATGCAGGTGATCCTTGAGTTGCTCTCCCCTAAAATCAGGCTCTTGCAATGAATGTCGCTGAATCATTGTGCCCATGGCGCCATCCAAAATGAGGATGCGCTCTCTTAAAATGTCTTCAATTTTCACTCTTTCTACTGGTTAGATTAGCGTTTGTCCAGAAAGAGCCTGCAGGAGATTGGCCGCTTATCTTCTCTGCACTCGGGCAGATGGGAGTTAGCACCCGCATACCTTCCACAAAGTGCGGCTGGCTGAAGGTTGCTAAGACGTCGCAGGGCCCATTCCCTCGGTCTTTCTGGATAAGCAATGCAAAGAAAAACAATAACTTCATAAAAAAGAAAAATCAAAACGCTTATTTTGTAACGAGGTTACACGTTGGTTTTTGCCGGTGACCCGTTCAATCCATTTTATTAACAACAAGCCACTTGAAACTCGCCGCCATCGACATTGGCTCCAATGCCATCCGTTTTCAGGTGTCATCCGTGTTGGATCAGGGCTCTCAGATTCTTTTCAAAAAACTGGAATACGTCCGCTTTCCATTGCGACTCGGCCATGATGTTTTTGGGACGAATCGGATCAGCCGGCAAAGTATTATCAAGTTCAAGAAGTTGATGAAGGTTTATAAACTCCTTCTCGAACTGTATGAAGTCGATGACTTCATGTTTTGCGCAACCTCGGCCATGCGGGAATCTAAAAACGGACCGAAGCTGGTCAAAGATATTTTCCTGGAGTTGGGCATTACGATAAACATCATTGACGGCACACAGGAAGCGGAGTTTATCAATAAGGCGATACATACATACTTAACGGATAAAACGTACCTGCACATTGATGTGGGCGGGGGCAGCACAGAGCTCAACGTATACACCCACGGAAAAAAAATAAAGACGCGTTCTTTCAAAATTGGTGCCGTGCGCGTACTCGAACACCATGATTCGCCGTTGATCTGGAAAGAGCTGGAGAAGTGGGTCAAAGAGCAGGTCAAGAAGGAATATGGAAAGGTAACTGCCGTGGGGACGGGAGGAAACATCAGCAAGCTTTATGAATTGTCAAAAGTGGGCCAGGATAAACCGATGTCCTTGAAGCAACTAAAGACTATCAAGAACATTGTAGAGGAATATTCCATTGAAGATCGTATCTACAAACTTCAAATGAACCCTGACCGGGCCGACGTGATTATTCCTGCCAGTGACATTTACATCAAAGTGATGGAATGGGCCAATGCAAAATCTATCTCCGTACCCGAAGTCGGGCTCAAAGATGGAATAATGCTTTACCTTTTTGAAAAAAATTCGAAGAACCGGAAAATCGAATTTATCAACAAAGAAGACCAGTCGCAAGGAAAGAAGATAATCTCACTTTAATTACCTATTTGATTACTGATTACCCATTACGGATTGCCACCTATCAAAACAGCTCAACATCAATCACCTTCTCCCGTGTAATGGCGTAAAATTCGGTTTGAATATTAAAAAGAGGTTCGTTATTCGGTTCCTTGGCCACATACGATCCGTCTTCCAACATAGAGTAAGAATTCGCGTTATCGCGAAGGTTGTAACGAAGGATGTTCATCGCCTGTTTCTTTAGGATGCTTTCTTCCAACAAAAAAAGAGACTCAATCCGGCGGTCAAAACTCCGGACCATCGCATCGGCGCTGCCAATATAGACTTTGGGGTCGCCCGCATTGTGGAAATAATAAATTCTTGAATGTTCAAGGTATTCGCCAACGATGGAGATGACTTCAATATTTTCGCTTAATCCGGTCCGCCCCGGCCGCACACAACACATCCCACGGACAATCAACTTAACCCGGACTCCCGCTTGTGATGCGTTATACAATTCGTCGATCAGTTCTTTATCCTGAATGGAATTTAATTTAATGACAACTCCCGCAGGAATATTGTTTTTTGCATTCTCGGCTTCTCTGCGAACCAGGCTGCAAAGTTGTATCCGCATGTCGCGTGGGGAGGTGATCAGGTTTTTATACGCCGACGGCTGTGAATGACCGGTGATTACATTAAAAAATTCCGACACATCGTTGGCATAGGCTTCATTGGTGCTTAATAGTCCAATATCCGTGTAAAGTCTGGATGTCGTTTCATTGTAGTTGCCGCTGGAGAGGTGAACATAACGGTAAACCCGGTCCGGTTCGTTTCGCACGACCAACAAAAGCTTGGTATGTGTTTTTAGACTGCTTACGCCATAAATAACAAAACATCCTGCCTTCTGAAGGCGTTGGGCTTCCCTCAAATTATTCTCTTCATCAAAGCGCGCTTTGACTTCAAACAAAACAGAAACATGCTTTCCCGCCTCGGCTGCCTTCAGCAGGGCGGCTGTTACCCTGGATTCTTTGGCTACCCGGTAGATCGTGATCTTAATGGAAAGCACATAAGGATCCTCGGCGGATTTCTCCAGCAATTCAAGTACCGGCTCCATCGAGTTGTAGGGATGATGCAACAGGATATCCCGCTCTTTCAACACTTCAAATAAATCCCGTGTACCCTGTTCCGGAAAATTCAACGGCTTTATGGGTGGACGAACGGAAGCTCTTTTAATCTTGAAATCTTTGTGGTTAACAATCTGCGACAAGCCCGCAAGATCAATAAGACTATCCGAAGGCACGTTAATAATGTTCCGGTCATCAATATCCCATTGGATTTTCAGGAGGCGCAACATCCACGGATCAGATTCTCCCTGAATATCCAAGCGAACGACACGGCCCGTCCTGCGCGTTTGCAACTTGCGTTTTAATTCCTCCAGGAAATTCGATTCGATATCCTCACTTTCCTCCAACGTAAAATCACCATTGCGATTGATCCTGAACAGATTGATGCTGACCACTTCTACATTCCTGAAAAGATGATGGATATTACGCCGGATAATATCTTCCACCGGTACAAAACGGATACCGTCGGACCCGGCCATTTCATAAAACCGCGGAATATTGCTAGGAACCTGAATAAACGAGACGCGTAGATGGTGATTGACGTCAGCAGGTGCGTTCGTCACCACTCCAAAAAGTAACCGGTTATATTTTAAAGCGGGAAACGTGTGATAGTTATCGAAAACCATCGGGGTGAGCATCGGGAAAATGACCTTTTTAAAGTAATCGTTTACCTTTTCCACATCCGGCGGCAACAACGAATCATACCCGCAGAGGCAAAAGCCGTTTTTCTCAAACAAAGGCTTCAGATGATGGACGTAATACTGGTGCTGCTGCTGGACAAAGCGGTTGATGTCAGAAAGTAAATAGTCACGAAATGGCAGTTCACGAAGTCCGCTATAATCAAAGCGTTCTTTTCCATAGTCGATATAATTGTACAAACTGCCCAGGCGGATGGTACAAAATTCGTCCAGATTGGACGAGGTAATGCAAAGGAACTTCAGCCGGTCAAAAATACTCCGATCCTCTTTCCTGGCTTGGTCGAGAACGCGGTAATTGAACTGTAGCCAACTCAGGTCGCGACTGACATAATTGCTCTCGGCGATCTGCCGGACAACAGGGTTCTCAATTGATCGGTCCATTACTACGTCCATCGCCTATTGATCATCAGATCGAACCCAAAATACGGGAGAAATTAACCAACGATTGTTATTTTAGTATGAAGTTTCAATTGGGTTCTGATGACGCTTTGTATTTTTAAATATCAATGCGTGCATATTTCGCATTTTTTTCGATAAACTCCCGTCGGGGAGCCACTTCATCCCCCATGAGCATCGAAAACAAATGGTCTGCCTCTGCCGCCGATTCAATGGTCACTTGCTTCAGCGTCCGTAGTTCCGGATTCATGGTCGTCGTCCAGAGTTGAAGGGGATTCATTTCGCCCAATCCTTTATACCGCTGAACACCAACGCTGTCTTCCTTACCGTCTTTAGCAAGTTCCTGGGTCAGTTCATGGCGTTCCTCTTCTGTCCAGCAATACCGTTCTTCCTTTCCTTTTTTCAACAGGTATAACGGTGGCAGGGCGATGTAGACGTATCCTTGTTCAATCAATTCGCGCATGTAACGAAAGAAGAACGTAAGGATAAGGGTACGGATGTGACTTCCGTCTACGTCGGCATCCGTCATGATGATGATTTTATGGTATCGTAGCTTTGTAAGATTCAGGGCCTTCTCGCCTTCGTCCGTTCCGAAACTTACGCCCAGCGCGGTGATCATGTTCTTGATTTCCTCGTTGTCATATATTTTATGCTCTTGTGCTTTCTCCACATTCAGAATCTTTCCGCGCAAGGGAAGGATCGCCTGAAAATTCCGGTCACGACCTTGTTTGGCTGATCCCCCGGCCGAATCACCCTCCACCAGATAAAGTTCACAGATGGAAGCGTCTGAACTGGCACAGTCTGCAAGTTTGCCTGGTAAACCAGTACCGGTAAGAACATTCTTCCGTTGCACCATCTCCCGTGCCTTGCGGGCTGCAATACGGGCCTGGGCAGCCAGGATTACTTTGTTTACAATTTGTCGTGCCTCCCTGGGATGTTCTTCCAAATAATTGTGCAATACTTCACTCACGGCCGTGTCCACAGCACCCATGACATCGGAGTTTCCAAGTTTCGTCTTTGTCTGGCCTTCAAATTGAGGTTCTGCCACTTTAACCGAAATGACGGTCGTAAGTCCCTCCCGGAAATCATCGCCGCTGATGTCGACTTTTGCTTTTTCGAGCAATCCGGATTTATCGGCATAGCTTTTCAATGTTCGAGTCAACGCCCGCCGAAACCCGGCGACATGTGTTCCTCCTTCGTGTGTATTGATATTATTGACGTAAGAAACCAGGTTCTCAGTATACGACGTGTTATAACTCATGGCGACCTGCACCGGCGTTTCGCTCTTTGTGTTTTCGATATAGATGGGTTCCGGAATAAGTTTCTCACGCGTGGAATCAAGGTATTCCACAAACTCGCGAAGCCCTCCCACGGAAAAAAACTTGTCGGAACGGGCTTCTCCTGCCTCGTCCTTTTCACGAAGATCTTCCAGGTTAATTTTTATCCCAGGATTCAGAAACGACAATTCGCGCAACCGGCCGGAAATAGTTTCATAATTGTATTCCAGCGTCTGAAATATCTCATCGTCGGGTTTAAAATGAATCGTCGTCCCGCGGCGGTCAGATTTGCCTGCCACGCGAACCGGAAATTGCGGAATGCCCCGGTGATACTCTTGTTCAAAGACCTTTCCTTCGCGGTAAACGGTCGCCTTCAACACGGCAGAGAGGGCATTCACACAGGAAACTCCCACCCCGTGAAGGCCACCGGAAACCTTGTATGTATTTTTATCAAACTTACCGCCGGCGTGAAGGACGGTCATGACCACTTCCAGCGCAGAGCGCTTCTCTTTCACCATGATGTCCGTAGGAATTCCACGCCCATTGTCCTCCACAGTAACGGAATTGTCAACGTTGACGGTTACCTGTATCGTGTCACAATACCCCGCGAGTGCCTCGTCGATTGAGTTATCCACAACTTCCCAAACCAAGTGATGTAGGCCTTTTACTCCCACATCGCCGATATACATGGCCGGCCTCTTTCGCACCGCCTCTAAGCCTTCTAAAACCTGAATATTACTTGCCGAATAATTAGTTTCCTGGGTCGCTTGTTCCTCGCTCATTCTTGAATTTTTACAACTTGTAAAAATAATGAATTTTGACAGGATAACCGCCACAAAATGGCCAAAAAAGGAAGGAATTTAATACCAAAAACAAAGCTTTTGCGATGGGAAAAGATGATTAATAACTAAATTATTATGGGCATCAAGAATGGCAGTTGCGATGCGGATTGTTCCAGTCCGTAATTCGCTAATCGGTCTATTTTCCCAGCTGAATTTTTGCTTTTCGAAGTTCCGCCTTTTGGACATCGTTTGCAATCGGGTACTGTAGATTAAGTTTTTCAAAATGATCGTGAATCACTGCCGCAATGGCCAGTCTTGAAAACGATTTATCATCGGCAGGGATGATGAACCACGGGGCATACTCGGTTGACGTTGCACTGATTGCTTCGTTGTACGCTTTTTGATAGTCGCTCCAGAATGCCCGTTCTTTTAAATCCGATGTAGAGAATTTCCAATTCTTAGTGGGGTCGTCAATTCGTTCAAGGAATCTTCGCTTCTGTTCTTTTTTCGACAGGTGCAGAAAAAACTTCAATATCACCATTCCATTTTCGGACAGGTTTTTCTCAAACCGACGGATTTGCTTGAAGCGGCCCTCCCAAAAGTCTTTATCTATTTTCCCGAGTGACTCAATACCCGGAATATTCTCCTTCAAAATAAGTTCGGGATGCACCCGGGTAACCAAAACATTTTCATAGTGAGATCGATTATGAATGGCGATTTCCCCCCGGGCAGGAAGAGCCAACTCATGTCTCCAGAAATAATCATGATCGAGTTCAGAGATGCTGGGTGCTTTGAAACTATAGACTTTTACGCCCATCGGATTAAATCCGGACATGATATGTTTCACTGCCCCGTCTTTGCCTGCTGCGTCCATGGCCTGGAAGATGATCAGGACACTGAACTGATTATGGGCATATAACTTATCCTGCATTTCGGCCAGTTTTGCCCGGCTGGTCGCCAGCATTTGTTCTGCCATCCCCTTTTTTATTACTTTTCCCTGGTATCTTGTTTTCAAGTCATTGATCCTTATTGACTTACCTGGCTTTACCAAAAAGTTTTTCAGGTGGATTAATTTGTCAATGGCAACCATACCTATGGCATCAAGTGGAATATAAAACTAGTCGTAACACAGTTGATCTCTAAGGATTACTTCATTTTATTATTCCCTCAGTTCGGCATGCCGAGGCAGAAA
>Ga0302324_100002751_pt1 | contig 40110 bp, 34 predicted proteins | sample Palsa_T0_1_FD_201949 | JGI IMG/M metagenome (GOLD analysis project Ga0302324, IMG submission 201949) | Peat permafrost microbial communities from Stordalen Mire near Abisko, Sweden - Palsa_T0_1 | ecosystem: Environmental > Terrestrial > Soil > Palsa > Peat permafrost | place: Sweden: Abisko...
ACGGCGAGCGGCATGCGCGGCACCCTATTGGCGCGCGCCGCTCACGAACCCGTCGGCCTTACCGCGGATACCTCGGCCCGCGGTAAAACGCGGCCAACCATCGAGCCGCCCTCGAGAATCGAACTCGAGACCTACGGTTTACGAAACCGTTGCTCTACCCCTGAGCTAGGGCGGCTAACTGCTTGTTCTTCTTCCGCTTCTGCCTCGGTGGCGGCCCCCCTCCTTCAACCTGCGGGGACGATTCCTCGGCGCGAGCGGACGCGATGTATGCCACACCTTGCCGATCCGGCAAAGCGAGACGAAGCGTCGCCACGGCGCGTGCCGCGGCCTCGAGCGGTGGGCCTGGTGAGGCCGTCGCCTGACCGTGCGGGCTGGTTCGCCCCGGCATCCCGATCGAAGAGGTCCCCGTCGACGCCGGTCTCCACGAGCCCGGTGACGCAGGTGCGGCGAATTCGTCCGACGGGGCTCGCGAGGAGCCCGTCGGGCAGAAGCCCAACGGACTCCGTCGTGACGTTCCAGGACGCGGACGGCATTCGCCGCCGCTAGAGCAGCACATCGACCGACGCGGTCACCACGAATTCTCCGACCCGGCGTGCCAGCTTGGAGTCCATGGTGACAAATGCGTCTGCCTGCAGCTGAGTGAGCGCCAGGTACTCGGCGTCGTAGGTTGAGGCCCATCCCAGCCGATCGGCCAGGTCCCAGGCTCGACGCCGGAGCACGGCGTCGCCGAGGAGCCTGATCGGCATTCGCCCGATCCGGGTAAGACGGTCGCGCGCGACGTCGGCCGGGATCTCGCCGCGCTGGACAGCCTCGTGCAGGACCGACAGCGTCTGGGATCGAAGGAGGGTGGGTGCCAGGAGCTTGTTCGCGCGGGCGACCTGGGACCCGGTGCTCGCCAGGTGAAGGACCGTGCTGGCGTCGACGACGAATCTCCGCATGGACCCCGAAACGGTACGCGCTTTCGGCCCCACGGCAAGGAGCCGCCGGGCCCGCGCGTTCGGTCCCGTTCATCCGCGACTTCAGCGCTTCCCTTTCCTCTTCCCCGCCTCCATCGCCGGCGGCGGTGCCACCACGGGCACCGGCGACGGATGCCGTCGCGACCATCCCTCGTCCAGCGCTTCCAGCGCCTTTCGCGCGATGGTGCGAGCCGACTCGCCATCGCGCGACCTGATCATCTCGATGACCGGATCGTAGAGCGTGAGCGACGCCTGCGGATCGTCGTAGAGCGTCTCGACCAGATGTGGGTATTCGTCCGGCCAGCGCGCGAACGTGTTGAGGAAGAGCTCCAGCCCGACGTTGCGCGCCGCCTTGCAGACCGCGCGCATGAAGGCCAGATCGGCGCGTGCGAAGGCCAGCGCATCGTCGGCGTGCTCGCGCAGGACCTGGATGCAAGCGGCGATGGCGTCGATGTCCTGCTCGGTGTGGCGGTCGGCGGCGAGGGCCACCGCCTCGGCGGCGAGGATTCGCCGTAGCTCCAGCGCGCTGCGCACCAGCTCGTGCCAGGCCGGATCGGCCAGCTTCAGGCCCTTCACCAGCGTCCCGAGCATCTCCAGGCCGGCGCGCTCGCGCCACGACGCCACCACGGTCCCCGCTCCGTGCCGCGTGGTGATAAGGCCCAGGGCCTCCAGGCGACCGAGAGAAGCACGCAGGGTGAGCCGGTTGACGCCCAGGGCGAGCGAGAGCTCGCGCTCCGACGGCAGGCGCGTGCCGGGGCGGAGACGGCCCGCAAGGATCTCCCCGCGCAGCCGGTCGGCCACCGCGTCGACCACGCTCTGGCGCGCCACCGGCGCGAGCGTTGCCAGGGTCTGAAGATCGGGCGCGAAGCTCGAGGAGGGGGGGATCGGCTCGTCGGTCATGACGTCTCCTCTACTGGTTCAACCACCTGACATGTAGCCGAGGCATGCGCAACCGTTTTCGCAGTACGGCATGGACACGGGGCCCGCCGGAGCTCCGGGGCCAACATCGCCACGCTCCCGCGCGCCTCGACGTCTGCGGTTTCGATCGAAGGACGGTTGCTCTAACTTCGAGGCGCGATGATCGACCTGAGGAGCGATACCATCACGCGACCGACGGCGGCGATGCGCGAGGCCATGGCGCGCGCCGAGGTCGGCGACGACGTCTTCGGCGACGATCCCACGGTTCACGCGCTCGAGGAGGAAGTGGCGCGCATCACCGGGAAAGAGGCGGCGCTCTTCGTCACCAGCGGCACCATGGGCAACCAGCTCGCCATCGCCACCCAGACGCGCCCCGGCGACGACGTGGTCGTCGGCGAGGGCGCTCACCCGGTGTACTACGAGGCCGCCGCCGGGGCCGCGCTGAGCGGCGTGCAGTTCACGACGGCGGGGCGCGGCGGGTTCTTCACGGCGGAGCAGCTTGAGGCGGCCGTCCAGCCGCGCGTCTACTGGGCGCCGCGCACGGCGCTCGCCTCCATCGAGAACACCCACAACCGCAGCGGAGGGCGCGTATGGCCGCCCGCGCAGGCGCGCGCCGTGGCAGAGCGTGCGCGCGCGCTGGGTCTGGCGACCCACCTCGATGGGGCCCGCATCTGGAACGCCAGCGTGGCCAGCGGCCTGGACGTGGCGACGTGGTGCGCTCCGTTCGACACGGTGAGCGTTTGCTTCTCCAAGGGGCTCGGAGCGCCGGTGGGGAGCGCGTTCTGCGGTCCGAACGACCTCGTCATGGAGGCCCGGCGCTTTCGCAAGCGATGGGGGGGCGGCATGCGCCAGTCGGGCATTCTCGCCGCCGGGGCGCTGCACGCCCTCGCGCATCACCGGGCGCGTCTGGCCGAAGATCACGCCAATGCCCGTGTTCTGGCCGAGAAACTGGCGCGCACGCCCGGGATGCGGGTCGAGCTCTCCGCCGTGGAGACCAACCTGGTCAACGTGGACCTCGACGTGCCGGCCGACGCGGTCGTACGCCGCGCCGGTGAGCTGGGGGTGCTGGTCAACGCCTCCGCTCCCAAGCGGCTTCGCGCCGTCACTCACCTCGACGTGTCGCGAGCTGACGTGGACGCCGCGGCCGAGGTGCTGGGGCAGGCCGTCGCCAACGTACAATGAAGGCGGCGCGTCTCAGGGCTTCTCGCCTTCTTCTTCCTCTTCTTCTTCCTCCTCGTCCTCGTCCTCGTCGAGGTCTTCGTCCTCCTCGAAGTCCTCGTCCTCAAAGTCCGTCGCTGCACCTTCCTCTTCTTCGGCGTCCGCGGCGGCTCGCTTCTCGAACTTGATGTCGACCCCAACGTCGCCGAGCTGCGTGTCGATGAGCTCGATGAGCTCGTCGGCATCGTCGCCTGACCACTCGTCGAGGAGATCGGTCAGAAACTCGAAAAAGTCTCCGTTGTCGAGGCGCCGTTCGATCTCTTCGACCTGCTCCTCGGTAAACGCCTCAAGGATGTCCTCCCGGAGCGTCTCGATATCCCCCTCTTCGATCGCGTCCTGGGCGGACAGCCGGATCTGCTTAACCGCACGCTTGTCGAGGTAGATCTCCATCGCTAGGGCCACCCGAGTATGCGAACCGCCCTCGACCTGTCAACGCCCACGTGAGACGGCCGTGCGATGTATGCTGGCCGCGCCATGAAGAGGGGTTTCCGTCTGGCGGCGCTCGCGGCGACGGGGTCGGTGGCGGGCGCCGGGGCGTTGGCCGCCCCCGCGAGGGCCGATGACTCGGCTGCCGCGACCGAGACGCGCGTTCCGGCGCCGCCCTCGGCGGGCCATGCGTACCTCCAGTACGGGGTGGCCCTCGCCGCCGAGACGGTGGTGTCGTCGGGAGCCATCTGCTCGCGCGTCGACAACTGCATTTTCGGGTCCGGGGGTGGGCTCGCGGTCCGCGTCGGCTGGCGTCCCGACGACTATCTCTTCATCGGAGGAACGTACGAAATCTCCAAGCAAGACCCTGACCAGCTCTACCGCCTGGGCATCCTCCAGCAGCTTCGCGCCGAGGGGAGGCGCTACTTTCCCACCGGACGCGAGGTGGCGCCGTTCCTTCTGCTGGGCGCCGGCGTCGGCGGCTATGGAAACGAGTGGTCGGTCGACACCTGGGGGCCAACCGGCACCCTGGGGGCCGGCATCGAGATCGAGCTCGGCGGCCCCGTGCTCCTCGTGTCGGCGGCCTACCGGCCGATGTACTTTCACTCCTGGGTCGTCTCGTCGAACGATCTGCAGTCGGGCATCGTCCACTTCGTGGGCCTGGACATCGCCGTCGAGGCCAAAGACAGACTGTAAACAGTGCGGGTGACACGGGCCAGCTTGACTCGCGCCCGGGCGCCGTTGTCCCATCGCAGTGCGTGATTTGCACGACGTGCGGCCGGGACAACCCGAGCCACCTGACCTTCTGCCAGGAGTGCGGTCAGCGGCTTGCACCGCGCGTAGCGCCTGCGACGCCGCCGGTCGGTCTGGTGTCGCACCCCGCCGGGGATCTCCCCGCCGCCCTGGCCGCCACGGCGCTGGCTCCCTCGACTCCCCCCCCGCCTCTGCCGGCCCCTCCCCCGCCCGCGCCTTCCATCGCGCCGCCTCCGCTCTCTGCGAGTCGCCACTCCATGCCGGGGATCCCGCTGCACCGTCCCCCCGCGCCGCAGGTGAGCTTCGCGCCGCGTGGCGCGCCTCAGCCCACCGTTCCCCTTCCGACCAACGCGTGCCCTCTCTGCGGAGGCGCGAATCAGCGCGGCCTTCGCTTCTGCGTCACGTGCGGGCACCTGCTGGCCTCGGCCGCTCCCACGCCCGGTCCTCCGTCCGTACGAGGTGCCCCCGGGACGAACGATCTCTCGCGCACTGTCCCCGAGCCGCCGCCGCCCTTCTCGTCGGCCCCTCCGCCGCTGACGCCGGCGCCTCCCCCCATCGCGCCGGTGCGCGTGGTGGAGCTGGGGTCTGGCGTGGCCCCGGCCCTGCAGCGCCTTTGTTCGCGCTGCCGGGGCGCCTCGGATCACGACGCACAGTTCTGTCGCTTTTGCGGAGCCTCCCTCGCCGACGCGCAGGTGATCGGCATTCAACCATCGCCGAACCCCATCGCCTCGGCCCCGTCGCCCGAACGAGCTGCACACGCGCCACCGGTGGCGCGATCTCCGGTGGCGCCCACCGCTCCGCCGGCCTCCGAGACCGAGGCATCAGCGGCGCGCTCCCCTGCTCCGGCGATCGCGCTCGGCGTCGTCCCCGCTGCCACGCGCGGTCGGCTGGTCGTCATCACGCGCGACGGCAACGAAGGGCCGAGCTACCCACTCGGCGAGTCGACCGACATCGGTCGCATCGAGGGGAGCATCGTCATCGGCGAGGATCGCTACATTTCGCCGCGGCACGCGCGCATCGTCATGCGCGGGGGGTCCTTCTTCGTGCGCGACCTGGAGAGCGTGAACGGCGTCTACTTCCGCATCCCGTTCCCTCGCAGCTCGCTGCCATCGAGCTCGTCATCGGAGGGGCCACCTCAGCTGGGCGTCGCCTCGCAAATCCCCGCTTCGGTGGCCGAGTCCGAACAGCTCCTGGCCGATCAAGACTTGTTCCTGGTGGGACAACAGGTGCTAAGGTTTGAGGTCGTGAAGCATGCGGACGAGGGGTTCGGCGTGGCATCCGAGAACGGAACGCTGCTTTTCGGAACGCCCGCTGCGCCGCGTTATGCGCGATTGAGCCAGCGGACCGTGGAGGGAGTCGTGCGCGATGTCTTCCATGTGAAAAAGGCGGAGACCGTCATCGGACGCGAATCGGGCGACATCGTCTTCAGCGACGATGCGTTTCTCTCCCGCCGTCATGCGGTGCTGCGCGTGCACGGCGTGACCACGCTCGGGGGGACGAAGACCTTCAGCCTGGCCGATCTCGGCTCGTCGAACGGGACGTTCTTGCAGGTGCGCGAGGAAGTGCGCCTGCGTCACGGCGACCATTTCCGCATCGGCCAGCAGCTCTTCCGGTTCGACACGTGACGCAGCCCGACACCCCCCATTCGTCCCCCGTGGTCGGCGACTCCAACGAGACTTCGACCACTCGCGGGGAAATCCGCGTGAAGCTCTTCGCGCGCACCGATGTCGGGCAGATCCGCGAGCACAACGAAGACAACTTCCTCGTGGCCGACCTGACCCGGAGAACGCGCGGGCTTCTCGAGGCCAATCGCACCGGCGTGGTCGGACCCAACGGGGCGCTCTTCGCGGTCTGCGATGGGATGGGCGGGGCCGCGGCGGGCGAGATCGCCAGCCAGCTCGCCGTGGACATCGTGTACGAGCGGATGATCGATCCCGTCGACGAGGGGTCGCCCGTGCAGCGCGACGATCTGGCGCGCCGCCTGGTTCGCGCCATCGAGGCGGCAGGCCTGCGCATCTTCCAGGAGGCCAAGCTCGATCGCTCGCGCCGCGGCATGGGCACAACCGTCACCGCCGCTGCGCTGGTCGACGACCATCTCTTCTTCGCCCAGGTCGGCGACTCACGCGGCTACGTGATGCGCCAGGGCCAGCTCGTCCAGCTGACGCGCGACCAGTCGCTCGTCAATCAGCTCATCGAGGCCGGCCAGCTCACCGAGGAGGAGGCCGAGACCTTCGAGCACAACAACATCATTCTCCAGGCGCTGGGGACGGCCGACACTGTGCAGGTCGATCTCACGTACTGCGAGCTCCGCCGCGGCGACATTCTGCTCCTCTGTTCGGACGGACTCAGCGGCATGGTCCGCTTCGACGACATCCGCGAAGCCGTGCGCACGACCAGCGAGCCCATTGACGCGTGCAAGCAGCTCACCGAGCGCGCCAATCAGGCCGGCGGCCACGACAACATCACGGTCATCGTCGTGCAGTTCGACGGCGCGGGGCTGAAGGCGCTCACGCCGGAGCTCGAGCCGCTCAGGTACCGCAAGTACACTCTCCCCGAGGAGGCGTCGGACAACACCGTCCCGCACCGGATGATCCCGATCATGACCTCGTCGCCGCCGGTGATGTCGAACCCGCACGGCCCTGGGTCGAGCGCCCCGCAGGGCCTCTCGTCCACCATGGTCTTCGCCGGCAGCAGCGCCCCCCCGCGGCCGTCGGTGCCCCCGCACCTGGGGGTGCCTTCGAGCGGACCGCCGCGCGCTTTCTACGAAGAGGAGCGCATCGAGATTCCCGGAACGCACGTGCCGGCGTGGGTGGTGGTGGTGCTCGTCGTGGGCGTCATTCTCGTCCTGGCGGGGACGGCGTTCCTCTTTCTGCGGTGACCTCCAGCGCGTACCGGGCCACCCGGTCGTCCGGGTCGATGGCCAGCGCCGCCCCCGCCGCCGCCCGCGCGCTTTCCGCGTCCCCTCGCCCCGCCCGCGCGATGGCGATCCAGGCCCAGGCCCTGGCCGCGCGCTGCCGATCGCGATCGCCCACCACGCGCGCGAGCATCGCCTCCGCTTCGTCCCACTCGCCGCGCCCCAGCTGCTCGCGGGCCAGCAAGAGGAGGAGCGCCGGCGCATCGCCCACGTGCGAGCGCCCGCGAGCCACGACGCGCTCCGCTTCGGCCTCGCGACCGAGCGCCCTCAAGGACTCCGCCTCGCCCGCCCACCCGTCGACGACCTCTGGCGCCACTTCGCGCAGTCGCTGGAACTGCTCGCGCGCGTTCTCGTACTGACCGCGCTGGAACAGTCGTCGGGCCAGATTGGCTCTCGCCGGCGCGAAGCCCGGATCGACCTCCAGGGCGCGCCGGTAGTCGCGCTCGGCCTCCTCGCCCCGGCCCTCCTCGTCGGCGAGCAGCCCCAGGGCGTGGTGCGGCGCCGGAATGTCCCGGTTCAGCGTCCGCGCCTTGACGAAGTCGCGCCGCGCCTGTTCGAAGTTGCCGCGACGGAGCTCCACATAGCCGAGGTTGACCCACGCCTCGACGAAACGCGGGCTGTACTCCAGCGCTACCGAGAGGCGCGCCTCCGCCGTCGAAAGGTCCCCTTGCGCCAGGGCTTCCGCACCCGCGGCGTTCAGCGCGAGGGCCTTCTTCGGCAGCGGTACCGTTCCCGCGCACCCCAGGACGCACGCCATGGCCGCGGTCGCGATCGCCTGGAGGAGGGCCGCGCCCCTCGCCCACACAGGGCATGAGTGCCACGGCGGCTGGTTCCGAAAATGGCCTCGTCCTCGACTCGTCTTCATGCCTCCCCATCGGCCCTCGCGGCGTCGAGTTGCGCGGGCGCGCGACCATTGCACCCGGTAGCGTCCGCGCTAGGCTTCGGGCTCCGACATGCCCGGTCCGCCCGACGACGCGCCGCTCTTCGTCGCCTCGCACGAGGCGCTCTTCGCCGACGACGAGGAGCCCCGCTGCGACGCGTGCGACGCCCCCCTCCCGGTGGCCGACGACGTCGATGGCTTCGACATGCCCGGTGCGGGCGTGTACCTGTGGACGCGCGGCAGCGAGGTGCGCTTCGAGAAGGCTCCCCTGTGCTCCTCCTGCGCTTCCGCCATCGGGATGACCGCGCTGGCCCGCTGGGAGATCGAAGAAGAAGAAGGCTGATAGCGAGCCGAGAGCCGGGCGGCTTCAGTGAACGCCGCGATCGCCCGGCCGCTCCACCGGAGGCCGCCGCTCCAGGTGCTCCATGCAGAGCGCGCGGACGGCCGCCGGCACGTGCGGCGAGCGCGCCACCATCTCCAGCTCCGGTCGTAGGAGCAGCCCGGCGATCCGAACCGCGATCTCCGCGGGCGTCGCCGGGTTGAGGACCAGCGCCATGCGCACGCGCGGCCGGTGCACCCAGCGCGTGGAGCGCGCGATCTCCGCCAGCACATCGCTGCGTCCCGGGCGTCGGGCAGCCATGCGCACCACGTCGTCCTCCAGCACGCGCGGGTTGGACAGCACACGGTGGATGACGTCCGGGTGCGGGTCGGCGACCAGGCGCTGCATGGTGTCCCGGTCCGGCCTCCTCGCCAGCGACTTGCGCTCGCCGAGCGTCAACGGGCGACCCCGTCCGTCGGCGAGGACGTTCTTCTGCGTGATCGTGTCGATGGCCGCCGCCGCGTCACGGCCCATGCGGGCCGGGTGGCGGATGAGCCGCTCCAGCGCGAGCAGCGAACGACCTTCCGCCTCTTCCCGCAACCTCTGCACCACCTCGTCCATCCCCGCGGTGTTCAGCGCGTCGACGATGGAGAGGAGCGTCTCGCGGGCCGCCGTCTCTGCCTGCTCGGCCCGCTCGCACACTTCGTCGAGCGCTTGCGCCAGGACGGTCACCTCCCAGCCCCGCACGATGCTGGCGACGTAGGCCGCCCGGAGCGCGGCATCGCCCAGCGAGAGCGTCGCCGCCACCAGCGCATCCGGCTTCTTTCGCCGCTGGATATTCATCGGTTGCCTGCGAGGGCGAGCGCCCTGGTCATCTTAGCCACCGAGGGGGCCGGGCGACAAGGTGCCGGGCCCCTCCCGCGCTCGTCGCGGCTCCGCTCCTCGCCGCTGGCCTTTACGCGTGGCCCCTCTTGGCCGACGCTGCGGGCAGGCTATGGTCGAGGGAGGCGATGCCCGATCCGAAGAACCCCGCGCGAGACGAGGACATCGAAGTCGAGGAACGGCAGAAGACCGCGGTTCCGAAGAGGTACAAGGTCATCTTTCACAACGACGACTACACCACCATGGAATACGTCGTCGAAGTGCTGCGTCGCTTCTTCCACAAGAGCGAGACCGAAGCGCTCCACATCATGTTGACCGTGCACAAGAAGGGAAAGGCCATCGTCGGCCTTTACCCACGCGACGTGGCAGAGACCAAGGTTGCCGAGGTCATGCGCGACGCGCGCGACCGCGGCCATCCTCTCCTCGTGACGACGGAGCCCGAATAGAACCACGGCACCGCAGCGACCGCGCTCGCGGTCCGGTAAACCCGAGAGCCCCAGTATGCGAATCAGCCCCGAGGTCGAGATTGCCCTTTCCGTGGCCGCCAGCGACGCCTCCCGGAGGCGCCACGAATACGTCACGCTGGAGCACCTGCTCTACGCCCTCCTACTCGACGAGACGACGGCCGGCGTCCTCCGCCACGCCGGCGGCGATCCCTCCGCCCTGAAGAAGCGCCTCGAGCGCTATCTCACCGAGCAACTCGAGCCGCTGCCGGAGGAGGATCCGCCGACGCCGACCGCCTCGCTCGGCGTCCAGCGGGCCATGCGGCGAGCGGTCAACCATGTCCGCTCCAGCGGCAAGGACGAGGTCACTGGCGCCAACGTCCTCATCGCCATGTTCGCCGAGCGCGACTCCTACGCGGTCGCGCTGATGGAGGAGAACGGCGTCACGCGGCTCGATCTGGTCTCGTATGTCTCCCACGGGGTGTCCAAGGTCGACGACGAGGAAGCGGAGCCCGGCAAGACCGGCGGGGTGGAAGCCGGTGAAGAGCCCGCCCGCCCGTCGAAGGACCCCCTCGAAGCCTACACGGTGAACCTCAACGCCGAGGCGCTGAGCAAGCGCATCGACCCGCTGGTGGGACGCGAAAACGAGGTCGGGCGCATCGTGCAGATCCTGGCGCGACGCAAGAAGAACAACCCGCTCCTGGTGGGCGACGCCGGGGTCGGCAAGACGGCGCTGGTGGAGGGCCTGGCGCTGAAGATCGAGCGCCACGAGGTGCCGAAGGCGCTTGAAGGGTGCACCGTCTACTCGCTCGACATGGGCGCCCTGGTGGCCGGGACGCGCTACCGCGGCGACTTCGAGGAGCGCATCAAGGCGGTCATCAAGGCCCTGCAGAAGCTCGACAAGGCCATCCTCTTCATCGACGAGATCCACACCATCGTCGGGGCCGGCGCCACCAGCGGCGGGAGCATGGACGCCAGCAACCTGCTCAAGCCGGCGCTGGCCAGCGGGCGCCTCCGCTGCATCGGGTCGACCACGTTTCGCGAGTACCGCCAGTACTTCGAGAAGGACCGGGCCCTGTCCCGCCGCTTCCAGCGCGTCGAGGTGAACGAGCCGAGCGTCGAGGACACGGTGAAGATCCTGGAGGGCCTGCGCAAGCATTACGAGGAGTTCCACGGCGTCACCTACCAGGACGAGGCTCTCCGCGCGGCGGCCGAGCTGTCGGCGAAGTATCTCCACGACCTCAAGCTGCCGGACAAGGCCATCGATCTCATCGACGAGAGCGGGGCGGCGAAGAAGCTCCTCGACGACGGATCCAACGTGGTGTCGGTGAGCGACGTCGAGGCCGTGCTCGCGCGCATGGCGCAGATCCCCCCGCGCGAGGTGTCGACCAGCGACAAGGATCGGCTGAGGAACCTGGACAGCGAGCTACGCGCCGTCGTCTTCGGACAGGACGAGGCCCTGCGGCAGCTGGTCTCGGCCATCAAGCTGTCGCGTGCCGGCCTGCGCGCTCCGGAGAAGCCCATCGGGTCGTTCCTTCTCACCGGGCCCACGGGCGTCGGCAAGACGGAAGCGGCGCGCCAGCTGGCCAAGGTCATGGGCGTGGCTTTCCATCGCTTCGACATGAGCGAGTACATGGAGTCGCACACCGTCTCGCGCCTCATCGGCGCGCCGCCGGGATACGTGGGCTTTGACCAGGGCGGTCTCTTGACCGACGCCATCGCCAAGACACCCCACGCCGTGCTGCTGCTCGACGAGATCGAGAAGGCCCACCCGCAGATCTTCAACATCCTCCTGCAGGTGATGGATCACGGCAAGCTGACCGACCACAACGGCCGGCAGACGGACTTTCGCCACGTCGTTCTCCTCATGACCAGCAACATCGGCGCCCGCGATCTGCAGCGCAGGTCGGTGGGCTTCGGCGGCGCGAGCGGCGCGGATCGCGAGAAGCCAGACATCGACCGCGAGTACAAGCAGCTCTTCAGCCCGGAGTTCCGGAACCGCCTCGACGCGAAGATCGCCTTCCGCGCGCTGGATCGGTCGGTCATGAAGAGCATCGTGGGGAAGTTCATGCGCGAGCTCTCCAGTCAGCTCGCCGAGCGAAAGGTGACGCTGGACCTCACCGAGGCGGCGACCGAGTACCTGGCCACGGCCGGCTACGACCCCGACAACGGGGCCCGCCCGCTCGCCCGCGTGATGCAGGAGGAGGTCAAACGCCCCCTGGGGGACGAGCTGCTCTTCGGCGCGCTGGAGAACGGCGGACACGTCTTGGTCGACGCCGAGGGCGAGGGCGACAAGGCCAAGCTGACTTTCCGGTTCACCGGCGCGGCGGAGGCCAGCCCCGCGGACCCCGGACGGGACGAATCGGTCCCAACGGCGGCTCTTCCTGTGAGCTAATCCCGGCATGACTCAGCCGTTGGTCTCCATCCTCATGGGCAGCAAGAGCGATCTCGACGTGATGCAACCGGCGCGCGACGCGCTCGGCGAGCTCGGCATCGAGCACGAGGTGCGCGTCCTGTCGGCACACCGCACGCCGGACGCCCTCTTTGCGTACGTGAAGGACGCGGAGGCGCGAGGCATCGAGGTGTTCATCGCCGGGGCTGGTGGCGCGGCGCATCTGCCGGGGGTCGTCGCCGCCAAGACGACGCGCCCGGTGCTGGGAGTTCCCATACCCTCGGGTCACCTCCTGGGGCTGGATGCGCTGCTGGCCATCGTGCAGATGCCCAAGGGCATCCCGGTGGCGACCTTCGCGGTGGGCAAGGCGGGGGCGGGCAACGCCGGGCTCTTCGCGGTCGCCATCCTGGCGGGAAAGCGCCCGGACCTGGCGAGCAAGCTGGTGGCGTGGCGCGAGGCTCAGGCCGAAAAGCTCCTGAAGGAGTCGGTCATCGCGTAGCGCCCGACGGGCTCCGAGGCGGGCGCTTCGAAGGGGGGGTGCTTTCGCAGCGCTTGACGAAGACGTATGTTCAGTATCACGCTTCCCGCGTGCAGTCCCTCCGGCCCCTGGCCAATCCGCCGAACCCCTGGGCTTCGACCGACGTCGAGTACCTCGACGGGGAGGCCCCCCATGCCCGGCTCGAGGTTTACGAGGATCACACCCGCTCGCTTCTGGCTCACAACGACAGCCCCGACGTGGGCTTCTCGTGGAGCGTGAATCCTTACCGCGGCTGCTTTCATGCCTGCGCGTACTGCTACGCCCGGCCGGGGCACGAATACCTTTCCTTCGGAGCCGGCACGGACTTCGATCGGAAGATCGTGGTCAAGCCGCGGGCGCCGGAGCTCCTGCGGGAGGCGTTCGACCAGCCCAAATGGAAGGGCGAGCGCGTCGTCTTCAGCGGTGTCACGGACTGCTACCAGCCGCTCGAGGCCAGCTACCGCATCACGCGGGGCTGCCTGGAAGTGTGCGCGGAGTACAGAAATCCCGCCGGCATCATCTCCAAGTCGCCGCTGGTCGAGCGCGACATCGACGTGATGCAGGAGCTGACGCGCGTGGCCAGCTTCTCGGTGATGGTGAGCGTCCCTTTCTGGGACGAGGCCAAGGCCCGCGCCATCGAGCCGTTCGTCACCACCCCGGCGCGCCGCGTGCGCGCCATCGAGCGGCTCGCCAAGGCGGGCATCCCGGTGGGGGTCATGGTGGCCCCCATCATCCCGGGCCTGAACGACGAGGACATGGGCGAGGTGCTGCGCGCAGCGCACGGGGCGGGCGCGACCCGTGCCGGGATGGTGCTCTTGCGTCTCCCGGGACCGGTGAAGGATGTCTTCGAGGAGCGCCTGCGCGCGGCGCTGCCGCTGCGGGCCGACAAGGTGGTCCGCCGCATCAAAGAGACGCGCGGCGGCAAGATGTACGACGCCCGCTTCTCGGTGCGAGGCACCGGGGAAGGGCCGTACGCCGAAGCGATCGCCGCCCTCTTCGAGCAGACCTGCGCGAAGCTCGGCTTGAATTCGGGTTCGCGCCACGACGAGCCGGAGGCTGCCACCTTCCGGAGGCCGCGCGGACAGATGGCCCTCTTCTGACCAAGCTTCATCGAAGCGGCGGGCCGCTGCGCCGCGGGTGCCGTCCGGAGGGACGACTTGCCGGGAATCGAGAGAGCAGCGGATGATGCGGGCCGTGCGCTGGTCCGCCCTCGCTTTCTTCGCCGTGACGGCGCTGGCCCCCCCCGAGGAGGGCGTGTCCACGCCGCTGGTGCAGCGCGGTCGGGACCTCGATGTTCCCGTGCCCACTGCCGCCGAGCCATCCGCCCCCGCGGCGGCGCTGGTCACCCCGCTGGCCGGCCGGGCATACGACGACGACGCGGCCCTTCCCGCGCATGCCGACGACGTGGCCGACTACACGCTGGTGGCGACGCTCGATCCCGTCGCACACACGGTGCACGGCGCGGGGAGCATCACCTGGCGCAACACCAGCACGCGGCCGGTCCGCGAGCTCTGGTTGCATCTTTACCTCAACGCCTTCAAGAACGAGCGCTCGGCCTTCTTCCGCGAACGCGTCGGCGGTCGGGGAAGCGCGCCGCCAGAGGACTGGGGCTGGATCGACGTGCGCAAGCTGGTCTTGCGCGCCGGCGACGCGGCGCCCGTCGATGTGTGGCCCACCGCGGAGCTCCGCCGCACGGGCGACGACGACGAGACCGACGCTCGCGTCCCCTTGCCGAGCGCGATTGACCCGGACGAGACCGTGCACCTCGACGTCGTCTTCGACGACAAGCTCCCCATCGTGGTCGAGCGAACCGGGTACCGCGGAAAGTATCACATGGTCGGCCAGTGGTTTCCCAAGGTCGCTCGCCTGGAGCACGACGGCACCTGGGCGCACTTTCCCTTTCACCACCTCGCCGAGTTCTATGCCGACTACGGCACCTACGACGTCACCCTCGACGTGCCGGAGGCCTATCTGCTGGGCGCGACGGGTCCGCTGGTGGAGTCGCACGTCGTCGGCGGTCGGCGCGTCGAGCGCCATGTTCAGGCCGACGTCCACGACTTCGCCTGGACGGCGTGGGACGCATGGCAGGTCGCGCGGGAGACCATCGACGGGGTCGGGGTCACGCTTCTCTATCCTCCCGGCTTCGCCAGCATGGCGCATCGCGAGCTCGCCACGCTGCGCTTCGGCCTTCCGTACTATTCCGCGCACTACGGGCGTTACCCCTACGAGGTCCTCACCGTCGTGCACCCACAGGAAGACGCGGGCGAGAGCGGCGGGATGGAGTACCCGACGTTCATCACCAGCGGCGGCTCGTGGCTGACGCCACCGGGCCTGCTGGCGCCCGAAATCGTGACCCTGCACGAGATGGGTCACCAATGGTTTTACGGGCTGGTAGGAACCAATGAGCTAGCGTGGCCTTTCCTCGACGAAGGTCTCAATCAGTTCGCCGAGCAGGACGGGATGGGCAAGTGGCGCGGCGAGGGCTCCGCGCTGGATCTCGCAGGCCTCGAGGTCAGCGACGCGGCGCTGTGCGCGGTCAGCGGCAACATGGGGGTGCACGACGAGGCGGTGGCGCAGGCGGCGAACGCCTTTTCCACGGGTCAGGACTACGGCAGCCTGGTTTACGCGCGCACCGCCTCGGTGATGGAGACCTTGCGGCGGGTCTACGGCGACGAGCCGGTGATGCGGGCGCTGGGCCGCTATGCCAGGCGCTTCCGCTTCCAGCACCCAGGGCCCGACGAGTTTCTGGCAGTCTTCGAAGAAGTGCTGGGGTCGCGCGTGGCGGCGACGCTGCGCACGGCCCTCTTCGAGAAGGGCTGGGTCGACTACGTGGTCGACGGCGTCTCGGCGGAAGAGGCCACGCGCGCGGGAGGGATGTTCGACCGGGACGGTCAGCGCGAGAAGGTGGAGAGCGGCGAACGGGAGGGAGGCGGCTGGGACAACTCCGTGCTGGTCCGACGCCGCGGGACGCTCTCGTTCCCGGTGGACGTGGATCTGCTGCTCGCGGACGGCTCGACGCGCCGCGAGCACTGGGACGGCGAAGGCGAATCGAAGCGCTTCTCGTGGCACGGATCGAGCGCGGTGCGGTCCGCCACCGTGGACCCGCAGGATCAGGTGGTGGTGGACGCAAACCTCCAGAACAACCGCGGGGGCGCCAATGGGCGCGGCGGAGGCGCGCCGAGGACGCTGGAGCGCGTCACCTATTGGATGCAGCTCGCGCTCCAGGCGGTGTCGCCGTGACCGACGCGGGCCTGGCCTACGGGGCCTCGGATCCCTCCCTCGCGGTGGCTCGCCCGGCGGACGAGCTGGTCCTCCTCATGCCGCAGGCCATGCGCGCACGTCGTCACCCGCGCGCCATCGCCGCCATGTGGGCCTGGGAGACGGTGCTGGCACTGCTCGCCAGCGGGCCTGCTGCGGGCCTGGCGCGCGCGGCGTGGCGCGGGGACCAGCCGCTGTGGGAGGCCGGCGGCCACGCGCTCCTCGACTGGCTATGGCACGACCTCCACGGCGTGCGCGCGGCGCTCAGCGGAGCCGAGGTGGTGCTGGTCCTGTCGACCGTCGCCGGCCTGGTGCCGATGGCCGCGCTGATGGCCGCGTTGACCTACGCGCGGCGCGACCGCCAGGCGGCGGCCTTCGTGCAATGCATCGCCGCCGGATTGCGCGCGTTCCCGCCGATGGCGCTCCTCCTCGTAGTGGCGGGGTTGCTTCAAGGGCTGGTCCTCGTGGCGGGCGGGTTCCTGGCCGTCGCCGTCGAAGGTTGGTCGCACGCGAGGCTGGGAGAGGCCCGCGCGCAGCAGGTGGAGGGCCTGGTCTTCCTCCTCGTCCTGGCGGTGGCGGCGCAGACGGGCGTGCTCCACGACCTCGCGCGCGCCTCGGTCGTGCGCTTTCGGGTGACGGGCATGCGCGCGCTCGGCCTCGGCGCGCGGACGCTGCGTCGGTCGCCGATCGTCCTCGGGTGGTCCTGGGCGTGGCGGGCCCTCGCCTCGCTCGCACCCGTCCTGGCAGCAGCGGCGGTGGCGGGCAAGCTCGGTGGTCACGGGGGCTTCGACCTCGTGTTCCTGTTCGTGCTCCACCAGTCCGTGGTCGTCGTGCGGGTGGCCTTGCGCACGTCGTGGATGGCCCGGGCGCTCCGCGCGGTGGACGGGACGTCGTCGAAGGCGATGGCACAGGTCGGAGCGGTTGCGCTTCTGGGGTCGTAGCTCTCCCGCGTGATTCCGCGGTGCAGCGGCGCGGGGCACCCCGCCGGCTATACTGCGCCGGGCACCTGGCATCGCGCGGAGGCGACTCATGGGCGACGGCGACACGACCGAGAAGGACCCCATCGACGAGACGAACGACGAGTCCTTCCCGGCCAGCGATGCGCCCGAATGGACAGGGACGCATGCGGGTCCGCCCGGCGCACGAGGCCCCGGCGGGGGCGAGCCTGCGCACCACGCGACGCTCCGGAGCGTTCGTGGGACGACATCGGTTGCGGAGGCCGTGGCGCGCCTCGAGCGCGCCCTCGCCGCCGCGGGGATGAAGATCTTCGCGCGGATCGATCACGCGGCAGAGGCGCACGCCGTCGGCCTGGCCATGCGTCCGACGGTGCTGCTCGTCTTCGGCAGCCCGAAAGGCGGCACGCCCCTCATGGTCGCGCGACCCACCGTGGCCATCGATCTACCGTTGAAAGCGCTGGTCTGGGAAGACGACGCGGGCGCCACCTGGCTCACCTACAACACCCCGGCGTGGCTCGAGGAGCGTCACGGGCTCGACCGGTCGCTAGCCTGCACCCTGGCGCCGGCGGGCGGGCTCCTCGAGCGCGCCTTGAACGCGTGAGGCTCGACGCACACGCCCCCCGGGCCGGGCGGATCATTCACGACCGCAAGAGACATGGCGCTGCGACGGCCATTTGTGGCTGGGGAGCTCGAGGGGAGCGGCGCTCCCCTCGAACGAGACCGTCACGACGGAGTCTGTCGGGGCTTTGACCGACAGTCTCCTAGCGCGCGGTCAGGGCTCGATAGAGCTGATCGTAGCGGCGCGCGGGGCGGTCCCAGCTGCGATCGAGCCGCATCGCACGGCGGATCAGGCCGGGCCAGCGGGCGAGCGTCCGCGCGGCGATGGCGCGCTCGACGGCGCCGAGGACCGCCTCGGGGGAGAGCTCCTGGAAGAGAAAGCCGCTGCCCGTCTCCAGCTTCGCGTCGCAGTCCACGATGGTGTCGACCAGGCCACCGGTCGCGTGCGCAACGGGGATGGCGCCGTAGCGCTGCCCGTACATCTGCACCAGACCGCACGGCTCGTACCGGCTGGGCACCAGCACCAGATCCGACCCGGCGAAGACCCGGTGCGCGAGCGCCTCGCTGCCCCCTCGTGCGAACGCGACGCGGCCCGGCGCCCTGGCAACCTGCGCCTCGATGGCCGACGCGAGACTCGCCTCCCCTTCGCCCACGAACACCATCTGCGCGTCCGTCCCGCGGAGCAGCTTGGGGACCGCCGCTGCCGCGACGTCCGCCCCCTTCTGCTGCACCAGGCGTCCGATGCAGGCGACCAGCGGCGCCGCTGCGTCGATGGCGAGCCCCAGCTCCCTCTGCAAGGCTCCCTTGCAGCGCGCCTTGTTGGCGAAATCCTCCGCGTCGTAGCGAGCCGCGATGGCCGGGTCGGTCGCCGGGTTCCACACCGCGTAGTCGACCCCGTTGACGATACCGGCCAGCGCATCGCCCCGCGCCTTGAGGACTCCGTCGAGCTTGGCGCCATGCTCGGGCGTCTGGATCTCGCGCGCATAGGTGGGGCTCACCGTGGTCACTGCGTCGGCGGTGACGATGCCTTGCTTCAGCAGGTTGATGCCGCCGTAGAACTCGATGCCGTCCACGTGGAAGTGCTCCCAGCCCAGGCCGAGCGAGGGCAGCGTGTCCTTGGGGAACACGCCCTGGTGGCGGACGTTGTGGAGGGTGAGGACGGTGCGGGTCGCCGTGTCGGCGGCGAGAGCCTGCAAGTAGGTGGGGACCAGCGCCGTGGGCCAGTCGTTGCAATGCACGACGTCGACCGGGCGCCCCGTCGAAGCGCGTTGACGGACGAGCTCGGCCGCAGCCCGGGAGAGAACCGCAAAGCGCAGCGCGTTGTCCGGGTAATCCTCCCCGCGCTCCCCGTAGACGCCAGCGCGGTCGAAGAGGCCGGGAGCGTCGACCACCACGAGATCGACCTGCGAAGCGAGACGTCCGTCGAAGAGCGTCACTTCGAAGCTGCGATCGCCCAGGGCAAAGCGGAGCGGCGTCAGACGCCTGGCCAGGAGGAGCCCTTGCTGCTCGAGCTCGGCGAACCGCGGCATCACCAGCGTGACGGCGTGGCCCAGGCTGCGGAGCGCCTTGGGGAGGGCGGCGGACACGTCTGCCAGGCCGCCGACCTTGACGAACGGCGCGAGCTCGGTGGTGACGAACGTGATCTCCATGGATACGGCGCTCATAACATAGAATGCCCCGCGAGATGACTCGCGTCCGAGGCTGGGCCGTCCGTCCCCCCCGGCCCCATGGCGTCGACGAAGGGTCGGTGGTGACGATCTTTCGCGTTCCGCCCGAGGTGTCGGGGCAGCGGATGGACGTGTTCGTGCAAAGTCAGCTCCATCGAACCAGCCGCACTCGCGCACAGGCCATCGTGCGAGCCAGCGCCTACGACGGAAGCGGACGGAAGCTCGTTCCCAACGACCGCGTGCGACCGGAGCAGGAGATCTTGCTCTGGCGCGCGCCCTGGGACGAGACGCCGGTCCCCCTCGACGTTCCGGTGGTCTACGAGGACGAGCACCTGCTCGCGGTGGACAAGCCGGCGATGCTGCCGGTGCATCCGACCGCCCGCTACCACAAGAACACGCTCATCAAGCTGCTGCAGGTCGAACGTCCGGACGCGGCCTTCCTCTCGCTGGGACACCGCCTCGATCGGGAAACCAGCGGGGTGATGATCGTCTCCAAGTCGCGCGCCTGCGACCGCGCCTTGAAGAAACAGCTCCAGGCGCGCGCGGACGTGGAAAAGTCGTACATCGCCCTCACCTGGGGAGTGCCGGATCGCGGCGACGGTGCGCGGAGCTTTCGCCTGGTCCGGCACATGGAGCTCGATCGCGACAGCGCGCTGCGCGTGAAGATGAAGATCAGCGACGCGCCGGAGGCCCTCTACGCGGCGACGGGGTTCGAGGTGGTCGAGGTGCGGCGTCGCCGGGCTTCCGGGGCATCGTACGCCCTGGTCCGCTGCACCCTGGAGACCGGCCGTCAGCACCAGATCCGCCTGCACCTCGCCTCGCTCGGTACGGCGGTGGTGGGGGACAAGCTCTATGGCCCGGACGAGACGGCCTTCGCCCGCGGAGCCGACGGCGAGCTCACGCCAGACGACGTCGTGCGCCTCGAGCTTCCGCGGCACGCGCTCCACGCCGCCCGCCTGGCCCTGCCGCACCCCATCACCGGTGCGCCGCTCGTTCTCGAAGCGCCGCTCCCCTCCGACATCGCCGACTTCTGGGAGTCTCTGCTCTAGCCGACGGCCCGGGCGGCGCGCTCTACATGCCGCGGGGGACCTTGTCGAGGTCGAGCTGGTCGAGGGCCACGCGGATGAGGGCGCTGCGGTTAGCCTTGGTGAGACCGCGCGCTTTCAGCTCGTCGACCCGCGCGTCGAGGCGCTCGAGGTCCTTGGTGTAAAGCGAGATGCAGATGACCTTGTAATGCGCAGGCCTCGCGGCAGGCTCCGCCCTGCGCGATCGCTGAGGAACCGGCACCGCGTCCGGAGCATAGAACGCGCCCGAGAGGACGCCCTGCACCTCGTCCGCGTCCAGCACACGCGCCGCGCCGAGCCCTGTTTCTTCCTCACGCGCCGCCATGCCATTCTCCTCTCGTCCTTTTACACATTAGCTGCGGCCGGCTCGCCGGCCGTGGCGCGCTTGCCCTTGACCGCCAGCGCGGGACCGTCGACGAGAAGGTCGACGACGCGCCGATAGTCCTCCGCCGCGTTCGACTCGGGGGCGTATTCGAAGATGGTCTTTCCCTGCGCGGGCGCCTCCTTGAGACGTGTGGCCTGCCGGATGGGCGGCAGCACGCGGTCGCCGAAGTGCTGATTCAACGTCTCGATGGCGTCGCGGCAGATGCGGGCGCGACCGTCGTAGAAAGTCGGCAGGACGCCCTGGATCTGCACGGGGTGATGCAGCAGAGCATTGACGTTCTTCACCGTCTTGATGACCTGCCGCACGCCCACCAGGGACAGAAAGTCGCACCCCACGGGAACGACGATGGCGTCCGCCACCACCAGCGCGTTCTGATTCATGAGCGAAAGCGATGGGGAGCAATCCAGCAGCACCACGTCGTACTCGTCAAAGGCTCCGACAAGTCGCTCGCGCAGGATGCGGTCGCGGTTCTGGCGACCGGCGAGGTAGAGCTCCGCGGCGGCGAGCGTCTCGTTGGCGACGATGAGATCGAGGTTGGGCCGGACCCTCACTGCCGCGTCGCCCGGGCGCACGCCGAGGACCAGCACGTGGTAGAGCGTCTTCTCGGCCTTGATGCCCAGCGACACGCCGACGTTGCCCTGCGAGTCGGTGTCAACGAGCAGCACCTTGAGACCGCGCGCGGCGAGGCCCGCGGCGACACTCACCGAGGTCGTCGTCTTCCCGGTGCCGCCCTTGTGGTTGAAGATGGCCAGGCGAGCGGGGGCGTGCATGCGGGCGGCCGCACGCGTGGGGCGCGGTCCCCCCGCGACCGCGGGCTCCCCCGACGGCGCCGCGGGAGAGGGCGGCGGCGGAGCCGAGAGCAGCCCGAGGCGCGCGCCTCCCGCTTCGTCGAGGATCTGCTTTCTGCAGTCCTCGGAGCACGCGTGGCGAAGCTCCCCGCGGAGGCGCACGACCTGGGACACCAGCTCCACGTAGAAGCGCTTCTGGCAGGCATGGCAGACCGCTCCGCCCGTCGCCTCCCCGCTCACCGCCTTCTGGTGACACTCGTGCGAGCAGAAGAAGGCGAACCCTCCGTCTCGCTCTTCCATCTGGTAGCGGAACTGAACGTCGAACCGCTTGGCGCAGACGCTGCAGCCCTCGGTCATGGCAGCCATCGTGCCTGCGTGGGTGCCACGTCCGCGCCACGAGGGCCAAGAAAGCGTCAGTGGCGGAAATGCCGGACGCCGGTGATGACCATAGCCAGCCCGAGCTCGTCCGCCGCCGCGACGACGTCGGCGTCCCTCACGCTGCCTCCCGGTTGCGCCACGGCGGTGACGCCCGCCTTGGCCGCCGCCTGGACCCCGTCGGCAAACGGAAAGAAGGCGTCGCTGGCGAGGACGCTTCCGCGCGCTCGTTCCCCGGCTTTCTCGCAGGCGATCTGCACCGAAACGACGCGAGACATCTGGCCTGCGCCGACGCCGACGGTGACCTCCCCGCGCGCGAGGACGATGGCGTTCGACTTCACGTGCTTACACACCCGCCACGCGAACTCGAGGCTCTTCAGCTCCTCGGGCGTCGGCGCGCGCCGGGAGGCGACCTTTCCGCGCGTTACCTCCCCGGCGGCCGTCGCGTCGCGGTCTTGCACCACCAGCCCCCCACCGACGCGCTTGGAGGACAGGGCCGCATGCTCCGGGCCCAGCCATCCGTCGGTCGCCAGCAGGCGCAGGTTTTTTCGGGCGCGCAGCACCTCGAGCGCGGCCGCCGCGAAGGACGGCGCCACCACGCACTCGACGAACGTCTCCGCCAGCGCCCGCGCCGTGGCCTCGTCGACCTGGCGGTTCAGCGCCACGATGCCGCCGTACGCGCTCAGCGCATCGGCCTCGCGCGCTTGGCGGTACGCGTCCACCAGCGCCTCGGCCACGGCCACGCCGCAGGGGTTGGTGTGCTTGACGACGACCGCCGCAGGACGCTCGAACTCGCGCACGGCGTCGAGCGCCGCGTCCACGTCGACCAGGTTGTTGAACGAGAGCTCCTTGCCGCCCGCGCCCAGGCTCTCGGCGCGCGCGAGCGAGCCGGGCGGCGCGTCGCGCTCGACGTAGAACGCCCCCGCCTGGTGCGGGTTCTCGCCATACCGCAAGCCGTACGCTCGCTCGAAGGGCAGCGTGAGATAGCGAGGAAATCGCGTCGGCGTGCCGTCGGCCTCGCGCGACGAGAGGTAGCCGCTGATGGCGGCGTCGTAGGCGGCCGTGTGCGCAAAGGCCTTGGCGGCCAGCTCGGCGCGCGTCCCCGCGCTGGTGTCGGCTCCGCTGGCCATCTCTTCGAGGACACGCGCGTAGTCCGCCGGATCGCAGACGACGGTGACGCGCGCGTGGTTCTTCGCCGCCGAGCGGACCATCGACGGGCCGCCGATGTCGATGTTCTCGACGATCTGCTCGTGGGAGGACCCGGGGTCGGCGGCCACACGCTGGAACGGGTACAGATTGACCACGACGAGATCGATCTCCCGCGCCCCGAGCCGCAGGAGGTCCCCTTCGTCGCGCGGACCGCGCGAGAGGATGCCGCCGTGCACGCGCGGGTGCAGCGTCTTCACGCGCCCGTCCATGACCTCGGGCGAGCCGGTGTAGCTCTCCACGGTCTCGACGGCGACGCCCTCGGCGGCCAGCGCCCTGGCCGTCCCGCCGCTCGACAGAATGCGGACGCCGCGCTCGGAAAGAGCGCGCGCGAAAGGGATGAGGCCGGACTTGTCGGACACGGAGACGAGGGCGGTGCGGATGGGCATGCTGGCGCTCGGCTACCGTGGGCGCTCGTCGCGGTCAATGCGCGGCCCGTATCGGGCGTGGTTCGCTTGCCGTCAGCGGACTCCGCATGGCACCTGGCGCAAGCCGCTCATCGGCAGGGAGTGCTTCGCGCGCAGTTCCGGCGTTGACACTCGCCGCGCATGGGGGTGCGATTGAGCTCATGCGAAAACTGGTGGCGGAGTTCGTCGGCACGTTCGTGCTGGTCTTCGGTGGGTGCGGCAGCGCTGTTTTCTCGGCGGCGTTCCCATCGGTCGGGATCGGCCTCCTTGGCGTGTCCCTGGCGTTCGGCCTGACCGTGCTGGGGTGCGCGTACGGTCTGGGCCACGTCTCGGGATGCCACCTGAACCCGGCGGTGACCTTCGGGCTGTGCGCGGCCCGACGCTTCGCCTGGAAAGACCTCCCCGGGTACGTCGGCGTGCAGGTCGCGGGTGGGATCGTGGCGGCGGGCGCGCTGGTCGTTCTCTTGAAGGCCCAGCCCCTGGGATACGACCCGGCCGTGGGCGGACTGGCCGCCAACGGTTTCGGCGATCACTCGCCGCGGCACTACGGGCTCGGTGCAGGCCTCCTGACCGAGTTCATCCTCACCTTCATCTTCCTCACCGTCATCCTCGGCGCCACCTCGAAGCGCGCGGTGGTTGGCTTCGCCGGGATTCCCATCGGCCTGACGCTCACGCTCGTCCACCTGGTGGGCATTCCCATCACCAACGTCTCCGTGAACCCTGCCCGCAGCACCGGCCCGGCGATCTTCGTCGGCGGCTGGGCGCTCGAGCAACTCTGGCTCTTCTGGCTCGCGCCCATCGCCGGGGCCGTGGCCGCCGGACTGCTCGGGGCCTGGCTGCACGAGGACGATCGCGTCCGGACGTAGCGTGATCGCCGGCTCGGCCGGCTCTTCGTGCCGGCCGGTCGAATCCGGCCGACGTGGATCAATCGGCGTCGAGGTCGCTGGAGGCGAAGACTTCCACGTCCAGGTCGGCGGTCGGCTCGGTCTCGACGTCCGATTCGGCTTCCACGTCGGAGTCCTCCGCGCCTTCCCCCTCGTCTTCGCTCGGAGCGCTGAGGATCGGCAAGCGGCGCTTGCCCACCGGACCCTCGTCGATGTAGTCGCGAAGCGCCGTCATGTCGCGGAGGGCCGCGAGCTTGGCCAGGCCTTTCACCTCCACCTGCCGGATGCGCTCGCGCGTCAGGTTCATGATCGCGCCGACCTCCTCGAGGGTGGTCCCGCCGCGGTCGGCGACATCGAGCGCGCAGCTCTCGGTCATCTCCCAGACTTCGAGGTCGGGGAAGTTGAGCTTGATGGCCCCGGTACGGGCCGACACATCCAGGTAAAGGTGATGGTGGCATGATACGAAGGGGCACGGGCGCATGGCTTCGGCGCAGTCGTTGCGGACCTGCGGGCGATCCACCTCGTCGACGTCGGGGTAGAGCATCCGACCCAGCTCCAGCTCGCGCTTGGTCATGCGCTTGACGCTGATGGTCCGGGCGCGAATGGCACGCTTCCGGCGCGAACGGCGCTGCTCCCGGGTGACCGTTTCACCGCCCGGCTCGGCGCTGAGCGCCAGGGCTCCGTCCGTCGTCCCCTGGACGATGCCCGCCCGCTCTTCAACCTTCGGTTCGTGCTTGGGGTCCATGCTCGGCTCCTCCCGGCGCATCGCCGACAAACCGCATTCCAGCCGAGCGCGGGCCGCCACGCCTGCACTCGACCACTCCATCCGGGCCCCCCGTGGCGCCTGCCTTCGGGTCCCGGCTCCAGCCTCGACGTCCAGCTCCTCGCGAAGCTCGCGCCATACGACGCCTCGACCGTTGGCACCTTAAGTCAGTCGAAAGATCGTGGTCAATCCATCGTTTCCCTTTTTTTCGGGCGTTTCCATTATGGAACTCGTTTCGCGTGCTTAGATCGCTCCCCTGACAAGAAATGTCACCACGACCGCTCGTGCTCCCTCCCGCTTCATCGACTCGCCACCGGTCGGCGTTGCGTCTATCTTCCGCGGCAGGGAAGCGGCCCGGGCGACAGATGACGCTGGAGCATGGCGATCCCCGGCTGCCCGTCACGCGCGACGTCGCCGCACGCGGGGCACGCATCCGCTTCGTCGAGGCCGGCAGCGGGCCGCCGCTGGTGCTGGTCCATGACTACCTCGCCAGCCGCCTGGCGTGGGACGACGTCTTGCCCCGACTGGCCGCGCACTTCCGCGTCATCGTGCCGGATCTGCCCGGCTTCGGCGAAAGCGAGAAGCCGTCCCCCAGCCGGTATCGCTATGGCTTCGAGGGGTTCTCCGAGTCGCTCGTCGACCTGCTCGCAGCGCTGGGGTTGGGGCGTGTCTCGGTGTGCGGTCACGCCATGGGCGGCGCCGTCGCCCTCACCATGGCGGCGGCGCACGCTCACGTCGTGGAGAAGCTCGTCCTGGTGAACCCGCTCGTCTACCCGCCGCGGACGGACGCGTTGTCGCGGCTGGCCGGCGTACCGCTGCTCGGTCCCTTCGTCTTCAAGCAGCTCTACGGGCGGGCCCTCTTTCGTACGCGCTTCGCCGGGACGGCGGCCGCTCGCCGGGAGCAGCTATTCGAGCTCTTCGACGTCCCTGCCGCGCGTGAAGCCGCCTATGCGACCATGTGCTCCATCCTCGACACGAGGCCGCTCACGGCGAGCGTTCCACGGGTGACTGCGCCCACCCTGGTGGCCTGGGGACGGACCAACCGCGCCTCCCCGGTGGAGCAGGGACGGCGACTCGCGCGGGAGCTTCGCGGCGCCCGCTTCGAGGTGTTCGACTGCGGGTCATCGCCGGCCGAGGAAGTCCCCGCGGCCTTCGCCAACGCGGTGACGGCCTTCCTGGCCCCCGGACGAGGGCGCTGATCCGTGCTGGACACGCAGGCGCGCGCGCGCTTCACCCGGAACCGATCCGCCGTCACGGGAACGGCCATCGTCGCCCTTCTCGTAGTCTTCGCCCTGGTGGGCCCGCTGCTCGCGAACCACGGGCCGCTGGAGAGCGACTTCGCGCGCGGGGTCGCTCACGACGAGACTCCGGTCGGGCCCGGCGCCGCTTTTCCGCTGGGCGCCGACCGCATCTTCCGCGACGTCTTCGCGCGTCTGGCGGTGGCGGGGAGGCTCTCGCTGCTCATCGCGGTGTCGGCGACGCTGATCGCCAGCGCGATCGGCGCACTGGTCGGCATCGTGGCCGGATACTACGAGGGGACGCGCTTGCGCGTTCCCTGGCCGGCGATCGTCGGCGTCGCCGGCGCGCTGGGCGCGGTGGCCGCGGGCAGGACGACGCTCGCGGTCGCGGCGCTGGCCGCGGGAATCGTGGCGGCGTTTGTGCGGCGCTTCGCGGGACCTCGCCTCGACGTGGATGGCCTGCTCATGCGCACGGTCGACGTCATGCTCGCCTTTCCCTTTCTGCTCCTGGTGATGGCCATCGGGGCCGCCCTGGACCACACCTCGGCGCTGACCCTCTTCGTCATCCTCGGCGCGACCGGGTGGATGGGAATCGCCCGCGTGCTGCGCGCCAGGACCATGCAGGTGCGCTCGCTCGACTACGTGGTGGCATCGCGCGCGCTCGGGCAACCGGCCGGCAGCGTGATGCTCAAGCACGTCCTCCCCAACGTCGCGGGCCCGCTGATCGTCAGCGCGACCGTCATGGTGGCGCAGATGATCGTGGCCGACAGCGCCCTCGCCTACTTGGGCCTGGGGATCGCGCCGCCGACGCCGACCTGGGGACGGATGCTGTTCGAGGGACAGGACTACTACCTGGCCGCGCCGTGGCTCGTCGCCGCGCCCGCCACGGTGATCCTGCTGGCGGTGTGGGGCTTCAACATGCTCGGCGAGGGGCTGCGCGATGCGCTCGATCCTCACCAGGCTTGACGCCGGGGCGCTGGCGCTCTCGGCGCTGGGGCTGCTGGGCGCGCCGCTGGGCTGCGATGAGACGCTCCCCTTCCCCCTGCCGTCGGAGCACGGCGACGGCTCCGCACCGCGCCGCGGCGGGACCTTGCACCTGGCGACCTACAGCGACCTCCGCAGCGGGATCGATCCCGCCAGCGGGACCGACCAGTCGCTCGGCCCGGTCCACCTGGTCTTCGCCGGCCTGGTCGACTACGACGAGCACGCGCGCGTCGTGACCGACCTGGCGGACCACTGGGACGTGGCGGACGGAGGACGAACCTACCGCTTCGTCGTGCGCGCCGGCGTGACCATGCACGACGGCGCGGAGCTCACCGCCGGCGACGTCAAGCGGTCCGCCGAGCGAGCGCTGCACCCGTCGACACCGGACCCCAACGCGAGCTACTTCGCGAACATCGCCGGCTACGAGGCGTACTCCGCGGGCAAGGCCGAGCACCTGGCCGGCGTCGTCGTCGAAGGCCGCTACGTGGTGGCCTTTCACCTGGCCAAGCCCGATTCCACGTTTCCCTATCTGCTGGCGATGCATACCCTTCGCCCCACCTGCGCCAGCGCCGGCGACCGCTATTCGGATGCGTGGCAGGCTTGCGGCGCCGGGCCCTTCGAGCTTCCCCCCGGCGGCTTGCGGCGCGGGACGAGCTTGCGCCTGGTGCGTCACCAGGGCTACTTCCGCCCCGGCGAGCCCTACCTCGACGCGGTGGAGTGGACGTTCAACATGAAGGCCCTGGCGCAGCGGGTGCGTTTCGAGCGCGGTGAGCTCGACCTGGTGCGCGAGCTGACCGACGCGGACCTCACTCGATTCACCCGCGATCCCCGCTGGAAGCCACTCGGCAGCGTCGAGGCCGACACCACCATCTACGGCGAGTCGATGAACACGCGCATGGCGCCGTTCGACAACGTCGAGGTACGGCGCGCGGTCGCCGCCGCCATCGATCGCGAGCACCTGCGCCTGGTGCAGCCTTCGCGCATGTCGGTGCTGACGCAGGCCCTGCCCAGGACCTTGTGGGACGACCCTTCCTTCGCCGGACAGCGCTACGACTATCCCGCCGCGCTCGAGCACATGAAAAAGGCCGGCTACCCCTTCGACCCGGCGACGGGCACCGGCGGCTGGGCCGACCCCATCCCATACCTCCTCTACGACCAGGGCCTCGACGTGTACACCGCCCAGCTGGTCCAGCAGGATCTGGCCAAGATCGGGCTGCGTCTACGCTTGCAGCTGGTGAGCTACAGCGCCTTCCTCACCCTCCAGGAGCGCGCCGGCGCCTCGGCGATGTCCCAGGGAAACTGGATGCTGGACTACCCCGACCCGAGCTCGGTCTTCGACCCGCTCTTCACCACCGACGCCATCGCTCCCGAGGGATCCTTCAACACCTCGTTCTACTCGAACCCGCGCTTCGACGAGTTGGCGGGCCGCGCGCATCTGGAGGCGGACGCGACCGTCCGGCGCGCGCTCTACCGGGAGGCCAACGCCATCTTGTGCGACGAGGCGCCGTGGGCCTTCACCTTCGGTCACCACACCTTCGATGTGCGACAGCCCTACGTGCGCGGGTTTGCCCCTCATCCGGTGTGGCCGCTCGAGGTGAGCGGCGTCTGGCTCGATCGGGCTGGCGAAGCGCTGGAGCACGCGCTCGGCGGCGGCCTGCGGTGACGTTTTTCCTGCGCCGCCTGGGCTGGAGCGTCTTCGTGGTGTGGGGGGTGGTGTCGATCGCCTTCGTGGTCAGCACCGTTCTCCCCGGCGATCCCGCGCGCATGGTGGCCGGCGCCCAGGCGCGGCCGGCGGACGTGGCCCGCATTCGCCGGCAGCTCGGCCTGGGAGACCCGGCGGTGGTCCAGTACGCGCGCTTCTGGAAGCGCCTCGTGCACCTCGGGCCCCGGGTGGTCGACACCGAGGCCGATCCCGCCCACGCGACGTGCGCGGTGGTCCTCCCGCTCGGGGGTTCGGCGGTCCACATCGACTTCGGCAAGAGCTTCCAGAAGCGCCAGCCGGTGGTCGACCTGGTGGCCACCCGGCTGCCGCGCACCCTCGCGCTGGCGGCGGCCGGGATGGTGCTGCAGCTCCTGCTCGGTCTCGGGTCGGGCGTCTTTGCGGCGACCCGACGCGGTTCCTGGCTCGATGCTTTCCTGGTCGGCTCGAGCTTGCTCGGCATCAGCACGCCTACCTTTCTCACCGCGCTGCTCCTCCAGTACGTGTTCGCTCGCGGCCTCGGGTGGCTGCCCATCGACGGCTTCGGCGCCACGCTCGGGGAGCACGCGCGCTGCCTGGTTCTGCCCGCGCTCACGCTGGGGGTCTACGGCGCCGCCTATTACACGCGCCTGGTGCGCGACGAGATGGTGGTGCTACTCCAGGAAGACTGGGTGCGCACGGCGCGCGCCAAGGGCCTCTCGCCGGCCCAGGTGGTCCTCCGCCACGGGCTGCGCAATGCGCTGGTCCCCATCGTCACCGCCGTGGGGCTCGACTTCGGAGCGCTGATGGGCGGCGCGGTGGTCACCGAGACGGTCTTTCGCTGGCCCGGTCTGGGGGAGCTCAGCGTGAAGGCCCTGCTCGACCGCGATGGGCCGGTCATCCTCGCGTGCGTCATCGTAACGTCGGTGATGATCGTCGGCACCCACGTGCTGGTCGATGCTGCGTACGCGCGCCTCGACCCGCGCGTCGGGCACTCACGGCCCTGAAAGCATCCGGCACTCGTTCACGTTCGCCGAATGCGCCTGGACGACGCAGCTCTTGTACGCCTCGCGCGCCGCCGCGCCATTGCCCGAAGCCTGGTATGCCGCGCCCAGCGTGAGCCAGGCGTCGGCGTTGCCGGGGTTGCCGGCGACGGCCTGCCTGGCCAGCGTGATGGCGCGCGGGGTGTCCCCTTTCGCCAGCGCCCGGCTGGCCTGCGACAGCGGCGACCCGCCGGCAGGCGTCGGCGGCAAGTCGACCGGCGCCTCGTGCGCGCCTCCGGTGGGGACGGCCGTCGCGGTCATCGCCGGGTCCACTGGGTGAGCCAGCTCGGGGAAAGGCGCCGCGGTCTTCACCGGTGCCGCTGTCGTCCCCGCTGCAGCGGTCGCCACCGCGGCCACCGGCGCCGGAAGCGGCCTCGCATTCGCCGGCTCTCGCTCCGGCGAGGGGGATTCCGCGGTCGCCGCGGCTGCGCTGGCGGGCGGCGTCGCCGACCCGGTCAGGTCCGGCGCACTCCTCGGGGGCGCCGGAACATTGGTGGCCGCGCCTCGATCGACCGTGGCCGTTCCCCGCGCGTTGATGGCCTCGATCTGCCGATCCTGGCGCGCGCGAAGCGCTTGCAACCCGCCGACCACCACCAGGATCGCGGCCAGCACCAGCGCGACCACCATCACGCCCTTGGCTTGCGGGGTCACCTTGCGCGGGAGCCCCGCGGCCTGATGGTCGTCGTGCTCTTCCACGGACGCGGCGGAACGCGCGGGGATCGGAGTCCGCGCCGCGAGCGCAACCGCCGGCGACACCGCCACCGGTCGCGCGGGCACGGCGTGCGCCTTCACCGGAGTGGTCCTGGCCGGCTGCCGCTTCCCCTGCGGGGTCTTGACCTCCATCGTGGCGTGGGGCTCGGCGATCGCGTCACCGACACCGATGTCGCCACGAGCCGGCTCACGCGACGGGACGGGCACCGGCCGGGACAGCGACTGCGCGTTCGCGCTCAAGGGCGGCGCAGGCTGGGTGTCGACGCTTGGCGCACGCCTCGGCTCCGGGTGCGGCTGGGGCTCCGGCACGGGCTTTGGAACGGGCCTGACGCCCGGCGCGTCGCGCGGCGGGGTCGGGGTCGGTGTCTTGGTCAGCACGGCATCGTGCGGTCTCGCGGCCGCGCTCCCGTGGACGCCGTTGGTCGCGGGGGACGCCGGCGAGGGCGCCCAGCTCGGCTCCGGTGCGGGCGGGGGCAGCGGCGTGGCCTGCGGCGGGTCGCCAGGCACGGGCGGCGCCGCGGGAAAGTGCGACAGCGTGTTCGCGAGGGACCTGGGCATCTCCGGCGGAGAGGCGGGCTCGAACGATGCGGGAGGCGACGGTGGCGGGCGCACCGTGTCGAGAGCAGGCACCACGGCCATCATTTCCCCGCTCGACGGCGTCACCGGCGGACGCGTGCCGTCGCGTTCGAGGATGACCGTTGCCAGGTCGTCTTCCGCGCCGCGCGTCAACACCAGGCCGGCCTTGGGGACGAGCAGCCCTTCGAAGTAGAGCTTGGTGATGGTCGACAAGGTCGACAGGTCCTCGAAGGGCGAGTCGTCCACCACGTCGGACAGCGTCCGCTTGCCGTCGAAGAGTCGCAGGATGCCGTTGAGTTCGTCCGGGATCTCGTTCAGCCGTTCCAGCAGCTGCGCGTGATCGATTTCGAAGACCGTGGTCAGCGGCGGGAGTTGCTCGCAGAGGCGCCCCCACTCGTCGACGCGCCGCATCCCCTCCATGAGGATGGCCTGCGTGGAGCCGCCGATGACGTCCTCGTTCGCGATGGGGCGAAACTCGACCTCGAACGTGGCCTCGTTCCAGATGAGCGCGCGGTAGATGGCCTCCTCGCCCCGCAGTCGGCCGAGCTCCGCGTCGACCACCTTGCCGTCGCGAAAGTACACGTGCGCCTCCTGGCCGCTGCTGCGAAGATGGACGACGCCGCTCTTCCTCGATACTTCGAAGGTCTGCAGCAGATCGACCACCGCCATGTCCGACGTCGACCCGGAGAAACGTGTCCGCCCCGACGTCGGGCCGCGCGTGGTGGCGATGTTCTCCTGCGTCCGGCGTGCGAGGAGAAGGTTGACGCGCGCGATGAGCTCGCGGACGAAGATGGGCTTCGTCAGGTAGTCCTCGACCCCCAGCTCGAGACCGCGAATCTTGTCCTCGATGGATTTCTGGCTGGTGAGAAAGACGATGGGAATGGACGCCCACTCCGGACGTTCCTTGAGCTTGCGCACCAGGGTGTAGCCGTCGAGCTTGGGGAGCCGCGTGTCGCTGAGGATCAGATCGGGCGTGAGCGATTCGATCTTCGCCAGGGCGTCGAGCCCGTCGGTCGCGGTGGTGACGCTGTAGCCGGCCTTCTTGAGGCTCACCTCGAGCACGCGGACGCTCCGCGGATCGGCGTCGACGAGAAGCAGCTTCTGTTTGGCCACGGGCGCAGCGTCAGCATGGAAGGGGGGCGCGGCGGGTGTCAAGCCAGGCGAAATCCTCTGGCGCTGGCGGCGGACCGCTTGCTCGCGCGCAAACCGGTGATTCCTGGGCCTTCGTGCTGTGGGGCGAGGCTTCGGGTCCGGTCAGGGCTTCGCCGCGAAAGGATCGCCCACGTCGTCGATGCCGGTTCCGGTGGGAAGCGTCTTCTTTGGCGGTGGCGTGTGCCCGGCGGGGGTCGTCGCGGACGGGGGCAGTTTCGCGCTGGAGGTCGCGGTCAGCGCGCCCGTCGCCGTGGCCCGAGGGGGCGGCGGGGGGATGGGCAACGCCGGGATCGCGACTGGTACCACCGGCAAGGAGGAAACGGGAGGCGCGCGATGCTCGAGGAGAGCCCACCCGACGGCGGCGGATGCGAGAACGGCGCCGACGCCGACGAGAAAGGCCCAAGGGATGACCCGCCTCGGCGGGAGCACGCTGTCGATGGCGACGCGCATCTCCGCCAGGGATGGCGGCTCCAGCTCGTCGGCCATCGGGTAGCGCATGCTGCCGGGGTACTTGCTCGGGCGGGCGCCTATGTGGTCGGCGAACTCGAGGCGGCCATCGCTTCGCGTCTTTACGACCTCGTCCAGGGCGGCGGCCAGCTCCTCCATCGAGCCGTACCGCTCTTCGCGCTTCTTCGCGAGACACACCATGGTGATCTCCTCGACCGCCCCGAGCCCGCGCGCCGCGGGGGACACCTGGCTGGGGCGGAGCGGCCGCACGAACATGTGCTGCGTCAGGACGCCCATGTACGTATCCGCCTCGAAAGGCACCCGGCCGGTGAACATCTCGTACATGATGACGCCCAGCGCGTAGATGTCCGCGCGGTGGTCGACGGTCTGGCCGCTGGCCTGCTCCGGGGACATGTAGTGCGGCGTCCCGAAGACGATCCCCTCGCGCGTGATGCGGCTCGACCCGATGATCTTCGCCGCGCCGAAGTCGACCACGCGAACGTCGTCGCTGGCCGTGCCGCCGCTGACGCCGCCGACCAGAAAGACGTTGTCGGGCTTGAGATCGCGGTGGACGATGCCCGCGGCGTGCGCGGAACCGAGGGCGCCGGCCACCTGACAGATGATGCGCACCGCGCGGCGCGCGGGGATGGGGCCGCCCGACTTGATGACTTGCCCCAGCGTCTCCCCGACCAGAAGCTCCATGACGAAGTAGGGGACGCCGCTGGGGAGCTTGCCGAAGTCCGTGATCTCGACGACGTTCGGATGGCGCACGCTGGCCGTGGCCCTCGCCTCCTGGATGAATCGATCGGCCAGATCCTCGTCCCGCGCCAGCTCGCGCCGCAGGACCTTCATGGCGAAATGCCGGTCGAGCGCGACGTGGCGCACCTCGTAGACGTGTCCCATCCCCCCCTCGCCGAGCAGAGCGATCACCTCGTAGCGCGTGTCGACGAGGTTCCCGATGAAGGGGTCGGCCATCGGATCGGGCCCCGCCTTCTCCAGCTTGCTGCCGTCGAACGGACAGAACGCCGCCTCGCCGGAGAAGCGGTGGCCGCAGGAGGTGCACCGCTTCATCTCCCGGCGGATATCGACCGTCTTTCTAGTCGCCGGTGTTTCCATCCCGTGGGCTCGTGTCGCTTCCGCCGTCGGGGAGGCTAGTGTCGGGCGGGGAGCAAACGCCGCCGGCGCAGGTCAGGCCGTTCTCGCAGTCCCTCGTGCGCGTACAGGGCGCGTTCGGGCCGGCGGCGTTGGAGTCGGTCCCGCATGGATCCCGCAGCGCACCGAGCGCCACGACCAGCAGGAGCGCGTTCCGGCTCACTCCAGCAGCGTATCACCGCTCGTCACCCGGGCGGAGCAACGGGCGCCGCCGTGGTCGATGTCCCGCAGCCGGCGCAGAACTTCGCGCCGGGACCGAGCTCTGCGCCACAACCACTGCAGAACTTCTTCTGGACCACCAGGGGCGTTCCGCAGTCGGCGCAGAACTTCCCCCCGGGCTGCTTCGCGCCGCACTTGCCGCAGGTGACCTGCGTACCGCCGGGCGAGAACGTCGGCGGGGGCGCCGCGGCCACGGGAGGCTGCGGCGCGAACCCTTGCGCCATGACGTTGCCCATGCCGACCCCGACCGCCATCTGTGCGCCCATTCCAGCGATGCCGCCCCCCACGCCGTGCGCGGCCATCCCCTGGCCCGCCGAGATCACCGCTTGTCCGGCGGCATAACCCTGATAGCTCCCGGCGAGATCCTTCACGTAGCGGGCGTCCTGGCCGAACTTCTGGTCGAGCTCGAACTGCTTGGCCTGGGCGTCGGCGGCCGCGCCGGCCACGCCGATCTGCTTCACGCGGACGGCGCGCTGGGCCTTCGCGAACTCGGCATTGGCGGCGACCATGCGCTGCCGGTCTTCGTCGTTGAAGTTCAGGTTGAAGGCGCCCACTTGCAGGATGCGGATGCCGATGTCGTTGAGGTCGGGCGCGTGGGCCACGAAGGCGGCGGCGAGCTTGCTCGTCAGCGACACCGCCTGAAGGAGGCTCTTGCCCTCGTTCTCGCAGAGCTCTCCCAGCGTGGTCTTGACGCCGTTCATGAAGAGGCCCTTGATCCAGTCGAGGACCACGTTGTTGTCCCCGGTCGCGGCCTGGCCGGAATAGCCGACCACGAACTTCACCGGGTCGGTCACCACCACGCTCATCTCGCCGAAGATGCGCGGCTGAACCTGCTCGCCGGTCAAGGGATCCAGCATGTCGCCGATGGGCCCCCCGAAAGGGACGCTGCGCACGGGGACGGTCTTCACGAAGTAGATCTCCGTGATGAACACATTGCCGCCGGTGTAGCTGCCGATCAGGTGGTTCAGGAAGGGAATGTTCTGCGATTGGAGGGTGACCCGGCCCGGCGGCAGCACCCCTACGACGCGTCCGTCTTTGAAGAAGACAGCGCACTCGTCGCTGTCGACGGTGAGCTGGGAATACATGGGGACGTTCTGGTCGGGATGCTTGTAGACGATGAGCTGTTTGAGATTGTCCGGGCGCGCGATCATCAACTCTTTCACGCCGCTGCGGACGAAGTCGAAAACACCCATGGGCTCCACGATAGATGGAGGCGGTCGCCTCCGCCAGCGGCCGCCACCCCGGCGAAGATCGCCGCAGGGACTAGCGTCGTGACGGTTTAGACTCCCCTCGTGCAGCCGCCGGTCGACCTGGGCAAACTGTCCGCCCCTGCGCGCAAGCTCCTCGACCCGGCGTCAGCGGGGCCGATGCGGCAGCTGGCGGCGCGCGCGCTGGCCCCTGGAGTGCGGCCGGGCGAGGCGGTGACCATCGTCGCGCTCCTCTCGGAGTCGACCGACGCGGCGCTGTCGGCGCTGGCCAAGACCACGCTGGAGCGCCTGCCGCCGCCCATCCTGCACGGTGCTCTCGCGGGGGACTTGCCTCCGGGCGTGCTGGGACTTCTGGCCCCGCGCTACGCGCACGACGCGGCCATCATGGAGAAGGTGCTGGCCCATCCCGCCATGCCTGCGGCCGCGGTGGTGGACGTGGCGGCGGCGGCGAGCGAGGCGGTCGCCGAGCTCGTGGCCATCAACGAGGAGCGGCTGCTGGCCCATCCCGCCATCATCGAGAAGCTCTACATGAACAAGGCGACGCGCATGTCGACCGCCGACCGCATCCTCGAGCTGGCGGTGCGCGGAGGCATCGAGCTCCCGGGGATTCCGGCCTACCGGGAGGCGGCGACGGCCATCGGCATGGAGCTCATCTCCGAGCGCTCGAAGGAGCGGACGCCGGACGACGTGCTCTTCCAGGAGACGGAGATCGCCGCGCAGCAAACGGAGATCGACGCGGCGCGGGAGGACACGCATCGCCTCGACGACGAGACCGGGACCGAGGTGGTCGCCGAGAAGTTCCTGCCGCTCCACGCGCGCCTGGGATCGATGACGGTGTCCCAGAAGATCCGCGTGGCCATGCTGGGGAACGCGGCGGAGCGGCTCCTGCTGGTGCGTGATTCGAACCGCCTGGTGGCGGCGGCGGCGGTCAAGAGCCCCATGATCCAGGAGAGCGAGATCGTGCGCATCAGCGCCAGCCGCAACGTGACCGAAGACGTGCTGCGCGTCATCGCGCTCGACCGCGAGTGGACGCGCTCGCATCAGGTCAAGGTGAACCTGGTGTCGAACCCGCGGACGCCGTTCGCCTTCGCCGCCAAGCTGGTCATGCACCTGCGCGAGCACGAGCTGAAGGCGCTCGCCAGGAGCAAGAACGTCGCCGGTGCGGTGGTCCAGGCGGCAAAGCACCAGCTCTCGCGCAAGAACATCAAGGACTGAGCGCGCGGTCGACTCACGCCACTTCGACGCGCACGTCCGCGATCAACGTCTCGGTCCCTCCCCCCACGTAGAGCGTGCCCGAGGTCGGCGTGGCGTCCTGGTAGCTGCGCCCGACGGCGACCCGCACGTGGTCCGTCTGCGCCACCACGCCGTTGGTCGGGTCGAAGCCCTGCCAGCCGTGCTCCGGCAAGTAGAGCTCCACCCACGCGTGCGACGCTTCGGATTGCGCGGTGTTCTCCGCCTTGGGCCCCGTGCACAGATAGCCGCAGGTGTAGCGCGCCGGAATGGACAGAAGGCGCGCCATGCAGATAAAGAGGTTGGTGAAGTCCTGGCATACGCCGCGGCGGTTGGCGTAGACGTCGAAGGCCGTGGTCCCCAGCGTGGTCGAGCCCTGGAGGTATTTGTACTCCTTGTAGATCGACCGGTTCATGTCGAGCACGGTGCCGATGAGATCGTTGTCGTTCCGCTCCACGAAGGCATGCGCGTAATCGGCCAGCTCCTGGAGCTGCGTCTCCGGCAGCTCGGCCGGGAGCAGATACGGCGCCATCATCTCGCGCTGCCAGGGCATCCACACCAGGGGGATCACGCGGCGTGCGTCGAAGGGCTTGAAGTCCAGCGGGGGGGCCTCGAGCCGCACCGTCGACGTGGCCTCCAGCACCAGCTCCCGGTAGGGCCGCTCGATGACCACGAGCCGTGCACGATTGCCGAAGACGTCGTCGAAGTCGATGCGCTTTCCCTCGTGGGGCTCGCCGTCGAGCGTGAGCACCAGGGAGTGCTTGAGCAAGCGCTGCACGCGGTCGTGAACGGGGACGAGCTTGATGACGTGGCGACTGCGCTCCACGCGCTGCTCGTAGCGGTATAACGTGCGGTGCACGATCTTCAGCGTCTTCGGCTCCGCCGCGCGCGGCGCCGCCTGCACCGAGCGGAGCTTCCGCGCCGCCGTTCCGTGCGCGCGCACGGTCGCCCCTTCCGCGCCGATCTCGTCGATCACCGCGCCCTGCCGCACCATCAACAGGTGGCCGGGCGGTACGCGCGTCCACTCCATCGGCCGGCCGTCGCTCCGGGTGAGCGGCGACGACGACACCGCCACCCCCTTGCGGCTCACGTCTCCGCGGCTGGTGAGATCCACCATCAGGTCTTCGTCCCCGAAGGCCAGCGACTTGCCATGCGGCGGCAAGAGGTGACAGAGGTGGAGACGCCCCTCGTCGTGCGCATCGGCGTAGACCAGCAGATGTTGCCCGTCGCTCATCACGAGGCCGAGCCCGCCGTGCTTGTTGAGGTCACCGAGCTCGAGGCGGAGGCGCTCGAGATCGCAGTCGCCGAGCGATCGCCACCCGGCCTCCGCGATGCGCTCCAGCAGATCGCAGAAGATGAGCTCCGTATCCGTCGAGCCCACCGGCTCGAAGCGCCCGCCGACCACCAGCCGATCGCGGAGGCTGCCGCTGTGCGCGATGAGCCAGTCCCGGCCGCCGTGCGCGCGCGAAAAGGGCTGGGTGTTGGCGGCGCTGTTCTGTCCCCAGGTGGCGGTGCGGATGTGCACCACGAAGATCGACGAGGCCAGGTGGTCCCAGGCCTTCACCAGCTCGCTGCGGATGCTGCCGCTCTCGGGCGCGGGCTCCTTGAGCACCGACGCTGACGGCTCGCCGCCGGGGTAATACCCGATACCCCAGCCATCGGGCGGCTTGCGCCCCGGCTGCAGGCACCGCAGGTCGAACGAGGGTGCCAGCGTCCCCTCGAACGACATCGCGAACAGATTGGGCATGGACTCCCAAACCTAGCAGGAGGTGGATATGCGGCCTGCGAAACCGGCGAGAAGCGGCCTCGTGGCGGGGTCCGTCAATACTCCCGCCTGTGAATCATTTCTGCATTTGTGTTTGCGACTGCGACTGCGGCTGCGTGCTCTCGCGACCTCCCTGCTCGCGTGCTCCTCGGCCGAGCAGCTCGCTCATCACCGCGTCGCACGCCGCGTGCGCCTCGTCGACGACGTAGGTGAGAACCTCGTGCACTCGACCCCCGTGCAGCGTCTCCGGCGAGAGGTCCACCAGCCAGCGCTCGAGCGCGGCGAGACGCGCCAGCGCACGGCTGCCGGGCAGGTCGTCGCCGGCGCAGATGGCGGCCAGCCGATCCCGCGCCGAGGCCGTGCAGTACCGCACCGAACGCGGGAAGCGCGGCTCGAGGATGAGGAAGGCGGCGACGGCGGCGCCGGTGACCTTCCCCCGGTTGCGCTTCATGAACGCCTCCGACCCCGAGCATCCACGAAGGAGCGACAGCCAGAGCGCGGTCTCCAGGACGGGATGCGCCGCGCCCTCGGCGAGGAGCGCGTGATGCTCCACGTCGAGGAGGCGCGCCGTCTGGCTGACGCGCTCCAGCAAGACGCCGAGCCACACGTAATCGAGCGGGGCATCGTGCAGCATGGTGCTGCGCAAGAGGCCGAGCGCCAGCTGCGTGGAGCGCTGCACGCGCGCATAGAGTCCATCGCGGCCGTCGAGGTACATGGCCTCGGCCTCTTCGGAGCCGAGAAAGACGTGGAGCTCGTTGATGGTCTGCCACACTTCGAGGCTGACCACGTCGCGGATGGTGCGCGCGTTCTCCCGCGCGAAGGCCACCGAGCGCCGCAAGGACACCGGGTTGTCTTCGTCGCTCACCAGGTAGCGCTGGACCAGCTCCGCGTCGCCAAGCGCGGCAGCCCCGTAGCGCTCGATGAAATCGCTCTCCTGCCCGGCCACGATGACCACCGGGTGCCAGCAGCGCACCGGCGGCAGCTCGGCGTCGAGCGCCAGCGCGCCCGTCACCTGGAGCACGCGCGCGGTGCTCTCGGTCCGCTCGATGTGCCTCCCCAGCCAGAAGCAGTGATCCGCCACACGTGCGATCACGCGCCCTCCTGAAGTACCCAGGTGTCCTTCGAGCCGCCTCCCTGACTGGAGTTGACGACGTAGGATCCTTCTCGCAGGGCCACGCGCGTCAGCCCTCCGGGAAGAACCCACGAGCCATCGCGGCCGGTCAGGATGAAGGGTCGCAGATCCACCCGGCGGGGTGCGAGGACGCGCCGCGCGGGGTCCCAGGTCGGGCAGGTGGAGAGCTCGACGCGGTGCTGCGCGACGTAGCGGCGAGGCTCGGCCAGGATGCGGCGGCGGAACTCCTCGCGCTCGGCGGCGGTCGACTGAGGGCCCATGAGCATTCCGTAGCCGCCGGCTTCATCGACGGCCTTCACCACGAGCTCGCCCAGGTGCTCGAGAACGTACTGGCGATCGTCGTCCCGGGCGCAGATGAAGGTCGGCACATCGGCGATGATGGGCTCTTCGCCCAGGTAGAAGCGGACCATCTCCGGGACCAGGGCGCACACTGCCTTGTCGTCCGCCACGCCGTTGCCGGGCGCGTTGGTGATGGTCACGTTCCCGGCCGCCCACACGCGCATCAGCCCGGGGACGCCGAGCATGCTGTCCGGCCGGAACACCTCGGGATCGAGGAACGCGTCGTCGACGCGGCGATACACCACATGGACGCGACGGAGACCCCGGGTGGTGCGGAGAAAGAGATGGTCGCCGACGACCTGGAGAT